>SPJJ01004851.1_pt1 | contig 25738 bp, 30 predicted proteins | sample 3741741 | NCBI WGS metagenome assembly SPJJ01 (sample SAMN10925908, study PRJNA522277) | cold seep metagenome | isolation source: Elba SIP-enriched marine methane seep metagenome, extraction at timepoint T1 | place: Italy: coast of Elba, Mediterranean Sea | collected 2014-05 | reverse complement strand
TTTTCAAGCCTTTTTCAACCATACCAAAGGTGGCGCGTAATCCTGCGCCTCCCGCACCGACCACCACGACATCATGTTTGTGTTCGATTATGTTATATCCTTCTGCCATGTTTTATCCTGTAGTAATAATTCTGAGAACGGCAACCAAGGCCATCAAACCGAGAAAGAAAAACAGCAGGTTTGCCGCCCAAACGGAGACTATTTTTTGCCATTCACCGGACACATAATCTTCAATCACTACCTGTACGCCTAGTGCCGCATGATAAAAAACAGCAAGAATCCAGGCAATGATGCACGCGCCGTTAAGGGGAGCATTTATCCACGCGGTAATTGCAGCATAATCAGCCTTGAAGACCAATTCCATCAACGCAAAAAACCAGAAACTTAATGGTACCAGCGCAACCGCTGTTACTCTTTGCAACCACCAGTGCCCGGAGCCGGACTTGGCAGAGCCCAGGCCGCGCGCACCTGCCAGCGGTGTTTTTAATTCCATGAGCCGTCCTTAATAAAAGATTAAAACCAGAAGAGTCAACACCACGGATGCCCCCAGTTCAATGGTGGCATAGCGATCCATGGTTGCTTTATCGAAGCTTGCACCTGCATCCCAGATAAGATGGCGAATACCGTGGCAAAGATGGAAGCTCAGCGCGTAAATAACGCCCAGATAGATCAGCTGCACAATGCCCATATTCATTGTCTGCTGAAGTTCAGCAAAACTTTGTGCGCCGGATGCAATCGCGGTTAAGACGCAGACAAATAAAACCAGTCCCAATGACAGGCAAACCCCTGTTATTCGATGGCTAATGGAGATAAGACCGGTAAGCGGTAATGTATAAATTTCAAGGTGAGGGGAGAGTGGGCTCTTTTGCTTCATGTTGTCATGATGTTATTGGTTTTCCCCAAGAATGAAGCAAAATAAATGGATGTCAAGTTTTTTTAGTACAGTAAAAAGATGACTGATTTACTGGGATTTCATAAGTTTATGAAAAGAATGTTAATCACCAGTAAAGGATACTTTTATGAGTCGATAATTTTCATTTGAATCAACAATAAATCAAAAGTCGACGCATCGTCCGTTTTTTTCCCAGTCGCCAAAGCGGGTGGGTTCCGGGCCTTTTACGCCACCAATTTCTTCAGGTTTGTGTTTTGATGGAGTGGATACACAGGCAGAATCATCAGATTCTGCCTGTGTATCCCGGTTCGGTGTATCCTTGTCTTTCATTACAAGGCTTTTGCGCCGGCACTGGCAATCCGGCTGTCTTCAGCAGAGGTTACACCACTGACGCCAATGCCACCGACAATCTGGCCGTGATAGACCAGCGGTACACCGCCTTCCACGGCAAGCATCTGAGGCATGGACAAAAAGCCCTGCTTGCCGTCATTGACCATTTGTTCCAGTGCCTTGGTCGGTGTCCTGAACATGACGGCTGTTTTCGCTTTGCTCGTGGCAAAATCTATGCTGCCCAGTTGTGCGTTGTCACGTTGCAGATAAATAAGATGGCCTCCCTGGTCGACAATCGCGATGACTACATCCAGGTTGGTAAACTTGGCTTCAGCTTCTGCTGCCATTGCTACACGTTTTGCATCGCTCAATGTCAGTCTGTAAATTTTTTCCAATTCAGTCCTCCACACAGGGGTTTCAGTAAATGACGGGTAAGGTTGATTATTGCAACTCGTAAAAGTTTAGTCAAAGCTTCGTCATTAGGTCAATATTTACTGAGCATATAATTTAAGGTACAAAAATGAGGGTGAGCTCAGTACAATTCTACATGTTGTGTGTCAGGAGTCTGTACAATTGAACGTAAACCAGGATTTAGCAACAGAACTCGAGCGCATTTACAAAAATGAGTTTCCACGCTTGTTGGCGGTGTTGATCCGAATTTTTGGCGCACAAAACTATGCGATGGCCGAGGATGTTGTGCAGGAAGCCTTTGGTAAAGCTTTGCTTGACTGGCGACAACACGGGATGCCTGATAATCCTTCTGCCTGGCTTATGCGCACAGCTAAAAATCAAGCGATTGATTATATTCGTGCCAGGCAGAACAAGGCGAAATTTGCCGATGATTTACACCGGTTGCTGGAAAGCGAATGGACGGTATCCCATACTGTTGAGCAAGCGTTTCATGAATTGAATGTTAAAGACGATCAATTGCGTATGATATTCATGTGCTGCCATCCTGAGATAAAACCAGACAATCGCCTGCCGTTTATCTTGAGGTCATTATGCGGCTTCAGTATTCAGGCAATCTCTCGCGCATTATTACTGAGCGAGGCGACGGTTAAAAAAAGGCTGTTGAGAACGCGTCAGCAATTAAAGAACCATAACTTTAATTTTCCAGAGCCTGCACATATGCAGGATGCAATGGATACGGTACATACCGTACTGTATTTATTGTTTAACGAAGGGTTTCAAAGCTCGGACAGCAAGCAAAGTACACACCTGATGTTTTGCCAGGAAGCTATTGGCTTACTCAATCTATTGATAGACGAACCGAAAATAGCCAATAAAGAAACCCTGTCATTACTGGCACTCATGCATTTTCATATCGCCCGTATAGATGCGAGACTGGATGAGCAGGGGAAGGCTATTCCTCTGGACAGGCAGAACAGGCAGCTTTGGAGTCGGCACTATTTAAACACCGCCAGTCAATTATTATCACTTGCCTGTGTCTATAGCCAGCGCAACACAGGGCGCTATTTTTACGAAGCGCAGATTGCGAGTGAACACTGCCAGGCAAAAACGTTTAGTCAAACGGATTGGGCGAACATTGTACAGCATTATCAAGCGCTTATTGATCTTACGCAATCCCCGGTAGCGGTGTTAAGTCAGGCGGTGGCGATGGGGTATGACGGTGCGGTTGATGCCGCTATTTTGCAAGTCGAATCATTAGTTACTCATCAGGCGTTCAAACATTCGCATATGCCAATGGCCGTTTTGGCACATTTATATGCCATGGCCGGGCAGGTTGAGCGGGCGTATCAGCTAGCGGAAAATGCACGGCAACAGGGAGGCACTCCACATGAGCATCACTTGATGATGCAGCAAATAGAGCGCCTGGTTGAGTGTGGCTAGGAGACTGACGGATTATGGATGATGCTACTGCGGCGTTGTCCCAATCGCCTCGCGACGAACCCCATAACCCGACAGCCTTCTAGCTAGTCGAATTTGGGCAGACTGCAATTGCACGGACTTCAATTTCAATGCCGGAATGAGCGAACACAGGGCAATCCTTGGCAATGGCTTCATCCCAATTTTCAGCTTTGATAATTGAATACCCGGAGACCAGCTCTTTAAATTCAACTGCGGCAATGTCCGTGACAACCCCGGTTTGTGCCACTCTTTTACCGGAATATTCCAGAGGCGAACCTCCGCTGGTCAATTGCTCTTTGGCTTCAAGCGCCGCCAGCCATTGTCCCCAGCGTTCCATTGATACCGCCATTTCTTCCTGCGATGTGTTCTGCATCCATTCAGGATCGCCACCTTTGTATATCAACATAAAGTCTTGCATTGTATTTTCCTCATTTGGTTAAGGCACATGCCTCATCATTATGACGATTAACGGGTACGAAAGGAGACACTGAAGAGAATTTTTATGTTTGTTTTCCAGGTGAATTCGACGATGGGTTATTGCGTATCAGGCAGGCCATACCCGTTTCTTGCAAGATACATTGTGGTAGTGGTTTCACCGTTATCAGAGAAAGTATGGTGCATGGTGATATCAGGGAGTAAGTCGGCGACTTTCATAGGGAAAAATATGTCCAACGCAGCTTGTTGGGTAGCGTTGTTTTGCTGCACTTCAACTTTACAAAGAGTTGAACGGCAGTCCATGGCAAGTACAGACAGGTCCAGCAATTCATCACTGTCAAACGCCTGTTGCATAACCTCAATAGATTTGCTGGACCACTCATCATCAATGGTTTCGTTTTCATAGCTGCTTGCAATTTTTACCAACGCTTGTTGTGCTTCATGTTTAGCTGTTTGCGGATCAATTGCTTTATGTTGCTGATCTGATTCATTATCCTGTGCATGTTCTACAGCCTTGTTGTCCGAGGCCGACAAGGCTGAAAGCATGTGCGCTCCGTGTTCAACCTCTTGTTTTAAATGTGTGAGTTGGTTTTGCAGGGTTTCCATGTCTTTTTTTAGGCGTAAGACTTCGCCTTGCAGAGATGATAAAGGGGCTGATGCCATCTGTTCATATTGTGGCAAGGTGTGTTCAGCAATTGAGACTTTCGACGGGTTTTCAGTATCGACGTCATGTAATAGCCAAAAGGCTCCACCCATTACAATCGTTAACCCCATAAGGTTTGATAAGAGTGTTGCTTGATTCATGTTTTTTCTCCATTCAATAAATGGTTTTCTGGTGCAGGGTTATAAAAATCTTACGATTTAGGGGAATCCGACATTGTCGGGCTTCGCGAGCGGATTCCCCCTATGCTTAAAGCAATGTTTTTATCTTGAAACTGCTTGTAACAGTCGTGATTTAGCCGATGGCTTAAAATTCGTAAACAGATATTTCAGTGATTGATGAATAGGGCGGTAAAGAACAATAAACATTATGGTTTCCGCCATAGTTGGATTTATTAAGTCTCAAGTAGGTATTGAACCAACCTGATGTACTGTTGCTCCTGCCGGTAAAGTAGGATGTTGTGCCGTAATGACTGGAATTGGTTACTGAACAGTAGATTGAGCTTGAATGAGCACCATTTCTATACCCATAAATGCTGGCCGATATACCATAAAGACTGGTTACATCGGTTCTTGCCAACGGGCATGAAATCGATATGCTGGTACTGGAATTATTAAAAATCCTGCTGCCAGTGTAAGTCAAATCGGCTGCACGATTACCATAATAGGGTTGGCAAATAGAACCTGGATAAGCCGTTCTGTCAGCAGATGCCAGTGTAGAAGACAGTGCCAGGATTAACAGGCTGGTGAAACGGATGGTTTGCGTCAAAATTTTCATGGTTTTTCTCCAAAGTAAATGCTGTCAGGGCATAAATTAAATGTGATGCCCAGAGTGTATGGTTGTGGCTAAACCCTTGGTTTTATAAGCCCGGGTTTAACTTAATTCACCATGTCATTACACTTCGGGATAGAAAATTGGAGAATGCGAAAAAAAAATCGAAAAAGTGAAATATTACCGATAAGTTATGATGGCTGGCGTGAGGTTTGATGCGATAAATCAATGGTGTATTAACACATCATAAGCTAAAGATGAGAACTATTTGGCTCGCCCTAAAAAACGACATACACAATTGATATTAAAGGAAATTATGCCTTTTGACCTAAGCAAAACGACCAGAAATGTTAAAATGCGCCTTTGGTTTCTGGTCGAAAAGCTGAACATGTCATCGCCGCAGTAGAATTAGCCATAATCCGACAGTCTCCTGGCTAAACCAATAGCGGAATGGGGGTAATGCTCAATGATGATGCGAATGTGGGTGGAAATGCGGTCAGCGGGGATAATTCTTTGCGATTAATAGTGAGGCTGACTACAACACACGTTATTGGCGAATTGATTTTGCAGATCCGACCGGATTTTTTAACCTTATTTATTTCAAGGGCATGGCGCAGGACATGACGTTCATGTGAAGTCATGCCCTGTTGTTTTGCTTACAGCATTCCTTCCAGACCCGGTTCCAGTGCTGTTATATCAGTTAGTTTTTCTGCAATACTGTCTTCAGACAAACCTAATGCGTTCCATTCATCTTTCGGCAGCATGGCTAAAATGGTGATCTCGTCCATATCCTGTTCAACACATTCACTGATAAATTTTGCGATTGAAACAATGCAGGCTGCGCTTGATAGCTCCTCAAAACCAAGGGGGTCGGCAGACTTTTCTACTGTTTCGATCAACTCATCAGAAAACTTCCAGCGCCGACATAGTTCGGCGCAGGCTTCCTGGTTGGTGAACCCCAGCCGCTTGCGTTCATAATGTGGACGGGTATTTCCGGCTTTGACATGTTGGTCTATTTCATTGGCCACTTTGGCATCTTTTAAATGGATTAACAAATTGCCCAGGTCACTGATTAAGCCAACGGTAAACAGCATGTCAGGTGATTCGTGTTTACATGCTTCTGCCAGCCATTTGGCATAGGTCGCTGTGCGGAATGAAGTGCTCCAGAATTGCTGGATATTAAAATTAGGGATGTCTGGAACCGAACTGACCACGCCAGATGCAATAATCAATGTTTTCAGTTTAGCCATGCCCAGCATGACGACGGCTTCATTGATGGAATCAATATTTTTCGACAGGCCGAAATGGGCTGAATTGACCAGGCGAAGCACTTTCATGGAGATAACCTGTTCTTTCTCGACATTTTTAGCAATATCATCAAAATCAATGTCAGGATTATTTATTTGAAGAATCAGGTCTTTTACAACTTCCGGGATTCTTGGAATATTGTTTATTTCATCAAACAGCTGTTCGATTTCCAGTTTCATTTTGGATTTTCTCCCTTGAAATAGAAGGCCATCAATGGAAATTAGTTGTGGCCTTCGCGAGTCTTGTTTGTGCAACCAATTAAATAAGTCTAGTCGATTTATATTGGTGTCAAGAAAATATGAAAGGAAATCAGGGGGGAAAAAAGAGACGTGTTCTACACGCCTCTCTTCAGGGAGGTGTTATTTCAACAGGCGCCCTTTTGCGTCCTTGTTGATATGTCCGGTGATGATCAATACGCCTTCAATAAAGCCCCACATGACGCCAAAGCCTGCGGTCAAAATGGTGACGATTATCTGGGCAATTCCAAAGCCGTAATACCCCAGGTAGAAACGGTGAGCGCCTGCTGCCCCCAGCAGTATCCCAAGTAACCCGGCCAGTATGCGAGATTTGACCGGTTGCATGTCTTTAATGAATGTGGCCAGAGAAATATTGGAGATTGAGCCTTCTTCCATTTCAAAGTCTACTTTATCTCCGGTTTTTGGCGCTTCATCTTCCTGCCATTCGCTTAAATCAAAGGCGTAATCCTTGTTTTCAAAGTTGATTGTGCCTGTTTGTTTGTCGTTATCTATGGTTTTAATTTGTCCAAGCATGGTGTACCTGTTTGTTTTAATTATCTCCTGAGTCGATGCCTTCACTACGGTACAGGAATCAGGAGCTTACGCCCTGTTATACGCATTGAAGTTATAGATTCAGGTATCGTTTAGTCTGACCGCCAGAACATCGCATTGCGCATGGCGCATTACATCGTAAGCGGTTGAGCCAAGCAGACGTGCAAATCCGTGTCTGCCATGAGAGCCGATAACGATAATATCAACTTTTTTCTCTTCTGCAATACTTACGATCTCCAGTTTCGGACTACCAACATCAATCCACTGACGATCTTCAGGAATGTCCAGAGCCTTACCCAGTTGGCTTAATTGCTCTTTGCCCAGATTAAACAGTTCTTCTGACAGCTCGGCTTCAAATGGGATAATCGGGCCATAGGAAGCATCGCTGATGGGTAGATTATCTACGATGTGTACCGCACTGAGTTTTGCTTGAAATTGTTCGGCCAGCATTTTTGCTTTTTCAGAAACTTCACGGCCATGATCAGAGAAATCCGCAGCTAATAAAATATGGTGATACATGAGCTGACTCCTTTTTGTAATCGTTGAGTAAACAGCGTGATGATATGTGCTTTCAGTACTTTAGGCGCTATTTGACTGGCTAAGTTCAGGAAACAAGTGGGTGTTAACCCAGTAAAGCAGAACCAAATATAACAGAACCAGCCCCAGACTGAACGATAGGGATTGATCCAGCGCGTGACGAAAAATATGCCCGAGAACAACCCAGTGCCAGAGGATGGACAACACGATCACAATAAACGCGGGCAATGACGGATTTACGCTAAATGTGGCCAGTGCAGGCATGACCAGTAGAGTGAGCAGGGCATCGGTACCTAACAGGGCAGAAAATGTCTGGTAAAAACGGGAGCGTTTATTGTAAAGATGGAGCAGTAGCAGCGCGAACAGAAAAAGTCCGCAAAGGTCTATGGCCAGATGAAGCAGGCTGGAGAGAAAGTCCACATTCAGGTTGAGAATGAGCGCATTGATGAGTAGATAGCAGGGGAATATAAAGCGCAGTATCCAGGCAGAGGTGGGTATATCCTGCGGCCCTTTTTGGAGCAGGCAAATATCAAAAATCAGTTTTGTTATAGCAAACATATTAGGCCTTGTATTATGTGGCGTGTTTAGAAGAATAAAGCGGTTACAGGTCTGTTTTATCAAGTTTTCAGCCGGTGTATTGTGACACAAGTTAATGTTGTGCCAGTTGCAGTTGGTGTTCAGCCTCCATCCAGTCATTTTCTGCTTGTTCCAGCGCTTGATCGACATTGGCTTTATCGTCCAGCAGTTGTTTTAATTTGGTTTTGTTTTCTTCGTTATACAGACTGGCATTGGCCAGTTGTTGCTGTAAAGAGTGCTGTTGCTCGCTGTAGCGTTCTACCGCGTGTTCGGCTTTTTTAAGTGCATCAGTTAGGGGTTTGAGCTTTTTGCGTTTTTCAGCTTCAAGTTTACGCTGGTCTTTGCGAGAACGTGTTGGGGCATCTGTACCCTTTATTTCTGGTTTGGCAGGTTCGCTGTCTTTTTTCTGCTCGCTTAACCAGACTTTATAATCATCAAGGTCTCCAGCAAACGGTTGTACCTTGCCACCGGCGACCAGTAGCAATTGGTCGGTGACGGTACGCAACATATGGCGATCATGCGATACCATAACGATTGCACCTTGATATTCCTGCAAGGCAACGCTGAGTGCATGGCGCATGTCCAGATCCAGATGGTTGGTCGGCTCATCCAGCAACAGCAGATTGGGTTTTTGATACACCAGCAATGCCAGCACCAGACGCGCTTTTTCACCACCGGAGAACGGGGCGACCGGGTCATTGACCTTGTCACCGGTAAAATCAAAGCCGCCCAGGTAATTGCGCAGGTCTTTTTCGGTAGCTTGTTTATCCAGGTGTTGTAAATGCCATAAAGGGGACTCATCCAGGCGCAATTGTTCGAGTTGATGCTGGGCAAAATAGCCGATGTTGAGGGCTTCAGCCTGTAACAACTTACCGGATAACAAGGGATTGCTTAGCGACAGGGCTTTGATTAAGGTGGATTTACCTGCACCGTTTGCGCCGAGTAATCCAATGCGATCCCCAGGCGAGATTGACAGGCTGACGTGGGTGAGGATGGTTTTACCGGGATAACCGAGCGCCGCTTCTTCCAGCTTAAATAACGGGTCGGGCAGTTTTTCCGGCGTGTTGAAATGGAAATTAAAGGGGGAGTCAACATGTGCCTGGGCAATCAACGCCATACGTTCCAGTGACTTGATGCGGCTTTGTGCCTGTTTCGCCTTGGTCGCTTTGGCTTTAAAGCGGTCAACAAAACTCTGGATATGGGCAATTTCGCGTTGCTGGCGCGCGTAGGCCGTTTGCTGTTGCGCCAGTTTTTCCGCGCGCATGCGTTCGAAGGCAGAATAATTGCCTGTGTAAATGGTCGCCTTGCCCTGTTCGATATGCACGATGTGGTCGGTGATGGCGTTGAGGAAATCACGGTCATGCGAAATCAGTATCAGCGTGCCGGGATATTTGCCCAGCCAGTCTTGCAGCCAGATCACCGCATCCAGATCTAGGTGATTGGTCGGCTCATCCAGCAATAATACGTCCGAACGACACATGAGTGCCTGTGCCAGATTCAGCCGCATGCGCCAGCCGCCGGAAAATGAAGAGACTGGATGGCTTTCCTGTCCGGTGGAAAAACCCAGTCCGTTCAACAGACGCGACGCGCGGGCAGTGGCGGCATAGCCGCCGATATGTCCCAGTTTGCTGTGTAGTTCGGCCAGGTGCAGTCCATCCTCCGTTTGCTCGGCCTGTGTCAGTTGCTGTTGAACCTGGCGCAGCTCGCGATCTCCATCCATCACATAGTCAATAGCCGAGCAATCCAGCGCGGGTGTTTCCTGCGCCACATGAGCAATCTCAAGATTGGGTGGCATGCTGAAGTCGCCTTCATCCACATGCAGCTCATCGCGCAGCATGGCAAACAGGCTGGATTTACCCACCCCATTCGCGCCGGTCAAACCAACTTTCTGGCCCTTATGAATAGTGAATGTTGCGTCGGAGAACAGAACGCGACTGCCCCGGCGCAGGCTGATATTTTTAAAATTGAGCATGAAAAAGCGTAAGCGCTATAGCGAAGTGTCGGAACAATTAAACGGATTTTTCAAACGTATGCACCCACACCAGGCTTTCTTCGTCCCATTCCATGCCCGGGTGCATTTTAAGAATCAGGTCTTTGTAGAAATCAAGGCTGGGATAGCCTTCTGCTCTGGCGTGTTCATCGGTCATGTTGCCAAGACGCTCGCGTTCGACAGAGGTGACTGTGAATGTCACGCCTTCCAGTTCAAAGGTGTCCCCGGGATAAGCGTACAAACCATCGCGACGTTGCTGGGTTTTGTGTCCGGTAAGGGCAGCTTCCACCAGTTTGGGCTGGCGCACCAGACGGTCAATTTCGCAGGTTTTATCAGGGTATCCGGACATGGTGTTATTCAATGTAGAAGTTTAGAATAGCCGCATTATACCGATTACTACGCTGCGGGAGTACATAGACAATGCGTTATTTACATACCATGGTCCGGGTGAAAGACCTGGAGCTATCACTGGATTTTTATTGCAACCAACTGGGGTTAGTGCAAACCCGTCGCATGGATTACGAAGATGGCCGGTTTTCGCTGGTGTATTTGTCCGCGCCGTTGGATAAAGATGCGGCCGAGAAGAATGAAGCGCCGGAGCTGGAACTGACCTGGAACTGGGATCCAGAAGATTATGATGGCGGTCGTAACTTTGGCCATCTGGCCTATGAAGTGGATGATGTGTATGCCATCTGTCAGACATTGATGGATGCCGGGGTGACGATAAACCGACCGCCACGGGATGGCTGGATGGCCTTTATTCGCTCGCCGGATAATATTTCTATTGAGCTTTTGCAAAAAGGTGAACGCAAGCCTATTCAGGAGCCGTGGGCGTCGATGGAAAATGACGGGGTGTGGTAGCAGGATACTCTAAAACATGCGGACATGGTTCTGCGAAAGGAATAAAGTGATAAAAATAATAACAATAAGTTTGCTCTGGCTTCCTGTCTCGGTCATGGCGGGGCCTGCTATTGGTCAGTTTGAAATGAAAGACCTGAATGTTGAGCTGGGTGAAATTGAATTTCAAAGCCAGAACGCGCATGCATTTGATCAGCCGGACAGGACATTCGCGGAAGATGATGGCGAGTTTGAGTTTGATGAAAATGAGTATGTGCGTCAGCGTCATGCCTTGGAAGTTGAAGTGGGTGTCACTGAATTCATGCGCACGCGTATTGGCGTGGAGTTTGAAAAGGAACGCTTTGATGAGCCGGGCTCGGCGGCAGATGCCAATGCCTTTGACGCTCTTAAACTGACTGAAGTCGCGATTGAAGCCATTGTTGTTTTTCTGAAGCCACAAGCGTATGAATTGGGCGTAGGCTGGTTAACCGAACTGGAATTTCCGGTGCAGGAAGCAGATGAATCCAGCAGCCTGGTTATTGGGCCGATTTTTCAATATGACATGGGAGACTGGCAGGCGTTGACCAATCTGTATGGCGTATACCATTACGCTGGCGAAGATGACGGCAAATGGGATTTTTCCTATACGGCACGCTTGATGTATCAGGCCACTGAACACTGGGGGTTGGCAGTTGAAGCCTATGGTACAGTGGATCGCCTGTGGCAAACAGGCACCATCAACGAAGAGGCGGAATTGTTTGGCGACCATGACCAGCATCGGCTGGGGCCGATTGTATATTATTCAGTGGAGACTGATTTCAACCCGCGCCGCCTGTTTGCTGCTGAAGCGGAAGAGTCTGAACTTAATCTTGGTTTTGGCTGGTTTTTTGGACTCAACGACAACACGCCTGATCATACGATCAAATGGAGTGTGGAGTATGAGTTTTAGCTGGATAAAGGTTGAGAAAGCAAGTCGTTAATGGCAACAAGGTCGACCTGCCGCCTGAACAGATGGGCATTTTACATCCCCATAAGAACAGAAAACACAACAGTCCCCCGGCAAGGGCTTTAATAAAGCTTCACATTGTTTACATTCGTAAAACCAGATGCAGGCATTTTCAGGCAGGGTTTCCAGCGATTTGTGTTTACAATGTGGACAACAAAGGGTCGATTGCAGAATGATGTTTGCGCCGGGCATACCGAGGGTTTATTCCATCAGGTCTTGCAATTCTCGCCACAATGCCTGGTATGCCTCAGTTGAGCGACTTTTATTGATAAACCCGCCCAGCGGCATGCGTTCCAGCCCCATACGCTCAATATCGCTGGCATAAGGTACGGCTGATTGCAGCAAGTCCGGGTGTTCATCAAACAGGGATTGCATGATATCCCGATGCATTTTTTTTCGCCGGTCGGTCATTGAGAAGAACGGGGCCAGCTTTAAATGTTCCAGCTTGTTGTCCTTGATGAATTTTTTCAGCTGCTCCAGTGTTCTTAATGACAAGGTGGTCGGGATAATCGGGGATAGCAGTATGTCACTGGCAGCAAATACGGCTTCAGATAATAGTGAAATATTGGGTGGGCAGTCGAGGACAATCAGGTCGTATTCCTTGTCCACCGGCTTTAGCAGTTTTTCCAGCCGCTGTTTGGGTTTTTTGCGACTGTCCAGCACCAGATCAAGATTACGGAACGAAAAATCGGCGGGCAGTACATCCAGGTTTGCAAAATCGCTGCCTTTGATGAGGCCGTCCAGATCACGTTCACCGGCAATCAGTTTTTTACTGCCGCCTTTGACTTTGGGTTTGATGCGGAAGTAAAACGTGCTGGCGCCTTGCGGATCCAGATCCCAGATAAGCGTTTTGTAGCCGCTGTTGGCGGCCAGATACGCCAGGTTTACAGCGGTAGAGGTTTTGCCGACGCCACCTTTGATGCTATATGCTGCGATAACAGTCATGGTTAGTTTTTCTCGCTAAACAGTTTTTTATACTCAGCCTGGTTTTCAGTGCTTTGAAACATGTCAAAGCGTCCGGAAAAGTCCAGTCGGGCAAGCTGTTGCCTCTGTTGCAAATGTTGAACCAGAATGCCCATGGCCAGAAAAGTCTCGGTCGGCGTTTTTTCATTGCGCATATCTTCGCCAAACTGAATCAGGGCATGTTCCTGCACCTCGCAATCTTGAAACGTACCCAGAATATCCTGAAATTTTTTCAGTGATTTAATGGCATGGTTGATGGTGGTTTCGTCATACATACTTTGAAAAAACTCCATCAGATAGCGCAGCTTTTTACAGGTTTTTCGCAGATCATGCAAGGCTTCGGCAGGTGAGTCGTTATCAATGGCATTGCCATCTTTCAATACGCGTTGATAGACCTTCCAGATACGCTTGTCAGCCACCTGCTTGATGGTCAGCAACGCATTCGCTTCCAGTGGTTTTTTGGCGGCCGGCTCTTTCAGATATTCCTCCCATTCCTGCAGGCGGAGCACATACTCGGGGGATTTGAGTTTACCTGCCAGTTCTTTTTGCGCTTTCACCTGGCGCACCTTCAGGAAATTGTGTAGCGGTGTAATGGCCTGTTTCATGTTTTCTGGCAGGGTGCTTTCAAATGTGGGAAAGTCCAGCAGGTAAACGTCCAGGTCGCGAGTCAGGCTGGTGATTTGCCCGAGCCAGGCAAAGTATTCGCTGAAACTGGCGGTTTTATCGATCGGCAGTATTTCTTTGAGCTGGCTTAGTCCGGAGCGGGTGCGACGCACAGCCACACGGAAATCATGTAGAAATTCACTGTCGGTATCGGCAATTGTGCCTGCCTCGTTAACTTTAATATTCTGCAACAAACAACTGTAGATATATTTGCTGGCTATGTCGGCGCGCATGGACGGGTCGAGCTGAATTTTGAGTTTGGATGAATAATCCAGCGGTTTTCTGCCCTGCAGCTTTAACGCTGCCTGCAGAATGTTCTTTTTGACGCGTTTAAGTTCCAGCGTGTCGGCCAGCAACTCACTGATCCGGGTGCAGGATTTGTCATAGCCCTTGATAGGCTGAATCGTGGCGCGTGCAGGCAGGGCTTCGTAATCTTCCAGCAGGATGCGTACGGTGGTTTTCTGATCCTTATTCAGGACATTGATCTGGTAGGACTGAAAGGGCAGCGAAGTCAGACAATTCAAGGCGCGCATTTCCAATACCGGTGACAGCATGCGTTTAATCGCAGGGTTTTCAAATTCGTCCAGCAGGGAGGGCATCTTGTCCAGGTCGGCTGATAACAGTGGCTTTTCGGTCTCAATATCCAGCAGAATCAGTTTGGAGGTGGTTTTGGATTGTAAAAACTCGCACAGGTAACCCGCCTGATAAAGCCGCCAGTCAAAACTGTCGTAATAGTTTTTTAACGAATATTGTTCGGATGAGATGTGAATACTGGCTTGCTCGTCAAGACGAGCAAGAAATTTTTTGACCTTGAGGTTTTCAGGCAGTTGAAAATTGAGCGCTATATCGTGGTTATCAGGCATGTTGTAATGAGTTGGCTTGTTCTACGTTGAACAATTTTTGTGGAACAAATGATTGAATCGGTAATACACGGTTTTGGTATTGATGATCGTTGCAGTAAAAGCGATCGCTTTTCAATTACTTGCAGAAATTAAAATCATACTCCAGTTTGTATAAAAAACAATGATTTATCTGTTATTTCTATGGTTCGACATCAATAATAGCCAAAAGTGCAGCAGGAAATTTATGGCCTGCCAGAATAATCGGAGGCATGGTAGCACCGGTGTAATACAGTTTTATGACAAATTCAGCGTTGATCTCGTTATTACTGGCGGTTAAAGATCAGCGGGGGCAGGTCGATAAAATGTATGGATAAAATGATGAGCGGATAGAATGAAAAAAAAGAAAATAGTTCAGTTACCCCGTCCGATGCGTATTGTGTGGGGATGTCTGGGATCCTGGTGGCTGGCCTACATGATTAACCCTGGGTTTGAGTCGATTGCCCTGATGCTGGTGTTTTATATTCCTATTCTGATTATTGAACATTATTATGTAGAAAGGAAAGAGCCCGTGATCGATGCGGAATTCCTCGCCAGCCTGAAAGTGGTTGAGGAAAAGAAAGGATGAAAATGATCAGAGTACCCCATCAGTCAACCATCATCATCGTTGCAACGCAGTTTGCAGACATGGGTAGGGTGCGCTAACCAAAACGGGCATCACACCGAACGAGAAGGGCATTCTCAGCACGCCCTAGTTGATCATGTCAGTGAACTCACGTAGATACTCTCTTAAAACACAACGTCAATGGTGCTAAAAATTAAAAAAGTCTTAACAAGATTTTTCGACAGGCATGGTAAAAAAGCGAGCGCCATCAAATCTTTCATGGATTCAACCGAGCCCCATGCCCTTGCTGCAACACGCCATAGACTCTGTGGGCAAGCCTGTCATGCCAATTTGGAATTAACGCTATTAATGGAACCTCTGATCAAGTCCAATTATTTTTAGCACGCTAAATGCTAACCAGCTTAATCAGAGGTTCCTAATATCCTCTGTCACCTTACTATTGAACGATACAATGATTGGATCACGGTCACGGCTTCCATGATATTCAATCAGGTTTCGATTGGAGGTATAACACGCGTGGCCATTTTATCGATAAACGTTCAAAGCTAACTGGCCGAGGTCGTTTTTTCGTGAGTTCGTGCGGTTACTATCGCACATTACGTGCTTTGTTCGATGCAGGGCAATATCATCTAATATTCAGTCGACATGGTTTTTCAGGTAAAATCATTCAATTTTGTGCCTTAAGCCAATGTCTTGCATTTCCGTTCGCAGTTCTCGCAGCGTTTCTTTGATCAACACTCTTAACGAATGGATAGGTAAAGCCGTCGCCTGGCTGACGCTGGCTATGGTGCTGACCAGTTTTTCCATTGTGGTGATGCGTTATGCGTTTGACCTGGGCTGGATTGTATTGCAAGAATCCGTCACTTACATGCATACGCTGGTCTTTATGCTGGGGGCAGCGTATACACTCAAACATAACGAACATGTCCGCGTTGATATCTTTTATCAGCGTTTTTCTGTGCGCGGAAAGGCCTGGGTGGATTGTTTGGGAAGTCTGTTTTTGCTGTTACCGGTCAGTGTATTTATCGGTTGGGGCAGTTGGGAGTATGTGGCCGATTCCTGGGAAGTTTTTGAAGGTTCGCGCCATTCCGGCGGATTGCCGGGCTTGTTCCTGCTAAAAAGCTGCATTTTGTTGATGTCTGCCTTGTTGATATTGCAGGGGGTGTCGATGTTTATCGGGAATTTGATGACAGCGCTTTATGGCAAGGCGAGCAGTGATGACTGAGAGCCTTGCCTTATGGATGTTTGCCGCCGTGTTTGTGGTATTGCTGTCGGGGTTTCCTGTGGCATTTGCGCTGAGCGGAACCGCGTTATTATTTGCGGGTGTCGGAATGTTGCTAGAACATTTTGATGCTGCATTTTTATCCGCCTTGCCCAACCGCTTGTTTGGCATCATGAACAACCAGACCTTGATAGCTATCCCGTTGTTTGTGTTCATGGGGGTGACGCTGGAACGTGCCAGAATTGCAGAAGATTTACTGGAAAGCATGAGTGGTTTGTTCGGCTCATTACGTGGTGGCCTGGGTGTTGCGGTGACTCTCGTTGGTATGTTGATGGCAGCCAGTACCGGCATAGTCGGTGCCACTGTAGTGACCATGGGGTTGTTGTCATTGCCGACGATGTTGAGGCACAAGTATGATCCGGCCATCGCCTGCGGGACGATTTGTGCGTCCGGTACTTTGGGTCAGATCATCCCGCCATCAATTGTACTTGTATTGCTGGGCGATGTGATTTCAACCGCCTACCAGCAGGCGCAGCTGGAAATGGGCATTTTCGCGCCGGAAACCGTGTCTGTTGGCGATTTGTTTGCCGGTGCACTATTACCCGGGCTGGGGCTTGTTGTATTTTATTTGTTGTACATTTTGCTTGTCGCCTGGCTGAAACCGAACAGCATGCCGGCACCGCAACAAACTGACAGAGCACCCGGTTTTTATCTGCAGGTGATCACCAGCCTGTTGCCTCCGTTGGGGCTGATTGTTGCTGTATTAGGTTCGATTATCGGCGGACTGGCCTCACCGACAGAAGCGGCTTCGGTTGGCGCGATGGGCGCCTTGTTCCTGGCCGTGTGGAAAAAACAACTGAACCGGGCGCGTTTGCAGGAGATTATGCAAAACACCACGCGCGTGACCAGCATGGTGTTTATGATTCTGATGGGGGCGGCGTTGTTTGCACTGGTGTTCCGCGGCTTTGAGGGTGAAGAAATGATCGTCGAGTTGTTGTCCGATCTGCCGGGGGGGACTGTTGGCGCGATGTTCAGTGTGATGCTGGTGATGTTTTTGTTGGGGTTTGTACTGGATTTTATCGAAATCACGTTCGTCATCGTCCCCATCGTCGGACCGGTATTGCTAACTATGGGGCTTGATCCGGTCTGGCTGAGCATCATGATTGCGATCAATCTGCAAACATCATTTTTGACACCGCCGTTTGGATTTGCACTGTTTTATTTGCGCGGGGTCGCGCCGGAGGGCATCAGCAGCGGGCAGATTTATCGCGGGGTGATCCCTTTTATAATTATTCAGGTCGTGATGCTGGGCATTTTGTCCGTCTGGCCGCAACTGGCAACCTGGTTGCCCACCTTGATTTACGGAAACTAGCGATGAAATCAAAATTATTGTTAATGTGTTTAATCTGTCTGGGTCTGCAGGCCTGCGGTCAAACCGGGCCATTGTATATGCCGGATGACACGCCGCCCATCTATGTCCCCCCTGAAGAAGAATAATAAATATGGATTTTTTTACCTATAAAAATAGCAGTTTATATGCTGAAGACGTGGCTGTGGCAGAGATTGCCGCGCACTATGGCACGCCGTGTTATGTCTATTCTAAAGCGACCCTGGAGCGGCACTGGCAGTCATTTGACCAGGCTTTCGCCGGACATCCGCATTTAATCTGTTATGCGGTCAAGGCAAATTCCAATCTGGCGGTGTTGAATGTATTGGCAAAGCTGGGATCGGGGTTTGATATTGTCTCGCTGGGTGAGCTGCAAAGAGTGTTGGCTGCCGGTGGCAGTCCGGACAAAATCGTTTTTTCCGGCGTTGGCAAACGAGCAGATGAGATAGACGTTGCGCTGAAAACAGGCATCCGCTGCTTCAATGTTGAAGTCAGTGGTGAACTGGACAGAATCAATGACATCGCGGGGCAACTGGGCGTGGTGGCACCGGTATCATTTCGCGTTAACCCCGATGTCGATGCCGAGACCCATCCTTATATTTCAACCGGCTTGCGGGAAAATAAATTTGGTATTGATATCCAGCTGGCGCTGGATGAATATCGCCGTGCGATGGAGATGCCTAATATTAAAGTGGTGGGTATTGATTGTCATATCGGATCGCAATTGACTCAGACGCAACCCTTCATGGATGCTCTGGACAGAGTGCTGGTGATTGTAGATCAACTGGCCGGGCAAGGTATTGAGCTGCATCATCTCGATCTCGGCGGCGGCCTGGGTATTTGTTATCAGGACGAGCAACCGCCCGAGCCAGCGGAATATATTGCGGCGTTGCTGAAAAAACTGGGCGACCGGCAGGTCGAAATCGTGCTGGAGCCGGGGCGGGCCATCGTCGGCAATGCCGGAATTCTTGTCACAAAAGTAGAGTACCTTAAACCCACGCAAGAAAAAAACTTTGCTATTGTTGATGCAGCGATGAATGATTTATTGCGGCCGTCTTTATACAGTGCATGGCAGGATATTATTCCGCTGCAGCAGGGCTCAGCAGAGCCGCTGATGGAGTGGGATATTGTCGGGCCGGTGTGTGAGACGGGGGATTTTCTTGGCAAACAACGGGCGCTGCCACTTGCGCCGGGTGATTTGCTGGCGGTAAGATCATCAGGGGCATACGGGTTTACCATGAGTTCAAATTACAACTCCAGACCTCGTGCCGCCGAGATCATGGTGGATGTGGATACATCTTACGTGATTCGGGAACGTGAAAGCATCGAACAATTGTGGAGTGGAGAACATTTGCTGACATGAACGGGCAAACCCTGAAATTTACCAAAATGCATGGTCTGGGCAATGATTTTGTCGTGATTGATGCCATCTCCCAGTCATTTTCCTTGAACAGCGATCAAATCAAGGGTATTGCGGATAGACATTTCGGCGTCGGCTGTGATCAATTATTACTGGTCGAAAAGTCGCCGTCTCCGGATGCGGATTTCAAATATCGCATTTTCAATGCCGATGGCAGCGAAGTCTGGCAATGCGGAAATGGGGCGCGTTGCTTTGCCCGGTTTGTACATGAAAAACAATTGACGGAAAAACAGGTCATCACTGTTGATACCCATGCCGGACAACTGGTACTGCATTTAAAAGAAGACAACCTGGTTATGGTCGATATGGGCGTGCCGCGCCATTTGCCGGCTGAAATTCCGTTACGTACAGAACATGAACAGCGCTTTTACAGTGTGATGGTAAATGAAAATGAAAAAGCCTTTGGCGCGGTGTCCATGGGCAATCCTCATGCCGTGTTGCAGGTGAATGATGTGAAGTCTGCGCCGGTGCAGGAATTGGGAGAAGAACTGGAAAGTCATCCCTTTTTTCCGGAACGCGCTAATATTGGGTTTATGCAGATTGTTAATCGACAACATATCAGGTTGCGAGTGTATGAACGGGGGGCGGCAGAAACGCTGGCTTGTGGCAGTGGCGCATGTGCGGCAGTGGTGATCGGGCATGAGCAGAATTTGCTGGATGCACAAGTGGATGTTGATTTGCCGGGCGGACGCCTGCAAATTTCCTGGGCAGGACGAGGAACGCCGGTGTTAATGACGGGACCCGCAGGAACAGTGTTTGAAGGTCAGATGCAAATATGAGTGAAACGGAAGAGCGTGTCAGTACAGAGCAGGTGGAAGCCTTTTTATTGGGGCATCCGGAATTTTTTCATGATCACCTTTCCTTGTTGGAAAAATTGAGCATTCCACACCCCAGTGGGCAGGCAGTATCGTTGATTTCCAAACAACTGGAGATTTTCCGCAGCAAACATCATGAACTGGAAAACCAGCTCAATGCATTGATCGAAATTGCCCGTGAAAATGACACCGCTTTCAATCGCATGCACGAGCTCACCTTGGCCATGCTGGATGCAGGCACGATGGAAGAGTTGATTGCCAACCTGAATCAGGTGATGACGGAATGTTTTATGACCGATTATGTGGCGTTAAAAATCATTGGTGAGAATGTGGATTCGCCGATTTTAAATCTGTTTGTGCAGGCAGAGGATGGTAACTTGAAGCATTTTCAGCAGGAAATGTCTGAAAATCGTCCGAAATGTGGCCGTCCCACACTCGCTCAGGCACGTTTTCTGTTTGGCGAAAATGCCGGTGACGTACAAACCTGCGCCATTATCCCGATGGTGTTTACTGAGCTTGAAGGCATTTTGGCCATAGGCAGCCGCGATAACAACCGTTTTCACTACAGTTTGGGTAATATGTTTCTGACCCAGATGAGCGAAATTATCAGCACACGCATGATTTCATTGCTCGATCAATAAAATGTCTCAACTTTCTGCTGCCGAAATCGACAGTTTTTTACAAAGTCTGGCGGTAGAAAAACGTGCATCCAAACATACCGTATCCAATTATCAGCGCGACCTGAAGCGCTTCTTCAGCTATTGCCGCGAGCAACAAATTGAGCACTGGGCAGCGGTTGATACTGTTGCAGTGCGCCAATATATTGCTGGACGCCATCGCAAGGGCATTAGCAGTAAAAGTCTGCAACGAGAATTATCTTCATTGCGCAGTTTTTTTGCCTTTTTGCAAAAAACACAGAGCTTAAGCGAGAATCCGGCCAAAGTCGTTCAAGCTCCCAAACAGGCGCGAAAACTTCCTCATACGCTGAATGTTGACCAGATGACCGGATTGCTGGAGCGCACACCGGATTCTGTATTGGAAATCCGCGATCTGGCCATGTTCGAGTTGTTTTATTCTTCCGGTTTGCGCTTGAGTGAGCTGGTGGCGCTGGATATCAGTGATTTTGATTTCAGCGAAGGGACGCTCTTGGTCCGGCACGGCAAAGGTGGAAAGCAACGGCTGCTGCCGGTAGGCAGTAAAGCCATTAACGCGCTGCAGAAATGGTTGGCAAAGCGGCCGGAGGCAGAATCATCAGCAGTGTTTATCAGCGCGCAAGGCAAGCGGTTAGGGCAACGCAGCGTGCAGGCAAGATTGCAACGCTGGGGTGTGAAAGCAGGATTGGCTGATCATGTGCACCCACATAAGCTGCGGCACTCATTCGCCAGTCATTTGCTGGAGTCCAGCCAGGATATCCGGGCGATTCAGGAACTGTTGGGGCACAGCAATATCAGCACCACCCAGATTTATACTCATCTTGATTTTCAGCATTTGGCAGAGAGCTATGATCGTGCGCATCCTCGAGCACACAAAAAAAATGCAAAAAAACCTTGAATATCATTTGGCTACACATTCTGCGGCTCTTTGGTGAAATAAAAGCAGGATGGAATTCTCATCAAAATAACAGTGTTTCAACAAAAACGTGCTAGTATTGCAGCTGTTTTGTTAGTGGTTTTCGCATAGGAAGGTTTTGATAAAACAAAAGGCAGAGTGTTTGAATATCACCGTGATCAATTTAGGTTAAAAAATGGCAGATTTCCCGACAAATGAAGATGAAGCGCGCTCAAAAGGTATTTTATGGACCTTTGGCTCATTCATAGTTATTGTTTTACTGGTATTGATAATACTTGCTGAATGGTGGAGTCGTGAGCCAGATCTGTTTAATGTGCAGGAAGAAGCTATTGAACGTTTGCAGGTAACACATACGGATGATATGCCGGTCGGCTATGTGTATTCCAATACCTTGGCGCATATCGCTGAAATTCTACTGTACAAGCCCGGTGGCTACATTACGAATGATGTTGCACCGCCTGGCGTGTTGCTGGATAACATTACCAACTGGGAGCATGGGGCGTTGATCATGCTGCGGGACGCAACCACCGCATTACGTAACCACTTTGCGCGTGACCAGTCACAGTCAGCGGAAGATGCTGATCTGGCAAAGGCCGAGCCTTATTTTTACTACGAGCGTAACTCTTGGGCGCTGCCTTCAACTGAATCAGAATATATGAAAGGGATTGAGGCGCTGCATAATTATATGAGTCGTCTGGAAGACCCGAATGCAAAAAGACCGGCACAGTTTTATTCACGAGCGGATAACCTGTGGCAATACATTGAAATTGTGATCAAGCGGCTGGGAGGGTTATCTACACGTTTATCTGCCAGTACCGACCAGTTTGCGGGAGCCGCGCATGGTGCGCCGACTGACCCGGTCAACTTGAACAAACCTACCCTGGGGCAAACACCCTGGCTGGAAATTGACGATATTTTCTATGAAGCGCGAGGCGCGAGCTGGGCATTGCTGCATATCCTGAAAGCGGTAAAACATGATTTTGCCGACATTTTGCTGGATAAGCGTGCGATGAATACCGTGGATATCATGATCCACGCATTGGAAAATGCATTAACCCCGACATTGAGTCCGATGGTGTTGAATGGGGATGGCTTCGGTTTATTTGCCAACTATTCACTGGCGATGGCCAACTATATTGCGCGTGCAAACGCGGCGGCACTGGATTTACGTGACATCATGAACAGAGGGTAATGATGGACGAGCAGATTAATGAAAACCTGAAAAATATCAGCAGCTGGAAGCGCATTTTTTTCATGCTGGTATATGCGGTCATTATGGGCTTGGTCAGAATTCTTCTGTGGGCGGTCATCTTGTTGCAGGTTGCCTCTTCATTATTAACCGGGCGCTGCAACCAGAATATTTTGAGTTTTGGTAAAAGCCTGTCGGTTTATCTGTACCATATCCTGTTATTTTTAACCTATAACACCGACCAGCTACCGTTTCCCTTTGGTGAATGGGATTTAACCAAAAAACTCGAAATCCCCAGTTTTCCGGAACGCGACAGGTCAGAATAAACGGTTGGCAATTCAGGTATGAGTACCTCGAATGCTGACCCTCATCTACGCAAAATCATCCATATCGACATGGATGCATTCTTCGCCGCGGTAGAGCAACGCGACAACCCGCATTATCAAGACAAACCCATCATCGTAGGCGGCCCACCTAATTCACGCGGCGTGGTCGCTACCTGCAGTTATCAGGCACGAAAATTCGGCATTCATTCCGCGATGCCCTCATCGCAGGCGTATCGCTTGTGTCCGCTGGCAATCTTTGTGCGTCCCCGGTTTGACGTGTACAAACAGGTCTCTGCACAAATCCGAGAAATTTTTGCCGGTTTTACCACCTTGTTCGAGCCGGTATCGCTGGATGAAGCCTACCTTGATGTCACCGACGTGGATGGATATAAAGGTTCAGCCACATTGATAGCCCAAGCGATTAAGCAACGCATTCATACGCACACCGGTTTAATTGCTTCAGCCGGCGTGTCCTATAACAAGTTTCTGGCAAAAATCGCCTCCGACATGGATAAACCGGATGGACTGTATCTGATTTCGCCAGAAGAAGGCGAGGCTTTTGTTGAAAACCTGGAAATCGGCAAGTTTCACGGCATCGGGCGCGCAACGGAAAAGAAAATGCACGATTTGGAGATCTACACTGGTCAGGATCTCAAAGCCTTACCTCTGCCAGTGTTGGAACAGTACTTTGGAAAATCAGGAAAATATTATTACCACATCAGCCGGGGTATTGATCATCGGCCGGTCGTCAATGCCCGAATCAGCAAATCCGTCAGCGTGGAAAACACCTTTGCCCAGGATATTCAAGGGCATGAGCCAATCATGCAGACATTGACAACATTGCTGGACGAAGCCTGGCTGAAACTACAAGCTAAAGGAATGGCAGCACGTACGCTCACGCTAAAAATCAAATACCATGACTTTGAACAAATCACCCGTAGCCGTACATTTTCCAGCCAGATTACTCAGCTGCATGGACTGACAGAAGTTATGGCAGAGCTGCTTTGCGATACCCGGATTACAGACAAAAAAGTCAGGCTGCTGGGCGTAGGGTTTTCTGGCTTGCAACCGAATGCTGAAGTAGTGTTCCAGCAGCTGGATTTGTTTGAACGCATCGCAAAGAGTAGCCTGCGGTGATAACCGCAGGGATGGGAAAAAAGCAGGGCGTTTTACCTATGGGTTTAAGGGTTAAAAGAACTGGTTTTGAAAATGAGTAAAGGGTAGTTATTGCTCGTTCCTGCCACCCACATGAAGAAAGCACTTGAAATAAAGTTTACTTTTTAACACGAAGCTTTTTTCCCTTTTTAGTCTTTAATCGATGTAAACAAAAGGGTTGGGCTCTGGGGTATCCCCTAAAAATGAGCCTATTTGCCCTGGAGTTTTCTCGTTCCCACCGTCCTTGGTGGGAATGCCTTCGGTGCTTTTATTTATCTCGGTCTGCATTCCCACGCAAGAGCGCGGGAACGAGAAAAACATGGCTATGTTAATTCATCTGTGGATTGGCCATAGTCCAGCATTCATCGATATATTCAGGAAGGCATCATTTCAAATCATGGGGTGTGTCATGAAATCGACGGCGATTATTGTGAAGTGCAGGGATGATGTTGGGGTTCGTTCCTCTCCCCAACCTGCCGGAAGCATCCGAGCGGCGCAACCTTGCCGCGCCACTCAAATTTTCTGACGATGAGGGTCATACCTGAACCCCTGGTTCAGGTTGAAAATCCCATCATTAAGCGGGTTCGTTATTGTTGCTTTTTCCTTAAACCACAAAACGCCAATAATCCACTGATAAACAACCAGGCACTGGCTGGCAGGGGTATGACAGCTGAGGGTCCAATTTGGAGAACACCATTTCCAGCATCAGAAAACTCACCGAACACCAGGTCATCATAGGCGAGAGCCCAAGGAGTGGATTGTGGCGTGGCAGTTAATAAGGTTGCAACTAAAAAGCTTGAATAATAAGGGGATAATTCATGCCCGATATTGACATACGCAATATCGGTTAAACTCTTAAATGCCATGCGGTTAGAACTCGGTGATAAATAATGATCATATTGTCTGCCAAGGAATTGATCATTGCTATCGAACGCTTCGAATAGTAGATCATCTCGACCAGAATAGGGCGGTTGTCCATTAAAATAATCTATCTGAAAATAACCAATCGGATCAGCAAAATCAATACGCCAAAAATGCGTTCCAAAATCAGTTGCGCCATTAAATGCCAGAAAGTTATCGCCACTTGGCGCTGACCTGCCAAATTCAGAACCCTCATCCAGAATGGCACCCATGCCGGTACTTGATGGCTCTAATACGTTACGGGTTTGCGTTTTCAACACACCATTATGCGGAACATCTGAGGTGATGCTGTTTCTTTCTAACGCGGTAAAGGTGACATTTTTAGCGGCATACTGGGTTGTCAATGGGGTTGCCGCAGAAAATAAATCCGGGGCGCTGATTGCATCACCATTAGCATCCACATCAAAATTAATGGTTGTACGGACGGCCTGCGCCCCGCTGGAAACTGAACATAAAAATGTTAATGCATAAAGCTGATTTTTTATTACACGGTTCATTTTTTCTCCACATGATTAAGCACGTTGTTAAAGGATAAATCAGAATAAAAGCAATACCCTTTGCTCTTGAGGCCAATTTAGCATCACGTGTTGAATTCAAAATGACCTGGGTCAGTTTGAATACCGAAATGTATATCTGAAAGTGCA
>SPJJ01023021.1_pt1 | contig 25948 bp, 20 predicted proteins | sample 3741741 | NCBI WGS metagenome assembly SPJJ01 (sample SAMN10925908, study PRJNA522277) | cold seep metagenome | isolation source: Elba SIP-enriched marine methane seep metagenome, extraction at timepoint T1 | place: Italy: coast of Elba, Mediterranean Sea | collected 2014-05 | reverse complement strand
GGCGATCCACGAGAAGTACCCGCTCGCCCTGACAAGCCTCACAATGGTGAACGCGAAGCCGGATAACATCAAAAAAATCAAACGCTTCGCGCCCGATCTCGATGTCATCGGCGTGCAGTTGTCCGGCTGATGATTGGTGGCGAGGATGTCGACCTTGCCGTCGCCGTTGAGGTCGGCGATCTGTACATCGAAGGGGAAACCCTGATCAGTGCTGATGTCGGCCACCCGCGGCAAGCGGAACTGCGCGGCGTTGACGTCGGCCCAGGTGCCACCGACCGGAGCGCCGTAGATGCTGATCTTGCCGTTCATGGGCGGCGGGGATCCGGGCGGCACGGCGGAACCGGTGAAGAAATGGCTGGCGACGATTTCGACCACGCCGTCGCCGTCGAAATCGTATGAGGTCAGGCCGATGTCGGGACCGAGGAAACCGGCGGCGGGCCCACCGTACAGCACCGTCTCTTGCCACGGCGTGTTCGGATCGATGGCAGCACCGGGGTTTTTGAACCAAACCAACTCGCCGAATGGCGGGTACACGCCCGACGCGCCGACGCGGAACCCGGAGCGAACCGTGACAAGGTCTTTGAGGCCGTCACCGTCCATGTCGATGAACAGCGCCTTGTGATAGAAGCGCGGCGAGTTGTTCGGGTCGCCGGGGAACGTGAACCCACCCGGAGATTGGGTGCTCTGGTGGATGACGTACTCGGTGCGGTTGGGGTCGTCGAGGTTTACCGCGGTAAGCCGGCCGGGCATGAACGCCGGGTGGAACCCCTGCGGTACGATCACCGCTTCGAACGGGAACACACCGTCCGGCGCGCGCATGACGTCGTTGGGCCACACGGTCTTGGGCATGCCGGGCGCCAGATCCGTGAGCACTTCCAGATCGGTTTCAGGATCGAAGTGGTTGTAGTCGAGCCAGCCGACCATCGGAATGCGCGCGGCCAGATCGCGCTCGAAGAAGTTGATGGGGGGCTGCCCGCCGGGCACGACGAACGCATTGTAGAAACTGCTGATGGTCAGGCCGTCGGCCTTGAATCCGTAGCCGGTTTCATAGCGATCGACGTGGAGGAATGCGGGGTTGAAATCGAGCTCGATCACCCCTTTCTTGGAGATTGGGGGGCAAAAACCGTCGGCGCTAGCGACCTGCGATTGGACCAGCAGGAGCGCAGCACACGCGGCGGAAACACAGATTCTATTCATGGGGAGTCAGTCCTTTTCTGAGTCGGGGCTCCCTATTCACCGATCTGGACCTGCTGCTGCAAGTGCAACTTTCCACTTTTATTAAAACAGTAACAATTTCAGTCATCCACGGCACGCGTTACGGCCGCATGGCTGAACTCTCCTCAAAACCCTGATTCCGGGTACGTGGGGTTGGCCCGGTGATTGCTCTTGCTCCCGGTCATGGCAAATTTCGACGTCCCAGTTTCGGACTACATGCAGGCTCCTGTTCACACAGCGGCGGCTTCAGATTCTCTCGATGACATCTACGCGCGCCTCGGCGCGCTGCGTATTTCCAGCCTGCCAGTACTGGAGGCCGACGAAGTCGTCGGTGTGATCTCGCGCAGCGACTTGCTTCGCGTCGGCCGCAAAGACGCCGGCAGTGGTTCCGGCGCCAAGGTGCTCGCGTTCCCCGCTTCCGCCAAGGCGGCGGACGAAATGACCGCCGGAGCGCACAGCGTGGCTCCGAGCGATACTCTGGCATCAGCGGCCAAGATCATGGCACGCGAGTACGTACATCGGGTTTACGTCAAAGACGGGTCCAACCTGGTCGGTGTGCTCAGCACCCACGACCTGATCTGCGTGGTTCGAGACAAAGGCGTCAACACGCCAATCTCCGAACAGATGTCCTCACCGGTGTTCACCGTACGTGCGGAAGAGCCGATTTCCCTGGCCACCGACCGTCTGGCCAAAGCGCGGGTCAGTGGTCTGGTGGTGCTCGAAAACGAGTGGCCAGTGGGCGTATTCCGCCAGATAGAAGCCCTGGGCTCGCGCTCCCTGCCCCGGGAAACCCGCATCGACCGCATTATGGACCCGGCCATGCTGTGCATGCCGACGACCACGCGACTCGGCCGCGCCGCCCAGCAAATGGCGGGTATGCGGGCACGGCGAATCGTCGCCATGCGCCAGGGGCGGGTCGAGGGAATCCTCTCGGGATTGGACTTCGCCAAGTTCGTGGCTCGGTAACCGGGCGCACGATTTGCTCCGGGTCCACGGGCCCACGCAACCCTTTCGCGGACTGGAGGCATCATGACAGCCAAAGCGTACCCACAGCTGACCGTCGCCGACCTGATGACGCCAAGCCCAGAAACCGCGAGCCCGGGCAGCGCGCTCGCCGACGTCCAGTCCCAAATGGAATTGTCGTCGATCCGGCATTTGCCGGTGGTCGACAGCGGCGGGCACGTGCTGGGCATCCTGTCTCAACGCGACGTGTTGCGCGCGTTATCGCGCCATGATCCGACGCTACCGGTCGAAGAGATCATGACTGCCGACACCCTGTTCGTGAACCCGGACACGCGGCTATGTGAGGCATCCGCGTTGTTACTCGATCGCAAGATCGGCGCGCTGCCCGTCGTCGATCGCGACAACACGCTCGTCGGTATCATCACAGAGACCGACTTCGTTCGCGTCGCCCACGAAGTCTGCGGAGGCTTGATGTTGGCGGACGCAGACTAGGGCTTCGCAGCCGGCACCGCGACCTCGGAGACGACGCCGTCGACCAAATCCACCACGGTCGGTGCGCGCTCGCATTCCCAGGTGGTGACGTTGGCGAACACGGTGGCGCCGGCGCGCCACACGCCACCGTCCTGGTGAATGTGGCCGAACATGTGAAGGGCCGGACCGACCCGTTCCACCGCCGCCAACAAATCGGCACATCCGGCCCGGGTGTCCCACGAGCGATCGCCGTATCCGGCGGGCGGCCCGTGGGTGATCAGCACGTCGGTATCGGCGGCGATCAACCGCCACTTGTCGGCGAGCGCTTGTCCGCGGGGAAGGTTGAACGCCCAATCGTTGAACGCGGGTTGCCACGGGCTGCCGTAGAACGTCACGCCTTCGATGACGCGTTTGTCGTCCTGAAGATAAACCACGTCAGTGCCGAGCAGGTCCTTGGCCGCCCCGAGGTCGCGGTCGAAACACCAGTCGTGATTCCCCGCGATCACGATCTTGTGCCGGTGAGGTAGACCACGAATCCACCCGGCCACCCCTGCCAGCTCGCTCAGGTCGCCCCGGCGGCACATGTCTCCAGCGTGCACGAACACGTCTCCCTCGGGTATCTCGCCCAGATCCGCCTCGAAGGTGTGAGTATCCGCGACCGCGACGATGCGCACTCAACAACGCTAGCACGCGCCGTGCGCTCCACCAGATCGATTACACTGCGCGCCATGTCGTTCAAGGCCGGACTCCGAAGCCCGCTCCACCTGTTGCAGCCAGGAGACGAAGCAGCGCTCGAGGCGTTCTTATTGCCGTATGCCACCTCCTCGATGTTCCTGCGCGCGAACGTACGCGCCGCCGGCCTCGTGGACCGGGGCGAACCGCTACAAGGCACGTACGTGGCCGCGCGCGAGGCAGACGCGATCACCGGCGTCGTTGGGCACGCGTGGAACGGCATGGTCATGTTGCAGGCGCCGGCTCGCCTGGCTGAGCTGGCTCGCGCCGCCGTGGCGACCAGTGGCAGGGACGTCGACGGCTTGATCGGCCCATGGGATCAGGTGGTGGCCGCGCGCACGGCGCTCGGACTGGACGACGCCGCCATGCGCCACACCAGCAAAGAGCTGCTGATGAGCCTGCAACTCGACGACCTGGTCATCCCAACGGCGGTTGCCGATGGCTCGGTAACCGTGTCCGCAGCCACCCGCGATGACGTCGAGCTGTTGGTCCGCTGGCGCAAACAATATCTCATCGAGCTGTTCGCTTCCCCCGACGACAAGCGCCTCGACGACGAAGCCCGGGAGGGCATACGGCGCTCGGTCGACGCCGGTGAGCTATTCGTCGCCAGCGTCGACGACGGTCCGGTCGCGATGACAGCGTTCAACGCGAGCTTGCCCGACATGGTTCAGGTCGGCGGCGTGTTCACACCACCGGGTTGGCGTTGCGAAGGCTACGCCCGGGCAGTGGTGGCAGGTTCGCTAATCGCCGCACGCCAACGAGGCGTAACCGGCGCGATTCTATTTACCGACGAGAGCGGGCATGCCCAACGCCCGTACGCGGCCATCGGCTTTCGCACCATCGGCGACTACGGGCTCATGCTCGTGTCGCGCGGCTGAGCATGTAGCACGGTGCGGCGGTTAGCGCCGCGACGACCACGGCCAGTCGGCGAGAATCTCGGCGGCCCGTGCGCGATAGCTGTCGCCGAGTTCGTCGCGGTAGGCAGCGGCCAGTGCTCGGCCGAACTCGCGGGCGTCTTGGAAGCGATGCTCCGGTTTCTTGGCCAACACGATCGCCAACGCCGACTCCACATCTTTGGGCACGGTGCACAGCTCGCTCGGTCGCTCCGGCATGTGGTCGGCGACGGCGCGGACGATCTCGGGGATGCCGGGGCCCTTGAATGGTGGATGCCCGGTGATCGCGCGGTAGCTGAGCGCACCCAAGGAATACACGTCGGCGCGATGATCCACGTCCTTGCCCAGGGCTTGCTCGGGGGCCATGTACGTCGGCGTACCAACGATGCGCCCGTGGGTCAGAGTGCCCGCGGTATCCGCGATCTTGGACACGCCGAAGTCGAGAATCTTCCACACGGCCTTGCCGTTTCCCAGCTCGGCCAGGAACACGTTTTGAGGTTTGAGGTCACGGTGAACGATGTCCTTGGACCGCGCCGCCTCGATGCCTTCGCCGACGTGGGTAACCAGCTCGACGACTTCATCGGCGGACAACCTGCGTCGCTGGCGCAAATAGTGGCCCAGGTCGGATCCGGACAACTTCTCCATGGCGATGAACGGAATCGGGGCCGCCGCATCGGCGACATCGAACACCTGGACCACGTGGGGCGAGCGCAGCGATGCCACGGCTCTGGCCTCCCGCGCGAAGCGTGCGACCTGAGCGCTATCGCCGAGAACGCTGCGGTGAAGCAGCTTGACGGCGGCGCGCCGATTCGTGTCCACGTGAATGGCGTCGTACACCTCCCCCATGGCTCCGCGGCCGATGACGACTCCGAGGCGATAGTTACCGAGATCCTGCTCGGTGAACCGCCCCGGATCGCCGATGCCGCCCGCCCGCTCCAGGGCCATACGCGCTTCGTTGATGATGGCTTCGCGCTGGGCGATGTCGCGCACCGCCGCCTCGAGTCGCTCGACCGAGGTCAATGTCACCCGCCGCGACAGTCGAGCGATCAAGAACGTGGAGAACAGCGCTGCCTGCACCAACGACTGAGTCACCAGTTTTTCGAGATCGGTGAGCTGGTCCGCGGTGACCAGGCCGCGGTCGCCAATGGTGTGAGTGATGATCAATATGACCAGCACAGCCTGGGCCACCGCGCACGACGCGTAGACGTACAGTGTGTAGCGAAAGCTGCCGACCAAACTGTTGAAGTAGATGGCCATGACGATGATGGCCGGTGCCGGGGAGAACACGCCGAAGAAGAACACCCCGGCGTAGCCAGCGAAGATGCCGGTGGTGCCGAGCAACATCAGGTTGCGATCGTTGTACTGGCGGGGATCCCGAATCGCCCTGACGAATACGGTCTCCGAGGCGACGTAAACGCCGAGACTGATCAAGAACACCCAGCGCGCAGTCGGATCGCCGTCGACGAACGGCAGCACCATGCCGATGAGCACGACCAGTCCGAGGATCACTTTGTAGAACACGCGCGCGCGTTCGATCTCATCGGTGCGCATCGCGTCGACGGCCCGGGACACGGTGAGGTCGCTGCCATCGAGGGAGCGCGGCAGCGAAAACGCCGCTTCGGCATCGGGCTTGGCGGACGGCCGCTCCGCGATGGTCGGCAGGGTCAACGGCTCGTCGACCACCGGGACAGCCGGCTCGTCCCCGATAATCCTGTTCTGCCCCGTATCCGCCACCGCGCGACATACTAACAGACCTAGTGTTTTCGGCAGCGTACCGGCGCTGCGCGTGGATAGCCGCTTGATTCGAGGGGGTATTTGGGCAACCCTGAGCCGGCCTATGACCACGCCGTTCCCGACCAGTATCTGCCATCAGTGCAAACACTTGCGCCTGGTGCGCAGCGGCAAAGGCAGCACGTTCCTCAACTGCACCGAACCGACGACGCCGAAGTATCAGTCACAGCCGGTCGTCGCGTGTCCGGCGTGGACGCGGCTAGACGAGCCGGATCCCTCGTCGTAGGCGGCGTTGACCCGGATCAAGCGGGATCAAATGCGCGGCAATTCGTGCCGGCGGGCGCATCGGCGGCGCAAGCCTCACGTGAATGACGCCGTTTCGCCCCCCCTAGTCAGGCACGGCGTTTGAACGCTTCGGGGTCATGGCTCATACCTCGAACCCCGGGTCCGACTACTCCTCACAACAGAAACTTCTCTTCCTCGCCATCGGCGCGATCCTGTGCGTGCTCGCGATCCTATTGCTGGCGTTCATCGGTCCCAAGTCGATCACCGACCGGCCGGAGGTCGGCGCGATCGAAGCCCCGGCACCTGCGCCGACGGCAGCGCCTGGTCCTACGCTGCTGAGTTGATCGACGTCAACTCTTCCGCCGTGTAGCGCGGCGTGATGTGTTGGCGACAATTGCGATCCCACGCCTCGACGTGAAACACGAGCACCCGCTCGGGTACCGCGTCGTAGTCCGGATCGGCCACCGCGGCGAGAAGCGATTGGTCGCCTTCTACGAACTCGGCGCGCCCCCACACTTTGACCCGCCGCCGATTCGGGTAGTCCATGAGAAACATGAACGCCTGGTCGTTCTCACTCAAGTTGCCCAGGGAGATGTACTGGCGATTGCCCGTGTAGTCCGCGAACGCTAGACGACGCTCGTCCAACACCTTGACGAAGCCCTTGGGCCCGCCGCGATGCTGAATGTACGGACGGCCTTCGGCAGACGCGGTGCCCAGGTACAGCGAATCGCGCTCGGCGATGAACGCGGCGAAGTCGTCGGTGATGTCGCCGGAAAAGTCGCGACGCTCCACCATGCGGGCGTAGCCTTCACGAGACCCCCGGTCCGCCTGGGCGCGTTTGACCGCGGGGGTAAACGGGATGTCGCTGCGATAACTGGTTATGGTCATGGTCGGCTCCTGTCAGACGGGGGCGATGAGCTCGAGCCGGATTCCGCCGGGCACGTAGCACATCAAGTGGCGCGTTCCAGCCGAACCGAGCGGCTCGGGCGCAAACTCGATTTCGGTGTCGGCTGCCGAGCACACGCGGTCGTGCACGGCGTTCAGGGCGTCGGCGTCTGCCACCTTGAGCGCGAGATGGTGCAGGCCGATACAGTTGGCGCGGTCGAACGCCACGGCCGTGCTCGGATCTCTGGCCTGCCACAGCGTGAGCATGATCGCGCCGTCAGAAACGAAGATGGCGGGGTAGTCGGGCTTCTCGCCGACTTTGCGAAAGCCGAGAACGTCGATGAAGAACTGGCTGGTCGCAGCGACGTCGGGAACAGTGAGCCCGATGTGATGAGCGCCTGAGGTGCGTGTCGTGTTGTCCATGAGCCCAGCATGGGGCCAGGCAACGCCGAAGACAATATTGCTAATTGTCGACTTACTGTCCACAATACGTGAACAATGGATCGACTACTCGCGATGGAGGCATTCGTCCGTGTCGTTGACGCTGGTGGCTTCTCGGCGGCAGCGCGCAACTGGGGCCGCTCCAAGGCCGTTGTCAGCAAATACGTCGCGCAGTTAGAGGAACACCTGGACACGGCGTTGTTGCGGCGTACTACTCGGTCGATCGGTCTGACGGATGCGGGGCGCGCGTACCACCGCCGCTGCGCGGAAGTGCTCGGCGAGATCGAATCGCTGGAGGCGTCGGTGCACGACGATGATGTGGCCCCGCGCGGAACCATCCGGGTGAGCGCCTCGCCCGGGTTCGCCGATCGCTATCTGCACGAGATGACCAGTGCGTTCGTCGCCAGGTACCCGCGCATCGTCATGGACCTGGACTTGACCCACGACATGGTCGATCTGGTCGAACGTGAAATCGACGTGGCCATTCGCGTAACCAACCCGCGGGATTCGGCGCTGGTCGCGAAGAAGCTGGCGCCGGCGCCGTTGGTGCTCGTCGCCGCCCCCGATTATCTGAGCCGACGCGGCAAGCCACGCCGTCCCCGTGACCTACGCAAGCACGACTGCATCGTCGACACCAACTTTCGAGAACAACAACGCTGGCGGTTTCGGACCAAACAGGGAATAGAAACCATCGCGGTGAACGGAATGTTCCGGGTCAACAGCCCAATCGCCGTGCGCGACCTGGCTATTGCCGGCCACGGCGTCGCCATCATCCCGGAATTCGTCGTCCGCGACCAGCTCGACACCGGGGATCTGGCCGAGGTCATGCGCGGCAAAGTTGCGCTGAACTGGTCGATCTTCGCGGTGTATTTACGACGCCGTTACGTGCCGGCCCGCGTTCGCGCCTACGTGGACCACATGGCGGCTGTGATCGCCCCTTGACCGTAACCAGATTCGGCTGAACACTACGTGTACATGATCGGCCAAACGGTTGGGAGCTATCGGATCGTCTCGGAGCTCGGCAAGGGGGGAATGGGCGTGGTGTACAAAGCCGAGCACGTCCAGCTCGGCAGACCGGCTGCGCTCAAAATGCTGTTGCCGTCCCTGTCGAGTCAGCCGGCCATCGTGCAGCGGTTCTTCAACGAAGCCCGCGCAGCGTCGTCGATCGATCATCCGGGCATCGTCGAAATCTACGACTTCGGAACCCACACCGATGGCAGCGCATACATTGTCATGGCACTGCTCGCCGGCGAAAGCCTCGAGGACCGGCTCAAGCGCGCCCCGATGACACCAGCGGAAGCGGCCAACATCATCTCCCAGGTCTCGGGGGCGCTGGCCGCCGCTCATGCCAAGGGCATCGTGCATCGCGACCTCAAGCCGGACAACATCTTCCTTACCGCCAACGACATGATGCCCGGCGGCATTCAGGCAAAGCTGCTCGACTTCGGAATCGCCAAGCTCGCCGACGAGCAAGCCGCTGGTCTCAAGACCCAAACCGGCGCGCTGATGGGCACGCCGGCATACATGAGCCCCGAGCAGTGCATGGGCAAGTCGGACATCGATCACCGCACCGACCTGTACTCCATCGGCTGCATCCTGTTTCACATCCTTTGTGGCCGGCCACCGTTCTTGTCGGAGCACGGCACCGGCATGATGATTGCGGCGCAGATTCGCGATCCCCCCCCGCCGCCCAAGACACTCAATCCACATATCCCAGAGGCCATGGCGGCCATCGTGGTCAAGCTGCTCGAGAAGGAGCCGGCGGCGCGCTACCAATCCGCCGCCGAGCTGCGCGGCGTGCTCCAGATAGCCGCGACCAACGCGCCTGCGACGTATCCGCCGCAAACCCACCCCGCCGGATTTGCCGCTACGGCAGCGCCGTCTCAGCCGGGCACCGGACCGGGCGCATTCGCGGCTACCGCCGCCCCCGGTAGTATACCTGGCCCCGGCAGCATGCCAGGTGCGGCCGGAAGCATGGCGGGTGCGGCCGGTATGGCCGGCGCGGGTGGTATGGCTGGCGCGGGCAGCATGGCCGGTGCAGGGCACCAGGGCATGGGTACGGCGCCGACGACCCATAGCGGAGCTGCCGCTCAGATGGTGCAACCCGCCGCCACGGTGACGACGAAGAGCCCGCGCAAGACAGGCGCGCTGATCGCGATCGGCGCGGTCGTGTTGGCCGCGGCTGCCGGTGGCACGTTCTTCGTGCTCAAGGCGGCGCAGAGCAAAGACGACGACAAAACGACAGCGGCAAACAGCCCCGACACAAAGGATCCAGCCGCCGAGCCGGACGGTCCCGGCGATCAAGAGCCGAACACCGCGGTGACCAAACCGGGCGACGCCAAACCGGGCGACACCAAGCCGGGCGACACCAAACCGGGCGACACCAAGCCTGACGATACGAAGCCAGAAGACACGAAAACGCCCGACACAAAACCGGACGATACCAAGACCGCGGAAACCAAAGCGGACGACACCAAGACGGCGGAAAGCAAACCGGACGATACCAAGACGGCGGAAACCAAGAACAGCGAGCCACGGCCACCGACCCGCCACACCCGCAGCGCCGCTGACGACGAAGCCGAGGCCCGGCGTCTCGCTGCCGAAGCGCGGGCGAAGACACCGACTCGCACCACAAGCTCAGCACCACGACTGAGCCTGGCCAAGCGCAACTTCGCAACCCGCGAGACCATCAGCGTGCGATTCAGCCGCGCCGTGAGCTCCAAACCGCGCAACCGGGCGTGGATCACCGTGGTCGAGGCCAACCGCCCGTCTTCGGCCTTCGGCGCATGGAAGTACGTCAGCGACGGCGCACGTTCGATCCGCCTGAGCGGTCCTCGCAAGCCCGGCCGCTATGAAGTGCGCCTGCACACCGGCTACCCGGCTAAGCGTTACAACGTGCGCCAGCGCATTTCGCTGACCGTCGACGCCGGCGGCGCATCGGCCAGCGCTGAAACACCGCGCCACATGCAGCGGTTCAGCCTGAGCCGTTCGCGGCTGCCCGCAGGTGGCCTGGCCCGGGTGCGCTTTCCCGGCCCGATGAAAGCCAAGACCGGCGAGCGCTTCTGGGTGACGATCGTCGCCGTCGGCACCCCCGACCGACGCTGGGGCAAGTACAAGTACGTCGGCAAAGGCGCCACCAGCATCAGCTTGCGCACACCGACCCGTCCGGGCGCCTACGAAGTACGTCTACACGCGAACTATCCCCGGCGCACCACCAACGTGGTGCACCGCCGGCGGATCACCCTTCAGTAGCGACGAATCCACAACAAGTCCACGCCGCCTTTGTTGTTGTCACCGTAGGTGCCCTCCAGGCTCCAACGTTTGGTCAGGCGATACTCGACCTGGACTTCGTTCTTGTTGTCCGTCTCGTCGGCTTCGACGATGTAGCGGTAGCCAACGTACAGGTCGTCGTTGATCCACTTACCGACGATCACTCTCGACGGCCGGCGCGTAGCCACGTCGTCGACCTCGACCTTGAACACATCAATCTCGATGGGAAGATAATCCCGCAACGCCGCCTGGAGCTGGTTGGCTAGGAAGTTCGAGGCAAGGGTCACGGCTTTCTCGTCCAGCGGCGTGTCGTCCGGGTCGTTGGAGTCCGGATCGCGGCCGAGGAAGAAGCCCAGCAACGTCGACCGATCGTAGCCGCCCGGATCCGAGCGGAACGTCGGCGGGTCGATCTTGGTCGCACGCCCGGTCAGGCCTACGTACAACGTCATGCTCTCGAATGTGTGGGAGATGTTGACGTTCACTCGCGGATTGGCCGGCACCTGGCCGTCGAACGTCAGCTTGGCCGTCCGAATATCATAGCGGCGATCGAGGATCTCGACGCGCCCGCGGGTCGTGCGGGCCACGCCTTCGATGACGATGTCACCGTCGATCAGCGTGACGATCAAGTTGGCGGTGGCGGTGGCCTTGACCAACTCCGAGCGTAGCCGGATGGTCTCCGGTGCCGAAACCTTGACCCGCATGAACGGGGTCACCGCGGCCAGGCTGACCGGGGTCTTGCGTTTCTTCACCTTGCGCTTGAGCCGCCGCCTGATATCGGTGAACACGACGTCGTCGAGATCCGCAATGCTCTTGAGCGAGCGCTCCTTGCTGATGCCCGGTAGTCGTACCAGGGCGCTGACCACCTTGGCTTTGACGTCCCACATGCCCCGGCGCTTGACCATGCTGACTTTGGTCGTCGAGTCGACCCGGAATTTGTAGCGGTTGGAGGTCACGAACGGGAACTTGCGCGTGCGCACGTCGGCAACCAGGTTGGCCAACGTGCGCTTCTTGATGGCGCCATTGAACTTGGCCTTGAGCGAACCTTCGCCGGAACGAGCGTTGACGTTGCCGCGCACGCCGTTCGGAGTCACGCGGGCGATCACGACGGCGTCGTGAAGCGGGGCGAACTTGCGCACGCGCAGGGTGCCGTTGCGAATCTCGATCTTGCCCCTTGGAGCCGGGCTCTTGACCGTACCGCCCAGGGTCATTTCGATGGTAGCTCGACCGCCGATGCCCGAGTACTTGGGATCGGCGCCACGCTCCAGTCCACGCAAGAACGCCAACTCGAAGTTCGACGAGGTGATCGAGCCGGCCAGGCGCTGCTTGCCCCGGCGTTGCATCGTCACCGACGCAATCAGGGTTCCGCCGTGGCGCTGGCGTGCTTCGGCCACTGCCACCGCCGACTTATTGCCCAGGTTCCCTTTGACATCGAACTTGGCGAAGCGGATCTTGTCCACCCGCGCCCCGGAGAGGTCAGCGCTGACCTTGACCCGGGGATCGATAGCCGTCCCGCTCACATCCAGCGTCGCGCCCATGGCGCCGCTGATGCGGCGGCGCTGTTGCAGGTCGAGCGCATCGGCGATCAGCCGCAGCGGCATGCGGGTCAGTCTGCCTTTGGCCGTCACCACTGCCTGTTTGACCTTGTCGAGGCCGCCTATGCGCCAGGTGCGCAGACCGGCCGCAATCGTCGCGTTGGCCGTGCCGACAGGCTTGCCCTTGACCTCGGTCTCCACAGCGACGGTGGACGAGGTTAGGCCGATGGTGGCGCGCATCTTGGCATGCACGGGCCGCCCAGCTGTTCGTTTGTTGCGCAGGCGCCCCACCCGTCCGCTGATCACGGTGGTCCGGCCGTGCTTGCTGACTTGGCCCTTCACGGTCGCGATTCCCATGAGCTTAGGGAACGTCGGCACCACCTTGCGCACCCGCTGCAGGTTGAGTTGGCGCGCGTTGAACGTCGCGCCGATGATGGCGTACTCGTCGAGGCCTTGCCAGCGTCGAACATCCAGCAAGTCCACCGGGACGGCAGCCTCGCCGTCCGCGTCCACGCGCCCCAGTACGCGGCCATCGAGAGTGGCGGACAACTTGAGCCGCCCCGCGTCCGCGTTGATGGTGAGCTTGGCCTTGGTGCGTTCGCGCAGGCCGGCGATGCGCACACCGTGGACCTTGACCTCCCCCTTGGCTCGTCGGGCCCCGGCGCCCAACCGAGCGCGGCCGGTAACGTAGCCTGCGCGAAGCTTGGTGCGTTTGCCGAGGAATCTTTGAACCCCGGCCAAGTCGATCCCCTTGAACGAGGCGTCGACGCTGCGCACGAGCTTCGAGCCGTTGCGCTTCCAGCCCGCTATGTCCAGGGTGTTGTACGGAGTTCGCGCCGACGCATCGATCGTGACCTTGCCGATGCGAACCCCGGCGACGTCGGCGACCAGAGTTGTCTTGCGCCAGCCCATGGTACCGCTGAACGTGCCGTTGACCTGGGGCCTCGTCCGCGCCATAGCAAACCCGTTGAGCGTTCCACTGGCGTTGCCGAGGAAGCGTTTACCCGCCTGACGAACCCGGGCGCGCAGCTCGATGACACCTACCGGATGAGGTCGAGGCAAGTGCAACGCCGATGCCAGCTCGCTCAACGTGAGCCGTTTGACGATCACCTTCAGGCCACCGCGCAGCGTACCGTCGACGCGCACACTGCCGGCCCGCGATGCCAAGCGCAGCCCCGAGATACTGACGTTGCCGTCCTTGGCCAGCGCGATCCGCGAGCCACCGGTGCTGCGCCAGGTCAACCCGCGGAACCGGCCGCGCAACCAGCCCAGTTGCACCTTGGTCTGCTCGCCCAGAGTAACCGTGCCGCCGCCACTCACTCGATTGGTCGACCGTCGCGTGCCTGCAGATACCGTTACAGCGATGCGCTTGCCCGTTTTGTCTTTGCTACGTGCACGCAGCGACACCGCCTCGAACCGGTCCTTACCGACGCGCACCACACCCGCGGTAACCGTTGCGGAGACCACTGGTGCCTCGACCGAGCCGGTCACACGAAACCGAGCCGTGGCTGCGGGCACCCAGGCATTGCCCTGGCGAATCCTGCGCAATCGGGCGACGCCGGTCACTTCGAGGGCGTCTGCATTTCCCTTCACCCTGGCACGTACCCACGCGCTACCGCGCAGCTTGCCCTCGGGCATGAGCCGGCGCAACTCACCGACGAAGCCGCGAACGTTCATGCGTTCGATGGTCGGCGGCTTGGCCAACAAATCGACTACACCGTCCACGGCTCCGTTGCCTTCGACTGCGGCGACGGCGCCGTCGAACGAAACCTTGCCACCAGCGATGTCACCGGCGATCTGCGCCCCCCGCAGGTCGACGCCCTTTACGCTGCCGTCCGCGTCCACGTTGAACGAGCCGCGCATGGCGTCGAGCTTGAACCCGTTGACGTCGGCGAGGACGCGCACGTTGGCGTACCCAGGCGGTGCATCGACCAGTGCTGCGGACGGGTCGATGCCACTGACGACGATGCTGGCCCAGGCTTGTTTGGTTTCCGGAACCACCGTAGCGACCATGTTCAAGGCCGCGTCGGCAACGAAACCATCGAGCTCCAGCTCCAGGGGCTCGCCCTTACTCACGCGCACCACATCACCCCAAAACGCGACCGCGCCGCGCCACTTGCGCGCGCTCTCTCCTGGAATCCACTGGCGCGCCCGTGGCGACACGTTGCCCGTGATCCTCGCCGCCGCCTGGCTCAGGTCCGTCGCCGCCTGAATGTCCGTGACGGCGATCCTGCCCAGCTCGTGCTCGCCATCTCGACCACTGAGCTCGACCCCACCGAACACCGCGCCATCCGCGAGGCCTACCGCCCCGGTTAGTTCTGCCGTGACGCGCTGCTCACGCCAGGTCGCCCTTGCCGACACCAACTCGGTAGTGATGACGCCGCCCCGAATGCCAATGCCTCGGACGTCGACGGCGATGGCATCGATATTCTGCTGTGCTGTTCGTGGTCGCGCGAATGTCGCTGAGCCATCCTCGATCGTCAGCTCGTCCACACGCACCACCCACGCACTACCGCCACCCGAGTCGGGCTTCTCCGGCTCTTCCTTCTTCTTCTTCTTGGCCAGCAGCTTGGCGAGATTGATCGTGCCATCGGCGTTCTGAACCGCCACCACCCGGGCGCCCTTTAGTCTGGCGTGGTTGACGTGCACCCGTTTGTCCAGCAGCGATAACACCGAGTAATCGAGAGCCATGCGATCGACTTCGATGACCCGTTCGCCGGACTCGTCGTCGATGGCGACACCATGCAGCGTGAGATTGCCGAACACCGAGCCGCTGAGCCGGTCAATGGTTACCCGGCCGCGCACTTCGTTGGACAGCGCGTCTTCGACCTGGCGTTTGACCCAGCGACGACCCGGGTCGGTGTGCAGGAAGATCAAGAAGCCGATGGCGATGACCACGACCAACACGAGCAACGCACCGACGCCCTTGAGCCCGCGACGCAGCCACGGCCATACGGCCTTCCACACCCGGGCCATCAGAATGCCTCTCCCAGGCTGATGTGCCACGCGTAGTCGTCGTTGGGATCGAGCTCGGTGGCGCCCTTGCGGTTGCGCCGCCAGGCGATGTCCGCGCGCACCGGTCCGATCAGCGTGCGGATGCGCAGGCCAAAGCCCACGGCCCAGTGCATGTTGGACAGCTTCAGATCGTCCGGATCGCGGGTCGACTCGCCCCCGTCGACGAATGTCGCAAAGCCAAAGCGCTGACCGCCCAGCTCGAAAAGATCCACCCGGGCCTCGACGCTGGTTTCGACCATGGCGCGGGCGCCAACGGGCGCTTGATTCAAGTCGTCGTCGATACGCGGAGACAGGCGCTGCAAACCAAAACCGCGCTGACTCGACGCGCCGCCGACGAAGAAGCGCTCGGTGATGGGCAACACACTCCCGGACAGGGTCCTGCCGAACCGAGCTCGGGCGCCGAACACGATGCGCTCGCCCAGGGATAAATACCCCCGCAACTCGGGAACGACGCGCACGTAATCGAACGTGCTACCGGCGTAGCTGCCCGACTCTTCCAGTCGAACCTCGGCGTAGATGCCACGTCGGGGCGCGATCGGATTGTCCCGAGCGTCGTAGGCGATGCTCTGCTGGAATACGCCTAGCACATACGACTTGTCGCCGGCGTTCTCCAGCGGCAGCCCGAGCTCTGCGCGTTCAGTGTCGGAGTTGAGCTCATCGCCCAGAATGGTCTGCACGCGGAACACCCACGACAGCCCCAGGCGCAGGCGGTCGCCGAATAGCTTGCGGACTACGCCGAGCACGAGGCGGGGGCCCTGGATCGAATACGCGTTGAACTCGCGCGCGGTGTAAGTCAGCTTGGCGTCGCCCTGCCACAGCGGGCTGAGAAAGTCCTGCTTGGTGAGACCAGCGCTGGCCTCGAAGCCGAGGCCAAGGGTCAGGTCGCTGGCATCGGCACCATCGCGCAAGAACGCGAACGACGGTCGCGCTTCGAGCTTGAGGCTGAGCAGCGGCATCAAGAAGCCCTTCTCTCGATACTCGGCTCGGCCGCGGATTTCATAGCGGGTATTATCGATGCCGGCGCCGCCGCCCAGCTTGATCTCGTGACGCTTGCCCTCGGCCAAGCGCACTGTCACGTCCGCCACCTCCGGACGCTTCTGTTTGTCGTACTCGAAGTTGACCGTACTGAACACGCCCAGGGCGTACAGTCGGCGCCTGGACTCGACCAGCTGGGCGGTACGAAATGGCTCGCCGGCTTTATAGGTGAGCCGCGCGCGCACGGACTCATCGGGAATGCTCATGCCCTTGGCCTTGGCCAGGGCGGTCTTGCCAAACACCGCCCGAGGTCCCGGGTCGACCTTGATCACGATGTCCGCCCGGGCGATCCGGCGATTGACCTGGACTTTGCCCCGTACCTTGGCGAAGGCGTAGCCGGCGCGCACCAGGTGGCCGCGAATTCTGCTCTTGGCGTCGCTGTATTCGTCGTAGTCGACCGGATCGCCAACCTTGAGCTTGCTCAGCTTCGCCAGAGTGCGCGCGCCAAAGCCGCGTCGTTTCGGCGCCCCCTTGACGGTCAGGCTGCGAATCTTGGTTTGCGGGCCCTCTTTGAGGAAGAACGTGATGTCGACCAGGTTGCCTGCGACCCGCTTCACATCCACGTTGCGCACGTGCACGGTGAAGTAGCCACGCTCCTTATAGTAGGACTCGATGCGGGCCTTGTCTTTGGCCAGCTCGATGGGATCGTACTTCTGCCGGCTGGTGAACACCCTGCCGGTTGGTGGCCCGTTGGCCAGACCGCTGACCAACGCCGCATCCTTGAACGCCTTGTTGCCGACCACCCGGACCTTGCGGATCTTGCGACCGTCGAAGCTCTCCGCACCCTCGTCGCCGGGCTTGCGCGGCTTCTTGTCGCTGCCGCCACAGCTCGCACCGATCGCCAGCAAGGCGATTGTGCATGCACATCTGCCGGCAAACATGTCGATCACAGACCCTAGCACGCGGATGGTACGCGCCCTACTGTCTCCTACCGGTGTTTGCCATTCGGCGGGCTGCAGGCATCCTGTACGGTCAGTTTCATGTCTAAGAACGCGACGATTCTCGCAGCGGTCCTGCTCACGGTACTGACCGGCTGCCTCAATGATTCCGATGGCGATGTCCACCAGGGTGACGTTTTCGTCACCACCGCAGAGGATCTTGCCGAGCTGCGTGGCATCCGCGGCATCGAAGGCGACCTGTGGATCGGCAGCGTCGACAACTTGAACGACCTGGACGCTCTGCGCTGGGTCGATGGCACCGTGCAGATCACCTCGACCAGTCTGACCAGCCTCGACGGCCTCCGGCTCGACCGCGTCCACGAATTATTCGTATTCCAGAGCAATCGATTGACCGACCTCCGCGGCCTCGAGTCGCTCGAACAGGTCGATACGATCACGATTCACCAAAACGACAACCTGATCAGCCTCGACGGACTCACCGGGGTCACGACCATCCCCGGCGAACTAGAGTTGACCGAGAACCCGCAGCTCGCCGCGCTTTCCGGGCTGGAGAATGTGCACACCCTGGATCGCCTGTCGGTTTCGCTCAATGAGGGCCTCAGCGATCTGACCGCGTTGTCAGGGGTATCGGGGCACGTGAGCCGCATAAGCATCGACCGCAGCCCGTCGTTGACAAGCCTCCGCGGGCTGCACGTCGTAGACACCGTGGGTAGCCTGATGGTTCAACGCACAACGAGCCTGACCAACCTCGACGCCCTGAGCAACGTGAAGGAGCTCAGCAACCTGATGCTGTTCGACAACGACGTACTCAACAGCGTCGACGGGCTCAGCGGCGCCGACTCCTCCAACGCGTTCAACGCCGTCGCCATCGAAGGCAACCCGGCGCTGGCCAACCTCGACGGCCTCGAGGGCCTGACCCGGGTCGCACAGGTCACCATCACCGACAACGCGACCCTGTCGAACCTCGATGGCCTGCAGGGACTATTCGAAGTGGTTCTCTGGGTGGTCATTCGCGACAACCCGGCGCTACCGGAGTGTGCGGCGCAACAATTCGTCGACCACCTGCGCTCCCTGGGCTTCATCGGCAGCGACGACATCGCCAACAACGACACCAGCGCCGTGTGCAACTAGGACGAACCGGTTGACTCCGGGCGCGGCGCGAGGGGATTCTAAGCCGTGGCCAGCCAGCCCCAGAACTTGCTCGTTCCCGATGAGGAGCGCTGGCCCGTCGACGACGACAAACCGATCATCGAGTTGATCGACGTGTCGATCGCGTTCGGAGCCAACCAGGTACTCAACGGCCTCAATCTCAGGATTTTGCCCGGAAAGAGCACGGTCATCTGCGGTCGCAGCGGCTCGGGAAAGTCGGTGCTGCTCAAGCTAATGATGGGCCTTCTGCGCCCGGACAGCGGCAAGGTGGTCATCTTCGGCAAGGACCTGGCCGAGCTCAAGCCCCTGGAGATCATCCACCTGCGCAAGCGGATGAGCATGATGTTCCAGAACTACGCGTTGTTCGACGCTCTCGACGTGGAGAACAACGTCGGCTTCACCCTGCTCGAAAACACGCGCATGAAGCGCAAAGAGATCATGGTGCTGGCCCACAAGCTGCTCGAAGTCCTGGAGCTTCCCGGCACCCAGCGCCTGCTGCCATCAGAACTGTCCGGTGGTATGCGCAAACGCGTAAGCCTCGCCCGGGCGCTGATCAGCAACCCCGAAGTTGTGCTGTTCGACGAGCCCACCACCGGTCTCGACCCACTGATGATCGAAAAGGTGGACGAGATGTTGGTGCTGGCCAAGGAGCAGTTCCAGATCACCTCCGCCATCATCAGCCACGACATGGCCAGTACTCAGCGACTGGCGGACCGGGTGGCGTTCCTCCACGGCGGCAAGATCATCTTCTACGGCACCTACGGCGAATTCACCCGGGCCCAGGAAGGTCCCGTGCGCTCGTTCGTCGAAGGCGCGCAGACCAGTCGGCTGCAACGCGTCACCGCAAGCGGCACCGTCATCCCCAACATCGAGGAACCGGCACCGACATCGGCCGAGGACGCAGTCGTCGAATTGGTCGATGTGCACAAAAAGTTCGGCGACAACCACGTGCTACGCGGCGTCAACCTGATCATTCCCAGAGGAAAGATCACCGTGCTCATCGGCGCCAGTGGCTCGGGCAAGTCGGTGATCGTTCGCCACATCATGGGCTTGTTCAAGCCGAACTCGGGTGAGGTCCGCGTGTTCGGCGAGGACATCAGCGGCTACAACCTGCGCGAGCTCGACGCCATCCGAAAACGCTTCGGCATGGTGTTTCAACACGCCGCCCTCCTCGACTGGCTCACCGTATTCGAGAACGTGGCGTTTCCGCTCAACGAGCGCACCAAGCTCGGCCGCAAACAGATCCGCGAACGAGTCAACGAAGTGCTGGAGCGCCTGCACATCGCCGACATCGCCACCAAGCTCCCCGGTTCCATCTCCGCCGGCCAAATGAAGCGCACCGCCCTGGCCCGCGCCATCATCATGAAGCCCGAAGTGATGATCTACGACGAGCCGACCACGGGGCAGGACCCGATTCGCACGCGTCAGGTCGACGATATGATCCAGCAAGCCCAGGAGGACTTCGACATCACCAGCATCGTGATCAGTCACGACATGGCGTCGACCTTCCGCCTGGCCCACGTCATCGCGCTACTCAACAAAGGCGAGATCGCCGCATACGGCAGCCCCGAACAGGTGCGCGCATCCGAGAACCCGTACGTGCAGCACTTCATCTACGCCGGCGACGTCACCGACGACTGAACGGCGGACTACTCGGAGCGATCCGGCGGCGTCAGATACGCGGCGACGTCGGCCAGATGACCGCGACTGCTCTTGATCTCGGCCCGGGCGATCGATCGCAGATGGACCTCGTCCGGGCCATCGGCCAGACGCAGCGCTCGTCCCCAGGTCCAGTGATCGGCAAGCGGCGTATCCGGGCTGATGCCCATGGCGCCGAAGGTCTGCATCGCGCGATCCACTACCTCGGTGTGAAGCTTGGGCACCAGCGCCTTGATCATCGAAATCTCTTTGCGCGCCGCCTTGGCCCCGACATTGTCGATCATCCACGCGGTCTTGAGCACCAGTAAGCGCGCCTGCTCGATCTCGAGCCGCGACCGTGCGATCCATTCGGCGACCACGCCGTGCTCGTGCAGATAGCTGCCGAACGTCTTGCGCTCCTGGGCGCGTGCCGTCATGAGCTCGAGGGCCAGTTCGGCCGCGCCGATGGAGCGCATACAATGATGGATGCGACCGGGGCCGAGGCGAGCCTGGGCCAACGCAAAGCCGCTGCCCTCCTCACCCAGCAGATTGCTCACCGGCACCGTGACGTTGCGGAACACGATCTCGCAATGCCCTTCCGGCGCGTAGTGGTTCATGATGTTGATGTTGCGCACGATGTCGACGCCCTCGGCATCCGTGGGCACGATGATCATGCTCTGCTGGTGGTAGGCGTCGGCGTCTGGATCCGTCTTGCCCATGAGGATCATCACCTGGCAGTTCGGGTGAGCGGCGTTCGTGATGAACCACTTGCGCCCGTTGATCACGTAGTTGTCGCCGTCGCGTTTGATCAGCGTCTGGATATTGCGCGCATCGGACGACGCCACGTCCGGCTCGGTCATGGCGAACGCCGACCGCATCTCGCCATTGAGCAGGGGCTCGAGCCAGCGCGTACGCTGCTCGGGGGTGGCGAACATGTGAAGCAGCTCCATGTTGCCGGTGTCCGGGGCGTTGCAATTGAACACCTCGGACGCCCAACCGACTCGGCCCATGATCTCGGCCAGCGGCGCATACTCCAGGTTGGACAGCCGGGTGCCCGGCTCGCCGTCCTTCAGGTGAGGAAGAAACAGGTTCCACAAGCCCTCGGCCTTGGCCAGGGCCTTGAGGTCATCCATGAACGAAACCGGATAGGTACCCGCATGCACTTCGTCCCGCCACTGGCGAATGCGCGGAACGATGTGCTCATCCAGGAAGCTGCGCACTCGCTGGCGCAGTTGTTCGACTTTGGGGCTGTAAGAGAAATCCATCGTGCTCTCCCGTCACTCGCGTGGGGCGCGAGCATATGCGAAAGAGCACGCTAGCGGGCGGGGGTTCGGCCGCTAGTTTCGGCCCTGGCGGTAAACCACCCAGGTGCCGGACTGTTTGAGGTTCAACTTCGGCAGGAAGCTGACGAAGGAGCCTTCGATGGTGTCGCGTGTGACGTGACCGGTGAACTCGGTCTTGACCTGGCACTTACACCGGGGGTCCATGTAGGGCGTAATCTTGCCGGTGATCTGGCCGTCTTTGACTTCGACGAAGCGAATCTGGAGGGGATGGCCTTTGGAGCGATCTTGTCCGGCGTACATCATGACCTGGCCTTCCGCGTGATGGCGGCCGACTGCGAGGTCGAATTCCACGGTGCCTTCGCGTCCGGTCTGCGTGCCTTTGTAAACGCCTTTCCATTTGCCAGCGAGTTTTACTTTGTCATCGATCTCGCCTTTGACTTCGACGGACTTGACGCTCGCGGCACAGCCGACCATGAAAACACACATCGAAAACGCAATCGCTACTCGCATCCAATCTCCTTCATTCATCCCCCCGTGGTTCGTTTTTGTTCGCAACATGACGACGAGGAAATACTAGGGATCGAAACGCAATACGGCAAGAAGTAAGAATTGCAAGACTCCTCACGTCGTGTGCATCAAAACGGGAGACGAATGTGCGCACGCGGCTTACACGAAAAACACTGGGCGAACGTCAGCGCCAAGCCCACACGGGTTGCTCGTAATGCGCAACACGTGTGCTTCGTCCATGCAAACAAACTTCGCGCAACTGATAAACGATCGCTGCGCTCGGCGCGTTGAGATAGCCACCGGGAATCGGCACCTGCAACACGGGTCGATCGCTTTCGGGGATGTCGATCAACTTCGGTACTTCGGGATCGTCGAGTGTCGACAACGGAATGTGAAACACCCCCGCGACCTCGTTCGGGTTGGCAACGATGTTCGTCGCGTCGTGAACCCACGCGACGATCGGCGTCATCACGTAGCCAGATCGAGTCGCGAAATCGTCGAGCTGTCCGAGCACATCGGCGCGCGGAATGTGCAGGCCGATCTCTTCATGGGTTTCTCGGAGCGCTGCGTCCACCGGCGACTCGCCAGCGTCGATGCGACCGCCGGGAAACGACAACTGGCCCGGGTGCGAGCGCAGGGTCAACGCGCGCCGAGTAATCACGTAGCACGCCCGCCCATGGTCATCGCGGGTCAGCAAAACAGCTACCGCAGCCTCGCGCCTGCCCTCTGGCGCGATCGCCGCACGCTCGAACCCGTCGAGATAGCTGGAAATCGTTGCCCGCAGTGGCTCGCCGAATAAATACGTCATGAGCTGAATGGCCACGCGTCTGCCGCCGTCCAACCGATAGCAATGCAGCGCCTGCCGAGGCTACACTCTACCGCAAAGGGGGAATCATGAGAGGTATCTTGCGCGCGGCGCTACTGATGCTAGCAGCCAGCCAGGTGACGACGGCTCACGCGGCCAATCCACCGGACATGAATACATTCAGCTTCAAGTCGCAGGAGAGTCGGGTGCTACCCGGCAGCAGCGGCGAGAAGAACTCCGGCTTCAACTGCCGCGGCGTGATCAAACCCGTCGATCAGATTCATCGCCTCGCGGTGGTGTCGACCAAGTACCAAAACGGTTGCTACGGCGGTGGCAACTATAGCCACATCAACTACCGCGTCGACTATGGCGTGGTCGTCGACGGTAGCGGCAAGCGCAGCTTCCCCGCCTACCGGGTGTACGGTCCGGCGAACAAAGCCAAGCGGTTTCTCGGCTCTCGCCACTACCTGTTCTACAAGTTCCCGACCCGAGCCAACTACACCGTGTACCGGTTCAGCGGTGGCAGCATCTCGACCGCCGAGGTCGTGCCCGCCAGCAAGGCCGACCCCAACAACTTCGTCAAGCTCAACATCAACGCCAGCACGCTGGGCAAACCGATGGTGTTCATCTTCGCGCCCAGCAACGCGCGCATCAGCAGCCTGACCAAGCTGGGCAACGGCGTCGAAGGCGGACGTACCAAGAAGACCGTACTCGGTGATGTCTACCGCTACCGCTACAAGGTTCCGGGCACGCCGTTCGATACCCCGACCGGGTTCAACCACGGGCCGAGCAGCTACGCCAACGTCTACTCCAACCCGCGCCAGTTCTTCCCCGCTAACGGTCCAGGTGGATCCATGGTCGTGCTGTGGCAGGACAAGGCCAGCCTGCAACTGAAGGTCACCACGATCGCGCGCGACCAGCGGTCGTCTGCGACCCGCACGATCGCCAACCCCCGGCGATACCTGCTAGCCGCTGCAACCACCGACGGCAAGGGGCGCGCGTTCTTCTTGATGATTCAGGACGGCAACGGCGCCAAGGGCAACGTGTCCCGCGGTGTGCATCTGGTCAGGGCAAACGCCGCCGGCAAGGTCATGACCGGCCCCAACATCGACGCATCCAAGCGCGGACTCAACATCACCGTGTTCGCCAACCGCAACGTCGGCAGCATGCGCTACGCCAACGGCAAGCTGGGCGTGATCGTGTCGAGGACCATGCACAAATCCAGCGATGGCCTCAATCATCAGGGCGCGATCTCGGCGATCTTCGATGCGAACACACTGCGTCTGGTTCGCAACCAGGGCCAGACCTCCGGTCACTCGTTCGAGAACGTGCTCACGGTCAACAAGGCCGGTAAGTTCGTCGGCATCGACCTTGGCGACAACTATCCGCGCGGCGTGCACCTGCACAAGTTCGACGCCAAGCGCCGCCATTCGGCCGTGGTCTACACGTTCAAGACTCAGCACGCGACCCGGTCCGGCGGACGTTTCCCCGCGTACACCGAGATCAGCCGCGCCGGCAAGACGTTCTACAAGTGGTCCAACGACAACCGCACGTACACCGAGCTCGGCGGCGTAGTCCAAACCAAAGACGGTTACGTGGTCGTGTTCGCCGGCGAGAGCTACAATGGCCGCGCCATCGACAACTCGCGTACCGGCGGCCCGCTCAACGACGCGCGCAATATCGGCCTGGTCCGAGTGCGCAGCGACTTCGAGAAACACCGCAAGTGGGGCAACGTGGTCGCCGATGCCATGGTGCTAACCAAAGGCCGCAGCGAGACCGGCGGGTTCTACACGTTCGGCGGACGCTGGTCCAAACAGCGCAACACCGGAATCATGTGGCTGACCAATTACCGCAACAAAGCGACGACCAATGTTTCGCGACTCAAAGTGGCCGGCCTGAACAACGGTGCGCTGCTGTTGCTGTGGGAAACCTGGACGCCGACCAACTACGTGACCACCTGGGCGATGAAGGTCGATGCCAACGGTCGCAAGCTCAGCGCGCCGGTCAACCTCGGCTCGTCGGTGCGGCTCAACCGCCGGGACGATCCGTGGGTGCGCGGCAACGACGTCTATTTGGTCTCGGGCGACAAGGCCGGCAAGAACCTGGGCGTCACCGTCATCAAGGTCAAGTAGGCTTACGCACCCGGAGCAGGTCCGCTTCGAGGGCCTGCCCGGGCTGGCGCGGCTCCACGGCGCTCCGCGGATGCGGGGAGTGGTCTGGGGACCAGCGGGCATCCGGCACGACGAACGACAGCGCCCACGCTCGGCGCGGCCGCTCGCTCGTGTTGGCTGGAGACCGGTGCAATAGATAGGTGTGATGGGCGACCGCACATCCCGCGGCGGTGGGAGCGGGCACGCCCAGCTCATCGGCGGCGACGTCGATGGCGGGTAGCTCGGCCCGTGGATCGTCGTGCTCCCTCATGCCCCAGGCCGCGCGCAACTCGCCGGCGGTGTGGCTGCCGAACACGTAGTACAGACAACCGTTGGCCTCGGTCACGTCGTCCAGTGCCACCCACAAGGTCATGCCACCGGCCCGGTCGATGGGCAGATACGAAAAGTCTTGGTGCCACTGCATGTCCGCGCCCCCCGGTGCCTTGACCAGGATGTGGTCGTGAAACAGCACCAGCTCCGGCACGTCCACCGCGGCGCAGGCGATCGCGCCCAGGTGCGGCACGAGCTCTGCCAGGGTGGACGACTTACGCCACGCGTCGTGAATGATGCAGGCGTAGTCCCCCGTAACCCCATGCTGTGGGGCTATGTCCGCCACCGCATCGCGTGCGGCCTGCAGCTGGTCGGGGTCGAGCACCGGGCCCAATGCCGCGGCGCCGCGCTGGTGAAACGCAGCGACTGTATCGGGAGCAGCGTGCCCCAGGGCCGGCCAAATCATCACTGCATCCTAGCACTCCAACTCTGTGCCATGATGACGGCAATGCGCGTTGTCGTCAGCCAGTACGAAGGCATCGACGCCACCCCAGCTCTGCCGCTGGCGGCGGGCTGTCTGATCGCCAGTGCGCGCGCAGATGCTGCGCTTTCGGCGGCCTGCGAGTTCGCCATCACCTTCGAGCGCCAGGCGGTTGCCGCCGCCGTAGACCAGCTCGCAAGCCCCGATGTCTTCGGCGTTTCGATCTATCCATGGAACGCGGCCTACGCCCTGGCCGTGGCCGAGGCCGCGCGCCAGCGCTACCCCGACGTGCTGATCG
>SPJJ01008960.1_pt1 | contig 25959 bp, 25 predicted proteins | sample 3741741 | NCBI WGS metagenome assembly SPJJ01 (sample SAMN10925908, study PRJNA522277) | cold seep metagenome | isolation source: Elba SIP-enriched marine methane seep metagenome, extraction at timepoint T1 | place: Italy: coast of Elba, Mediterranean Sea | collected 2014-05 | reverse complement strand
CTAATCAAATTGGAAAAATTAAATATTTCCGGTAAAGCGGTATATGAATTTGAACTGCAGGATGCCAATGGCTTTGAATGGGAATTTATGTGTGATGTGGCCAGCGGCAAAATATTTGAAATAGAATCAGAAGTTTCGTCCACCAAAAGCAGAGCCTTTGCCAGCAAAATGCAAGTAACAGAGGAAGATGCTGCGTCAATTGCTCTGAAAGCCTATCCTGGCGTTATACAAGAGGTGGAATATGAAATTGAAGCTAATGGTGATGCTTCTTACGAATTTGATATTGTCAGCAGCAAGGGCGTGGAAACAAAAGTGGAAGTCGATGCCGCGAGCGGTAAGATTATAGAATCGGCCATAGAGGAATGGGAAATTGGCGAAGAAGACGACGAAAAGCGTTAATCCCCCTCGCCCTACCCCCCTTCTCTCCAAGTGGAGAGAGGGGTGCATTACACATGGCCACAGCTAACCTCTCTACCATCATGCCAATGCATCAAGGTTTAACAACCACACCCCAGGGATAACGTCCCACGCCAATTGACTTGGTGACTTTCATATTTTCCATGTCAATGATAGACACATCATTGCTCACCCCATTAGTGGTGTAAACGCGTTTTTCATCTGCAGAAAAAGCCAGGTTCCAAACGCGGTGACCAACCAGAAAGTACTTCTCAACCTGCATGTTTTGCGCATTAATCAAAGCCACGCGATTAGCCGGACCCAGTGCAGCCAACACCCATTTTCCGGCTTTATCTGTAATCACGCCTACTGGCTGGATCTTGTCACTATTAACGCCTTTAATTTCAAACTCTATGGTTTTGATAATTTTCTTACTGGCGACATCTACGGCCGCCACCGTACCACCGATTTCAGACCCTACCCACAGGGTTTTACTGTCTGCGCTAAAACTCAAACCACGCGGGCGCGGATCAACCAGGGTATTATCCACCACTTCCAATGTCGCGGTATCAATCCAGTGAGCCATGTTGGTGGCCTCTGATGCGCATACCGCCCATTTTCCATCCGGGCTCACCGTTACCGGTTCTGGCTCCACACCCACTGGAATTTCTTTGATCGCTTTGGCAGAAGCGATATCAATCACCGTCACCAGACTGTCGTCCTCATTAGACACATACAAGCGCTGGCCACTGGGGTCAAGTGCAAAGGTTTCCGGGTCTTCACCAGAAGGTAGAGTTCCTACGACTGCCAACGTTGTCGTCTCGACCACTTGAATGGTATCGTCGTCACTGGCCGCCACATATAAATGTTTACCGTCATGACTGATTGCCAGCCCGCGCGGGCGCTGTCCCAATGGCGCCGTTTTAACCAATGTACCTGTGTGTGGATCAACCACTGCCAATGCATTATCTTTCTCCAGCGTGACAAACACCGTCTCCGCCGACACCGACAAGCTGCTGAATAGCATCGCGCTTGCACACAATTTGATTAAATTACCACCTGCTATTTTAAACTTCATTCATACTCCTTAGTCACACCTATTTTTATGCCTTTATCAAGCAAACCTAAATTATTGGCTAGCAAAGTCATTTCAGCCAGGGATTTTACACCCATTTTTTCTTTTATCGCGGTTGCATGATTACACACTGTTTTATAACTTAAGCACATTTTATCTGCTGCCTCGCGCGTGGTCTTGCCATTTGCCAACAACCAAAACACATCAAACTCACGCGCCGTCAACCGTTTCACCTTGTCTTCATCATCATCTTCACGGGTAATACTCACCGCCAGCTTTTGCGCCAATTCCGGCGCGATAAAGGTTTCGCCTCGGGAAATTTGTCTGACCGCCTCCACCAGCAGTTCTGGTGGACTGTTTTTATTAATATAGCCTGCCGCCCCCATCTTCAATGCACGCTGAATATAGACTGATTCGTCATGAATGCTAAATACCAGAATGCGAAGTTGTGGGTTACGTTGAAGCAGGCGGCGAATTGTTTCAAAACCGCCGATGCCTGGCATGGATAAATCGCACACCACCACGTCTGCATCAATATCGTCAACCATTTGACACGCAACCTCCCCTCTATCAGCCTCGTAAATAACACCAATATCATCAGACAACGACAAAAATGTTTTATACCCGGTTCTAACGACAGCATGATCATCAATCAACAAAACGTTAATCATTTTATCGTGCCACCTTTATAGTGGAAGACGCATAGCTATTAAAAAGATAGGTGAATAACAATAAATGCATCATAAGAGTATAAATCACAGTGAAAATATGATCGTCAAGTCTGCCTTTAATAAGCTATAAAAACCATAGGAAAAATTCCCGAAATACCGTTAGTCAAGTGATTCCCGTACACAGGAAAGTTTCCTGCAAATCAAAGGAAGACTTCCCTGTCACTTTTCCGGCTCTCTCACTAAAATGTGCACTCGTTAACACTTCTCAGGAACTCACTGCACCAATGATGGATACCGGCTCGATCAGAAAACAAAACGTGCCCGAACAAAAAATAATGGATATATACAAGGATTTGATCAAACATGATGGTTTTGGCCAGTTCGTGGTTGAAGTAAAAATCCTTAAGCGCGGACAAAAGGAAGTCATTGTTCATTTTGGCAAGCAGTTTCGTTATGTTGTCGATGCCCAGAAAAGTGAGGTTAACAAAATTTTGCAAGGCGATGAGGGATCGCAAATATAATATCAATAACAGCTAAACCAACAGGAAGAGCGGGTCTTTTGCGGAATGGCAATACAAAGAGAACACAAAATGAAACAAAACAAACAACAGGGTTTTACCCTTTTGGAATTATTGGTTGTTGTCGCCGTAATGGCGGTGATTGCCGGAGCAGCAATGATGAACATGCAAGGCCAGGAAGAACATGCCGGACAGGGTGTGGCAATGCATTCTATGCAAGCTTTGGAAAATGCATCACGCCAGTTCAGCATTACTGAAAAGAAACTACCTGATAACCTGGAATCTTTACTTTGCACAAACCCAGCTGCAACAACAACTAACGGAATGACCGTGGGTATCACAGCAAACCCTGAAGACCCGGATACCCAGGACAATACATTGATCAACAATGCTGCTGGAACGGGTGATGGTTCAGCGCTTGCTGTTACAGATGCCAGAATCTTTGGCGGCTTGTCTGACGCAGGTCTAATTGGTGGTGGTTTAACCAATGCTTTTGCTTCAAAACTGATTGCAGTTGACCTACCTACAGAGGGTGTTGATCTATTATTCCAAGCGGGTATTACCAGCTTGCAATTTGCTGATGCCAATGGTTGTGATGATTTAGACGCAACAGTAAGTATTTCAGATGAAAACAATGATGTGGCTCTGGATGAGTATTCATTGGTAAACGTAGCTTTTGATCCACCAGGTTCTGGTGGTGGTTTTGGTTTACCTGTGACGTTGGATCCTGCGGCGACTGCTCCAGTTGTGATCTACGAAGAGCCAGGCGATATTGGTGGTGCTGATGGTGACATCATTGTTGTATTAGGTATAGGTAATTCCTCTGAGTTAGTCACTGGTGGCGAATACCTTGCTAAAGGCCCTCGTGACGGTAATGTAACCGGTGATAAGTTTGGTCACTTTTCAGTCGCATTAAGACTGGGTAATGATGCAGATACAGATGCTGATGGAGACTTCACAACAACACCTGCTGATGTCACTTGGTTAGAAGCACCTGAGTTGCTTGCAGTGATTGATGCTGACGGCGATTACTACGAAGAAGAAATTGCCGAGTTCTCTGGCCTGGAAGACGAGTAATCCCCTCACTCAAATTCTAAACAGAAACCCACATGGATGATGGAGGCGCAAGGAAGCGTCAGTTTAAGTATATTTATCGAGTGTACTTAAACTGGCGTTTATCGTCAGACCTCCGTTAGAACCGGATCTTCCGGTCTCGATTATGTTGTAAATTTTGTTTTAAGCTAAGAAGTCCACCTTGCTGCGGATGTCCTTTGGGGATTCGCAGCTTTTTTGTTTTTTTCCGTTCATAAACGTTCATGAATACATCGCCACTTTTGTCACGACATCCCTCATCGGGCTTTACCCTGATGGAAATGTTAATCGTGGTCGCCATGATGGCTGTGGTTGCCGGCATGGTTTTGATGCAACAGTCAGACAGTCGCGACTATGCCTTACAGCAAGTGGTGAGAATAGAAATGGAAGAACTGCGTAAAGCCACCGTCAAATACCTGCAAGACCAAAACCGAATGGTAGATATGCAAGGCACTGGCCTGCAAAATTCACCGGCCGACATCAGTTTTTTACTCGCCCCGTTATTTGACCCCAACGACAGTGATGGAGATGGCGATACCGAAGAATATATAAACCCGGCCACTGCAGATAACATCTGGAATCCAGACTACCGCAGTGGATGGCGCGGCCCATATATCAAAGGCGGAGACGCCTCTTATCAAACTCCGTATGTCACTATCGGCGACAACTTGCTATTTGATGGCAGCGGCAACCCGGAAAGCACCACACTGGAGGATGGTGACCCGGTATTCATCAGCTCACTAGCACGCCCAGATCCTTTCAGCCGTCCATCTACAACGGCCGGCTATTATGTATGGACACCTGATAATGCCGAAATCAGTGACACTAACCCCGAACTGGAACGCTTGGGCCGTCCCTACCTGTTCTTTGATCTCGACAGCTACCAAACTACCGAATCCAAAGCCCGCATTATCAGCATGGGGTTGAACGGTACGTACGATGGTCGCAGTGATTGTGACCTGACTCAGACAGATAGCACCCAGGCCGGTTACTGTACGCGGGAAATGCTGTGTCTAGCAGAAGATAGCGTCGATACTGGCAACGACGATCTGGTACTGTGTTTATGATGGCCATCATTAAACCGGGTCAAGGCGTTGTTTACCCATTTCCCTCAGTGGAGAGAACCTGGATGAGGAGACATTCTAAGCAATCCGGTTTCACCCTGCTAGAAATGGTGTTGGTGTTGTTCATCATGGGGCTGATTGCCAGCATGTCACTGGTATTCATCGACAACGAAGACAACCAGTTGCGCTATCTGGAAACCCTGCAAAAGCTGGAGGCCATGCAGCAAGCCACCATTACCGTGACAAACTATCAGGGAGGCTATTTCTTCAGCGGTTTTCTGGCCGACAATGGCGTATTACCAGCCACCGCGAATGAATACATCGAAACGCCGACTGACTGGTTAAGCTACAAAGAAACCTATGTCGATAACAGCGACCCGTTGAACCCGGTAACCAAAAGCCGCTTTCCCCCGGTGATACGCACCAAAGTCGTGCCCACCGCCAATGATTATTACCCGTTGGTCAACCTTAATATTAATAAAGGCTATCGAGGCAATTACATTAGTACTGGCTATGACAGTAATGGCGAATACAAAACCGGCTGGAACAATGACTATATCGTTCAGCACAATATCGCCAGCAACGATTTTGAACTCAGCTACGATGAAACCCTGAATCCGGCATTATTCGACGCGGCCATTGACCGTAATATCACAGCGAATAACTGGAGTGTGCCGCTGGAGGATCTTCGGGTGGAGGTGGTGGATGTTACCTCTGGTTTTACTGAACATCTATTTATTGGTTTGATTGTTTTTGAAAATCAGGCTTTTACCCCCACAGTTGCAACCCCGGAATGCCAGAATTGCTGGAAGACTTATTACGTCAAGAAAATTTGTAATTCAAATGTAAAAGCTGACCTGGATATCGCTAATTACTTTGGTACTTGTGGCGCAAATAATTGCTTTCGTATCAATTCAAACAGTAATGACAGTGATGTCTCTGACACAAATGGAGAAGATGGCGGCACCGATGGCGTCAGTGCCGATGCAGTCATCTGGCAAACAAATAACCTGACAGCGGCCGAAGAAGCCGAACTGGATTGCACCGCCGCCACGCTGCAAACCAAACTCCCAGATCATGTTAGCGCCAAAAACACCCGTATACCCGCTGGTGAACATATAGTTTTTGTCGGTGTGGATGAGAACGGTGATGAAGAAATTAAAATGGTAGATAACAATGGTGATGGCGTTTATAACGACCCCGCTGATGAGAGTGAAATCAAGGCGCAGGCCGTACTTAAAGTAATTCCGGGATTGACTACACAACCAACGGTAACGTTAACCTTGCAGTGAGTGAGAAAAACCCTTCTACATTTCAGCCAAAGATAGCCACATGGATGTTGATAAAGGAACATCATGGAATAGTTGATATGGAAAAAACAGTCCCTTCTCCTCAATAACAATAATGAAATCACTACAGGACTTACAAAACATCAAATTTTGGCAAACACCCACCAAAACACCGTCATCACGTCTGTTTTTGTACAGTGATGGCTTTCAGTTAACAGCAGCGGTGATTGCCTGCGTGGATAATCGCCTGACTATACAGGCAACAGCGCAGAGCTCTGAAACACCAGGTTCTGCTTTGCAGGAAGTGCTGGCAACGCTGAACAGTAAGCTGGATGAAGTACCGCAACGAGCGATTATGTTGCACAGTCGCATAGCGTTGGGACTGCTTAATTTACCAGTGACCGAAAACAACCAGCTGGATGACAACAAGGTTGCCAATATTGTGCGCTGGGAGATGGAAACCCTGTTTAACGAGCAGGCACCGCAATGGCAAATTGGCAGTCTGCTGGTACAACTGGGCATCATCAGTGAGCAGGAACGCGATGATATTGTCGAGCGCCTACAACAACACCGCCACCGTGCGGCCAGCTTCGGTGGAAAACTACAACGTTTTGGCGAAATTGTCGTGGAAATGGGGCGACTAGACAACGAAGAGCTAGAACATTACCTCAATCTGCAATCCGAATTACAAGAAGGCGATAATCATTTTAAATGCGGCTGGCACACATCGGCGGGCGGTGAAGAAATATTTTGCGCGGCGATGAGCCAGCACGAAATGCAACGCTGGATGGAGGCATTTGCAGAAAGCAGTTTGCGCATCGACCGTTTTTATCCGCTGGCCGGAACCGTAGCTGCCTTGCTGGAAAACGACACACGCGTCTGTCTTTTGGAACTGCATCCCATGCAACTGGTGTGTAGCATCTTGCATGAAGGCTGTTTCCAGCAGATGGAAATCGTCAACTGCGTGGATCGTAGCCTGACGGTGGAAGACGTAGTGTTGCTTCTGCAGCGTCTACAAGCTAAACAACATAAGCTGGTGCTGTGGGGCAGTCACCCACGTACGGAGGCGCTTTGTCAGCAATTACAACAACAATGCGAAGAACCTTTGTTGCAACTGACCTGCCCACCAAACCTGGTGAATAACATCGACAGTCTGCAACAACAACCCATGCTGATGCCGCTGCTGGGCGTGGCGCGCGATTACTTTTTCCAAACCCTGCAACAGGGGCGAGTGCCTTATGTGCAGGGCATGGCACCGCCGCTATCATGGTACAAACAGTCACGTTGGCAATGGACAGCGGCAGCCAGCGTATTGCTACTAGTACTGCTGACATATGATCTGACGCTACAAGGCAGGTTGTCAGCCAGCCAGGACAAAATTGCACAACTGGAAAAGGGCTATAAAGACCAGCGTAAAGATAACAAACGCCTAAAGCGCGACAACCGCCGTTTTGCCAAACTGGACAAGGAGCTGCAACAACTGGAGCGCGATTACGATAACTTGCAGCGACGTAAAAAAGCGATTGAAGAAAATCTTATCCAGCGTCAGAAATTCATGCAGGAACTGCTCACCATTCTGGTCAACAGTGTCGATGAAGAAGTGGTACTGGAAGGGTTGAGCGAGGAAAACTGGTATCACTTTCGACTTAATGGCTGGGCACTGAATCAGGCGGCCATTCATCGTTTCGACCAAAAACTCAATCGGCAGCTCAGCAGCTACAACATGAGGGTCAGCCACAGCCCCAGCAATCTGGTGCGCAACGGAGAGTTAAGCGGTGCCTACCGATTTAATTTCGAGCTGGTGCGTAAAAAACCGGTTAAAGACAAGAAGAAAACCTCGTGAACAAGCTTAATAAACGTGAACAGTATTTAATCATTGCCGCCGCTGTCATCATTTTTGTCGCGGGCTATGCGATATTTCGTCTGCAACCGGTGCACAATGAGCTTGCCCAGTTGCAACAGAAAATTAATAAAGCGCAGCGCAAGTTAAACAAAGAAAAATCTACTGAAAGACAAATGGGGTCGATCAAATCATTGCAAAAAGACGTGGACGAATTGAAACAAAAAATGGACACTGAAAAACAAACCATGGCCGGTTACCGTCAGGCTTTTCTTGATTTGCAACAGAATGAAAAACAGGCAGATCTAAAGGCAGCCATCACCCGCTTGATTGAAAACCAGGGCATCACCATTCTGGAGGCAGCCGAAGCGAGTCACAAGCTGGACAAGATTATCAGCGTCGAAGGTAGCAAACACAAAGTATCCGGCGCAGTGATCGAACGCCCGTTAATCGACTTCAAGCTAGAAGGCGATTTTTCGCAGATCAACGCATTTATCACCCACATCCGGGAATTGCCGTACAGCGTGGTAATTACCAAACTCAATCTCACGGTAGAGCGTCAGGAAGACATGCGACGCCCCTATCAATTATTAACCGAATTAACCCTCGCCCTGTAAGCACCGCATGAAAAATGCACTTGCCACGCTCAGTAAAATTCTGCAGCACGCCTGTCAATGTGATGCCTCCGATGTGCATTTGTCAGTACACAGCCATCCGGTGTACCGCATACACGGAAGCTTGCGTATAGAAATCTCGTTCGGTCTGCTCGACAAGGAAACCCTGCAACAATTTCGTCAGGCATTACTGGAGGAGAAACAGCTCAGCTATCCCGGTCCCATGCAAACCCTGGACCTGGCTTACACCACCCCCTTTGAAGAGCGTTTCCGAATCAACATTTATCACGAACGCGGCTCCATTTGTTTTGCTATCCGCTGGTTAAAGGGTAATTTTTCCAGCTTCCGCGACTTATCCCTGCCCGATCAAATCCCACAGATGGCCAATTTAAACACAGGTCTGGTGTTGATTACCGGCGCCACCGGCAGTGGCAAGTCTACCACGCTGGCAGCATTGATTAATGCCATAAATGAAAACCGCGCCTGCCATATATTAACCATTGAAGACCCGGTGGAATTTGTCCACATCAATAAACAATCTATGGTGCATCAACGCGAGCTGGGCAATGATGTGGAAAGCTTTTCCGATGCTGTACGCGATGCCATGCGCGAAGACCCTGATGTCATCCTACTCGGCGAGATGCGCGACCGTGATACCATTCGCGCCGCATTGACCGCAGCGGAAACCGGCCACCTGGTGTTCTCCACCTTGCATACCAATGATGCCGTCGGCGTGATAGACCGTATTATCGGCATGTTCAGTGCTGAGGAACAAGTCAGCATTCGTCAGCAAATGTCTTTGGTTTTACGCGCCGTGGTCACGCAAATGCTGGTACCCAACAGTGACCAGTCAGGTCGCTTGCCGATTAACGAAATCCTGATGGTCAATGCTGCCGTCTCACATTTAATCCGCGAACACCGCCCCGAACAGATCCGCGCCATTATGGAAACCGGCCGCGCACTAGGCAACCAGACATTCGACATGGCGCTGGCGCAACGCGTACATGCGCGCGACATTAACCAGGAACGCGGCCGGGCGCTGGCACACTCTGAAAAAGCATTTGAGGATGCACTGATGATGCTGAAAAACAGTTCGGTCAGGAAACGCGGATGACCGTTTTACGCGAACAGCATTTGCTGGATGCCGCCGTGCAAAACGGCCTGTTACAGGCCGAACAACTGGAACGCCTGCGCCTGCGGGCACGCAAGGAACATCATCCGTTATTGCAATTGCTGCATTTTGAATGCCGCTTGCCGCCAACCTTGCTATATCGAAATTATGCCGAATTCCATCAATACGATTATCAGGACAAGAATATCCAGCCGGATATGTCCCTGCTGCGCAAGCTGGGCATAGAACGTGCTCAACAATATCATCTGATTCCCCTGCAAGGGGCACAGGGTAGTACCCCCATGCTTTGCGCCAACCCCGATGACCGTGGTGTTCAGCAAGTATTGAGACGTTATGTCACAGGACAGCCGCACTTATTAATCTGCGAACCGGAAACGATTGAACGCACTTTGAGTAAATTTGCTGCGGTGGTTAATCCCTACGAATTGGAAAATACATCTTTAAGCGACTTTGACCCGATTGAAACCCTCAACGATTTGCTTAACCAGGCGTTTATGCGGCGCGCCTCTGATGTGCATTTTGAGCCGACTGCCGACAGTTTGCGGGTGCGCTATCGCGTCGATGGCCGTTTACAGGAAGACAGCCGTTTTTTCAGCATTCCACACGGTGCGGCCTTGCTCAGCCGCATCAAGGTTCTGGCCGATCTGGATATTGCCGAAAGCCGAGTGCCACATGATGGCAGCATGGAACACAATACCCCCCTGGATCACAGCATCGACATTCGTGTCGCCACCCTGCCGACCCAATACGGCGAGCGAGCCACTTTGCGTCTGCTGGGCGGCGATAGACAATTACTGGATCTGCAACAAATCGGCATGGCCGACGAGCATTTGCAATTGTTTCGCAAAACCATTGCTCATCCGCACGGCATTATTCTGATTACCGGGCCTACCGGTAGCGGCAAATCCACTACCTTATACGCCGCATTGAATGAACTGGCCGATGATGAAATCAATATTCTCAGCGCTGAAGACCCGGTGGAAATGAGTATCAATGGCATCTCGCAAGTGCAGGTCAGCAGTAAAACCAGCTTTGCCGGTGCGTTACGCAGTTTTTTGCGGCACGACCCTGATGTCATTATGGTCGGTGAAATACGCGACCGCGAAACCGCCGAAATCGCCATGAAAGCGGCCTTAACCGGCCACCTGGTGTTTTCCACCCTGCATACCAATTCCGCACTGGAGAGTATTCCGCGACTCACTGATATTGGTGTGGAACCTTATCTGGTCGCTTCTACGCTGCTTTGCGTGATAGCCCAGCGTCTGGTCAGACGCTTGTGCCCACATTGCCGCCAACCGTTGGCGTTGAGCGAGTCTCAATGTCAAGCGTTGAGTGTGACTGTTGATACGCATATCTATCAGCCTAAAGGTTGCGCTCATTGTTCCGGCGTCGGTTATGTGGGACGCCTGCCCCTGTTTGAAACTCTGTGGGTTAACGAGGCGCTGGCCGATGCCATTGCCGAGCGCCAATCTCAGGCACAGTTGCGCACTCTGGCCGACAGTTTTATTTCGCTGGCGGAAGATGGTCGTAACAAACTGCTTGACGGCCTGACCTCGATCCGGGAGCTGCAACGCATTGGTCTATGGCAACAATTGGGAGAGCAAAGCGCATGATTTTCAATTATCAGGCGATTAATGCCCAGGGCGTAGAAACGGCCGGTCAAAAAGAAGCGGAAAATCAGGAAATGCTGGTATTGGCGCTACGCGAGCAGGGGTTGTATCCAATTAATATTGTTGCGGTGGCGGATCATGACGATGATCAGCTGGCTGACGATGACATCCGTGTGCAGCTACAGCAACTGCAGCCCTTCGGTGTCAGCAAAAAAGTGTTCATTTTCCGTCAATTGTCACTGTTACTGTCGTCCGGGATTAATTTGAGCGAGGCACTGGATTTGGTGGCATCCATGCAGTCCGGACGTATCCGGCGTCTGCTGAAGTCCATCAACGAGAATATCCATGCGGGCTATTCCTTCTCGCAAGCCCTGGCGCAACACGAACAGTTATTCGGCAAGATGTCGGTGCAAATGATCCTCAGCGCCGAAGCAAGTGGTGAGCTGGCTGCCGCGCTGGATCGTATCGCCGAACACATGGAACGCCGCGATGAATTAAAAAAACAAGTTGTCAATACACTGGTTTATCCAATGGTCACACTGTTTATGGCAATCGGCGTGTTTATTTTTCTAGTCACCGGCGTGGTACCCAAATTCACCAAGTTTTTTGCCAAAACCGGTCGCCAGATTCCTGCTGAATTACAGACCATGGTCAATATTTCCGACTTCATGCAACAATACTGGTTATTTCTGCTGCTGTGTGTGCTGGTCATCGGTTTGTTGTTTACCCTGCTGTATCGCAGTGAGCCCGGGCGCTATCTGGTTGATGATATTTTTCTTAAAATTCCGATCATCGGCGGCGTAATAATCACCGGCGCGATGTCACAATATAGCTGGAGTATGGCCTCGCTATTGCGCAGTGGTCTGCCAGTGGTGGAAACCTTGCAGATTACATCCGGCCTGGTCGGTAACAAATCGATTGCCGACGATATTTTAAAAATAGCCGATCAGGTATTACAAGGTCGCCCATTGAGTCGCAGTGTACAACAGCCGCGCATTCCCCCCCTGATTCAGCATATGACCTTGGTCGGTGAACGCTCCGGCGGCCTGGTGGAGATTATGTTTAAGGCCGGTACCTATTACGAAAACGACCTCAAAAGCCGAGCCAAAGCCATCAGCTCCTTGGTGGAACCGGTTTCTATCCTGCTCATCGGCGGCCTGGTCGGATTTATTTACTTCGGCTTCTTCAAAGCCGTATTTGCCATTTCAGCCGTTTAGTTATGATGTTTGTGATAGCCAGATTTAGTGTTATACCCTTCACCCCGAACCTCTCCTCCAAGGGGAGAAGGAAATTTAAATGGAAGACAGCAATTGCTCTTGGATTGTCCAGAGGCAGAAGCAGAGCGGGCATTCTTAGCCTGAACTACATCCTGTTCTGTCTTCCCGCTTCTGCCAATCAGGATTCATTCATCGAAGCGCAACGAAAACATCAAGCCGATTTTTACAACAAAATTATTTTGCTAGACAAGCGCCTTAACAATCGTGATGACGCAGAAAAAAAGGCGGAGGGGCAGGAAGATACTCACACCCGATTGCCCTTTAAACCCCGGCCATTGAAACATATTGACAGCGTGGCTTATCCGGCAGGCAAGCGTGACCCGTTTGCAGTGCCGTCACGCTTATTGCAAAACATTGTCAGCAACCGTGGCTATTCCGGCAAGGACAATCAATTAATGAAGTACGCTTTTTCGCGCACTACGGTAGACAGCATCCCTAAAATAAAACTGAAAGGGGTGCTAACCCAACGCAGTGATGACTCGCCATTGGCAATGATATTGATGAACAATGAAACCTATATGGTGCGGGAAAACGATGAAATCGGATTTAACCCGCTTGACCCGTCTCAAGTCATTAAAATCAAGAAAATAGATCGTCTCAGTATGCTGGTGGAAATCGGTACGCTGGGTGAACTGGTTATTATTCGTTAACTTATGCATTGGTTTTTTATGAAAATGTTTTTTGTCGGCTTACGCTGGGCAAAACCGACTGATACAGTGCCAGGGCTTTGCTGCAAGCAGGCTTTAACATCAAGTCATCAAAATAAGCGGTCTTTCTATCTTGCTTTTGCGAGACAAATCCACTGTTGTCATGCTTGTTCGTTAAGTTTTGTCGCTATTTTAGTTTTGCTCTGCCTGCCAATTTCACCTGCTGTGGCCAATAATAACTTCCACATTGCCGAACTCGAGTTTAAAAAATCCGCGGTCACTGACATCATTCGCGTACTGGCCGAAGACGCCAATACCAACATCATCGCCACCCCGGAAGCGGGCGAGAAAGAAGTCACGATTTTCCTTAAAAACGTCTCACTGGAAGAAGCGATTAAATCTATCTGCCGGGTGAGTAATCTATGGTATCGGCGCGATGAAGGTCGCAACGGCACTTTCCGGCTTATGACCAAGGAGCAGTTCGCCAGCGACCTGGTGGTGGGGCAAGATGATGAAATCAGGGTGTTTCAACTGCATAACCCCAATGTCATTGCTATTGCCACGGCGATTGAGGATTTGTATGACGAAAGGGTTGAGGTGTCTTATGGCGACGAGATTCAGTCTGAATTTGGCGGCGGAAACAGTGGAAATTCTGGTGGCAATAATCAAAATAATAATCGTCGTCGTAACAACAATAGTAATGACAATCGTCGAAACAATAACCGAAATAATTCGCGGGGTTCAGGTAGTCGAAGTGGCAACCAAAAACTGGAACAACTCGATGAATTACCCGAGGATATTTCCTATGAACATTTAATAAAATTATCTGAAGGGGGAGTTAAAATCAACAGTGCTAAGCTAACCCAGGTCTCCGGTCTCAATAAGACTATTTATGTCACCGTGAATATTGAGCACAACTTGTTAATTGTAAAGACCAGCGACCCTGGAGTGCTTAAAACTATAACTCAATTAGTCAAACAGCTCGATAAACCCCAAACCCAGGTGATGCTGGAAATGAAAATTATCGAGATAAAGGTGGATGAGGATTTTTCTTCACTTTTCAATTTTGAGCTGACCAATACTGGCATCACTGGCGATAGTCTCACACCCATCACTATTGGTGGAGCGGCGCTAACGGGGGGTGGTAGCTTAATGTATGAATTTATCAGTCAAAGTGTTAAAGCCAATATTGAATTGCTAGAACGAAACAATCGTATTAGTACAATCTCAAGTCCAATGTTAGTTGCTTCAAATCATAGACCGGCTGAATTATTTGTTGGGGAAGAACGGGTGGTCGTGACTGGTTATAAAGTGAACCAAGTAGACACAAATAATATTAGTCGTACATTTACAAATGTCGAAACTGAAAAAAAGCAGATAGGAACGACCTTGGAAGTCATTCCCCATATTAATGCCGATGGCACCATTCACCTGGGTTTTAAACAAGAAAGTTCTACATTAAATGAACAGTCAACATTGATTCCTGTTCCGGTTAATGGTGGTGTTTCAAATTTACCTATCGACTCGGTAACGACGGCTCGTTTAAAAGGCGAAATTTTCGCTCACCACGGTTTGACCGTGGCGGTCGGCGGCCTGATTCGCGACAGCTTTAACCGCAACCGTCGCAAGGTTCCATACGGCGCGGATATTCCGGTGATTGGCAATCTTCTACGATCTACCACTGATGGCGAGGAGAAATCGGAAATTGTGCTGCTGATTACGCCGTATATTCTCAATCAGGACAAGCAACATGATGGCTTTGACCCAACCCTGAACTACCACAAATACGCGCCAAACGGGCAGGCCATGCAGTCCATGCCTTTACCAAAACAGAAACAATCCCAGGCTACTGTCATCTGCGGTGTCTATTGTGCGCCGGACAATATGCGAAATTCGGATCTAAAATTATGAGAGTTCTAATCATTTTACTGTGCAGTACTTGGTTGTCTGCCTGTGCGCATTTTGGCCGTGATTCTAAAGCCGTTATCGCTGCCGAACATTGCTATGCCTACCGCTACGGAGATCAGATTCGTCGGGTGAATTTTATGCAGGCATTTGATTGGTGTTACCGTTCAGCCAATTATGGTGATATCAACAGCCAGGTATTACTGGCCGAGCTGTATTACCTTGGGTTAGGTGGTGCAAAAGATCCGATCAATGCTGAACACTGGTACTTAAAAGCAGCCAAACAAGGCCACGCCCACGCTCAACTGATGCTATATAAATTCTACAAAAACAGCGACAACCCGGAAAAAATGGCTCATAGTCTGTTTTGGTTGCAACAGGCCAAAGCCGCTGGATATAAATTGGCATTGGATGAAAAATAATCGCTCCTATTGGCCTTTAACTCTAATTTCCCCTTCTCCACCAGAGAGAAAAGCGTCAAAACTTTTGAAACGATTATAAATTGAGGACAATTCATTATAAATGCTGACCATACAAAAGCGGCTAACTATTGTGATTTAAAAAATAATGTTGCCATCGCCGCCGCAGGTGCGCAATCGGCAACATCCAGGTGTGAGTCGGTCAGCCGGTGCGGAATAATATCGTTAAAATCAATATATTCAAGATGCTGTTGTTGAGCGATTTGTTCCAGCAGGAAACGCCCAATACCGGCACCAACGATGGTTATATCATTTTTATTTTCCAATCTATCTCGCTGGCGTTTATACCCTGCATTGATTATTTCAAGCTGAATTGATTTTATTTCCTCGGCAAATTTTTGCCATATTGCCCAATCGCTTTGTTTAAAATCATAGCCCGTCATACGCGACAAGCGAATTGCACTGGCTAGTGGGGTTTTCTCGCCGCCATCGGCGGTGTCGCTGCAGTCATGAGCTTCTGTTAGTTCCCCTGTCACTCTGTAAACATCTGCCATTGTTGCAAAGTATTCGGCCATTAATCCCATCTGATGGCCATTAAATTCAGCCTGTTGCGCGACGGCCATCACGGCTGTTCTAACAATGCCTGTATATATCAGTTCACCAGATATCAGGCGTTGATAATCTGTCGTGCCAATAACTTCCAGCTTGCCATGGTGCAATAACAATATATCGGTGGTCGTGCTGCCGACATCAATAAACAATCCCTTCTCTACATTCATAGCCGCCACACTGGCGCTGGCCATCCAGTTCATGGATGCAATCGCGTCGTAGTCGGTCTCTGTCACTTGTTGCGCCGGGATAAATTGCTTTATGCCTGCGTAAACGAAATAGTTTTCTCCAAGTACAGTTGAGACTACCTTCAAGATTTTTGCAACGCCTTCATCGCGCGAATTAAACAGGTCGACCAACTCCCCTGTCATGGTGATAACGTGCGTACAATGTGTGCCCTGCATTTGCTGCACTATTTTTTCAAACCCTGAGCGAAGATAATCCAGTCCTTTCCATAAAGGCGTGGAATATAATGCTACATCACAAATTGTCCCAGTCCGATCGATACGCGCGGCTTTCAAGTGGGCTCCGCCAATATCCCAGCCAATAATTTCTTTCACAATGTATTGTCCTTGTTATTTAATAAAAACTCATGTGTTGTTTGTTTTGTAGGCCGAACATTGGCCTCGCTCGTCAGTAATCGCACTACCTGTTTTGCCACATTTATACCCGTGGCCGACATGATACCGGCATAAGAAGTTGTCAGACGCGGGTTGAGTTCAACAACGGTCGGCATATTATCTTGTGGTAATAGCACATCAATGCCAACATAGCCCCATAATCCGGGAAACGCCTGGGCTATGGCGTTTAATAGATGTTCAAATATTGACGCTGGAACACCTGCAATATTGACCTGACAACCAGTGAATTGCAGTGATGTGGGGTGATGCTGAATAATCTGGCGATTAATACTAAGCAGCCAGACCTTGCCTTGTTTAAACAGACAGGAAAGACTGAGTGGCTCACCGTCAATATAGGGTTGAACAATATAATTGCCTCCCATGTGTAGCATTTCTGTGGCGGAGGCAGGCAACGTGGATGAATCGAGCAGGGTTATGTGCTCGGCACCCACACCATCATCCGGTTTTATAAGCCAATGTGAAGCCTGAATGGTCGCTTTAATTTTGCCAAAATCAGACAGTGGAAGTGTCTCAATTGTTAAAATATCATGGTTGTTAAGATGTCTGGCTGTCGCCAGTTTACTGCTGCAAAGTCGTACTGTTTCAGCATCAGACAGTAACAAGTGCTTCGCGTTGGCTTCAGCCAGTCTTGCCAGCTGATACAATACATTACTGGTTTCAGGGGCTATCGGCCAAAATGCATCACACTGATCAATTTGCTTACTTAACTCACGCCATACATTGGTTGTTTTGGATATCCAATGTATGCAAAAATTTTGCGGTACGGACACTTCACGACAACGCTGATCCAAAAATACAACAACGTCAACGTCGCTTAATTCTTGTAGCTCGGCCAATAGCGTTTGCAACATCAGTATGCCTTCTTGAAGCAGGCTTTCCGGTAATACTTGATCAACCAGTCCACCGCCACTGATATATTCAAAAACCAGTAGTTTCAAATGCAAATTATCCCTGTACTCGATATTAAAGGTGGTCTTGTGGTGGCAGCCAAACAAGGCGATCGCCGCAACTATCAACCGATTCAATCCCAATTATGCTGCTCTGCCCACCCCCTGCAGGCGTTGAATGAAATCATGTCATTTTATGCCTTCCCCTGTGTTTATATTGCCGACCTGGATGCGATTATGAATCATGGAAACAAGAGTCAGCTGATCAATACCCTGCTTATGAATTTTCCGGATGTAGATTTTTGGGTGGACAATGCCTGTGAATATTCAGCATTGAATCAAACATTCCCTACAAATTACATGCCTGTCATTGGTAGTGAATCACAACATCAATTGCCAGATAATAGTGTGCCAGAACATGTACTTTCACTTGACTTTAAAGACGCTGCGCCACTTGGTCCCCCGGCGTTATTTGAGTCTGAATCATTGTGGCCTGAAGACATCATCATGATGACATTGTCACGTATTGGCAGTCAATCCGGCCCTGATTTTGAGATGCTCAAGCGTTATCAACAGCATTCTCCTGAAAAGAATTTTGTGGCTTCAGGCGGTGTCAGAAATGTTGATGATATACACATGCTCAGCAATATGGGCATCAATAAAGTGCTTGTTTCCAGCGCGCTACACGATGGCCGTCTTCGTCTGCAAGATATTGAAAGAATTCAGGCTAGCTAAAAGCTATAGACAAAAAAATACCCCGTAAACGGGGTATTTTTTAATTTTACTCTTAAAGAGAAAATTAGTTTGCTGCGAACGGGTGAGTTGCGCTTGATTTTGCAGCAACAACTTCAGAAGCCGTTGGCGTACCGGCAACAGCGCGCTCAATTGATTCTTTAACAGCTTTGTAGTTGTACTCTTGGATTTTAGCATCATCTTCAGCCATCCAGTGAATGAATACACCAACACAGATGAATAAATCATCAGCTTCGTCAGCAGGAATTGTACCTTCTTCAACTGCATCAGCAACAGCCATTGCAACACCACGTTGAGCTGGGCCAAACATTTGAACTGCTTGTTTAGAACCTTTAATAGTTACTTTGTTGAACATAACAGTTGCAGGCTTAACCATCAGGTTAGGAGCAACAACAGCCAACAGGCTTGAGAAACCATCTTTATTGTTAGTCAAGCAGTTCGCGAAAGCAGACTCTGCAGCTGAACCACGAGGGCCCATGATTAAATCGATGTGAGCGACTTCGTTACCATCACCTACTAACGACTCGCCAACGCGTACGTTGTTGATTTTAGCCATTTTACCAATCTCTCCAAAAAAATAAGATATATAAACATGTGGCACTGAAAAGTACCTTGAATTTTCCAGCTAACTCCCTGCCGGATTAATGAACGAATTCATTAATTCTTTCTCCAAAAATACGGTCAATACTGTTGCTACAGTAATGTCTGCCGACGTTCCAGGATTAATCCCCTTGGCTTTAAAAGCCGCGTCTACATCATGTAGTACTGGAATGAGCGATTCGGGGTCGCGTGTGGACTGATACTTAGCCAACATGCGTGCCGATTCTGATTTTACCCACGGGGTAAATTCACCGCCATATTTACGCTCAATATGACTGTCGGGAAAACACGATAAGGCCCCCAGATAAACTGACAACGCTGCCCAATTTGGGGTGCCAAATCTTTTGATTCCGCAATTATACATTAAAATGCAATAATCAAAAATATCTCTGTAATCGGTGACAAATAATTCAGCAATTTTATCTCTTTGCTGTGCAATTTTCATCGCGTCAAGCAGAGTTATAGTCGGTGTTGTCTGTACATCTGCCTGATCAGACGTCCCAAGCCCGCCAGGTGCAGCCAATGCAATCGCCTTGAACATCCATTCAGCATCCTCAATAGTAGTAACAGAAAGTTGTTTTTTCAAACTTTCATGTAAAGAAACAATGTTTTTATCATTAAGAAAGGTATGAATAACAGGTGCGCACAGCAAAATAATGCCCAAATTGGTATTACAACCGACTGCTTCGCGGGTAGCTTTTACTGCATAGAATATTCTTTCGCCAAGCGTATAACCGGGGTGACAAATTCCCTCTGCACTCACTTGGTAACTGCGCCTGAAATCCTCCACCTCCATATCATGACCGGCACTGTAGATACTGACATTGCCCGGTTTAAATGCCTGTACATCAATTTCACAGGCCTGCATATACAATTCTGCCAGAGTATCGCTAGAAATCATACTGCGGGTTGTTCAATCGAAGTCTCGACTAAATAGCGATCTAGCAAATCATTCACCAATAATGCCGCAATGTCGACATCAGAAGCCGCCTGCAAACCTTTCCAAGCGGGAATACTGTTGACTTCAATGACATGTAAACAGGCATTTTCGTCCTCAATAATATCTACCCCAGAATAATCCATCTGTAACACTTGGGTTGCTTTAATTGCAAGATCAGCCATAGCTTGTGAGGTTTGTATAGTCTTACATTCAGCGCCTCGCGCGACATTATTCAACCAGGATTTCCCTTGACGACTCATGGCGGCGACCACTTGATTATTGATGACGAAGACCCGGTAATCAGCGTGAAAATTGTTGCGCCCACGAATATATCGCTGTAAATAATAGATGCCCTGACTGCTGGTCAACCAGAATAAATCTGTCATTTTTTCAATGCGTCTAATACCTTCGCCTTGTGAGCCAAACAGAGGTTTACTCACCAGCCACTGGCCTTTAGCCAGCTCTTGCTCGGCTATCCGTAAGGCTTCGGCACGCTCCCGCAATACCCAGGTAATTGGTGAAGGTAAACCATGTTGCGCCAGTAAAAAACTGCATAAAGCTTTATCAACACTCGCCTCTATAACACGAGCATTGTTGTAAACCGGTACACCCATGGTTTTAAGCGCATGTAGTATATCCAGATAAAACACAACCTCCTGCAACGTCCCACCCGGAACCCCACGCACAAACACAGCATCCGGCAAGGTCTGCTCAAACCCGGGAATGACCACCGCCAGCCCCATATCAGGATGTTGTAGGCGACAGGCGGTAATAGAAATGTATTCACTGCTAAAGCCACGGGCAGCAAATGCTAAACGTAATTGTTTGCCATGCCAACCGGGATCATCAGTGATGATTGCGATGCGACCCAATGTAAAGTGTATTTGCTGTTTTTAAGCGCCAAATGATTGATTTAACAAATCATTATCCAGCTTTCCGGCCTGAAAGCTCTTGCCTGACTCTACAGCTGTGACAATGACGCTGGCCGGGCTAAATAACATGCCATCAATTTTGAAGAAATCATATTCGTAGGCTTTAAAGATTTCGGCAAAAGGCTTGCCGTAATCTTTAGACGTAGAACTTGGCAGCTGATTCGCCAGTTTCTCCGCTGCTTCATCGCTACCCGCCACAAACAATTGTACTTGCCCGGCAAATAAGATAGCGTCATTGGTTCGCCCCATCGCTTTCACAAAATCCGGATGCGGTGGGCATAAAGGTGCACTGCCGATGCCGTCAATAATGTTTTCCAATGGAAAATGTAATTCATGGGCTTTGTGCAACGCGACTTCTAACACGCGTCCGACGACTTGTACACACCCCGCCAAACTGCTGGTTGGCGTGACGATTATGGTCAGGCTTTCAGGCTTAACGCCACAAGCCGTGACTATTTTTTCAACAATTGGCAAAGGTGGAATGGCGTCATTTTCAATCACCAGCACTGTTTTTTCTGATGTGTCTCGATAATCCAGTTCACTGTACAGGTCTTCAACCGGTACAGTCTGCCCTTCTTTCTGCTTGGTCGCCATCGCCCGTGCAGGCCCGGAACCCAAGGCATAATATTTTTCATGGGATAAACTCCAACCTGCATACTGGCTGCCTAGGCAAGCAATCACCGGGTTGCTGGTATGTACATTCACCATCAATGGCCAGTTTTCTGTATAAGGGGACTGAGTTAGCGTCACTGTACCCATGCCACCCAGACAAATCTCCGTGATGATGCGCCCAGCTTCCATGCCACCCGGCGCATTGATCCCAGCATCAATCACCGTGCTGCCATTTTCCAGTGTTTCTACCGCCACCCTTAGTTTTTGCTGGTTTTCAATCAGTTCATTTACTAGTGGTTGAGTCAACTCACTCACGCTCGCCTTATATTGCATTACTCTGTTTACCCTGTTTTAAAAAATCTGCAAAAGCCTGCTCCTGCTGCTGTAAAACAGTTGACAGGAGCCGCTTGAATTCAAGTTTTGCAATGATACTGCAAATTGGTTGGCCTTGACTAATTATTGAACCCGGCGGCGGACGATCCACACACCACTCAGGCCAATTATTCGTACATTCAATACGTGTGTCTTGTTCGGCAAAAATCACTTTATACGCAATTTGTCGCTGCTTAATCGTCATTTCAGGTATTTTTCTGCTGAGAATAGATTCAATATGCGCCGTCATCACTGATTCTTCATAAAGCTGAATACTGGCCGAAATGCGCGGATTAATTTCCAGGAAAAAACATTTTTCTTTATGCACAATAAAATCCAAGCTATTCAGGCCTGATAGTGAATATGTTTCGGTCAGGCTTTTCGCCCAGGAAACAACCACCTCGTACTTCTCACAAAAATCTTCGACAACGAGTCCGGCAAACAAGAACGGAAAATCCTTATGTTGATCCGATAGCAACTGGCGTTGAACCCCTAATACGTTAACATCCCCATCCGCGGCTAAAAATAACAATGAACAGGAGATGCCCGGCTGATAACGCTGCCAGTATCCCTCCAACAGGGGTGCATTTTTGTCTACATCGGATAGTCGATTAATGTGTATACCACCTTCACCCTGCAAAGGTTTAAATAACCAGCCGTGGGGGGTATCAGGACAGGCAAAGCGGGTTTCCGGGAAATCAACCCCCCATTGCTGCAACTGTTTAAATAAGAGAGGTTTTTCTTCAACTTGTTGGACAATATCTGCACTATTGCCCAACAAGATAAACTTGCTTTGCAAATAACGTAGAGAATCAAGGTGACTTTCCAAACCGCTGCCGTACATGCAATAACGGATTGAATACATGGAAAGAATATGCTCGACAGCCTCCATCACATGTAAATATGCCAGACTTTCCAGCTTATAGGTGTGTTCTGCGGCCTGTTGACAATCTGAATCCGCAAAACAATCCAATGCAACCACTGAATGACCCTGCTGGTTTAAATAGTGTGTCATCATGCGGGCAGATTTTGCAATCACCAGCAACGGCTGTTGCAATGTCAACAAAACTGCACTGAGGCGGGGGTATTGCGTGCGCTGACGATTTTATATTGTAAGTGAGAATAGCTGTTTTGCGAGGCTATCAATTGTGACACCAAACGTTCCGCTGATTGCAGAGAATCAACCGCACAAAACCCTGTCGGTCCCCATGAGGTTTGACCAATGGCTACGGCACCTTGCTGTGCTAACCAGGCCATAGCTCCTGCCACTTCTTCACTGGTAAATACGCCGCCCTGAACAGCTGCAAAATGTTGACCTACCGATGACTGAATGCTCGAAATGACTTCGCCAAATTGAGCGAGTTTACATTCTGCCAATGCCGGTAAGCCCTGCATTAACAGCAAATAACATAAACGGGCTGCTTCCTGGGCAGGAAAATCTGGCAACTCATTAAACGCCGCCAGCTCTTGAGAGCCATGCAAGCCTTGTCCGCGATCATCAAATACCAATATAAAACGCCAGGAATCAGGCACTGCCATGCGTGAAATCATTGGCGGGGTTAAGGTAGACTCACCACGACCACCATCGACCACCAGCCCACCCTGCTCAAAAACGCCAATGCCAATGCCGGAACGCTTGCCTCTTGCCGTTAAACAGGCAATATCGCGTATCGACAAACCCAGGTCGTAAAATGCATTGAGAGCCACACCAACAGCCAAAGATAATTGCGTACCAGAACCAAGTCCGACATGTTCTGGAATGGCCGCCTCTATATTAATCTTAACGGCATCGTCTACGTTTAGCTGCTGACATAAATCCTGCGCACACTGGCGTGCTCGCCCGGCAACCGCCCCATTCACCTGTAATGTCTCAGCCGCTGTAATTGTCAGCCGTGTATTGATCTCATTTAACGCCACCCCCACACTGCCAAAGTCCCGCCCCAGTGAGCCGCTTAAATCCATAAACCCCATATGCAAACGGGCAGGTGCAACCACGGAAATTGTTTTTTGCTGAATGGACACAACGTTAAATTATATAAAGAACGAGTAAAACCGTTGAAAAAGGGGCATGATTATACATGATCCATGGTATTCAAGTAAGCAAGCAAAGCGCCCATATCTGCACAATATATGTCCGCCATCTGCATACTATCAGCATCTGGCACGGTGCTCGAAGGGATATAAACGGTTTTCGCAGATGTTTGCGACGCCGCTCGAATGCCAACCGGTGAGTCTTCAAGAATCAAACAATGCTTTAAAGCAAGCCCCAGCGTTTTTCCTGTCTGTATAAAAATATCGGGGGCTGGTTTGCCTTCATCCACATCATCGCGGCTAATCCATTGCAGAAAATAATCGCCTATACCCGCTTGTTGTAAACAACGACGCGCGTATTCACGCGGACTATTGGTGGCAATTGTATAACGCCACTGCTTTTGCTGAACAAACTCCAGTAGCGGAAAAAAACCCGGCTTGACATCGATGCCATCGATTAAAAGATTATCTTCCCAGTGTTGCGTGCTTAAGCGGGAAAATAATTCGTCATCAAACGTATCTGGGCAATACTCTTGCAGCTTACGTTTTACATTGACAAAACTCAGACCGGACAATGTCTGGCAATATTCCCCATGTAGCGTCCAGCCCATATCACAGGCTGCCTGTTGCCAGGCTTTGAAATATGTTTTTTCAGTATCCAGTAGCAGCCCATCAAGATCGAAAATGATACCCTCAATTCGGGTAAAAAACTCATCCTCCATGCTCGATCACTTTTATATATTCACCTTTCGCTTCACGTGTACTGCCTATCAGCAAACGCAATTGACCATGGGATGACTTCTCCAGTTGACCCGCCGCCTCAATTATTTCGCCATTAAATGCCTGTCCACAGTAAGTTGGAGTAAAACACACAATGGACGAAACCGTTGCATGATCCAGATGATAGTATGCTGGCGAATCAAACGCTAAACTGTCATCAATAATTTTCGCTTGAATTTTTCCCTCACCTTGTTTAACAAAAATGTCGTCTGAATTGGGCGCATCCAATTGAGCTAGCGAAAAATCAATCTTGCGTTGATTAAACATCACCTTATTCATTTTCCTTTTTTCATGCCAGACATATTCAGAAATACTAAGCTCACATTGCCGACGTTGGTATGACAAGACCCAGTCAGTGTCACTAAGCGGCATTATGCTACCTCGATGCAACATAAGGCTTAATGCACTCTGCAATTGAAAAAAACTGTCACGGCTATAACAAACCAGGTCTATATCCGATAAATCATTTTGCACTTCGGGCAATAGCGAGCCGGTCACGCCAATCTGATCAAGTTCAAGGCCCTGCTCCTGTAACAATGTGCAAACCTGGAAACAATCAAATTCTGCGCCCATAGAGTGCATATTGCTATTCATGATCTGGGCTAAACGTTGACGGGGCTGATAATGCCGATAAACCAGGTCAACCGGCAGCGCATGTAGATGTGCATCTAACTGGGAAGAGTAATGCAGAAGGTGTGGAAAATATTGGGTGAGATGCGCATTGGCAACGTCTGTATTAACTTTTTTCCATTGCCCATCCTGCTGAATATAGCGTAAAAAACACAGGATTTTATCGGCGTCTAACTGGTTACTGACAACAGCAAATAGCAAACCATCACGGGTAGAGACAAAATCTTTGCTTTCAAACACACTTAAGCCATTTCCACACGATTTCTACCGTGCTCTTTGGCTTGATAAAGTGCATCATCCGCCGCTTTGATCAAGTCATCCTCTGATTTATATTGCCCCTGTAATGTCGCCACGCCCAGACTTAACGTCACTGAATCTGCAGTAGTAGACGCTTTATGAGGTAAATTTACGCTGAACACGGCTTCTCGAACCGCTTCTGCAATGTCTCTGGCATCAACTAAATTTGTGTCTGGCAAAATAATGGCAAACTCTTCACCGCCATACCGACACACCAGATCTAATGGCCGGGAAATGGATTTTTTTATGGCGTTGGCAACCGTGTACAAACAATCATCGCCTTGCTGATGTCCATAATAATCATTGTATTTTTTAAAATGATCAAT
>SPJJ01053916.1_pt1 | contig 26038 bp, 45 predicted proteins | sample 3741741 | NCBI WGS metagenome assembly SPJJ01 (sample SAMN10925908, study PRJNA522277) | cold seep metagenome | isolation source: Elba SIP-enriched marine methane seep metagenome, extraction at timepoint T1 | place: Italy: coast of Elba, Mediterranean Sea | collected 2014-05 | reverse complement strand
CGAAGCCGTTGCCCTCGTCGCCGACTCCGACGCCGGCGAAGTAGAGCACGGCAGTCGAGACCGCTCCGACGCGCGCGGCATCGAGGCCAGCACGAAAGGCCCGAAGTTTTCCATCGGTACCGGGGTTCATTTGAGGAGACTTGAAGGTGTTCATGCGCGAACTTTCCAGGTGAGCGAGAAGAGCCGAGCAGCGGCATCCGCCACGACCGACAGATGAGTGGCCGATGGAACTCGGACCGGGGTGTGGGTGGAAGAGAAGGTGCCCACGAGCGCTGTGGCAGCGAGAGGAGGAGAGGCACTGGGGTCCCCGACTCGCCATTCCCACGCCCCTGCATCAGGCTGCGCGGGCGAAACGGACACTTCGACTGCCCCTCGTGGAATCTGGACAGAGGCCGCCGTGTTTGGGGGCGCGTACAGGTGCCCGGTGAGCACCGCGTCCCGAGCCCCTACGGGGCTCTGAATCCCGAGCACGCGGCATCCAAGCAAGTCATCGACCGCGAGGTCTCCCGCGCTCACCTCGAGCGCCGCCGTCCGTGGCGAAGCTACGTTCTGCGTGCCGGCAGGCACCAGCGCCGCGACGCTAATCGTTGCGCCGTACACCTCGATGCTTTGGTCCCCGTCGATGATGAGCGGCTGCCTCGCTGTCGCCATATCGCCGACAGCGACTGCAATCTTCGACATTGGGCGAGGGGACCACGAACCGGACGACTCGCTGACCTGCGCACGCGACAACGGAGAGAGAGGCGCGGCGCCGACACGCTGTCGCCCCCAGCCCCGCGCAGCCACGAGCCACAACCGGGGCTCACCCGACGACGCGCCCCAGGTTGTGTCCACTGTCTGTGTCCACTGTGGCCACGTCGATGGGTCTGCGGGGTCACCATACGAGCCGAACAAGTGCAGCTCGCTCTGCGTGCTCGTGCACGTCGAGAGTCCGCGGTCTTGTTCGGGTCGCATGACGTCCGAGTCCTCGAGTTGCCCCTAGACGCGGGGCTGAGCCGCCTGTTTCGGCGTCAGGCCGGGGGGATGCCCGCCCTGTCCGTTGCCGTAGAGGCTGATGCTGACGAGCAAGCTGGTGCTCTGAGGGATGCCCAGGGCGATGCCCGTCACCGTCAAGACGTTGAGGTTCGCGGCGTTGGAGATCCACCCCCAACCGACCGGCACGGCGTAGCCGTCCGGGTCGATCCAGTCGTCCGACCACCACCCCTTGATGCTGTCGCCGGGGTTGACCGGCGCAACCGGAGCCTGCTCGTTGATCGACTCCTGGGGGACGTCGTTGATGCGCACAGACGTGAAGAGCACACGGTGGCTCAGGTCCGTGTTGTCCAGGTCCGTGATGACCGCGCGCACACCGAGCGGCTGGAACCATGGAACCTTGTCCGGCTCGATTTCGATGTGGAACACGCTTCCGCCCGCGACCACCTCGGTAGCACCGACCCGCGACACGTCACACGTGCGACCGGGGCGAATACATCCGGGGAGTTCGGGAGGGGGCGGGCAGCTGATGCCCGTGTTCGGCGGGATGTTCGTGCGGGGCGTGCAGCCACCACCAACGCCGAAGCGAGCCAGCGGATCCCCCTGCGCACGAGCGCGAGCGACCGCGTCGCGGACGTTGGGAGAGAGTGCTTCGTGAATGAGTGTCATCGTCGTTTCTCCGGGTTGCGCCCACGCGTTTCTTCCCCGGTCGTGGACGTGCCGGGAGTTGTCGCGTTGATGCCCCGGTGCGACCCCGGGAACCTGAGATGTCAGGAGGGAGGGGACTGCCCGGCTACTCGCCGAAGAGTCCGCCCAGCTCGAAGCTGTTGCCGGCGTTGCGACCGAACTTGTAGATGCCGATCGTCGCCAACGTCTGGCCGAACTCGGCGGCCTTGCCCTTCTTCTTGCGAGCCAGGTACAGGCCCACGCCGCCTTGGATTAGCTCGACGCCGACGCCGCCCCAGCCCTCCGAGACCCACGTCCACCCCTGTTTTTCCGCCAAGCCCTCTGCGAAGCCGATGCCTCCGGCGTACATGAAGCCGTGGAGTTGTAGAGAGAGCGCTTTCTTTTCGGCTCTCTCGCGCTCGTCCTTCGCTTCGAGTTGTTCCAGCTTCTTTTCGGTCTTGGTGAGGGCTGCCATGGTGGGGAACCTGCGTGGGGTGGGCCTCGGGCTGCTGTGCCGGGCTCGCGTTTTCACCATGAGGGACCCCTTTGGGGTCTCGCAACCATCATGGGGAGTGCGCTGGGCTGTTTTTTGAGGCAAACTTGGGCTGCGAAGTGCCTTCTTTTGGCCGTTTTCGGCCCCGAGCGAAGAGAGAGGACCCCAAGAGCGAACCCAAGAAAGACACCCACGAAGGACGACAAGCCATGTCAGCAGCAGAACACTGGGATGTAGTCACGACCGCAGCGGACGATATCCCCGCGGTCGATCACCACCACGCCCGCGCCATCGCAGAGAAGCTCCGCAAGAAGTGGTCCCTCACCGACAGCCTCGTCGTCGACTGGAAGTCCGGCCCGAACTGGGTTCAGACCGAGATGGGCATCGCGGTTCCCGAGGACCGCAAGTCGGTCACCCCCGAAGGCGGGGCGCTCCGCATCGTCGCGATGGCGCGCGAGTACTCCGAGAAGCACCAGCACCGGCGACGCATCCGCGTCAACGTTCTCGGGCGGTCGCAGACCGGCGACACCACCAAGACCCTGTTCGTTCACCAACTCGACTTCACCGACCCCGAGGACACCGAGACCGCCGACGAACCTCGAACGGTGGCCGACAAGGCCAACACCGAACTCGCGGTAAACGAGGCCATGCTTCGCGGCATGACCGACGCGTTCGACCACTGGAAAGACGCCATGGGGTTCGTTGAGACCATGGCCGGCAAGGTGGTCGAGCTCGCCGAGGCGGGCACCAAGAATCAGGCCGGCCTGGTCGAGGCGCTTCGCCTTGACTACCAGGACAAGCGCGAGCAACGGCAAGCCGAACAAGACGCCCGTCGCGAGGAGGCCTCCGACCGCCGCACCGACGCGATTTTTGACCGGGGGGTCGACGTCGCAGGCAGCCTCTTCGAGGAGTTCATGCGCAAGAAGATGGGCCTCGGCGCGGACGTCCTCGACGGTTCGTACTCCAGCCGCCTTGACGCGATTCTGAAGAAGATTCCCGCCGAGAAGGCTGCCACCCTCGAGGAGGTCCTCGGCGATGACGTCGCGCGGCTTCTTCGAGACGCCTCGCAAGGCGTCTCCGACGATGCGTTCCGCGAGCTCATGCGCCAGATGCTCGAGAAGCTCCCTCGCGGGAAGGAACAGCAACAGGCGCTATTCATGAAGCTGGCTCTTGCCCTCGGCAACAAAGAGCTGGTGATGGCGCTGGGCAAGCTGCTGATGGAAGCCCAAGGATAGGAAGACTCCCCATGCGAATCGACACCAAGGAAATCCCCGGACTCCGCGACCTCACCCTCGACACGGCGGACAGCGTCCGCTTCGACTCCGCGCTCCCGTCCGCCGAGGTGATTCGACTCGCATGGGGCAACCCCGACCTTGCGGACATCGTCTCCGACGAGGCCATCGGCCAGGCCATGACCACCAACGCAGCGCGGGCCAACCGTTGGGTGCAAGGCATCTCCGCCGTCAACCTCGGGGTGCCCTCGGGTATCCTCCCCGCGTTCGAGAAAGCCGTTTGGAAGTGGGGTCCGTCGAGCTGGGCGGAGTACGGTCGCGGGCAACTCACCAGCGCGATGGACCTCGGGCTCGACGCGATGGGCTGCGTTCCGGTGATTGGCGTCGCCGCCAAGTTTGCCGTCGCGCTCGTCCAACGCCTCGTCAGCATGAGCGCGAAGAAGAAGCCGCTACCGCAGAGCATGCGTTACGAGAAGTTGGCCGACGTCAAGAAGGCCAACAGTGCTCTCCAGGCGTTCTATGGCAAGGATGCTCGGAGCATCTTCTTGCCTCCCGCTCTCAATGTTCGTGCCTGGCGCGTCGCCCCTGCCACTCCGGGCTTTGCGGTCAAGTACGAAGGCGAGCCGGGTGGGTTCGGCGTCGTACCGGGCACCAACATTGTCGCGGGCGCGCTCGACTCGGACGTCCACTGGACGGCCGAAAACTACCTCGCCTGCAACAGCTCGGGCCGAGTCTGCAGCGACCCGAAGGGCGAACTCAACAGCTCGCAGCGCGCGTCGGTGCGACGTGACTGGGACCGCGTGTTCGAGGGCACCATCGCCTCGAACGGCGAGCACCTCCCATCACTGCGGCGCCTCGGGACCGCGCTGTGGCCTGCCGTCACCTCGACTCGCACCGCGGCTGCGTTCGAGCTAGACACCCGCGGCATTGCGAAGGCGTGGGAGGACTGGACGGACGCCGCATACAGTCTCGCGGCCGATGCGATGAACGGCGGCGTCAAGATGTACCTCGACCGCTACGTCGGGTTCCAAGCACTCCAGCGATCGACGCGTCTCCCATGCTACGGGGTCGAGGGTGACATCTCCCTCGGCACTCAAGCCCGCCGGCGCATGCGAGAGGTTCGCCGCGTCCAAGAGGAACTCCTCGACACGCTCGTCGTCGCGTACTGCTCTCAGAAGCAACCCGCATTCCGCGACGAGACGCTCGCCCAGAAGCTACAGGAGCGACGCGACCAACTTCTCACGCACCCGGCACGATGGAAGGTCTCGCGAGCGGACGTCGTCGACGAGACGTTCCGGGGCCGACTCGAAGCTGCCACGCCGGACAGCGGCCGCCCACTTGCAGCGCCGGTCGGTTCGGACTTCGAGCACGAGCCCGTACGCGTCTCGCCTGTCTCCGCCCCCTCCGACACTGGCGGCAGCGCAGGCGGTCTTCTGTTGCTCGCCGCGGGTGCAGCCGTTGCCAGCTCAGTCCTCTAGACAGGTGTCCGGGCTTGGCGAGATATCGTCGAAGTCAGGATAGGTCGTCCCAACGCTCTCTTCAAAGTCGGCGAACGCGGCGGCGTAGCAACCTCGCGCGTAGTCGTCCTCCTCGTCTCGCCAGTCCGGGCAAAACTTCTCATCCATAGACTCAACTATCTCGCAGTAGACCTCGTCCGAAAACTGCGGCGCCGCGTCATCGTCCTCGCATGAGGAGAGAGCCAGCAGGGCGAGGGCGGTCATCCTGATGCGTCGCACGCCGACATCATGCACGACGAAGCGCCCAGGGTCGACGACCGCCGGGCGCTTTGCATTCGTGGCCGCGGGGCCGGCTCAGTCTTCCGCAGGCGGTGGCTTGAGCGGCCGAAAGTTGCGGAACGTCTCGCCGAGCACCGAAGGGTTGGGCGTGTGGTCCCGGCTCCGATAGAGAATCTGATAGGGGACGAGGTCGCGGCGTGCACAGCCCACAAGGAAGGCTGTAAGCGCCGCGAGAGCAATCGAGACAGAGGACACGACGGCGCCGGCCAGACTGTTCATCGCGGCCATCACGACAAACGCGAGCAGTCCAATGCCGCATACGCTGGCCCCCACGAACATCCACCACGCCGACTTCGTTCGTGCCGCGTTGACCGTCTCGTCGTAGTCGGCCACCGGCTTTGCATCCGACTCCCTCCTTCGAACCTCGACCGCGGTCTCGCTCATCCCCGAATCCTCTCCACCAACGCTTGCATGGTCCTCACGGGCAAGTCGAACATATTCGCGAGCTGCTCCCATGTGACCCGTCCCGAGTACAACGCAGGCTCCACGAGCCAGTAGGGCGCGACGAGGTCCGCCGCCCACTCGTCCGCAACTGCGCAGGCGCGACTCGTGGGGTCCTCCCCATCCACTCCTCCCACGACCTGCTCGATTGGGAACGGGTCATGGATGAGGTGGCCGAGCAGGTGAGCGATCCACCACTGTCGTTCTTGGTGACTCAGTCGAGAGGCGAGCTCGATACGCGGCCGCGTCGAGACATCTGGCGCCACCAGACGGGCCGTCCAATGGGTACCGTCGCGCGTCACGACTTCAACGCCGATGAACATTGCAAGCTGATGAACCGGGACTGGCGGGCGTGAGATGCGTGCCGCCTCCAGCACCCTCGTCGGGTGCGCCTGGACATCTCGCAGGCGCAGCCACCGACGCGTCGGGTCACGGCTTCCGAATGGAACCGGGTCACTCACCAGGTCGAATATAGCCGATCGACACGGGGTTGCGAATGCGCCCGGGGCGGGGGTCACCGGGCGCATTCACGGTCAGTCCAACTGCTCAAGGGCGACCGCTGCGTAGTTCGCCACCGCGACGAGTCGCAGACCGGGGTCTGCGTCCATCCGCTTGGCTAGCACCTCGTCATGCTTGGCGTAGAAGCGAGAAGCCTCGATTCGAAGCAAGGCCGCCATGGCCAAGTCGCCTTCCTCGAGCGAGCCGAGGGCTGCCGCGATGCGGTTGACGGAGTCGAGGAACTCCGGGTTCGCCCTCATGTGGACAGCTGCCTCGGCTGTCTCCCTGGTCGAAGCCTCGACCCAGTCTTCCGGCGACTTGTAGTGGTCAGCCACGGTCCAGCGCCTCGGGCTTCGCCACCCCCATCATGAAGCCCACGACCATCCCATCCACGACATGGGGCACGGCGACCAGCTCCCACGAAGCCGGAGTGAAGAACGGCGCTGAGAACCGGAAGTACTCGTCGGCGTGCCAGTCACCGCCCGGCAGGGGGTAGTCCTCGCCCATGGGTGAGTCTTCGGGGTCGCACCGGACCACGACAAAGCCGTCCTGTAGAGCGGCCCGCCGGGTGAGCACCTGGACCTCGACATGGCGCTCCACGTCGACCGATTCGAGCGTGCCGATCGGCGTCACGAAGCTGGTGCGTCCAGTGGCGGGCAACTGGTCGTCGGCCAAGACGCGGAAGGCACCTTCTCCGTGCGAGGAGTTGACGAAGGTGAACTCGGTGCCGGGCTCGATGTCATGCAGGCTTCGGACCTCGGGCTCGGGAACAGGCTCCGATTTGAGCATGCTCGGCGGTCTCAGCTTGGGCATCTCCAGCCCCAGCTCGTCGCAGACGCGCAGCAACTCGGCACGTTGTTCCTCCAGGTCTGCGCCCAGCTCCGTCACGTGAAGGCAAGACCCTCCCGTGAGCCCAATCGCGACCACGCTTTGCTCGTCGTCGTTCTTCGGCGGTTCGTTGAAGTTCGACGACGAGGTAAGCCTCCCCACGTACTTCACCGCAGAGAGGGGGACTACAACGTCGTTTATTCTTGCAGCTTTCATCGTCATCGCCTCCTAGAACGGAATGTCGTCGTCGCCCGGGTCGGACGGGATGTAGTTGTCATTCCAGCCGCCCTCGCCGCTGCCCTGCCCGCCGTTCGGCATGGATGGGGGCTTCGATCCGTCGCCGCCGCTGGACTTGCCGCCCTGGCCGTCGCTGGACTTGCCGCCGTCTCGCGAGCCAAGGAACTGCACCGAGTCCGCGACAATCTCCGTGGAGTAGCGCTTGATGCCTTCCTTGTCGTCGTAGCTCCGGGTCTGGATGCGGCCCTCTACGTAGACCTGACGGCCCTTGCTAAGGAAGTTGTTGCAGTGCTCCGCGGACTTCCCCCAGACGACGATGCGGTGCCATTCCGTCTCCTCGATGCGGTCGTTGTTCTTGTTCGTGTAGGCCCGCGTCGTCGCCACGCTGAGCTGGCAGACGGGGCTGCCACCTTGGGTGTAGCGAAGTTCGGGGTCTCGCCCGAGGTTGCCTACGATGATTGCTTTGTTGACTCCTGCCATTGTGTCCTCGCTTCTTCGGTTGCCTGTCAGCGGACTACCGCCGCGGTTTCTTCCTCCGGGGGGTCCACCCCCGAAACCTTCGACCAGTCGACGCGCTCCAGCTCCGTTCCGACTTCGCGTTCGAAGTCCTCGAAGTGGGCATCGGCTTCGCCCCTGAAGAAGACGCAGGTCTGCACCGCGTAGTCTCCGACCTCGTTCACCTCGGGGACACGGGGAAGGGCGTCGAGCTCGGAGGGCGGGCCCTCCTCGAGCATCTTCTTCCCCATCGCCATGAGCGTGGCCCCGACGTCGTGCCAGTCCTTGAGCGCCGCGCCGTGTTGGGCGGCGAAGTGCACCGCGTCCAGCATCGCCCGATACTGGCTTTTGGCGAGACGTTCACGACGGGTCATTTCCCGGACCTGTCGCGGCTTCTGCCGTAGGTCGCGTACCAGCGCGGGGTATCCGGGTCGCACGACGTGCAGCCATGCGGGGTCGATCGGCGCGCGCGTGAGCCTCGTCTTCTTCGCCGACGGCTCATCCCTCGACGGTGGATGCTTGGGACAGGTCAGCCGGCGCTTCCCCGTTACGTACTGCCAGAGATGTCGCGTCGCCTCGGGGTTGAGCAGCATCGCGGGGTCGCGGAAGTCGTAGACGACTTTCCCTGTCCGGGGGTCGACGTACTCGAGCGCCTTCTTGCGGAATCGGAGTTCGACTCGCGTCACGTCGGCTACGCCGTCCCACGCGTTCGACTTCCATTCGGGCGCGTACATCGACGCTGTCGGCTCAACACGCTTGTGGTGTCGGAGCTGCTCCGATTTTTTGTAGACCACGACGCACGTGTCCGATGTCGTGCGTCCGAGGTAGAGCGTGCTGGCGAAGTAGGGATTCGCCTTGCGGAACTCTTCGATGTGGGCCCGCTCGACCCGGTCTTGGACTTTGCTCGCGTCGCCGTACGCCTGCCCCGAACGCCAGCCGCAGACCTTCCAGACGTCATCGGTGAGCATGTGCAGCCCCGTGAAGTCGGAGTTCAGATGCCATTGCGTCGTCTTCCATCCGAGCGCGTGCGCTTCGGTGGGCGAGCAGAACTTGCCCGCGAGCAGCCAGCCGAAGAGGCCGAGCCATCGCACCATCCAGAGGTTGAGTCCGTCCGCGTAGAGTTCGCGGGCCTTGCACTGCACCCGGCACTCCCAGAGCACCACGCCCTCGGCGTCCGTCCGCCGGTGCATCGTCACGAACGCCCGGTCGGCGGCGTGGAAGTGGAGGCAGGGATTGTCGCCGCCGGTGACCCACGCCTCGACAGGGACACGAGGCGCGTACGGGTTGTCCCGCGCCTCATCGCCCCAGCCCAGCATGCGAGGGTCGGGGCCTTGCTCGTCGCTCGCTCCGACGAATGCGAGCCCCGGAGCGCGGCCGGGAATCGAGGGCAGGGGGAGACCGACAATCGGGTTGGTCTTGCGCTCGCGGCGTTCTTCCGCCGTCATGTTCGTGAGCCACTCGAACGTCTTGCGGAACTCGGGATGCCAGGCAGACGCGTCGGTGCGGATGACGAAGGTGGTACCGCCGTCGGTACGCAAGCGGGCAATCGCCTTGGGCATCACGCCGCCGAGCCGCTTCGCAATCGAGCGGTCGACGGGTGCGATGTCCCACTGCGACCCGCGGAGCTTCACCCGGCGTGACCTCCCGTCCGGTCGCGAATCGTCATCGCCCGGAGCTGCTCGAAGCGGCGAAAGCTCCGGAGCCTCCCGGCCATGTCGGGTATGGGCAGAACGCTGCCCAGGGCCCGCGCGGCAGCCCACAGCACCGCGAAGTGCACGGCCATGCGCTCGTCTCGGCCGACGTGCAGCCCCCCGGCATCCGCGTCGGCAGCCTGCTCGACGTAGCGCACTCCGTGAGCGAGCCAAATCTCGGGGGTGTTCACTCGGCCTGACCTCCTGCGCGTGCCTTCGCGTGCAGCCCCTCAAGCTCGGCCAGTACTGCTCTGAGTGCCGCTCGCGTCTCGGTCAGCTCGTCGTGGTAGTCGAGCAGCTGTCGGCGACGCGACCAGTAGCCGTCCGCCGATGCTGCTTTGCGGAGCTTCTCGGCCTCCTCGGGCGTCATCAGCTGGCGACGACTCATGGCGCCACCTGCTGCCGCTCGAAAAGCACCCGACGCCCCAGCTCGACAGCCCACGCCCAGGAGAACGAGACCCGGAGCAGCCACAAGTTCTCGGCTTGCTGCTCCCACGCGACGCGCTGCAAACTCTCCGGGTGGGGGTAGAGCCTCGGCCGACCGCTCGCATCCTCCCTGCGCACAGTCGCCCTCACGACATGCGTGGTGCCCACCACCGCCCAGTCGTCGACGCCGCGAAAACGCTCGACCCGCCAAACGAGGAACTCCCGAGCCCCCGTCTCCCTCAACAGCCACGCGCGAAACTCGCGGAGCGCGTCACATGTGCGACACGGTCCTCGGAAGCGAAACAGGTCCGGCCGGGTGCCGCCGCCGCACTCTGGACACTTCATGACGAACCTCCGACGGTGCGATCTGGGGCGCCTCGGAGGCGGTGGGTGGTCTTTGGCCACCGGGTACTAAGCCCGGTGGCCGGGGCCGCCGCGCGGTGCGACTCCAACGTTTCCGGACACTTACCCGACTCCCCTGCAGGAGTCTCCGGCTCCGCGGCCGAATGAGCTCGACGCCGTCCACCGGGAATGGCTTGGAGGGCGAGGCCCGTATACGGCGTGGCCGACGCGACCGCTGAGGCCACTTGGCGCGGCGCTGAAGGGCCAAACCGCCAGGGTGCGGGTGAGCGCCAGGGGAGGGCACCAACGCCGGCGTGATGACGCACAGGGCGAACCTGGCGTGTGAGGGCGGCGACCAGCTGGGGCCGGGCCGCCGGGTGACGCCCTGCCGACGCCGAACGGTTCGAGCTCGACGACAGCATCACCGCTCCGACCTCCGATCAGCAGTCGAGCCGACGAACGCGAGGTCCAGCTGGCGCGACTTCATCCAGTCCGCGCCCTCGTGAAACGCTGCCCACGCATCGCGCATCTCTGCGTAGAGCGTTCGGAGGCAGGGATAGTCGGCCCAACCGCGCGTGCGTCGGAAGTCCGCGCGCGCTTGCTGTTGTCGCTCGGTGAGCATCACGCCGCGACCTCCCCGGAGCCGTTGCAACGCGGACACGGCATGGTGTCCGCAGGACCGGCCCCCCACTGTCCGACCCTGTCCACGGAGGGCACGCGCTTCGACCCACCGCAGCGATGGCACTGTTTCGTCTCGTACGCGAGGGGCACATCGTTCACCTTCGAGACGAGAGTCGGGTTCGCGTCCAAGCACACTCCGCAGATGAGTGCGCCTGCGGGAACGCTGAGCCTCGCCGATCCGGGGGCGCGTCCGTTCTCCACACGGGCAAGCTCGAACGGGCTTGCGTACGTGTAGAAGACCCGGTGCAGACACACGCTGCACTGGCGCTTCTTTGCGCCCTTCATTCCACGCCGAGTCACGACGCGACCTCGACCTTCTTCTTGGTGGGCTTCTTGGTGCGCTTCTTGGTGAGCGTCTTCTTGGTGCGCTTCTCGGCGAGTTCGCGGTCGGCATCTCGGACGGCCGCGGCGAGGCAACTCATGGCCGCCGGGTCTTCGGGGTGTCGCTCGAGGAACACGACGCATCGCACAATCGGCGCACGCCGGTCCTCGGGCAGTCGGCTCCAGCAGTTCCCGCACCACCGTTGCGCGAACGTGCATATTTCGCGGCACCCCGCGCCGCGGCACATGACCTTCTGTGATGGACGAGGGCGGCGAGCCCCCATATCGGGGCGACGGTTTCGTCTACGCCTTAGCATCGATGTCCCCCGCGAAGGCGTCTGCTGTAAACCTGAGTTCCTCCGCCACGTCTCCGAGGCGCGAGAAGACGGATGCGTTGTGCTCGACCAGCAGGCGCGCGACGTCGATGGTCTCGGCCGCCTTGCGCAGCATGTTCACGAACAGCGCTTGCCCGGTCACAGGAGCACCTCGGTTCCTGGCCGAACGGTCCACCTCCGGTCATGGCCGGGAAGCATCGGCAACAGTTCCCGGTGCCACCCCTTCGACCTGTCCCCGCCCGACAGGCACCACAGCGAGTAGGTGCGGAAGTCCGAGTTCGAGCTGCCATGGAAGGCGAGGGGGCCGGGCGTGGTGAACTCCGCGGCGACCCATCTCTGATTCTCGGCGAACCACTCGGCGGCGTCCTTCTTCCGCATCGCGATGTCGCACGGTGCGTACAGCCAGCAGTGGTCAGCCACGCGCAGGCCTTCCTCCGCAAAGTCGGCGAACAGGGAGAAGGGGGGATTCGTCGCGCAAAGGTCGAAGGCCGAGTTCGACAGGCAGTGTTCGAGGAAGTCCGCAATCGCGAACTCGTCGGCGTTGCGTCGCAACCACTGGGCCTCTTCGGGTCGTTTCTCGACGGCGTAGACGAATGGGCCCTTGAAGACCTCTCTCGCCGCCTGGCACCACACTCCAGCGCCCGCCGCCGGGTCCAGGAACGAGCAGACCTCGCGCAGTTCGTGGCAAGAGGGCAGTAGCCCGAATAAGTCCGCAGCCCGCCGCATCGCCTGCAGCGCAATGGGCAGCGGAGTGAACGCCGCTTCGAAGGCCTTCGCGCGAGCGGGGTCCATCGGCGGCTCCTGGGGTTGAAGCGCCCACGTCATCGCTTGCGCCTCCAGAACACGACGGCAGCCAACAAGGCGACCGCCCACACCACGCCGACGTGTGCCAGCGTCATCCGAGCAGACTCGACGGAGCGCGCTCCCACTTCAGTTCGCATTGCGCACCTCCGCGGCGATATCCGGAGACACACGGCTCAACGCGTCGAGGCCTCGCTCGTATGCGACCTTGGACCGAGCAAAGATGGCCTTGCGAACAGTGGGGTCGCGCTCCAAGGCGCCGCGACCCTGGAGACGTGCGTAGAGGTCTCGCCACAGCTCCCAACGCCGAAAGTCGCGCTGTTTCTTTGCAAGGTGCAGCCCCTCGAGAGTGAGGCTCACGCGAAAGCCTCGAAGCTCGCGAGTCACGAGCGCCACGAGCCCCATCGCGCCGAGAGCATCGATCGCCCCACCGTGCTGAAGCGGGACAGTTCCCCCCTGATACGCAGCCGCAAGGACGGACTGCTGCACTTCGTCGAGAAGAGAGGACGGTTTCATCCGTGCCACCTCCCAACGTCATCAACGCGCGTGGAGTCCTCCAGGGACACGGAGGCAACGAACGCCCCCCACGGCGTGGCGGTAAGCACAACGCCGTCGAGCGTCGCTAGCCGCCAGACCGCCAGAAGCTCGACATCCGCAGGCGACGGGACGCTCGCACGTGGAACCGCGTTGTCTCTCGCAGCCCACCGCAACGCATCGACGCCGCGGGGTCCGATGAAGTCGAGCACGCGCATCGCCTGTCTGCGTGCGGCCGTCTCCTCGATGCTCCGATTCTGGTCGAGGGCACTCAAAGAGCACCCCCCGTCAGTCCGTTCGGCTGCACAAGGCCAAGGACTTCCTCGCGGTTCCGCCGCAGCGCTCGACAGGCGTCGTCGAACGCTCTCGTGCTTTCGGGTGCGCGTACGGTGGCCGCCGCCGCAGCCTTCTTCGCAGCTCGCCACCGCTTCTGGGCGGCGCTCATGCACCCACGACACCACCACGCCAGGCCGTCGGACGCTGCTCGGTTTGCCGCGAACTCGCGTACGTGCTTCGTCCCCTCGCACTTCGGACAGAGCTTGGAGTCGCCGACGGCCCTCATCGGACACCTCCGCACTTCCGCACCGACCGGAGCAGCGACTCGATTCGGCGAACACTTCCGCGAATCTCACCGACAAAGACACGAGTGCGACGGTTGATGCACCGCACTCGGTCGACAGTCTGGCACTGGTCGTTCAGGCGGCTGCCCGTGAGGCTGTAGGCTGTCGCGCTCATTTCGAGCCGCCTTCCCAAGGCACAGGCGCCTCCGAAGCGGGTCGCATCTCGAGAGCGACCTTGGTGTCGTTCGCCTCCGCCAGTAGCCGCCGTGTCCTCGCCAAGTCCGCAGCGAGGGCGAGGGAGAGAATCAGGAGAAGCGTTGCGAGAACTGCCAGCGCGCTCATTCCGGACCGCCTTCCGAAGGCGCCGGCGCCTCGAGGAGCCCCGCATCCAGCAGACGAAGCGCCGTCTCGGCAGCCATGGTCAACGCGACGGAGTCCGCAGCCACGAGCCCAAGGAAGCGCAGCCGAGTCAGCGTCGCTTGCCTCCACGAGAGGACGAGGGTGTTCGCGTCAGCGACCGCCCGAAGAGTGTTCAGCTCGACGGGGGACAGCGACCGCACCACTGACCACGCAAGCCCGAGGACGAGCCCCACCACATGGTCGGCTTCCTGCTCCAATCTCATCGCGCGCCTCCATCCGTCGCGAAGGCTGCGGCGAGGATTGCCGACTGCTCATCTGTCAGCGTGAGCACGAGCGGAGAGAGCGGAGCACCGTCGGAGTGCCAGCCGGGTTCCGGGTCGAGCGATGCGAAGCCCGAGCCCGCACACGCGTTGCATGCCGGGTCGGGGACGCCGGGCGCAGTCGGGCGCCCGGACTCAACACACAGGCATGGCCCACACCGGACGACTTCGGGAGAGGCGAGCGATGCGAAGCCCGAGCCCGCACACGCGTTGCATGCCGGGTCGGGGACGCCGGGTGCAGTCGGGCGCCCGGATTCAACACACAGGCATGGCCCACACCGGACGACTTCGGGAGAGGCCTTCATCGGGCACCCCACGTCGCGCGAACGAAGTCGACGTTGTGGAGGTCTCGGCCTTGCGGTTCGAGGACGCCCTCACCATCGAGCTGGGCTACGGTCAGGAATCGACCGCCAGCCCTGCGCACGGCCTCGCCGAATGGCATGCCCGGCGCGCACGACCCCTGAGCCGTCACGAACACGTCCCCCGAAGCCGCGTCCGACGACCACTCGATGGTCACTTCGGACCCCGGGAGGAGCTTCGCGAGGCGGCGCTTGAACCCCCGCGCCAGGTCGCAAAAGCGGGCTCGGCTCACCTTGTAGCGCCGGGCCGTCATCGGGCACCTCCGCGGCGCCCCTTGAACTTCTCGAACTCCGAAAGGAGGTCCCGGTCCTCGCTGTCTGGCTCGGCCCGGTAGATGAACGCGACCGCGCGAGACAGCGCCTCCTCAAGGGCCCCGGCAAAGTCCTTGCCGGTCAGAGTCACCGGACCGCTTGTCCGGGTCTCGGGGTCGTGGGAGCCGACCTCAAGCCGCAGTCGGGCGTCGTCGTCGCGGCGCACGGCGACGTATGCCCCGGTCTGGACGCCGTTGAGGATGACGTCCTCGCTGAAGACGAGCCGGGCCGTCATCGGGCACCTCCGCTCACGTCGTGAAGGGAGGCGAGGGCGGCGGGGTCGACCTCGGCAAGCCGCTGCTCAGCCTCTTGAGCCTCCTCGCGGAACTGTTCCGCACGAGCCTCACAGCGGGCCATTTCCGCTTCGAGCTCGGCGAGTCGGGTGGTCTGTCTACGGAGTCCCCAGCGCGCGCGCGTCAATCGCTTTCGAAGCGGTCCACTGTCAGCGGGCGCGTGAGGAACATCGGTCCTGATGTCACTACACAGAGTGACGGTCGGCCGGGATTGGTCCGCAGTTGCACGCCGTGTGACCGGCGTGAAACTCGTCCGCGAGGCTGGACGCTTCGCCGGCGCGATGCTGGGATGCCGGACAGTTCGAGGCGCGTTTCGGCGGCGTGGTCGCGGCAGCGGGAGCTGCCGGGCTGGCCGCGTTCGGCGGCGGTAGAGTTCGAGTTCGAGGGTGGCTGTGGGTGTCATCGGCTTGCGCCGACTGCTCAACAGGACCTAGCCAGGATTTGACATAATATACAGAGCTGGAACTTATCAAAATCGGCCAGGGGAGGCCGTTCTGGGCGCGATCCAGTGAAAACCGCCCGTCTGTGAAGACGGAGGTGGTGCTAGGTCCATACGCCGATAATTCCGCTACTGTCTACTTGCCGTTCTCTCAGCTGCTGGCCATGGAAAGCGGGGCTTGACGCCTGATGCTTTCCGTGATCCTATCGAACAGTCTTCTCCTTTCGCGTAGTGGGAGGCACTTTGCGCCCCGGTCGACACCATTGTTGGCCGGGGTTTTCTCTTGCCTCCCCCCGAGCATCGCCCCGTCGATCCTCGGAGTCAAGCTCTCGCCCGATTTGGACCGCTAGCCGGCCAGGAAGCGACCGCAGCGGCCCCAGTAGCGGCCATGCCACGCGCTGGGAACCGGCTCACCACCAAGGGCAAAACCGTCGGCTGGGACCGCGAGCCCGAGTTCGGCCCCGGCTCGCTCGCCCACCTCGGCCCACTGTCGCGAGCCTGGGCAGGCCTGCCGGTTCGGCCGGCCTCGCCTGTCTCGACCGGCGATGATATGCGGAACGATGCCCTCGACGACGCCGCCGAGCTCGGCCACCTCGTCGCAGAGCGCCTTGACCTCGAAGAACGCCGCCTCGAGCTGGGCCTCGCTCGCCCGGCCGTAACCGAAGCGGTCGGGCTTGTACCAGGACCCCGTGCCGTCGATGCGCTCAAAGTTGCCGAGCATCTCAATGGCGATGCAGTGCCACGGCCTCCGGTCGAAGCGGTTCGTCGCGGTGAGACGCGTCGCCAACGGGTGAACGCGGTACCGCACCCCCGTCGGTCCCACCGCACGATGACAGGTCACGCGATGCGCCGACTGTCGCCAGCGAGCCTCGGTGCGTTCGACCCCCGCCTGGTGCAGACCCACGACCACGCGCCGCCCCGAGAGGTCGACCGGAGCGTGCCGAGTCCGCTTGACCGGACCGTCGGGGCCGTACCTCGCCGAGGCTGCTTTCGCTTCGAGGTCGACAACTTCGAACGTCGGCAAGTCGCGGTCAGCAGCCAAGCGCTCGCGCGCGCAGACACCATCGCGGAGGTCGTCGCCGTCTTCGGTGCACCAGTCATGCGCGGCGTCGGGCTGCCAGTCGCCGGAGACATCCCCGGGGTGCAGCATCGCCGCAATCGCGGCGAGGTTGGGCAAGGTCCACATCACGCGTGCGCCTCCACCGGAACGGGCCCCGTCTCGGTGCCCCGTTGCGTCTTGAGGGCCCGCGAAAGCTCGTCTCGCAGCTTGGACTCCGCTTCGCGGACGGCCTTCTCTTGGGCGCGTTCTTCCTTCAGCTCGCGAAGCAACTTCTCCTCGGTGGAGTAGTGCTTTCGCATGGCTCGTTGGTCGTCGCGCCACTGCTCGCGCGCTGCCTTGAACTCGCGCACGAACTCTCGCGCGACGGTCCCGAGGCGCCACAGCCCAATGCCGATGAGCGTGCCGGAGCCACCGCCCTCGATGAGGGTTCCGAGGTCGATCGACTCCAGCATCGTTCGACCTCCCTACAGCGAGTTCGCTTTGTCGAGCTCGTCCGCGAGGCGGTCGAGCGCGTGGTCCAGTTCGAGCGCCAGCGCGTCTCGCTGCTCGGGCGTGAGGTCGGCTGCACCGGCCCCGCCTTCGGCAGCAAGCTGCGCGTCTTCGGCCAGACGCGACGCTTCCTCGAGGGCGATGCTGAGGCCTTCGGTGACGGCGCGAGCACCGAGGCACACCGCGACTTGCTTCGGTGCCCCCGCGTCGAGGCAGTCGAGCAGACGCTGGGCGTCGACACGACCCACGACCGCCTCCAACGTGGGGCCCGCTTTCGCAAGCGTGGCGCAGCCGGAGACGTCGCAGGCGACGACGGCGAGAGACAGGGCGGGAATGAGGAGAAGGGACAGGGCTTTCATCAGGTTCGGTCCGTGGCTGGGGTTGAGGTTCATCCGCCGGCGGTGAGGTCTCCGGAGAGGACCCAAACACCGGGCGCGATACATTCCGCGCGAGCTTGCGCGTATTGGCCGTTGAGTTCCGTTCGGTCACCGCGGCTGCGGATGGTGACGCCGGGCTCAATCGTGTTGAAGGCGATTGTCGAGGCCGCCCCCTCCCGCATCACATCGACCCAGAATCCGGCCCCGACGTTGTTGCCCAGCAGCACGAACTGCGGACCCGCGGCGGCGGTCATGCGGATGAAGGCGCCGCCGTCTTGCTCGGTGACGGTGTACTGCTGCGCCGACTCGATGATGCGTTGCGTCCCCGAGTAGCCGGAGTGCCGGCCGTTCATGTTTCCTGGTGTGGCGAGGTGCATGTCGTCGCTCCCTACGGGTTCGCCACCATGGCGATCCCCGAGCTATGTCCGATGCGGACAGCAAGTCCTCCCGAGTTGCCCGGGAAGATGGCGGCGGAGTTGGGCGCCATCGGTGACGGCGTCGCGACCTGGGGGTCGAAAGGGATCGACGTCTCGCCGTTGGCGGCGGTGTATTCGACCTCGGACGCTTCCATCGTCGCGAGGAGAGACCACGCGGGTTTTTCGACGACGTCCCCGTAGCCGCCGAGCGTGAAGCCGAAGTTCGTATCGTTGGCCGCACCGCCGGGCTCACCCTTGAGCGTGATGCGGTACTCGCCGCCTCCGTTGACCGGAATACGCGCCGGAAGCACCGACACCCAGCCCGTGTCTGTGCCGCTGGTCGGCCCCACGTCGCTGTAGATGGTGTCTCCGGCCATGCTCGTCGTGGAGAGACCGCCGGGGTTGTCCCAGACCTCGACGCGCAACTGGTCGTCAGGTGCGGCGTCATGGTTGCCAAGGTAGAGCTGAATGTCGCGAATCTCGAGCGACGCGACGGCGGGGAAGTCGAAGCCGAAGCCCGGGATCACCTGGTCCATCGTGGTCGTGTTCGGCGGCACCGCGACGATGCGGGGGTCCATGCCCGCCTCGCTTTGCCAGTCTCCGTCCCCGTAGAACGGGCCGACCTGCACGATGAGCTGCACCGAAAGACCGAAGTTGAAGTTGCCCCCGCTGAGTGCGGGCACCGTCGCGGGGAAGGGGGTCGCCGCTCCCGTCGATGCCCCGGTGCGGAACACGTTGTTCCCGCCCGTGACTTGGAGCCCGAGGTTTTGGGACGGGCCACCAAAAATACCGCTCGCACCCCCCGAGTCTCCGTCCGTGCCCAGGAACACCCTTGGCGAGGCTGTCCCGTCGATGGGGAAGACCTCCGCCGGCGTGAAGTAGTACGTATGCCAGCCGCTGCCGCCACCGGCGAGCAATGCTTGCCATTGCACAGACTCGCCTCCTGGGTTCCCGTCGACAGTGCCCAGGGCCACAGCCATACGGACGTTTTCCCCGCGGAATCGTACGCCGACGGCTCTCATCATCACGGACGGCAGCGCGCTGTTCTCGACCTGCACCCACGACATCCAATCGGTGTCCTGCCGGCTGACCCCGGCGGCATCCAGTTCGGTGGCCCCGTATGCGCTCGTGCCCGCCCCGCGGTTTTCCCAGCTGTCGCCCGGGCCAGCGCTCGCGGCCGCGTCGGCATCGAAGTTGCCGACGTAGTCCACCGTCCCGCCGCCAGTGTGCGTTGCGACCACTCCGGTTCCGAACGCGTTCCACTGCGTTTGCACGGCCGCCCCAACGTCGGCAGGACTCAGCGACCCGGCGGGTAACTGAATCTCGCGCCCAGTCATGCCGGCCAGCGAAGGCTCGAACGGTCCAGGGTCGGCGCCGATGAAGCGGCCGGTCCCGTCGTTCTGCGTGAAGAACAAGTAGTCGGTCGCGGTGACCGGGTGCCAGCTGGGCACGAGCGTGCCCGCCCACGTCCCCTGCCACGTAATCGGGTCGGCGTCGCCGAGCCATGCGCTCTCCGGGTAGGAGACGCGCAGCGTCTCGGAGGGCTCGTCCTCCTTTGACGCCATCTGCCGCCAGACGCGGCTCACGACAGCGCGCCCTCCAGTCGCCAGGTCCCGTCCGAGCGCCGACGAAGGCGGGCTGATGACCACTGCGAGGTGAGCTGCGTCGCTCCGCCTAGAGACACAATCGAGGTCCCCGCGGCCGCGACGAAGGTCACCGTTCCAGCCGTGACTTGGTCGACCTCGACGAAGAACCCAGGGCCGCACGCGTTCGCGGGACACGTGATGGTGATACTTCCGCCCGCCGCTGTGGGGTCGACCTCGAGGACCGCCCCTCCCTGGGTGTCGACCAGCGTTGAATCGGCAGCGAGAGACTGCGAGCGCAGCGCCCCCGGCTGCCCGTTCTCGCCGTTCATGTTTCCCGTCAAACGATGCATCGCGACCCCTATGCGTCGGCGAACGACTTCGCCCTTTGCACTGCGATGTCTCGCGTCGTTGATGAGCCGGACTTCGTGGCCTCGCTCCACTTTCGGCGCGGCCCTTCCCAGAGCCACCAACTCCAGTTTCCGCCGGCCCCGGGCTTGACGACGATGGCGTGCACCTTCTTGTTGTTCTTGCCGGTGTGCAGCATCGCGACGCCGCCCTCGGTGGCTGGGTCGGACATGCCGACGACGCGCGCCGCGACGACGTCCTCGACGGGTTCGACGCTGAGCAGTACCCCGTCGACAATCTTGTCGATCGTCGCCTGGACTCGCTCGCGCGTGGCCGCCCAAGACTGCCCGCGGATCGACGGCTCGATGCCCTCGGCGAATCGGCATTCGGGGAACAGGTGGCCGAGGGTCTGCCGCATGACATCCTCGGCGAGCGGCGTCTCTGCGTCGTAGCTCTCCACGACCGGACCGGCGTAGTCGATCCACGCCTGGATGTCGGAGACCGAGATGCGCTCACAGTCCCCCGACAGCCGCACGCCCCGGCGCGTGATGGCGAGGGGGGAAGGGGGCCCACCACCGCCGACAGCAGCCCCGTGGAGCTCGGCGGCGACCCACGCCCGCGCCTCGTCCATGGCCGCCTCGAGCGTCTCCGCGTCGAAGCCCTGGCCCTCTTCGAGCCCGTCGAGTTCGTCGTCGCCCTCGAAAACCGTGGTCAGCCACGCGCGCCAGTCCCACGTCCCCTCGTCGTCCTGGCCGACGAGGATGGTGTAGGTCTCGACCTCGAACGTTTCGACGTTTTGGAGACGTGGGTGTCCGGACGGCTCGGCGGTCGCCGTTGGGGTGAGGGTTTTCTTGCGGCCGCCAAGGGCAGCCGCGGCCGCGACAAGTGCGAGTAGCCAGAGCATCAGACCTCGAGATAGACGTCGGGAGAGTCGACACCCCGCACGCCGAACGCTCGTGCGAGGTCATTGGGGGAGACAGGGCGACCCGCGGGAAAGTCGACGCGGGCGCGGAGCGACTCGGGGAGGCAGTCGAAGACAAGCTCGGAGCAGATTGTTCCGCGTCGCCGAGCTCGGGGAGCGTTGACGAAGAACGCGAGGCCGTCGTACCGCTCACCGACACGGGCCCGAGCGCACCCGTAGGCCTCTCGACCTTCAGAGAGTGGCAGCACCACGCGGACGAAGCGGCGAGAGCCGACGATGTCCACGAGGGGGCGACGGTGCACGCCTTGGCCTGGCCGGCAGTCGATGCCGACAGGGATCCCGCCGACCTCCTCGCACGCATCCCATGCGGCATGAGAGAAGCCGAGGCCACCGCTCGCGAGGTCGATGGCGCGGGACAGGGGCACGCGGTCGCGCTCGATGAGCAGCACGGAGACGGAGCACGACGGGCGCACGGAGGCCTGCGCGACCGGAGGCTTCCGCCCCACGGACGCGACAGCCAAGGCCGCAACACACACGCCGATGACAACCCCGTGCCACATCGTCTACCCCGTCACCACGCGACCACAGACGACGTACGCTTTTTTGCGGCGCTTCCGGGGAGCCGTCGCAGTCGCCTTCTTGGTGCGCTTCTTGGCGACCTTCTTCTTGGTGCGCTTCTTCTTAGTCCGCTTCTTGGCGACCTTCTTCTTGGTCCGCTTCTTGGTCCGCTTCTTGGCGACCTTCTTCTTGGCGCGCTTCTTGGCGACCTTCTTCTTGGTCCGTTTCTTGGCGCGCTTCTTGGCGACCTTCTTCTTGGTCCGCTTCTTCGTGGTCTTCTTCTTCGCAGCCATGGCTCAGTCGTCCTCGTCGTTGTCGTCGTCGTCGTCGTCGTCGCTGCCCTTCAACATGTCGGCGAACAGCCAGAACAGCGCGCCGCCCACGGCGAAGAGGAACCCCTTCTTCACGTAGTCGGCGGGCGAATCGTCTTTCGACCCGACAATCACAACTTGCCTCCCATGGCGCGATACATCGCCACCAGGTCGCGATGCGGGAACGCTGGCGCCTTCGCGTCCAGCATCGACTCCGGGAAGCCAAGGGCGCGCAGATGCTTGCGCCACTTGGGCGTCTTCTTCGCGATGCGCTCCAGGTCCCCGATTTTCTTGGGCGAGCCCCAGCCGGACCGCAGCGACGCGATGGTCCCGAGGTACGCGCTGCGCTGCGTCAGCCCGCGAGCGAAGCCGTAGGCCGCAGCCATCGCGAACGGCGGGTCGAACACCTCGAACGGCGACGCGCACTCGAGGGGCGACCCCTTGAACTGAGCGAGCGCGTAGGTCGGCAAGAATCCGAACAGGCCACCGCTGCCGAACGAGTAGTCCGCTGCGGGGTGGCCACAGCCTCCGAGCCAACCGACGTTGCGCTCGTACGCCTTCCTCGCGCCGGCCGACTCCTGCACTTGCAGGGCTTGGCTGACGTTCGTCTTGGGCTTGGTGCCGGGTGGGAACAGCGACGGCTCGCCGAGTCCCACGGTCGGCTTGAGGCCGGATTCTCCGTAGGCGATGAACGCGAACACGTCCGCCTGCTCCGTCGTCAAGCCGCCGCTGTCGGCAAGGCCTCGCATCAGCTTCAGGCCTGACGCGGCTCCGGAGTAGGGCTTTCGCGGCTCGTCGCCGCCGTCGCCGTCCGACTTGCGAGAGCCGAAGACGAGCGCGAGCAGGGCCAAGAAGCCCGCGCCGAGGACAACGCCGGTCGTCGAGTCGCCCATCAGCCGATCGCCTCCTGCAGCATGTAGTCGGTGACGCGGCGAACGAGGGAGCTGTACCAAGCCCGCATCGCCTCGCCCCAAGAGTCGTCGCTCACCGATGCGCACTGTGGCGATGTCTCGTCCAGGATGCGACGGGCGACGAGCAGCGGGTCGGTGATGCCCTCTTCGTCGACGAGGTAGTCGACGAACCCCAGCGCAGTGTTGTCGCGTCCGAGCGCGAGCGTGCCCGCAAGCGTGCTGGCCTCTTCGGCTCGGGTGTTCGTGGTCGCCCAGTCGTGCGGGAAGAAGTGGCGCCCCTCGGCGACCGCTCCGCACTCGGGGTCAATCCACAAGCCGTTTCCGCCGAAGTCGAAGCCGTCGAACGACGGCGAGGTGCCAGGCGGCGCCCAGTAGCGACCGCCGTCGCGCTCGCGCCCGTCGTCCTCATCGTCGGACTTGGCGACGCCCCAGAACACGACCGCGCCCAACAGCAGCGCCAGTGGCCACAGGTCTTTCACTTTGAGGACCTCCAGAGCAGGTACGCCACACCGCCGGCGAGAAGGACGAGACCGAGCTTGGTGCCGGTCTCCCCCGGCGGGGTGTTGGGTTTGACGGGGGCATGCTCGCCGGGAACCTTCATGCCGACGGCCGCGAGCGACTTATCTACGACCTCCATCAGGCAGACCGCGTCCACGCTGAGTGTCGTCGCCAGGCCGATCGACTGCCGCGTATCCGACTCGTGAAACGTCCCAAAGAACGGGTCCGGCAACGCCTCGTACCGCTCGACCAGACCGTTGTACTCCTCGACGAAACCGTTGTAAGCGACGGTCTGCTCGGTGTTCTTCTCGGCATCTTTGAGCCGGTCGAGGTGCACTTTTGTGCGGATGAGGAGTCGCGACGCGAGCGCGCGCCAGTCCTCGTAGTCGAACGGGGTGGGGTAGAGCCCATACGGGTTCTCGGGGGTGTCGCCGTCGGTCGTGACGACAAGGTCCCGATACTTCTTCGAGCACGTCATCGGACCACCTCGATTTGCACAGCGCCGTCGCTACACCCGCGGTTGCGGTTGCCCGTCGGCATCGACCTCGAGATGTCCTTGACCCCGAGCGCGAGCACCCACTTGGGCGGGTGTCGCCGGCTCGTCCCGTCGGGCCACTTCCCGCCGCCGAGCTTCAGCTCGTTGCGTTCCGCAATCGCCTTCAGACTCACGCCGGGCAGATACAGCGTCTCGAAGTGGGAGCCGTCCCCGGAGCGCTTGCGGTTGTTCGCGCGGTCGGTGGCGACGCCCGAATGCATCCGACGCTGTGGCCGCTTCCCGTTGCGCAGCCGGTTGAGGTTGTCGGCGTGATGCTTCACGAACCGAATCGCGCGGCCCGAGCCTGGCGCGGGGCGGGCATTGTCTCCGTAGCCAAACGTCGTCACCGTCGCGTCGTTCCACGACTCGCACGTAATCGCGTCCAGGTAGGCGCGCTGGTGCTGCGCGTTGTTCGAGAAGTTTCTGGCGAAGCTCAACGCCTGGTCGTGGCCGTACCCGATTCGCTCCGTCGCGGCTCGATACGCGGCGTCGGCGAGGGCACGCTTCGCGATGCGATAGCCGAAGTCTCCCGAGCGCACGCGATAGAAGTGGCCGGGAACCGGCCAATCCTCGTTCGTCACGTCGTCGACCTCGGGGTTCGGACCGGGGTCGGGCTCCGGTTCGGGGTCGGGCTCCGGTTCGGGGTCGGGCTCGGGCTCGGGCGCGTCGTCGTCGTCGTCCTCGGGCTCCGGCTCGTCTTCGGGCTTGAAGTCCTTGGGCCCCTTGGGAACGTCGGGTTCCTCGCCACCCATCCCCAAGAGGAACAGCAACGCGACACCGCCGAGCAGGAGCATGCCCGTGCTGTCGTCCTTCTTGCTCACAGGGTACCTTTCTCCGCACGTGCGACGTCGAGGGTGCCGACCTGGAAGACGTCCGTGGCGTCGCCCCGGATGCGGACGATGCGATAGCCACCGCCGGGCATTGTCCAGATTGAGAGCCGCCGATCGGTCCCCGGTTTTGTGAAGGCCTCGACGAACTGGTCTTGTTCCGACGCCGCTCCGCCGAACCACCACAGCCCCATGAGAAGGGCTGCGCGCGCACCGTCGATGCTGGCGAACGTCATGGCGCCGCCGCGGTCACCCTCGACCCGGGGGTCATAGGACCATGACGCCTCGTACTTGCTGCCGCGACGAGAGACCCGTCCCGAGGCGTACGGGCTCGCATCGCTCGTGCACTCGGCGAGGAACGCCCCATCCACGAGCAGCGCGTCGACCTTCTTCTTTGTGGCGTCGTGCACCGCTCGGTCCTCGGGAGGCAGGGCGGTCACGTCGGCGTTGCTCCACTCGTCGGCCGCCGGCCAGCTCACGGCCGGGTAGAGCTCGCGCAGCACCAGGGGCAGAAGACCGCCCTGCGGGATGCCCTCGGAGACGAGGCCGCACAGGAACCCGCGCATGCGCTCGTCAGCGGGGCTGGGCCGCGGCGGCTTGCGTGGCTTGGGCAGTTTGGGCAGCTTGCCGCCACCTTTGCCCGGCTTCTTGCCGCTACTGGCCATGACGAATGCCGCGATGATGAGTAGGGGCAGAATCATCGGTCCATCTCCTCGGTGACGTCGGTCAGTCCACCAGGGCCACGGACGAGGGCGTGCCAGTAGCCGTCGGGCGCGTCGGGCCGGGGTCGTTCCTCGAGCTCGACGCGGTGGGCCTGCGTCGCGGCCCTGGGGTCCTGGCCGTTCCACATGGCGAGGGCCCGCTCTCGCCCTGCGTAGTAGGCCGCAGCGCTGTCACAGGACGCGTTGCCGTCGCGCAGCACCTGACGAGCCCCGACGACTTCGGAGACGACTCCAGGCTCGGCAGGCACGTAGCGCACGCCCGCGCAGCCGAGGCAGCACGGCGGCTCCCGCCCAGCCTGCCACTCCGACCAGAAGTAGCCGACGTTCGCGCCGACGACCTCCTCGATCGCAGCTTCGAGGAGCGCTCGCGATGGCGTGCCATCGCTGCGCAGTACGACTCCGTAGACCACGACTTAGAAGATCGGGGCCAGGCGACGGATGGTAAGGGAGGCGCTTGCCACCGTGAGGCCAGCAGGAGCACCGCCGCCCGTTGCGAGGGCGTGCGCCCGGATAACCGCGCCGCCGTTGCCCGCGGCGATGCCGGCGTTAATGTCCGCTCCCCGTACCGTGACGAAGGCGTCGAGGTTTACCGGCGGGCTTGCGCTGGCGACACCGGTAGCCGTCTGCAGGTCCTGCATTCCGACGACCGACCAAGCAGGCGTGGCAGTCAGCCCCGCGTTGTCGGTGTTCATCGTGACGCCCGCGACCACTCCGGCCGCGCCCGCGTTCAGAAGCCGAAGGCTGACCACGTACAGGCCAGACTTCGTAATCGCGATGCGACTCGCGGCGTTGGCGTCGCCGGTGTACTCGAAGCCGTTGCCCTCGTCGCCGACTCCGACGCCGGCGAAGTAGAGCACGGCAGTCGAGACCGCTCCGACGCGCGCGGCATCGAGGCCAGCACGAAAGGCCCGAAGTTTTCCATCGGTACCGGGGTTCATTTGAGGAGACTTGAAGGTGTTCATGCGCGAACTTTCCAGGTGAGCGAGAAGAGCCGAGCAGCGGCATCCGCCACGACCGACAGATGAGTGGCCGATGGAACTCGGACCGGG
>SPJJ01030528.1_pt1 | contig 26049 bp, 11 predicted proteins | sample 3741741 | NCBI WGS metagenome assembly SPJJ01 (sample SAMN10925908, study PRJNA522277) | cold seep metagenome | isolation source: Elba SIP-enriched marine methane seep metagenome, extraction at timepoint T1 | place: Italy: coast of Elba, Mediterranean Sea | collected 2014-05 | reverse complement strand
TCGACGATGACCCGGCGGCCTGCGGTCAGCCTGCTCACGCGCAGCCTGGGGCATCAGCAGGACCTGGAGATGCCCCAGGGCGTCTTCGACCCGCTCTTCCCGGGGCAGCTGGTGGAGTATACCGCAGACCGAATCTTGCGCGCCCGCATCGCTTTGGCGTTGGAAGAGTCCGCGATCTACGCCGCGGATAACTATCCCTACGCGCTTCCCGAGGGCAGCGTGGAGGTCCGGTCCCAGGTCTGGTTCTACTTTCAGTACCTGCGCACACGCTTCGAGGCGGAAAACCCACCGGCAAAGGGAGAGGCCGAGGACCCGCAGGCTCCGATGAACTTAGTGTGGTCCATGCTCTCCGATACCAACCTGCGCTCCAGCGAGAGCGAGCTGCTACGCAGTTACCTGCACATGTATCGGCGTGCCCCTGCGGGCGAAGAAGCCCTGTACGAGCGGGCCCGCTGCGCCTACGAACGCATTCGTAGCTTCGCTGAGGCGAACGATCAGCAGCTCGTGAAGGACTTTCGGGCCTCGGATCGCACCAGCTCACTGGGCTTAGAGGTGCGCAAAGACATCGTCTGGCGCTTCGAAGACGGGCGCCCCATCGGTCCAAAGGTGGACGCGGCTCAAGTGCTCGCCCGGGTCATCGCCCGCGCGGTGCATACCTACTTTGAATGTGATCTGCCGCAGAAGGAGTGGGCCCAGGCGGCCAAAGACCCGCGCTTTAGCTAGATAGTCTGCGGAGGCGTTCGGCTGCGGCCTCAAGCGTCTTCATAGACTTGCAGAAGGCCAGGCGGATGAGCCGGCGGCCCTCGTCGGGCGTTTTGGGGTAAAAGTTGCTCGGTGGAATCGCCGCGACCCCGATCTCGGTCGTGAGATACTTGGCAAAGGCGACGTCGTCTCCATCGAAGACGGCATCGAACTCAGCGACAATAAAGTAAGAGCCCGCCGGATGGTTGGGTCTGAGGCCGACGTCCTTAAGCACGCTGAGCAGGAGGTCTCGGCGCTCCGTATACTCTCGGCGCTGCTGCTCATAGAACTCAGGGCCCAGCGTAGTGAGCGCATAGGCCGCGCCAATCTGCAGGGGGTGCGCGGTGCCAAAGGTGACAAACTGGTGCGCGCTCTGTGCGGCCTTGATCATGGGGGCGGGTCCGGCCGCCCAGCCCGTCTTCCAGCCGGTGAAGGAGTAACTCTTGCCCATGCTGGAGATGCACAGGGTGCGCTCCTTCATGCCGGGCAGGCTGGCCATCGGCACGTGGGGTACGCCGTCGAACGTGAGGTGTTCGTAGACCTCATCAGCGATGACGTAGACATCGTTTGCGATGCAGAGTTCCGCGATCTTGTGCAACTCTTGTTGCGAAAAGACCTTGCCGGTGGGGTTGTGGGGGGTATTCAGCAGCACCAGGCGGGTGCGCTCATTGAACAGGCCGCTGAGGGCCTCGAAGTCGACCTCAAAGTCCGGGAAGCGCAGCGTGGCGTATCGGGGCACCGCGCCAGACATCGCGAGACAGGCCGGGTAGCTGTCGTACACCGGCTCAAATAGGATGACCTCATCTCCAGGGTTCAGCAGGCCCAGGGTGGAGGCCATCAGGGCCTCGGTGGCGCCCGAGTAGACGCCGACCTCAGTCATCGGATCGTACTGCAGGTCGTACTCTCGGGCGTGGTGCTCAGCCACCGCCTTGACCAAGGCTGGGGCACCCTGGGAGCGGGGGTACTGGTTAAAGCCATCCCTGAGCGCCTGCACTGCGGCTTCACGCACCGCCTCCGGCCCCTCAAAGTCAGGAAACCCTTGGGACAGGTTGATGGCCTCGTGCGCGAGGGCCAGCTGGGTCATCTCACTGAAGATGGTCGTGCCAAAGGGCCGCAGTTTTTCCGAGATCACAGGCCAACCTACCGCAGCGGCGCTTGCAGAGCACGTGGTGCCTTCGCCATGCTCCTGGGGTGCGACCCTGTCACGCCGCGTGGTTCGTAGGTCTGTGGGCCTGCAGCGCCTGCACTACGAGTGCGCCCATACAGGTTGAGTCGTCGGACGCCGCCGCGCTGGTCTTCGCCTTGCTCGATGCAGATGGGCGCGTGCGAGCGGTGCAGGTGCAACCCGCCGAGCAGCTGCAGCCCTTCTCGGTGCCTCTGGATCTGGCCTACCCGCTGGTGAGCTTTGCGTTGCGCCCGGCAGACTTTCTGCACGCGGATGGCAGCGCGGTCAGTGCCGAGCAGCTTAACAACCTGAGTGTGCGCGTAAGCACCGCACCGGCTGAGGAGGGCAAGGGAGCTTGCGCCCGATGCATCGAGCCCCCGGCGAGCGATCTGCAGGTGGTGCATAGCGGGGATGCGTGCCCGCCCGTGTTGTCTGGGGCCGTGGCCTACCGCGCGGACGAAGGGCGCCTCGAGGCTGTCCCGGCGGACCGGGCTGACAGCGATGTGCAGGACGTCTTGCAGCAGGTAGCCGGTCAGCTCAGATTCGATTGGCCCGGGGCCTGTGCGGCGCAGCCCTTGGATTTTGTGCCGCAGCCGGCGCCAGCCATGCGACCCATCTCACCGCCGGCAGATCCTTGGCCGGTGCATGCCGTGGCCCAGCACGCCGATGGCACGCTGGGGCTATTCACCGAATTGCGGCACAGCGTGCATCTACCCGATGGCCAGACGCTCCGCACGGACAGCGAGCCCACGCCGGGCCGGCCGCGTGCGGCGGTCAGTCTGCCCGCAGCGGGGCAGGGGCCGCGATTCTTGGTGGCCTTTGACCAGGCCCAGCTTGCGAAACCGGAGTTGACGGACTTTCGAGTCTTTGAGGTGCGGGATGGGCAGCTGCGCTCCAGCCCAGCCCAGCTCGAAGGCCTGGCTGAGCCCGAGGGCTTCCAGGTCAGCTTTGCAACCTGGCTGCCCGCCGGCGCCGGCCAGCGCCTCGCCCTGGGCGGCGCCCGAGGCCAACGGCCCGAGCTGTGGTTTTGCGACATCGCCGCTCAAGGACTCAGCTGCAGCGCCTCGGCGCTATCGCACGCCTCCTGTGAAGGAGTTGGCGCTCTGCGTGGCCTGCTGAGCTCTGAGCGCGGGTGGTTTGGGGTGGCTGAGCGTGCCTATGTGCAGGCGCCCGCCGGGCCCACGGCCCCCGGACAGTGGCGATGCCACGCGCCCAGCGCGGAGCGAATCTTGGTGCGCAGTGATGATGATGCCATTGAAGTGCAGCCGGAGTTGCGTTCTGTGGGCCTAATTGGCCGCAACCTTGTCGTCTGCGCGGAGCCCGTAGATTGGGATCAGCGAGCGCTTATTCTACAGGCTGATCTGGGTCCGCAGACACCCTTCGATGGCACCGCGCTCAGCTTCAGGCTCGACGCCGGGGCGAGCATCGATCGGGCGCGCTGCGGCGAGTTCAGTCCGCCCCCGGAGCAGCTTGATGCTGCCGAACCCGACCGCCTGCGGTTGGATTTGATGAGCTTCTTGATGGACATCAAGTCAGACCGAAGCATGCAGGCGGTCGACGATGTGGCCTATCGACAGCAGAGCCTGGGGCGGCCCCATACACGCCTGATTCAGCGCGCGCCGGGCTGGCTGGTGCAATTTACCGGCTGGGCCATCGAGCCGCGCGCCCTCGGCGCGGGCATTATCACCCGCAGCGCCCAGGCAGACTGGCAGCTGCTGCGTGGGGATGCTGCGGTCAGCGACCTCGTGGAGGTCGTCGCTCGTGAGGATGACCTCGTAGCCTTCCCGGCGTTCACGAATCGCCCGCCCTACCGAATCAAACTATCCGATGCTGCCCCGAGCACACCGGATGAGTTTGAGGTGATGACTCAGGAGCCGGCCAGTGAACTTGAGGGCGGGATCAGGGAGGGGGTGCAGGCGGCCCTGTACGACGAGCGAAGCCGGGAAATCTATGTTGTCGGCAATGACCAGGTCGCCCCGGATGGCCAGGTCGCGGATACGGTGGACCTCGCGTGGCGACCATTTTTGAGAACGCTATCTCCCGAACTCACGCTCACTCAGGACGTGCCTTTGCCTCTGCAGGTCGGTCAGTACTTATGCGCGGGAACTCGCTTGGCGGATGACGCATTTATCTTCGTGGGCGGGCAGGGCGCCTTGATTGTCTACGATGGGGTTCGAGTTCGAACTTTGGCGGTGGACTATGATGATGCGCGCACGGCCGAGGTTGAAGTCGCCCCCCGTGCGCTCAATACCGGGCAGGCTCAGCCCCACTTCCTCTCGATTGATGCCAGGGATGGGGTCGCGTGGGTGGGCGGGGATCGCGGCCTTGTCGTGCGCATCGCCCGCGAACGGATCGGCACGGGCATCGACTGGAAAGCAAGGCGTATTGCGCTGTCCCGGGTTGGCCCCCAGGGATTGAGGACACCCTTATTGCCGGTGGCGCGCTTTACCCACGTGGTCGCGCACAGCCCCGACCATGCGACCTTCGTGGCCCAGCGCAGGCCCTTCTTCGTCGACTCCGGGTGCGCACAAGTGCATCGCATCCGCACCTTGAAGGACCTGGGCGATCTTGTGCAGATTGGCCCCGCGCAGGCCGTAGGCAGCCCCTGGCCGCTGCTATGGCGTACGTGGCCGCACGCCGACCTCTTTGGAGACATCCCCGAGTTCGTCTCTGGCGGCCTGCAGGCTCGGTCCCAAAGCCTGCTCACCTTTGAGTGGTCCGGGGTCATCCGAGGCAGCGATGGTGTGCCCCAGCGGCTGCCGTTTTACCCGGCGGCCGCCACTCGTGCCCCGGATGGGCGCTGGATGGTCGTAGGGCCGAACCACAGGGTCGCGGTCAGCACCGGGGAGTAGCTCTACCTGCGACGCCGGCTGCGCCCGCGCTTGGGCTTGGACTTTGGCTTGTCGCGGCCCGCGTACTCCTTGCGCTTACCCTTGGGCGCATCTTGAACCACCAAGCGCAGGTCCACCTTTCGGCGGGAGATATTTGCGTTGACGATCTCCACCTTGACCCGGTTGCCGACCATATATTTCCGGCCGCTGGATTGCCCCACGAGCATCGCCCCGAACTCATCGAGTTGATAGTAGTCAGAGGGCAGCGACTGCACCGGCACCATGCCGTCGATATAGGGGTCGTCCAAGCTGCAGAAGAGCCCAAAGCCCTGCACGCCGGAGATGGTGGCATCGAAGACATCGCCGATGTGCCGAGAGGCGACGATGGTACGCTCGAGGTCCAGGGTCGCCCGCTCCGCCTTCATGGCCTTGCGCTCGTTATTCGAGCAGGCTTCAGCAATAGTATCGAGGTTGTCGCCGCCTGTGGTGGGCGTCTTGCCCTTGACCACCTGCTTCAGCAGCCGGTGCACGATCAGGTCTGGGTAGCGGCGAATGGGCGAGGTGAAGTGAAGGTAGTGCTCGGCCGCGAGCCCATAGTGGCCCTTACACTCGTCCTCGTAGCGAGCCTGAGCCAACGAGCGCAGCAGCAGCCCATTGAGCGGCTTACCGAAGGCGTGAGACGACAGCTGCTCCATGAGGTGCGCAATCTCATCGGGTCGGGGGTTGTCGGACATTCGGGCCTTCAGCCCGAGGTGCTCGCAGAGTCCGAGGAAGGTGGCGAGACGCTCGGGGTCCGGATCTTCGTGCACGCGGAAGATCGCCGGGATGTCCTTTTCGACAAAGAAGCGCGCCACCGCCTCATTGGCGGCCAGCATCAGATCTTCGATGAGCCGGTGCGCGTCGTTCCGAGGGCGCCGGCGGACCGTCTTTGGCTCACCGTTTTCGAACTCAATCTCGGGCTCGGGCAGGTCCAGGTCGATCGCTCCGCGCTTAAGACGGCGCTCCAATAGTTTCGCTGAGACCTTGGATAGTACGAGCAGGTCGGGCAGAAGGTCGCGGACCTCGTCGTCCTGAGGTTGCCCTTCGAGGGCCTCGGCCACGCGGTTGTACGTCAGACGCGCCTTGGAGCGCATCACCGCGTCCTCGAACTTCATCTTCATGACGTGGCCGGTGGCGTCGAGCTTGAGCTCTGCGAGCATGCACAGCCGGTCCACGTGGGGGTTGAGTGAACACAGGCCATTCGACAGGGACTCCGGAAGCATCGGAATCGCCCGATCGGTGAGGTAGGTGCTCGTGGTGCGCTGCCGCGCCTCCTTATCGATCGCCGAGCCGGGCCGCACATAGTGGGCCACGTCCGCGATCGCGACGTACAGGGTGTATCCGCCGCCGGGCCGCTTGAGCGCGCAGACCGCGTCGTCAAAGTCCTTGGCGGTCTCGCCATCGATGGTCACCAACGGCAGGTTGCGCGCATCCCGGCGCCCCGCCATGTCCTCGGCGCTCGGCACCTCACCAAAGGCATCGGCCTGCTGCACAGCCTCGCTCGGGAACTCGCGGTCCAGGCCGTGTTCGATGATGAGCTTGGCCATCTCGGCGTCCCGGTCCCCGGGGTGTCCAAGAACTTGCACAACCTTGCCCATGTGGGCTCGGCTGGAGCCCGGGGGTGGGCTGTCCATCTCAAGCTGCACCAGGGCCCCGTCCTCGGCGCCCATGGTGTCATCGGGGTGGATGATGACGTCCGTCTTGGGGGCACGCTGGCCAAACTTCGGGGCCGAGGGCATCTTGATATCGACCTCGACGAAGGCCGCCCTGCCGGCCCTACGGAAGATGCCGATCGATAGGGGCCGCGGGTGGTTCAGCACCTCCACCAGGCGTCCGAAGTGGCGCCCCTGAGTGCCGCGCACCACCAACTCGACGCGCACGCGGTCCCCCACGTCGAAGGCGTCGGCCTCCTCAGGCAACAGGGTAATCGGCGTCACGAGGCGCGCGGGTCCGTCCGGAAACAGCAGCGGTAGCCCGCGGGCGTCTAGGGCGACGGTGCCCTCGACCTTCTGACCGGCCCGTGACAGGCGGTATCGGCGGCCGCGCTGCTTCTCGACGAGACCGCGGTGGACCAGGCTCTTGAGCGTGCGCTTCACCTCCTTGGCCTTCTTCGGGGATATGCCCGCGGCGATCAGGAGGTCGTTCAGCTCGTGCGCTTCGCCGGGAGACCGGCGAAGCACGCCCATAAGGTGGTCTTCCATGGGGGCACAGACACGGTTCGCCGCCTGAAGGTCAAGCGTCCTGGGGGTGCCAGACTCTGTGCGATGTGCTTCGATACACGAGTGAAATGCGCAGCACGCTGGGCCCTCACCGCGCTCTGGGCGACCGCACTCGCCGCCTGCGGTGAGGCTAAGGTGCCCGTCGATCTGTTCGTAGCCTCGATCGACTTCGTCAACGATCCGGCCCTCAACAATCGCTACGATTACGAGATCTCCGGGGACGACTTCGATGACGAGCATACGCTGGTGCAGGGCCGAGTCTTCAGCGTTGAAGGCCCCCAGGGCTGGGTCCTGGCGCATCAGGGCCGGCGGCTCATCGCCGACTTTGACGAGCCGGCCCCCCATCGGCGGCAGACCCCGATGAGCCTTGAGGTGCGCTGGGGCCAGGCCCCCGAAGTTCAGGCCTCCAAGGTCGTTGTAGCGGTGCAAGGGGAGTTGCGATCAACGACGGCGCCTTCCATGGCTGCGCTGCCTATACTGAGCTTCAAAGGCGAGGCGGACCTCAACGCGCCGCTCACCTTGCTCACGCAGGACCTGCCCAGCCGCATCGACCTGTACACGCTGGTGCTGTCCTGGAAGCTCAGCCCCGCAGACTGTGTTGCGGATTGCCAAGCGCGTACTTTCGAGACCCATCACTCCATTCCTACCTTCCTGAGGGACCCCAGGCCCGAGGTGCCGCGCTACAAGCGCATGATGCTCTGGTCCGCGAGCTTTGCAGCTGGGCAGTGGACCGATGGTCCGGACGCCGCCGAGACCGAGCGAGCGATCTCTATGGCCATGCTTGAGGGCTTTGCGACCCTGCATGAGGCCGCGGGCAAGTCGTACGGGGCCTTCCCTCGGCCGACCTATGACGGGCAGGTCGATGGCGTCGACGTCTGGTTGGACTTTCCGCGCTCCGCTTGCGGCGAGTTTAAGTTTGGGCTGATGGCCTTGATTGAGTACCAGGGCATCGACGCGCAGTGGGGGGTATTGGAGTTCTTGAACCCAGGCTCCGACCACTTCTCTCAGTACGCGACCTATGATGTGCCCGCGCTGGGGCGTGCTTCAAAGGTCTGGTATCACACCAACCACGCCTTCACGGTGGTGAACGGCGAGGTCTTCGACCCCACCTATAACGGCTACGCGCCCAGCTTTGCAGAGTACGAGGACCAGCTCTTTGCGAAGTTCTGCTATGGCCAAGACGAGCCCTGCAATACTACGGCTGACTGGTGCGATGACCCGCCCGAGGATGGGGTCTATTGCATCGATAATCCGCCAGGCCATGACCCTGAGCTGGGCATGGTCTTCTATTCCGGCGATTCGTATAACTAAGGCGGTCGACGCTAGGGTGCCCAGTCGGGCTTGGGCGGCAGCTGTGTGCCGGGCGTCTTGCCTTGCATGCGGTGGGCGATAAAGTCCTCGACCGTGGGCAGCTTCAGGTAGGGGTTCGTGGCGAGCTGCTCGTCGACCGTGGCCATCTTCGTATCGCCATAGTCATGGCCTGGGTACAGCGTAGTGCCGCCGGGCAGCTGGCCCATCAGGTCCTTGAGGGTCTCAAACATCACCACAGGGTCTCCGCCGACGAAGTCGCAGCGACCACAGCCGTCGATGAAGAGGGTGTCTCCGGTCACCAGGGCGTCGTCCATGCGGTAGCTGGTCGAGCCCGGGGTGTGCCCTGGCGTGTGCACGAAGGTGATCTCAAGGTGCTCGCCGATGCTGAGCCGGTCCCCCGGGTGGTGGGCCACCAGATTTTCGGACTTGAATCCCGACCACTGCAGCTCCGGTCGCAGCATGTGCACCGGGGCATCCGTGGCCTGCAAGATAGCTTCCGCTTGGTCCACGTGATCGAAGTGGGAGTGGGTGCACAGGACATGCTCAATCTTCAGGTCGAGCTTCTCCGCCTCCTTGAGAATCGAGGGCGCGTGCCACGCCGGGTCGACCACGGCGCAGGTGCGCGTCTTCTTGCAACCGAGCAAGTAGATGAAGTTGTCCCAGGGCCCCAGCGGGAACTGATGAACAAAGTAGCCCTCACTGCTCATTAGAAGGTCACCACGGTACGAATCGACTTGCCCGCATGCATCAGATCGAAGGCGTCATTGATCTGCTCTAGCGGCAAGGTGTGGGTGATCAGGTCATCGATGTTGATCTTCCCGTCCATGTACCAATCGACGATCTTCGGCACCTGCGTACGGCCCTTCACGCCACCAAAGGCGCTGCCCTTCCATACGCGCCCCGTGACCAGCTGGAAGGGGCGAGTGGCGATCTCTTTGCCTGCACCAGCGACACCAATGATGATGCTCTCGCCCCAACCCTTGTGGCAGCACTCCAACGCCTGGCGCATCACGTCGACGTTGCCGATGCACTCGAAGCTATAGTCGGCGCCACCCTTGGTGAGGTCGACCAAGTAAGGCACCAGGTCCCCTTGTACCTCCTTGGGGTTGACGAAGTGGGTCATGCCGAACTTCTCCGCGATATCCTTGCGCGCCGGGTTGATATCCACGCCGACGATCATATCCGCGCCCGCGAGACGACAGCCCTGAATGACGTTGAGGCCGATGCCGCCCAGACCGAAGACGATGCAGTTGGCGCCGGGCTCGACCTTGGCCGTATTGATGACCGCGCCGATGCCGGTACCTACGCCGCAGCCGATGTAACAGATCTTATCGAAGGGTGCGTCCTCGCGGACCTTCGCGAGCGCGATCTCGGGCACCACCGTATAGTTGGCGAAAGTGCTGGTGCCCATATAGTGAAAGAGTTTGTCTTTGCCGATGGAAAAGCGGCTGGTGCCATCCGGAAGCAAGCCGGCGCCCTGGGTCGCGCGCACCGCCTGACAGAGGTTGGTCTTGCCCGAAGTGCAGTACTCACACTGGCGACACTCGGGCACGTATAGGGGGATGACGTGGTCGCCCTTCTTCAAGGTGGTGACGCCTGGACCGACATCGACGACCACACCCGCGCCCTCGTGGCCTAGGATCGACGGAAAGAGACCTTCGGGGTCATCGCCAGAGAGGGTGAAGGCGTCGGTGTGACAGACACCCGTGGCCTTGATCTCGACCAGGACCTCACCGGCGCGGGGCCCTTCGAGTTCAACGGTGGTCACCTCCAGGGGCTTGCCTGGAGCGGTGGCGATAGCGGCCTTAACTTGCAACTTGGTCTCTCTTTCTAGCCCGCGAACGGACCGCGCGAAGAGTAGAGCGGACACGGTGGCGGCGGCAAGCCCCGAAGGTGCTGTCGAGCCCCGCTAGGGGCATTCGCCGAGCCGCCTTGACCTGCACAGGGGCCGCGCATGGCCTCGCCCTGACGGCAGAGCCCGCGAACGTGTACCCTGCGCCCGCCATGAGCGGTGAACCCCAAAGCAAGGCCACGTCGATCCGGGTTTGGAGCGCGACGACGTGGTCCGGCCAACGCTTGTTGGCCCCGGTCTCCGACCTGAGCCGGGCGACCCTGGGGCCCGACGAGCAGACGGAGCGTGCGATGCAACGCTTCTTGACGAGCTACCTCGACAAGGCGCCCGCGCAGGTCCTGGCGCGCTTTTCCCTGCCCGAGCCGGTACAGCTTCACTCGGTACGCGTGGTGGTGCCTCGGCTCGAGCTGCCCCGCCGACTGCAGATGGATGTGCCCCTGCAGGTTCATGCTTTGGTCATCCCCACGGTGGCGGGCACTGACGGCCCCAAGCAGGATGTCTGGGTCATCGTGCCCGCGCTCGATCACACCTTCTTTGTACCCAAGGCGGAACAACTCGACGACGCGATCAGGAGCGAAGTGGTTCGCATGGCCGCGGTGCTCAAGCCGGAGGCTCAGGACTACCTTGATCTATTCCCCGCAGAGCACGAAGAGCTGCTCACCTTCGAGGTGGAACTATCTGAGCATGCGGGCGGAGGCGCCGACGCGAAGACCCTGAGGCGCCGACTGGATAATGAAAAGAGGCGGCAGGCTCTCAAGGTCCTCGAGTCCGTGGCCCGACCCCTGCACCGCGCGCCGGGATACTTGCCCGGGCCGGAGCCCGTGGGCCTCGACGAACTCAGTGACCGGCTCAAGGCGCTCCTGCAGCAGCCTCAGCGCAGCTCGGTGCTGCTCATTGGCGAGCCGCGCTGCGGCAAGACCGAGCTGCTGTGGTCGGCGTTGAGACTACAGGCGGCGCGTGAACGCGGCGTCTGGGCTACCTCAGGCGCCCAGCTGATCGCCGGGATGAGCGGCCTTGGTCAGTGGCAGGAGAGAGTGCGCCGAGTCATGGAGGCGGTCGAGACCCTCGATACTATCCTGTACATCGACGACGTCACAGACCTATTCGGCGACCAGGGTCATACCATCGATATCCCGTCGGCGATGCGGCCCTACATGGAAGGCGCGCGCACCCGTGTCATCGCTGAGGTCACGCCGGCGCGGTTGGACAAGCTCGAAGATCGCAACCAGGCCTTCTTCGCCGCATTTCATCGCCTGAGAGTGAAGGCTCAGGACCGAAAGGGCGCCGAACAGGCCCTAAGGCAACGTCTGGCCTTTGATAGCAAACACGATCCTCAGGGCCCTCGTCTGCACCCCAGCGTACTGAAGCCCATCGTTGAGCTGATGGATCGCTACTTCGCCCAGCGGCCCTATCCCGCGAAGGCGCTGAGGCTGTACCACAGCGTGCGAAGTTTGGCGGTGCAGGCCAGGCAGCCCGATGGCTCACTTCCTGAGGTGGGTCCAGAGGCCGTCATAGAGGCTTTCAGCCTTGAATCTGGGATTCCCGCCTTTCTCCTTAGGGAGGATGAGGCCCTCAAGGAGCAGCAGATCCGCCAGGCATTCGCGCGTCGTCTCATTGGTCAAAGCTCCGCCGTGGCCGCGGTGGCTCAGACGATCTGTGTGGTGAAGGCGGCCTTGCAGCCGGCGGGCAAGCCGCTGTCGACCTTTCTCTTCGTTGGCCCCACGGGCGTGGGCAAGACGGAGCTGGCTCGCACCCTGGCGGGATTTCTATTCGGCAGTGAGCAGCGCATGACTCGCTTTGATATGAGTGAGTTTTCCGACCCCTACGCGGCGGAGCGGCTGATCCGCGGCACAGAGAACCAAGAGGGCCTGCTGACGCGTCGTGTGCGTACTCAGCCCTTCTCGGTGCTGCTGCTCGATGAGATTGAAAAGGCGGATCGAAGCGTCTTCGACCTGCTGTTGCAAGTTATTGGAGAAGGAAGGCTGACCGATACCCGCGGCCAGACGACCTACTTTCACAATACCATCATCATCATGACCTCGAACCTCGGCGCGGCCCATCGCAGCGAGGTGGTGGGCTTTGATGCGCAGGCGCCTGAGGATCAGGACTACTATGTAGAGCAGGTCAACCGCACCTTTCGCCCTGAGTTTGTGAATCGGCTGGATAGAATCATCGCATTTTCTCCATTATCCACGGATGAGGTCTGTGCCGTGGTGCAACTATGTGTGCGTCGGCTGGAGGTGCGAAAAGGACTGACGGATAGGGGGATCGCGCTGCAACTCAGTGATCTGGCCCTACAGAGACTCGCGGAGGATGGCTACTCTGCGGCCTACGGGGCCCGCGCGGTGCGCAGGCACTTGGACGTGGCCCTGCTCACGCCCTTGGCTCAGCTGCTTGCGCGGGCGGGCGCGGCCGCCCATGGCTGCACGGTTTGGGTGCACGCAGAGCAGGAGGTGCCGCCCCGCTCCGGTCGTGTGCTGGGGCGCCTCACGCAACAAGGCCTGCAGCTGACGGCCCTCGAGGGCCAGCAAAAGAGCGCGCGCCGTGATGCCAGGCACGCCACGCAGATCGCGCAGATGCGTCGGCTCGTTGATCAACGCCTCGCCTTGGACCGTGTGGAGCAGGTTCGTGCTCGACGTCAGATGGTGCGCGCCGAATTGAATGTGGGCGGGCTCGGCAGCGCCAAGGCTCGCAAGCGGCAACAGCGCCAGGACCGGCGTCGCAGCGCGGATCTTTCGAGGCTGTCCCAGGAGCACCATCGTTTGCAAGAAGTCCTGCAGGCCGCGGAGTCGGCCCGGGACGAGCTGGTCGTCGCAGAAGAAGTAGCCTTGATGGCGGTGCTGGCTGCAGAAGAGACGGCTGAGCTGTATGAGGCTGCCGTTCAGGCTACGCATCACTTCGAACGAAACCTCGCCTACCTGTTGCTTGCCCAGCAGCCGGCCAGAGATGAGGCCACCCTCATTGTGCAACCGCAATCCCCGGCTGGGGCTTTGCAATTGTGGTTGCTTCCCCTGCTGCAGGCCCTGCCCGCCAGACAGTGGCAGGCGGAGGTTCACTTTGCCGGTGAGGCCGCGCAGGCCCATGAGAAGTGGCCGGCCCTTCGTCCGTGGGGACCAGGACGCAGCGCCGTGGAGGCGCGCGAGCGTCTGCAGGGCGACGCGTGCCAAGCAGGAACGGGGCTATTGCTGCGTGTGCGAGGGCCCTACGCTGGTGCGCTCTTGGCGCTGGAGCAGGGCCTTCATCGATACGATGGGCGGGCCAAGGGCGGCGGCGCTGCTGAGCTGTACATCAAGCTGGTGGCGCTTCGTTACGTCTTCAACGATGAGGCGGACTGGTCACACGCTGAGATGGCCCCGCCCACGTCGGCTTGGCGGCCGCGCACGAAGCCGATTCGCCGACACCGGGCCGCCCATGACCGGCTGGAGCTGAGTCGAGCCCAGACCACCCTGGTGATGCCCTTGAAAGAGTATTGGGCCCGTTTTGAGGAGGTCGCAGTCGCCGATTTACTATCGTACGAGGCGGACCCGACCCGGGACCGGGATGCACTATTCTATGGAGCCCTCGAGGGCGGAGAGGGGGCATCCCAATGAACTTCTTGATCCCCATCTATCAGCGGAAGATTCAGGGTTCGGTCATGTGGGTGGCCCTAGGGGGCATTGAGGAGTCTTGCGAGGGCCGAAGCCCAGGCAAGGTGCGAGACCGGCTCACGCGGGCCCTCAAACGAGAGATCTCCGAGCTTTCGGCCCGCGAGGCGGCGCGGCTGTGCGCCTACCGAAGTATGACCCTGCGGCGCGTCGCGTTGGAGCTGACCCTCAAGGGGGCTCAAAGGCGGCAGGTCTCGGGAAAGTTCCCCATCATCGTCGAGCCGCGATGGGCAAATGAGGAGCAACAGGTGCTGGTCTGTTACCACCCTCTGCGCCCGAATGAGTGGTTCCCTTGTCCCCACCGCGACGAGCTCAAGGAGCGCGCGACCTGGTACTTCCGGGAGGTCTGGAAGCAGCTGAGTGATGTTGAGCTTGACGCGCTCAAAAGTGATGGTCGCGACGTGCTCAAACTCATCTCCTTTGATGCTCAACCCAAGCCCCTGGAGCACAAGCTGGACGAGCAGGGCGGCGGGGTTTGGTCGGACCTTGAGGCGGACCGCAAAAAGAAGCAGGGCGAGCTGGTTCCGCTCACTGTGCTGCCAAAGGTGGGCGTCGATCTGACTCCTCGCGCGATCGAGGGTAGTCTGGTCACCGGGCGCCCACGGTCGCCCTATCGCGCGCAGCTGCGCCGCCTGCTGGCGGGCGATGAACGCCGAACGGCGGTGCTCGTCGGGCCTCCGGGCTGCGGCAAGAGCACGCTCATTCATCAGCTCGTCGCGGACCTGGTGGAGCAGGATGACTATCTTAGCCACCTCAACCTAGATCGGGTGCACCACGTGTGGAGGATCGCCGGCAAACGCCTCATCGCCGGCATGAGTCATGTCGGAGATTGGGAGCGCCGGTGCGGTGAGCTATTGCAGGAACTTCAGGGTCGCAAGATTCTGCTGTACGTCGAGGATATCGCCGCCTTCTCGAGGATAGGACAGAGCCGAGATAGTCAGCGTTCTTTGGCGGATTATTTCAGGGGGCCCATCGCACGCGGGGATGTGGTGATGTTGGCGGAGTGCACCGCCGAGGCGTGGACCCAACTTCAGGAGCAAGCGCCCTCCTTCGCGAGCCTCTTTGTGCGGCTCGGCGTGCAGGCTACGGCTCGCGACGAGACGTACCAGCTCATGTTTCACGAGGCCCGCGCGCTGGAGCTTAAGTATGGTGCGGCCTTCGCAGTTACGGCCTACCGAACTATCGTTGAGCTGACCGACTCCCTATATCCCGGCGCAGCCTTTCCGGGAAAGGCCCTGGGAGTTCTGCGTGCCCTCGCAAAGGCGGGCCAAGAGGTCGGCGATGAACAGGTCCTGGCGCACCTCGCGGCTCGCACCGGGCTGCCTAATGATGTGCTGAACCCCCAAGGGTCTGTCGATCCGAGGTCCGTGCGAGCCCGCTTCGCTCGGCGGGTGATGGGACAGCCCGAGGCTGTACAGGCGGCGACCGACCTCAGCCTTCGCATTCGTGAGGGACTCACCGACCCCTCTCGTCCGTACTCGGTCATGCTCTTTACGGGGCCCACGGGTACCGGCAAGACCGAGCTGGCCAAGGCCATCGCGGAGCATCAATACGGCAGTCTGCGCCGCCTGGTGCGCCTCGACATGAGCGAGGTCTCGGGGCCCGACGGACCCAGCCGGCTCATCGGTCACCGCTTCAATGCCGACGGTCTGCTCACCCTCGCCGTACAGGAGCAGCCCTTTTGTGTGGTCCTGTTGGACGAGATAGAAAAGGCGCACCCCTCGGTGCTCAACCTGCTGCTTCAGCTCTTTGATGAGGGGCGGCTGACGGATGCTGCAGGACGGGTCGCAGACTTTCGGCGGGCCATCATAATCATGACGAGTAACCTGGGTGCACGGCAGCGCGCGCCGGTGGGCTTTGAGCAGGCAGGCAAGGGGCAGGCCCATGATATGGCCCGCGCGGTACGCGCCTTCTTCCCGCCGGAGCTATTCAATCGCATCGACCAGGTGGTGCCATTTGCGAGTCTCGACGAGGACGCGGCAAGGCAGGTTGCCGATAAGGAGCTGGCCCACTTGGTGGCCCGGCGCGGGCTCCTGGCGAGAAACGTCTACGTAGCCACGAGCAAGTCCCTGCTCGACCAGGTTGTGCTCAAGGGCTTCGACCCGGAGCACGGCGCGCGCACCGTGAAGCGCTACCTGGAGGAGCAGGTCGCCACCCTGCTGACCCGGACCTCGACCGAGCAGCGGCCGGCGCAGATGCGGGCGCTGACCGTCTATGCCTGCTCAGGCACCTTCAGGGTGCACGAGGAGAGCCTGAGAGAGTGTGAGCCGGCGCCGCTGAGGCTCTCGGCCCTCTCGGATGAGGCGCTCGATCGAGACAGACTCAAGGCGTTATACGGTGAGTGGTTGGACCGCTTTCACTCGCATGTCGAGCAAGGCGGGTTGACGCGTTTGGAGCAGGTGCTCTCGGCCGCTTTTGCGTCGAGCGATGCTGCCGGAGACCTTGAGGTGTTGGAGGGGCTGCGGGCCGAGGTGCAGTCGCGCAGCGAGGCTCAAAGCCGCGCTAGCCAGGACGCGGACCTGTGGGACGAGTACGGAGATTGGGATGGAAAAGGTGCGCTGCCGGCTCAGATGCAGGTGAGCGCGCGCGCTGCGGGCGCTCAGGGGCTGGATCCAGACAGCGCCTCGCCGCCGCACCTGAGGGCCGAGATCGCTCACCTGGCCCGGCTGTGTCGGGCCCTGCGCTCCGTGGGCACCGCCCGGCACGCGGCGCGAATTGAGGTGCGTCATGTCGGTCCGGTCCGGGCCTCCAGTGACGTCGGTCCGATAGTTCGTGCTTACCTCGGTATAGATGGGGTTGAGCTTGGTGCCTGCGCCAGCGTCTTGGCGGGCGGGCGCATGGTTCAAAGCCACGGGAAGCTGCCCTGGCAGGATGGTGAGCGTGCGACCCACGTTGTGCTCGATGTTGTGGCGGTGGGCATAGGGGACAGGCTGCGGCTCGAACGGGGCACGCACGCCTATCATACCCTGGCTGAGGGCGCGCGCTTGGCTGTGGTATCTATCGGCAGTGAATCCGCGCCTGAGCCTTTGCAGGTGCTCAAGGCCCACCTTGAGGCTCGGGGGCAGTTTGAGCGGGCTTTGGAGCAGGGCCAGTCTGCCTTGCCCGATAACCCAGATCGGCTGCTGCCGTTGATTCGAAGGGTTCACTATCGAGCGAGCAGCGAGCCCTCGGTCCCCGGGACCTTCGAAGTCGAAGACTATCAGCTTCAGATGCGCGTATGCACCCGCGCCCGCGACCTCACGGAGGCGTATCAGCCCCTGTGGCAGGTCGTAGATAGTAGCGAGGAATTATGACGACGCCGAGCTTCTTTTTTTATTTTGTGACCCACCACGACGGGCACCTCACGGGGCATCTCATGCGTGCCATCAGTGGGCTATTTGATGGCCCGCCCCAGTCCGCCTATGGCGCCAGTGAGGAGCAGGTGCTGTCTAGACTGGAACTGAAGCTGCTCGGGGCCGAGATGGAGGGGCTGGACTCCAGAAATAAGTACTATTGGACAGAGCGCTTCGAGATGGGTAGCAGCACGGTGGTCGTGCACCCAGAGACGGCGGTCGGGCCGCGGCGCGTGATCGGTCGTCGGTCCATTCCATTGAGGCTCAGCTATGCTTGGGCCCGGGCCGAGCGCGGCGGATACCGGGTCGTTCTGCCCCGATTTGACTGGTGGTTCGTGCTTGAGGACCTAGATATTGCCCCCACCGTGCTTCAAAACTCAGTGGCGGGCGCGCTCGTGGGAGAGAAGGCGCGCTGGCTGTATGACTTTCGCAAAGAGGGGCCCGAGTATGTCAAGGAGTGGACCCCCCAGTGGGCGCCGGTGGCGCACTCCCAGCAGGCGGATGACCCGTTTGAGGGCTTCGAGACGGTGGGGCAGGTTGCGGATGAGTTGCTGCACAAGGCCGTGCGACGGCAGCTGCCGGTCGCTGTGGGGCATCATGATGAATTCTTACCGTTGAGGGCGCTCTTGCTGGCCCCCCGGCCTTTGCCGCTGCTCGTGGTGGGCGGCCCTGGCGTGGGTAAGACGGTATGGATTCAGCGCTTGGCGCGTTACCTGCTCTTCGAAAAGCGCCAGGGTACTCAGGTGCCCCGGATCTTTTCGACCTCCGCGGATCGTGTGGTGGCGGGGCAGATTTACCTGGGTATGTGGCAGGCCCGCTGCCTAGCGATGGTGGAGGAGCTTTCCCATGAGCGGCAGTACCTATCGATTGGCCGGCTGAGTGAGTGGGTTCGGCCCATGCCGGATGGCAGCAGTCTGGCGGACATCTTTGAGGAGGCGCTTAGGGCTGAACAGCTGAGTCTCATCGCCGAGGCCACAGAACAAGAGCTGGAGGCGCTGCGGCGGAGCCGGCCGGCCCTCGTTGAGGCCTTTCATACCGTGCGGCTGCAGGAGCCCTCCCCAGACGAGGTCCCCCAACTCTTGGTGCGATACCTCGAAAAGGTCTCGGCCCCGGACCGAGTTCATGGCGATGGCCTACGTCGACTGGTTCGGCATCTGTCTGACTATCTTCCCTCACAGTGCTTTCCGGGCAAGGCCTATCGCACCCTGGCTTGGCTGCTACAAGAGTCTGAGTCTCACAGCGCCGCATTGGGACCCACGGAGGTATCCCGCTTCTTTTCCAAGTTCTCCGGCCTGCCATTAGAGCTCATCGCGGATGAGTTTGCCTTGAGCGCGCAGGCGATCGCCGGCCGGCTGGGGGCACACGTGATCGGGCAGGACGAGGCCTGTCAGGCGGTGGGCGCGGTGATCGCGCGAATGAAGGCTGGCTTGCAGGACCCGGGGCGGCCCGTCGGCTCATTGTTCTTTGTTGGACCCACCGGTGTGGGCAAGACAGAGCTCGCCAAGCAGATGGCCCGCTTTTTATTCGGGGCGGGCCCAGGGCAGGGCGAGGACCGGCTGGTGCGGCTGGATATGAGCGAGTACATGCTGCCGGGCTCGGCGCAACGCTTGCTGGAGGCGGAGGCGGCGGGTGCCGGCAGCTTGGCGCAGAGAATCCGTGAGCAGCCCCTGAGCGTGGTCTTGCTGGACGAAATCGAAAAGGCGCACCCTGAGGTATTTGATCTGCTCCTGGCGCTGCTGGGAGAGGGGCGCATGACGGACAGCCGCGGACGTCTGGTCGATTTTCGCATGGTGGTCTTCGTGATGACTTCGAACCTGGGGGTATCGGAGCGAGCACCCGTGGGATTTGCTCAGCAAGAGTACGCAGGTTATGTTGCGAAGGTCCGAGAGCATTTTCGGCCGGAGTTCTTCGCGCGGCTCGATCGTGTGGTCTCCTTCCGCGCGCTCAGCCCTGAGGATGTGGTGGGCGTGGTCGACCTGATGGTGGCCCAGCTCGCGCGCCGCAGTGGCTTTCGCCTGCGCAATCTGCGGCTGCGCGTCTCAGATCGAGCACGGCAGCACCTTGCGAGCCTGGGGTACCACCCCAGTCGCGGCGCTCGGCCGCTGAAGCGGGTCATTGAAGAGCGGGTTGTCACCCCGATTGCCATCATGATGGCGGAGGATCCGAAGCTGAAAGGCGTCGACATTTGGGTGGTGCACGACGAGGCGTCGCCTCCAGGCGACTACTCGGTATCCCTGTGAGCCGCCAGGCTCTTTGGTCCTTTGCCCCATACGCCCCTGTACCTGAGCTGGTTAGCGTCTAAGGCTAGGTATGCCGCACCTATGAGACTCCCTGAAGTCCTGAGCCCCGGCCCTCGGCTGGCACTGTGCCTGATCACCGCTGCGTATCTGAGCGGCTGCTACGGGTACATCGGCGGGCCTGCGTCCGCGCTCACGGGGCAACAGGATGCATCCGCATCGGATGCCCTTGTGCTGACCGACGCCACACCTGCTCCGGTCGATGCAGGTCAGCCTGCGGACGCCCGGCCCGCGCTCGATGCGAGCCCCGACGCGGGGTCGCCGGACGCTGCCCCCGACGCGGGCCCACCGGACTCCGGCGACGCCGGCCCATTGCCCATGGGGGAGTGCACAGACGGCATCGACAATGATGGTGACGGCCTTATCGATTGGCAGCACGATCTGGGGTGCTGGGGGCCCGGCGACAATACCGAGGGCGGCATCGCAGCTGGCCTCGACAATGGCTGGTCGGTCTTCGAACCGAGCGCTGATACGCGCATCGTCTACGTGAGCAACAGCACCGGCGATGACGCCTGGTCTGGATTGGCTCCTGAGTTCAATGGCACCGATGGCCCCAAGAAAACGGTACAGGCGGGCATCTCAGTGCTGCGGGACGGCCGCCCGGATTGGCTTTTGTTCAAGCGTGGGGATGTCTGGGTCGACGAGCCCTTGGGCAATTGGCCGATCTCCGGTCGCTCGGAGCAGGAGGCGGCGATCATCAGCAGCTATGGGGACGCCACCGCGAGGCCACGGTTCGAGGTCTCTCAGGCCTGGTTCAGCGTATTTAACGGGGGCGGCGTATCTCCTGACCGAAAGCACCTCAGAATCCTTGGATTACACGTGCGCTCCTATACCCGAGATCCGGACGACTCGCGCTTCACGGGCATCGGTGGGCACTGCTTTTTGTGGTTACACAATGGCGGCGACGTACTCATCGAGGATGTGAAGTGTGAATTTGCGCAGGTTAACCTGCAGGGCGCTCCGACGATGCCCTTTCGCATGCGCCGCAATGTGCTGACAGAGTCCTACTCACTCAACTCCCACGCGCAGTCCATCTTCTCTCTCATCACCGCGCCTTTGTTGTTGGAGGAGAATGTCTTCAATCACGGAGGGTGGTCTGAGCGCTTTCGGCTCGCTTTGTGGAATGTGCAATCTGACCCCTCCGTGTGGGCGGCGATCAACGATGGCCAGGTTCGTGTGGTGCTCGGTGGGCAGACCCTCGACCTCTCCGGTCTGAACTTTGGCGGCGTCACGTCCATGTCGCAGGTGGCCTCGGTGATCGAGTCCGGCATCAACGCTGCCCTGGGCACAAACGCGGTTCAGCTTATTTATACTCAGCGCGGAGCGTTGCAGCTTCGGGCGCCGACCCTACCTGCGACCGAGGATTACCGAGTCTTCACCTATGGGGGCGCGGCGACCGGTCGGGATCTTGAGCAGTTATTGGTGGGCGCGGACCCGCAAAGCTCGGGGGATGCGCAGGGCACTCCCAACTCGACGATCTTCAACCGAAACCTCTATATCGCCAGCGGTCAGGGGCGCACCGTGGTTCGCGGCAATATCGACGCCAATGGCTCCTCGGGCGGCACGCAGCTGCGTATGGGCGGAACCTACGAGGACAACTTGAGCCTACGGAACCCGCACGCGCTCATCTATGGGCATGAGGAGAACCCAGGCAACTCGACGGTGGGCGGCACTATTCGTAATAACGTGGCCCTCGGCTCACGAAATATCTCCACCCAGCGGCAGGGCAAGGGCTATCATATCGTCTCCGTCGCTGCGACGACCACCAATGGTGGCCCGTCTACGGTGCGCGACCTGCAGATCTCGAATAACATCCTCGCGCACAATGTGCTGGGCGATGTGAACATCAACGGTATCCTGCTTGAGGGCAGCGGCGCGCACGAGAACGTGCGCATTCATGACAACCTCATTTATAAGTGGGCGCTGCCATCGTGGAGAGATCCCATCGACCAGCGGGCCTTCGGCGTATCGATCTTTACGGCGGGGGCCTCAACGGGTGTCGAGGTCTTCGATAACGTCATTCAGCAGGCCTCTGGCGGCTTCGCCATCGCCTCCGACTCTTGGGTGACGGGTCTGAGTCTGTGGAACAATACCTACTATAGCGCTGCGCCGAACCCCCCAGATATTTGGAGCCGGGGCTGGTTCTCGCTGGGCTCCTCCGTCACGGCGGAGGAGTGGGCGGCGGCCACCGGTGAGGCGGGTCTGACCGAGCGTCAGATGAACTTCGTTGATCCCGAGCGCAGCGTAGAGACCTATATGGGGACCCTGGGGGGAACGCCCAGTTATCAGGCCTTCATTGATGAGGCGATTCTGCAGTCTCGGTTGACATGGCGGCCCGAGTTCACCGCGGCCGCTGTGAACGCCTACATCCGAGCTGGGTTTCAGGTCGATACGAGCCAGTAGGCTCAGGAGGTGGCCGCAAGGACCTGCAGGCGCCCTAAGAGCGCCTCGGCGGCGCGGCGGACCTCATCCACAAGATCCTGTTGAGAGCGTTCAGCGGCCTGGGACAGCTCGCTGTGAGTATCCTGCGCGAGGTCCACGGAGTCTCGTTCCACCAGATGTCTCAACGTCACGAAGGCGGTCTCGCGTACGATGGCGTCGGTGGAGCGAAGCTGAGGGGTGATGCGCTCCGTGAGGTGATCCAGCCCCTCTTCGCCAATGAGGTGCATCGTGCAGGTCGTCAGCCAAGGCTCAGGACCGTCGACGAGCGTGTCGAGCCATAGGTGACGGGCCATACGCTTCAACTCAAAGAAGTCGCGCCCGGCTTTCACCTTCTCATCTCGGCTATGGTCCTCCAGCAAGGGCAACAGGATGCGGGACTCATCCTTGGCGAGAACGTTGTCCACCACCTCAAGGGCGTTGGCGCGCACCGCCTTATTGTCCGAATCCAGGTTGGAGTAGACCAGCTGGATAGTTCGCGGCGGATAGCGGATCTCCAACAGGCGAAACGCTACGGACAGGTGCCGGCGGTACCGCAACATGAGGGCCTCTGGCAGGAGGTGCTCCTCGGGCAGCTGAAGGTCCAACAAGGTCGCCAGCGCCTGGTAGGCATCCCGCACCTCTCGCCGGAAGGCCTCGTCCAGCAAGCTGTCTGGCAGAGGTGTGCTCAGATGCTTTTCACGGACTCGGGCCGCAGCCCACGCGACATTCATTCGGAACTGGTGGTCGGGAGTCTCTAGGGACTTCAGGAGGCGCTGAAGGGCCTCAGGCCCCCCGATGCGGCCAAGGACCCGCGGCACCGTTCGGCGCACCGCGATATCCTCCTTCTTATTGGCGAGTACCTTGAAGAGGGTACGCTCGATGCCATCACCATAGGCGATGAGTGCCCGTACGGCGGCTCGACTGCAGGTGGGGTCGGCGAGTTTATAGATGAGCGTGGGCACCAACTCGCGGCTCTTCATCTCACCGGCCGCTTCGACGGCGGCGAGGCGCACGCGGCGGTCATCGTCTTGAAGCAGCTGCAAGACGGGCTGAAAGAAGCTCTGCACACGGATCTCTTGAAGCACTCGAGCTGCGTGGAAGCGTTCTGTGCTGTCTTGGCTGTTGATGAACCCCTTGAGGCCCTCGGCGGCTGTGAGGATGCCGTCCAAGCCCCCATGTTTGATCAGCGCGGCTACGGCGGCGGCCCGAACTTGGGGGCTGTTGTCGCTCAGGTAGGGCGTGGCGGCGCGGATGGCCCGCTCACGCCCGATGGCGCAGAAGGCCCGGATGGCCGCAGAGCGGATCTGGGGCTGCGGGTCCCGCATCAGCTTTTCTACGGCGTGCACGCGGTCCAGCTTGCCGTTGGCGCCCAAGAGGCCCAGCGCGTGGATGCGCACGTCCTGAGAGGGGTGATCCAGCAGGTCCTCCAACTCTTGACCGAAGTCGATCTCCAACGAGGGCAGAAGCTCTAAGGCGTGCAGAATCTGGGCCTCCTCCCCCGAGGCGAGGTGGTTTCGAAGCGCCTTCTTAGTGCCATCATCGATGAGTGGGGACCAGGCGGAGTCTAGGTCCAGCCTGCGGGAGCGCAGCGTATCGATGAGGGACTTGACGTACTCCTTTCGGATGCCAACCACGAGGCCGATCCAGGTGATCAGCATAAGTATGTCGAACCAGGCGAGGTCGTGGGCGAGGCTCTCCTTGCTCGCGAGTCGAGCGAGCGCAAACATAATCAGGCCCGAGGCCCCAATACTTACCGGCTTGAGGATCCCGTCGATGAAGGCCTTAGCGCGGCCCCTCAAGTGAGAGGGTACCGGGATGTACAGAAGGTTCATCGTCGCGTCGTTGACGGTATAGCGAAAGACGATCTCCGCGCCCTTAGCGATGCTTGTGGCCACGATAGCGGCGATGAAGGGCATGAGGATCGCCCCGGCTCCCGTCAAAATGGCGACAGGCAAGATGCACAGCGCCACCACGATGCCGGAGCGCTCAAGCAGGCGGCCGGTGATGAAGAACTGCACGAAGCTCGCGATGATGCCCGTGAAACCATAGAAGTACCCAAAGAACGCAGCCAGCTCCGCCTCTCCGGAGTAGGTCTGCCGGGCGATGACCTTGAATTGAAAGTCGACAATGGAAACGGTCAGGAAGGTGACCGCGACGATGCCCGCGATGACCTTGAGGTGCTTGGACTGAAAGACCCGGCCACCTTCGGAGCGCACGCTCAGCTTGGACTTCTTGGGACGATGAATCGCGCGTTCAAGCTCACTCTTGGCCTGAGTGGCCACCCCGCGCACGAGGAAGATCGCGCCAAAGTACAAAATGGCACACAACAGTACGAGGTTCTCTGCGCCAATGGCGGGCGCGATCGAGCCTACGGTGAAGCCGCAGACGATGTTCGACAGCACACCGCCCGCACCGATGACACCGAACAGTCGCTTCGCCTCTCGAGCGCTGAAGATGTCATTCGCAAAGGTCCAAAACTGCATGATCGACAGCGCGCCCAAGATCTCGACCACCACGTAGAGCACGGGGTAGATCCAGCTGCCTGCAATATTGGTTGCGAGCAGCAACCAGACGGCCGCAAGCATGATTGCAAAGCCGGTCAGGAAGCCCTCGATGAGGCGGTCGCGCCGGTACTTGTCGGCGATGTGGCTGTACCCATAGGAGGCCACGCTCACCGCGATCGCGACCACCATGTACATCAGCGGCAACCGGTCGATGGAGACGCGGTGCAAAAAGAGGGTGTCGCGGACCGTTCGGCCGATGATGAAGGCCGAGACGATGCACATCAGATAGAAGAACATCAGGGCCACGCGCCGCCCCTCGCCGGGACGCACACGCAGCGCTGCTTGAAGGAATGAGGCTACCGGCCCCTTGCTCGCCGCCACGAGCGCATCTTTGCAGACGACCGGGCTGCGGGCCAGGCTGACGACAAACCCGTTGATGCGCGCGATCACGCCCGGACAGAGGGATGCAATCCGCCGACCCGTTGGTCACAATCGCATCGGTCGGTTTTGATGCACAGCGGGATCCTCATGCTCTTCGCGTATGCCTTCGCCTCCAATGTGGCGATCTCCGTGGTGCCTCACGAGCCCGCGGTCATCGCCGCCGGCGCGCAGCTGGGCATCGCCTGCGCAGTCATCGTCGCCACGCTGGGCACACTGCTGGCCGGCTTCGCGGACTACACGCTGTTTGCAAAACATCTTGCAGGTCGCGTGCAGCCGGGCCAGGGCCTGGCCGGCTATCTGGTGCAGCGCTTTGCGGCGGCGCCCTTCGTCATCCTCGTCGCGGCGAGCCTGACGCCGCTGCCGTACTGGCCCTTCAAGGCCCTGGCCCTCGCCAGCGCTTATCCCATGCGCCGCTACCTCGCGGCCCTGGGGCTCGGTCGGCTGGCCCGCTACGCCCTGCTCGCTTGGTTAGGAAACGTGCTCGCCATCCCCACCTGGACGGTGGTGGCGATCAGCCTCGCGCTTACCGCGGCCGTCTTCATGATGCGGCCCGCTAAAAAGGAAGAAACTATGGAAAACCTCAATGACTCGGACAAAGCCCAACGCACGACGCAGAGCTTCACCGCCGCCTGGGAGAAGCGCAACCTGCCCAAGATGGCGCGCGCTCTGCCATCCTGGGTCACTCCCGACCATCTCACGGGGTTGGGCGTCTTCGCCGCCGCCCTTATCGGCGCAGGCTATGTGCTGGCTCATCTGTCACCTTGGTGGTTGATGCTGTGCGTGGTGGGGCTGGTCGTGCACTGGGCCGGGGATAGTTTGGACGGCACGCTGGCCCGGGTCCGAAAGATGGAGCGGGAGCGCTACGGGTACTATGTCGACCGCACCGCCGATGCCATCTCCACCGTACTCATCGGGATCGGATTTGGCTTGTCGCCCTATGTGCACTTGTCCGTCGCGATGATGATGACCATCGGGTACCTGTTGCTTCAGCTCTACGCGGAGATCTGCGCCTATACATCGCGTCGCTTCCCGCTGTCCTTTGGCTATATGGGCCCCACCGAAGCGCGAATCGCGCTGGGCGTCTTCACGACAGCCCTGATGTTCTGGACGCCCCGGTCCTTCATGTTTGGCCCCTTCAACCTGACCTATGTGGATGCTGTGGTCTTGGCGACCAGCGCCGGGCTCATCTTTACGTTCATGAAATCCAGCCTCCAAGAGGCGAAGTACCTCGATAAGTTGGACCGAGCCGCAT
>SPJJ01058849.1_pt1 | contig 26474 bp, 24 predicted proteins | sample 3741741 | NCBI WGS metagenome assembly SPJJ01 (sample SAMN10925908, study PRJNA522277) | cold seep metagenome | isolation source: Elba SIP-enriched marine methane seep metagenome, extraction at timepoint T1 | place: Italy: coast of Elba, Mediterranean Sea | collected 2014-05 | reverse complement strand
GATCTTTCAACCAATGCTTCGGGGCCGTGTTTCCCGATTCGACGGCGACGTCCCGGGACAAGCGCAACGTGCGCGACGGTCACTACCCGATCTGGACCAACCTGCGCTACATCATTCGCGAAGACGCAGGCGGCAACGTGGTTACCGACAACGGATCGGAGCACGCCGCGCGGGTTCGCCGGTTCGTCGACTTGATGACCGGTGTGGCCGAGATTCCCGCGCTCAACGTCGCCCAGGGCATCATCGAGACCGGCAACATCCCGCCCTGCGCCATGCATGTAAAACGCGAGGTCGACGGCGGCGCAATCTCCGGGTTCGAACACCCGGCCCCGTGTGACTGCTTCTTCCTCGAGGAGAACGGGGTCACGAGCGGCTGCACCACGTGCACCACCGACGACAACTGCAGCGGCACCGAGAAATGCCGCAACAACTACTGTGAACCCCGCTAGTCGGCGAAGGAGACAACGATGACGATCAAACAGATTGCCAAGAGCACCCTTGTCGCCGCCGGCCTCGTGTTCGCGTTCGCCAGCTGTGGCGACGACGACGGCCAGGTCAGCTTCGACGCCAGCAACGTCGTGGACGCCAGCGGCTTCACCTGTGACCCGGTCGGGGCCAACCCGGAGATGGGAATGCTGCTCAACGCCCCGGTCGACAGCGACGTCGAGGTGATTGTGAAGACACCCCAACACCCCGGCGACCCGGGACCTGCTAACCTGCCCTAGCTTTGGGCGGACCTGAACGTAGCTGGTACCTGCTGCCAATCGTGGCAGCAGGTCTGTGCGTGTCGTCGAGCGCGCTGGCGCAGCCGAGTCCGTCAACCCAGCCGACCACGGCAACCCAGCCGAGTCCGTCAACCCAGCCGACCACGGCAACCCAGCCGAGTCCGTCAACCCAGCCGACGACCACGCCTCCACCGGCAACGGCCCCGGCACCAAAGCCAACCAGCCCAGACAAACCCGTCACCGCGCCACAGCCCGCCCGGCAACCGCGTGCGCTGCCGCCGGTGCAACCTCGCCCCGCGGCCACAGGCAAGCTGACCGTCAAACGCGCTCTCGATGAACTCGCAGCGAAGACTGTGCTCTCCGGGTTCATCCAAACCGATTACCTGGTCAAGGACATCTCCCTGGACGAGTTGTCGGACAGCACCCGTGAACCGCTGAACGAAGACGGGTTCCTCATGCGCAACGCCCGGCTGATGTTCGACACGAACTGGAAGTGGGTCGGCATGAGCGGCCAGCTGGAGTGGTTTACCGGGGGACACACCGCGCGAGCGGTTGCCCTGGACATGCACGCCCAGATTCCCAACGCCGACGAAACCAAGCCGCCGCTGCTGCAAGTACGCGTCGGTTTGTTCCCCGTGGCGTTCGGCTACGAAAGCTACGAAGAGGGTAACGCCCAGCGGTTCTTCGGCGAACGCACCCTGTTCGCCCACGGTTTCGTGCCCGGTCGTTTCGATCTGGGTGCAGGCGTGTCCGGTCACATCTGGGGTGTCGACTGGATCGTCGCCGTGCAAAACGGCGAGCCTATCGACGCCAGTCACTACGATCTCAACGACCCCAACGCGGCCAAAGACATCTCCGGGCGCGTCCGCGTACGTGGCAGGTTGGCTGGAGGCATCAAGGCCGCGGCCGCAGTGTCGATGCTGTACGGCAGGGGTTTCAGCGCCGGCACGCCGCCGACCAAAGATACCTTCGAGTGGCGCGACCTGAACGAGGATGGCCGTGTGCTGCCGTCGGAGCTAATCCCGATCCCCGGCTCGGCCGGGCGACCGTCGGAAAACTTCGACCGCTGGGGCATGGGCGCGGATGTTCAGGTGTGGGCCGAGATCCCCCGGGTCGGTGAGCTCATGGTGTACGCGGAAGCCGCCATCGGCGTGAACCTCGACCGGGCGGTGGCACCAGCCGATCCAGTATTGCTCGGCCGCGACCAGCGCAGCATTGGCTTTTACGTCGCCGCCATTCAGGACTTCGCCAAGCACTTCAAGGCCGGCGTTCGTTTCGAGCAATACGAACCCAACGTCGATTCCCTCGAGCTGTTCGATGGCGTTACCGTGGTGACCCGGCGGCGGTTTCGGACGCTCACGAGCGCACTGTCGGCCAACGCGTACTTGTCCAAGACGGTGCGCGCACGACTGCTCCTGGAATACGAGTTTCAGCGCAACTCCCTGGGCCGAAACAACCAGGGCCGGCCGGCCCAGCTAGACAACAACGTGATTCGCGCCCGGGCGGAGGTACGGTTCTAGTGCCACGCTCAGCTCTACTGCTGGCAACATGTGTCGCGGTCGTCGGCTGTGGCGACAGCAAGTCGGTGTTTGGCCCCGGCCTCGATCTCAAGGTGCGAGTGACCGACGGCCAATTGCAGAAGGGCGGCCTCGCCGAGGATGGCGGCGGTCCCGCCGTCAGCCAGGTCGTGCGCCAGCAACCCGAAGTGCTGCGCGGCGAGAGCACGGTGGCGCTGAGCGGGCGTTTGGCGCCGGGCGGCGTAGCCCTGCACATTCACGCGGAAGACGACAGCAACCATTGGGTCGTCGGTGCCAAGGGATTCGACTTCGTCGTCGGCGACGAGCTGCAATGGTCGGTAGAGCTGCAGTTCTCCCACGCAATTCAGACCGACACCCTGCGGCTGTTTCTCCAAGCGGCGGACAAGAACGGCCGTTTGGGCCCCGTCCGCGAGACCATGTTCACCATGCTGCCGGATGTACCGCCGGCGCGCTTGCTGGTGTCTCTGGGTTGGGACGCTCCGGTGGATCTCGATCTGCACGTAGAGCTGCCGGACGGCACCGTCGTCGGCGCCAAGAACATCAACTCCTACGAGCCTCCGCCGCCGGGCCAGGTGCCACCGCCAGACGAGTGGATGCAGGGCGGTTGGCTGGACTTCGACTCGAACCAACAGTGCGAGCTCGACCTGCGCAATACCGAGAACGTGTTGTGGCTCAACGCGGACCCGCCGTCGGGGCGCTACAAGGTCTACGCCCAGCTGTTTTCGTCGTGCGGACAATCCTCGGTCAACTTCATAGGCGTGGCTCAACACAATGGCGAGCTGATCGAACGCGGCGGCAGCACCCTGTACGATTTCGACGCCCGGGTGCACCCACGCGATGACGAAGCGCCGGGCCTGCTATTGATGGAGTTCGACATCCCGTGACCTGGCTGGTCACCGCGGTGCTGCCGGCATTGCTGGCCCAAACGCCGCCGGCCGCGCAAACCACGAACCCGCGTACGGTCAACCTGGCGGGCTATGTCTACAACGCCTATACCGACGCGGCGCTCGCCGGGGTCCGGGTTTCATTTGGCTCACCAGCGCGAACCACCACCACCGACGCCGCCGGCAAGTTCTCGTTCGTCGCGGTTCCCGTCGGGGCCTACACCCTCGTGCTGTCGCGTACGGGCTTTGCCAACGAGTCGCACCAGGTGGTGATCAAGAAGAACAAACGCATCGACCTGCGCATACCGCTGCGCCCCACCGACGGCAGCGTCATCGTCATCACCGAGCGCATCAAACGGCCAGCGCGAAAGCAGGTGGTAGAAACCACGATCAAACGCGACGAGGGTAGCCAGGTCGCGGGCACTCAAGGCGACGTCGTCAAGGTCGTGCAGACCCTCGGCGGCGTCGCACGCGCTCGAGCCGGAACCAGCGAGCTCGTGGTTTGGGGAGCGTCGCCATCCGATACCCGCCTGTACGTAGACGACGTACCGGTGCCTCGACTGTTCCACATCGGCGGCAGTCGTTCGATCCTGGCGTCGCCGATGGTGACATCGGTGAGCTTGATCCCCGGCGGCTTCGATGCAGCCTACGGCCGCGCCATCGGCGGCATGGTCAAAGTCAGCACGGCGGAACCGACGAAGCCCCGGATCGGGGCGTTCGCCAGCGCCGATCCTATCGACGTCAACCTGGGAACCAGCGCGCGCCTGTCCAAGTCGACGTGGACGTCGGTATCAGCTCGCACCAGCTTGCAGAACCAAACCTTCGACGCTGTGGCCCCGGATCGCTCCAAAGAGCTGGTGCCATTGGCTGATTATTGGGACTACCAGATCAAGACCCAGCACCAGCTCAATGCAAACGACAGCCTGCGCATCCTCGGCTTCGGAGTCCGTGATCGGGTCAGCCGCGGTATTCCCAGCCTGACCCCGGATACCGCATTCGTCGAGGACCGCACCTCCACGTTCCACAGGATCGCGCTCAAATTCGAACGCACCCGAGGCGCCCACGTAACCAGCGCACTCACCGCCTGGCTCGGCGTCGATGACGACGACACGTCTATGATGTTTGGCCAACAGGACGCCCTGGCGAAACAACGGGCGTGGCGAGGAGGTCTACGCCTGGCCGAGCGACGCCGGGTGGCCGATTGGCTGACCGTGCGTTTTGGCCTGGACGCGGAGTTCGCACGCACGACCACCACGCGAGATGGCGCCCTGAGCCTGCCGCCCCGCGAAGGCGATATCACGGTTTTCGGCCAGCCCCCAGGAGACCGCATCAACAACGACAAGTGGCGCACCGACATCGCCGGCGTGGGCGCATACCTCGCCAGCGAGCTCAGGTTTGCGAACAACGCCCTGGTCATCGAACCGGGCTTGCGCTTCGAGCCCAACTTGATCAACGGCAACCGGGTGCTGCCCGTGCGCCCCACCGAGCCTGCGGTCGGCTACACGGAGCTTCAGCCCAACCTCGACCCACGCGTGCGCATCACGTGGATGCCACGCAGCAGCTGGAAGCTGTACGCCGCCGCGGGGCGCTACCATCAGAGTCCGGCTGCTGGCGATCTGTCACCCATCTTCGGCAGCCCGGTGCTGGAACAGGCTGAAGCGTTGCACGCGCTGGCCGGCGCTTCTTACGAGCCCGCGTCGTGGCTGCGCATCAACCTAACCGGTTTTTGGATCCGCATGCGCAAGCTGGCAGTGCGCTCGGCGTCGGCAACCCCCGGCCTGGCTCAGGTACTGGTCAGCGACGGCCAGGGACGCAACATGGGCGGCCAACTCGTCGTGCGCGCACGACCATCGCGCCGACTGTTCGCGTGGCTCACCTACTCGCTGATGCGCGCCGAACGGCGGAACCGCGCCGGGGATGACTGGCGGTTGTTCGATGTGGACCAAACCCACGTCGCCCAGGCGGTGGTGAGCTATCGCCATCCCTCGGGCATCGAGCTCGGCGGCCGAGGCCAGCTGAGCACCGGTGCGCCGCGCACGCCGGTGGAAGGCTCCGTGTTCAACGCCGGCAGCGGGGTGTTCGACCCGATCTTCGGTGCCCACAACAGCATTCGGATTCCAGCGTTCGTCGAGCTTTCGCTGCGCATCGCGTGGCAGCGTACGTTATCGTGGGGCCGGCTCAAGGTGTGGCTCGACGTGCAGAACGCGACCAACCGGGACAACGCCGAAGAGATCATCTACACCTCCGACTTTGGCAATCGTGGATTCATCAGCGGGCTGCCCGTGTTGCCGCTGGTCGGCGCCCAGGTGAACTTATGATGGCCGACCGTGGAGCGCGCATCCTGGTTGTCTTCGCGCTTGGCGTGGTCAGCGCGTGCTTCCCGTCCTTCGAAGACCGACCGTGGTTGGTGAAAGATGTGCGCATCGTGGCGGTGCGGGGCACACCCGCTGAGGCCGAGCCCAACGCCCTCGTCATTTTCGATGCGTTGATCGCGTCACCGAGTGGGTTATCGACAGCGGCGATCAGCTGGGCATTTTGCATGAGCCCGCGCCGCGTCGAAGAACGAACCGGCGTAACGGCCGCGTGCGCCAACGGCGACCAACTGCAAGCGATCACCAATCCAGCGGCGGTGCTGGCTGATGCGTGCGCCCGTTTCGGCCCCAATCCCCCGCCGACGAGTAGCGGCGAACCGCCATTGCGGCCCGCCGATCCCGATCCCACCGGCGGCTACTACTTGCCAGTACGTGCAGCCATCACCGACCCAAGCACAGGCAACGAAGTCAGCGCATTCGGCTTCCACCGCATTCGTTGCGACCTGGCAGGTGCAACGCGCCCGGTGTTCGAGGAGTATCAGGATCGATACACCCAGAATGTCAACCCAACCATAGGGCGCATCGTCGTCATCGACGACGCCGGCCAGGAACAAGACGCGAGCGCGGGCCCACGCGTGGCAGCCGGCACCAGCGTGACCATCCGCGTGCAACCTGGCGACGACGCAGCAGAGCCGTACGTGGTCTACGACGTGGCCAATAACCTGCTCCGAGACCGGATTGAGGATCTAACCGTCAACTGGAACGTGTCGGCGGGCGAGCTGTCACGTGGCCGGCAAACCGTGGCAGGTGACGCAGAGGTACGCTCATTGGAGACCACCTGGACGGCGCCGGACGCTGCCGGCACCAGCAGGATGTGGGTGGTGCTACGCGACGCCCGCGGGGGCAGCGACTGGATGAGTTTCGATGTCACGGTGGACTAGGCCGCGACCTCGGACTATGGTTGGGGCGAATGCCTGCGTCCGTCACCACTGATGTCCTCGGCAACCTGCTGGCCAAGCTGAGCGCCGACGCCAAACGCGGAGAAACCGTCGCGGCGCAATACGTGCGCGCACTCAAAGAAGAAGTCGTCAAAGCAGAGCTAGGACCACACGGCCGCGCCGACGAGATCCAGGCCAAGACCGCGGCCCTGGACCGCTATCGCGAGATCCGCGAGCTACTCGAAGCTGCGAGTCAGCAAATCGACGAAGCCCGCGGTCTGACCGACGACTAGCCGGGTCGGCTACGGCCGTATGGGCTTGGCGCCCGAGGCGCAGGCCCGACAGCGTTGCGCCCAGGGCATCTCGTCGAGCTCGAGCTCTGACAGCCGCTCACCACAGCCGATGCAGCGACCGAATTCGTCCCCGTCGGCTAACAGCAGATGACGAGTGGCCTCGATAAGGTCCAGATAGGCGCGCAACTTCTCCTCTGGCCGCATTCCCGGTTTGCCGAGGTCCGGCAACGCGGCCAGCGCACTGGTCTTGTCCTTACCAGCCAGCACCGCTGCCAGCAGCAACGCGATGTCTTGGCCCTTGGCCAGTAGCTTCTTGCGGTAGCGCTCTTTGCGCTCCAACGTCATCCCGGGTTCGACCACGGGCCGAGTATATAGAACCGCGGGTCCTACAGCACGCTATAAGACGCCTTGAAGCCGACCTGGTTCTGGATCTGATACTGGTCGATGAGCTGCGGCTGATGGACCAGCCGAATCTCGTACAGCAGAGTGGCCCAGCGCGCGATCCGGTAGGCGATGCCGAGGCGGATCTTCTTGTCGATCAAGTCGATGCTGCTGCGCGTATCGCCCATCTCCTTGGTGCGGATCAACGGCAACAAGAACTCGCCACCGAAGTAATACTGGACCTTCTTTTTGAACAGCACACCGCGGGCCATGACGATCAGCTCGGCTCCCGCTTGCGAGTAGTTGCGCAGATTGATGATCTCGACGATGTCCGGGGTATCCGCGTCATCCTGAACGCCCAGCTGCCCCTTGGCGAACACCTCCCGGGCGCCGGCGCCGACGCGAATGTCCAGGTCGAACTCGGTCTCGCGCACCGGGTTGAGGTACAGGCCGGCGGTCTGGATGAACGTCACCGGGCTCAACGGATCGGTGAGTCGTAGATCCGTTCGCTCCTCAGTGAGCGAGCCATCCGGAAACTGATACTGCACCGAGTTGGTGCGCAAGTCGCGACCGACGAACAGCGACGTGGTAAGGCCGACCCGGGTGAACGGGCCCCAGGTTGGCCCGGCGCGATATTGGTAGATGTTCTCCAGCTCGAACACGTCGGCACCGCTCACCCAGGTGCGGGTGTTGGGTGTCTTGATGAACATCGCGTTGATGTCCAGGCGATTGCGCACCTCGTGACCATTGCTGGCCCAATTGGCCTCGCCGTGTACATCGCCACCGATGGTGCGGGTCGTACCGTCGCGTCTGCCGACAACCGCGCGGTTGGAGTTGAGCTGGAACACCGAGCCCAGGCGAAGCCGAAACTTCCAAGGCGATTTCTTCTTCGGCTTCTTCTTCTTCTTGGGCTTGCAGTCGCACTTGTCGACCTTCTTTTTGGTCTGCTTGCGCGTCAGCAGGTACTTGGGCTTTTCCTGAGCGGCCGCGTGTTCGGCAACGGCCACGACGACGATAAAAAGCGCGCTAAGTACGGCGATGGGGCGAATCAAACGGACTGGCGAAATCACGCCCGCATACTAGCGCCTGTCCATGTCTCAGGGTGATTCACGCGCCAGGCGTTCGCAGGTCTCGGCGGTACGGCTGTCCAGCGGATAGAAACTCTCGATGAACAACTGCGACAACGTCACGTTCTGCGGCGCGCTGAAGTAGGTAATTGTCGTAAGAAAGCCGAGCTCCAGATCGTCTCGTTTCAGGCGCAACTCCAGGCACGGCAGCGTGCGCTCGGTGAGATCCGGCACCTGCCAATCGGCGGGCACATCCGGGTACGACAGCAGACGGTCGCGCAACGCCAGAATGGCTTCGTCGTTCGGCCGCGCCAATGCTTCGCGGTGAACTCGCGACAACATCTGCCGAGCGGTCGCCTGCCAATTGCACACGAACGGGCGACCCAGCGCCGGGTCGAACAACAACTCCATCACGTTGATCGGCTGGGGAAGCGCAGCGGGGTCGACGATGAACGTGCGCAGCACCCGGTAGGTCGCCGGGTTGGCCTGGACCAGGCGATAGGCACGGTCGAACACGGTGAGCGGGTACGGTTCCTGGTGCTCGAGCATGCGCGCGATGGCGTTTTGGATCGGCTTGGGCAGCGCATCGGTTTCGGGCTCGTCGAACAACGCGCTGAACCCAGCGGCGCGCAACATGACGTTTTGCTCCTCCAGCGGCACATCCAGGGCACCCGCCAGGCGCAGCACCATGTCCTCGCCGGGCTTGGACCTGCCGGTCTCGAGGAAGCTGACGTGGCGGCTCGACACGTCGGCGGCCAGTGACAGGTCCAACTGACTCAGCCCTCGGCGCTGGCGCCAGTACTTGAGAAGCGCAGTAAATGTGCCGCGTTCGCCCTGGGTTTCGCTCATGATTTCATGATGACAGGGCTGCGAGGCCGGGTCGATTACCTCCGAGGTAATTGAGCGTTCGGCTCCAGGGCGCCATGGTGAGGACATGTCGAAACAAGCGTCCCCCACTCACCCGTTCTTCGCCGCTCCCCAACACACCGTAACTACGTCGCGGGCGACGGTGGCGTACCGCAAGCTCGGCTCTGGGCCGGCGATCATGTTCATCCACGGCTGGCCCCTTCACGGTGCCACCTACCGCGATGCCGCGGTTCAGCTGTCCGACCGCTTCACCTGCTACGTGATCGACCTACCCGGCGCTGGAGACACCGCCGGCTACGACGATTGGAGCAACCCGCTCAGGGCCCACGTCAAAACGATCATCGAGGTGATCGACGGCCTCGGCCTGGACCGCCTCGCCCTGGTTGGTCACGACTCCGGCGGCGCCATGGCGCGCTGGGTGGCCGCGGAGCTCGGCGACCGCATCACCGGCCTGGTCCTGAGCAACACCGAGATCACCAACCACATCGTCAAAGTGGTCAAACAATATGCGTCGCTGACCAAAGTTCCGGGCAGCCTGTTCCTCATGCGCCAGCTGTTCAAACTGCGCCGGTTTCGTCGCAGCGGCTATGGCTTCGGCGGTTGCTTCGCCGATCGCGACCTGATCGACGGCGACTTCCACGACTTGTTCGTGGCCCCCCTGTTGGCCAACCCCGCCAAGTTCAAGCAGACCATGGGACTGCTCGCCAACGTAGACTTCGAAGAGCTCGCCGACCTCGGGCCAATTCATGCGCGCATCACCGCGCCGACCAGTTTCGTCTGGGGCGCTCGGGACCCGTTCTTCCCCATCGCCGGCGCTCGCGACATGGCGGGTGAGTTTGCAAAGTTCCGCGAGCTCGTCGAAGTCCCCGACGCCAGGCTGCTGGTGCACGAGGAGTACCCGGAGTTGCTGGTCGCCGCTACCGCTGAGCTCTTGCAGACTCAGGCGGCGACGCTCACCGCCGTCGGTAAGGCTTCTTCGAGCAAGGTCGCCCAGGTCTCCATGTAGAGCACCACGTCCTCGCGGCGATTGTGGGTCAGATAGCGTTTGCCCTGGGGCAGTCGGGCGAGCACCGCATCGTCGCGCAGCTTCTCCAGATTGCCGATGTCCGACGGGTTCATGCCGATGTCCATCAGCGCGGCGATGATGTCGTCGATGCGGTAACCACTGGTGGGGCAGTAGTCATTGGCCTGCTGCTCCCAGTCGCCCTCGCGAATCATGGCCGAGCGGTGGATGTCCCGATGACTGATCTGGGTGATGGTCTGAGCCAGGTGGCCGCAGTTGCACTGGCCCATGTGGCCCCACTGATAGTGGACTTCACTGCGCAGCCGGGTGGCCGTGCTGCGCAACGCCTTTACCAACTCGACGGTCGCTCGTGCCATGACCAAAGCATAGCAGCTCACACCCGGGCCGGTGGTGCCCAACCAATTTGGGTGCCCTCCTTGCGGCCTTCGTAGCCGCGCAAGCGGGTTCGCTCGTCGTCGTAGCGGTCCCGAAACCGCGCGCGCAGCCACACGGCCAGCTGTGAACGCGAGCACACCTGGCCGTGGCGGAACGTGAACCGGCGCAACGCCGACAACATCTCGGCCGCGGTTTGGTAGCGATCCTCGGGGTGCCTCTGCAACGCTTTGAGCACGATGGCCTCCAAAGCCGCGGGCACCCGCTGGTTGTAGGTGCGCAGCGGGACCACCCGACCGGAGCGGATACGCTGCACCGTCTCTTTGAGAGTCTTGGCGCGAAACAGCCTGCGCCCGGTCAACAGCTCGTACATGACGATGCCCACCGAGTAGATATCGGAGCGCCCATCCAGGGGCAGGCCGCGGGACTGCTCTGGGGACATGTACGCGAGCTTGCCCTTGACCATGCCGTTCATCGTGTTGTGGGCGCCGCCCTTGAGCTTGGCCACACCGAAGTCGATGATCTTCACCTCGCCTTCGAACGACACCAGGATGTTCTGCATACTGATATCGCGATGGATGAGCTGGCGGTTTTCGCCACCCAGACCGTGACGGGTGTGCACGTACTGCAGCCCGTCGCACACGTTCATCGCCACGCGACATACTTCAGGTATGGGCAGCGGGCCCTCTTCTTTCTTGCAGCGCAAGAACACGGTCTTGAGGTCACGACCGTGGACGTGCTCCATCGAAATATATAACCGGTCGTCGACGCAGCCCAGGTCGTAGACCTTGGCAATGTTCGCGTGACTGAGCTCGGCGGCGATCTTGGCTTCGTTTACGAACATGTCCACGAACATGCGTTCGCTCAAGTAGCGCGGGTGTATGCGCTTGATCGCTACGATTTTCGAAAACCCGTGGTCGCCGCGAGCCCGCGCCCTAAACACCTCTGCCATCCCGCCCACCCCAATTCGTTCGAGCAGCTCATATTCGCCAAACACGATGCTTTCCATGCACAACCTCCACACTGTGAACGTGCACGCCGCGTACCAGAGATCGCACAACCGCGTCGACAGTCGAACTTTCGACACACTACGTTTCGCCGTGCGGTCGACCTGCAGTCGTGCTCACCAAGTGAATGTTGTTAGAGCGGTCAGTTGTTAACCACTGGGTGTCGCACTTTGACCACGGCAGACCGGTCAATTCGTTCGTGGCGCGCCGCTGACTGTTGCGGTCGAGGGTCGACAGCCCTGCGACATGATCGTGCGACGCAGCTCGTGTCCCGGTGTCCCATTCGCACCGTCGTCATCATGTCGACCACGCAAGCCGAAGCGCGACGCCTGCAACCGAGCAGCGCGTGCGTGTGTCCATTTCGACAACCACCGGCAACCCGCGTTGTCGACATCACACCGTCCGGCGATTCCTGTCAGGAAAACGTAGAATTCTGGGTCGCTACCCGGCCGATCGACGGCGCGGCCCAGCATGTGGTTAGAATGGCCCCGTGCCGCTCACCAAACTATCCGACCAGCAGATCGCCGAAGTACGGGAAATCTTCTCCCACTACGACAAGGACGACAACGGCGTGATCGACGTTGGTGAGTTCTCCAACTTGCTGGACGCGCTGGACGCCGACATGACCGACGAAGAAGTCAAAGCGGGCCTCGACATCCTCGACGCCAACAAGAACGGCGTCATCGACTTCGAGGAGTTCATCGCCTGGTGGGCGGACACCTAGCCGTGACGCACCGCCTCGACGTTGTTGCCGTCGGGGTCGAGTAGAAACGCGCCGTAGTACCCCGGGTGATACTGGGGACGTTCGCCAGGAGCGCCGTTGTCTTTGCCGCCCGCCTCCAGCCCGGCGTTGTAGAACGCATCGACCGCCGCCCGGTCGGGAGCCACGAATGCGGTGTGCCGGGGTGACGATGCCGCATCGACCTCGGCGATCCAGAACGTGGGCTTGTCGCCAACACCGTATGCGCAGATCCGCCGGGTCGGGTTCTCGGGATCCCAGGACGTCACCATGTTCACGTTGCGCGAATAGCCAAGCGGCGAGAACACAGCGTCGTAGAACGTTTGGGTGGCGTCGAAGTCGGTCGCGTAGGTGGTCAGGTGATCGATCATGAACGGGTTTTTACCGCGATCGCGCCGCCGGGTAAACGACCGTCAGTCGACCGGCCCGGGTCCGCGGCCACCGGGCGAATCCGCCGGTACAAGACCAACGCCGCCACAGCAACCACAGCGTTCATGATCGCCAACAAGGCGAATGGCCCCTGCGGGATCCAGGTGTCGAACAACCGGCCGCCCATCCACGTGGCAAACATGATGCCGAGGGCCCCACACACACCGAACAAGCCGATTACCGAGCCGCGCAGGCGCTCCGGAGCTTGTTGCTGAACCAACACCTGACTGGTGATGACGCCGCCGACCTGGCCGAATCCGATGAACACTGCCGCCAGCTTCATCATCCCCGACGTGGGGTCGGCCACGAGTAGCGTGAGCCCGTAGCCGACGACGTTGAGACCGAGGCCGATGGCGACCGCCAGGGCGCGGTGAATGCGATCGGCCACGACGCCGATGATGGGCGCGAACAATAGCGCGGAGCCACCGACGATACCGATGACGGCTCCGCCTTCGGCCACACCACGGGCCACCGCGGCCACCCGCTCGGCGTCCGTGTGCGCGGCCGGAAGCAGGTTGACGTAGTGCTTGCTCAGCCACAGCGGGATGAAGATCGCCGCCACGGCCAGATCGGGGCGAGCGACGAACGATGCCGCGTACGACAACGCGATTCCGGGTTTTCTCGACGCCCTGGCACCGTCGCGGACCATCGTCTTGATTGGAATCCGACCATCGCTGGCCAACTTCTTGGTCGACAGACCGCGCGCTACCACCAACGCGGCTACGACGGCCAGCCCGGCGGCGAACAAATAGGTAATCCACCCGGCGGTCTGGCCTTCGTAGGAGTACGCCCGGGTTAGCACTCGGGGCAACTTGACCAGCAGTAGCGCCGCCACCATGGCGCCGAGCCCGCTCATGATGCCGATGTACGCGTTGGCTTTGCCCCGGTCCGCATCGACGACATAGTCGGCGATGACCGTAGCCAACATGGCTGTGCATGCGGCAATGCCAACCGCGTAGATCGCACGAAAGCCGATCAGCTCAGCCAGAGACTTGCCGAACGGCATCAGCGCAAACCCGCCGGCCATGATCGCGAAACCGATGGCGTACACGGGTCGGCGTCCCCAGCGATCGGAGAGCGCGCCCCAGGTGCCCACGAGCAATACGATGACGACCTCGTTGGTGAAACCGAGCACGCCGGTGGCCTCTCCCTGATCGTTTGTATCGAGGCCGAGGAAGGTCTCCAACAAATACGGCTGCAGCAAGTTGGCCGCGGCGCCGAGCAGAATCGTCGCGAACGCTGCGAGGTACAACGTCACCAGCGCGCGTTTGGCAACCCCCTCAGAAAGGGTGACGCCGAGAAACCGATTGTTGGCGGGCATGAGTTCGTCTCCGAGCTACACACCCCAGCGCGCCGAACGTACGACAGCGCCCGGGCCATGGCAACCGTGATCCGCGCCGGCAGTTGTGACAGACTGCCGGCGTGCGCGAGCTCAAAGAGCTTATCGATGTGGACGAACCCGCCATGGCGTTGATCCACGAGTGGATCAGCGAGGGCAGCCGCCCTGTCGAGATTCTAGCGGCCGAGCCCAAACGCGCGGCTCACGACTTACTCGCACTCCAGGTGACCACCCGGTCCGCCCTCGGTGCCCTGGCCTACGAAACCGGCGGGATTTTGGTCGACCACGGCTGGCTGCGCCTGCTCGGCTCGGCCTCGGCCAAGCTGCCCCGGGGGATCGTCGACTGGAATCGAATGGCGCAACCGGACATGCGCGTGACCGGCGCGCTGCTGGTCGGAGACGACGCGGTGGGCGGCTTCTTCGCGATCAACGCTGGGGCGTTCGAAGGCCCTTCCGGTAACGTATTCTATCTGGCCCCGGATACCTGCGAGTGGGAAGATCTGGACATCGGCCATACTGACTGGGTCAGCTGGGCGATCACCGGAGACGTGGCCGAGTTCTACGCGGACTTGCGCTGGCCGGGATGGCAAGCCGAAGCGGCCAGGTTGCGCGGCGACCAATGCGTATCGATCGTACCGCTGCTATGGACCGAGGGTCCGCCGATCGAGCAACGCTCTCGCCGGGCAGTCCCGGTCGAAGAGACCTGGGACCTGCACGCCATCGAGTTCCCCCGCCAGCTCGGCTCAGCTGACTAGCCGGGTTCGGCGCCTGCCGAACCGCCGGCGCAGACGCGCGGTCGACGTCCATAGCGGGCGCAGGGGAACCATGACGGTGAAGTACCCCAACCACAACACGCACGACACGGCACTGAACACGAGCGTTGCCAGGAACATGGCGATGATCTTATCGAGTAGGCCGCCGGAAAAGCTGGAAGCGACGCCGACGACACACAGAATGAACACCGCTGCGCTCGCGCCAGCGACGCCGCGCTGCATGCGCCGAGTCATACCGTCTACCAGCTCGCGGTAGACCGTATGGCGCTGACTGCTGAAGCCACGCTCGCAGTCGTCGCACCAGCCGTTGTTGCTTTGAGGGGTATGATCCGCGCAGTGGGGGATGTCGCAGCGGCTGCAGGAGAAGGTGCTGGGTGCTTCGCAGTCGTTGCACGGTTCGGCAAATTCGAGCTCGCGGTAGACAGACGACATACGCACCTCCTGGGCAGTTGGACAACTAGTTACGCAGAGTGGTGCCGCTTGGCCTAAATAGCAGCCCGATTGCCAGACTTTGACCAAGTTGACCGCAAGGCGAGGTGTGCGGTCGCGCAGTTAGCGAGGAAGCCGTCCTACACGACCGCACACCCAGCTCACGGGCGTTAGCCTGCCGGCACGCCCTGGCGGAACAGGCGCGTGGTAGTTCGCACGTAGCCCACGGCGTCAGTCGCACGCACCTGAAAGTAGAAGGTATGGATCGTAGAACCGCCGCCGAGGTTGAACACGACCGGCGACGTGCACGAGGAGTAGGACGGCGCCGAGGTTCCCGACTGGTAGATTCGGCACTGCACGCTGGCTAGGTTGGCGTCGGTCGCGCTGAAGCCGAAGGTCACCGAGGACGACGTCCACAGCTCGTGGTGCCCCGGGCCCGAGGTGATGGTGACCACCGGCAGGACTGTGTCCACGATGAAGTTACGATCGACCGTAGCCGACAGGTTGCCCACGGCGTCGCGAGCGCGAACAGCGATGCTGTGGCCGCCCTGGCTCAGTGAGGGGGTGGTCAGCGGAGACGAGCAACCACCGAAGCTACCGCCATCGAGGGCGCACTCGTACACCGCTCCGGGTTCGGCGCTAAAACCGAACGTCGGTGTCGTGTCGGCCACAGGGCCGGACGGGCCGGAGTCGATGGTTACGACCGGGGCGATGGTATCGACGTTGAACCCGCGGTTGGCAGTGCCCGAGTTTCCAGCGGCGTCGGTGACGCGCACCCGGAAATTGTGACCGCCGTCGCTCAACGCCGACGTGGTGTGTGGCGATGTGCACGCGCTGTAGGCGCCGCCGTCGACTCGACACTCGACGACCGACGGGTTGCCGGCGACAGTGAATGTAAACATCGGGGTATCGTCGGCGGTGGCCGAGTCCGGGCCGGACGTGATGTTCGCGGTGGGCGCGATGGTATCGACGGTCCAGCCGCGACTCGCCGGCGTTGGGTCCACGTTGCCGGTCTGATCGATCACGCGAACCCGGAAATCGTGAAGCCCCTCGGACAGGGTCGTGGACTCATACGGCGATGCGCAACTGACGAAGCTGGCACCGTCCATCGAGCACTCGAACGTTGCCCCCGGCCCCGCGTCCGACGACGAGAACGTAAATGTGGCGCGGTTGGCTGACACGGCGCCACTGGGGCCGCTATCGATCTGGGTATCGGGTGTCGCGGTATCGATCGTCCACTCGTGTCGGGCGGGCTGCGGCTCGACATTGCCGGCCAGATCCGTCGCCGTAATCACGAGCGTATGATCGCCATCGCTCAGGTCGTCCACGGAGTGCGGCGAGGTACAAGGTTGCGCGCTGCCGCCATCGAGGCTGCACGTCGCCGTGGCACCAGCCTCGTCGATGGTGAACTCGAAGCTGACGGAAGTGCTGTTGTCGAGCGCAGCCGGCGCGACCACGATCGTGGTATCGGGAGGCGTCAGATCCGTCGTCCACGTATGACTCGCCGGGGTCGGGTCCTCGCTGCCCGCGGCTACTGCCACCACGGTGAACGTGTGCTCGCCTTCGTCGACGGTCAGTTCATGGGGAGACGAACACGCCGTCGGCACAGCGCCATCGAGGCTGCACAGAAACGACGCATCCGCGACGTCGGACTCGAACGCGAGCTCGACGTTGGCCTGGTTGTCCAGGCTCGGCGGCGTCATGGTCAGGGTGGTCTCGGGCAGCACGCTGGAGCCGTCGGCCCCCATGGACGGCGCGCCGGCATCTGGATCGTTGTTAGAGACTTCGCCGCACGCGACGGCACCAAGGAGAAGGGAGATCACAAGTACACGCATACCCCGGCCAATTGCAGCCCGCGTGCCGCCACGAAGTGGCCGAAACTACGCCTTGCTCAGCCGGTCTGTGGCCGGGTCGACCACATGTGCGGCCCGAGGTGTCGACGCTAGTTGTACTCGATGGACGCTTCGGAGGCGCCGGTAACACCTGGGGATGCGCCGTTGCCGCCGCCGCCCGGGCTACCGCCACTGCCCTGATTACACGTGTTGTTGCCAAACGAAAACGTCACCGCGCTGGCGTAGCCGAAGCAGGTGCTGGGGCCGCCGCTGCCGCCACCGCCGCCGCCGCCCTGACCGCCGTTGCCGCCGATGCCACCGGCACCACCGCGACCGCCGTCATCGGACTTGTCGCCACCGCCGCCCCCGGCGCCACCGGTTTGCCCGGATGCGCCGTCACCGCCAGGCCCGCCGTCACCGCCCTTGCCGATCATCATCTCGTTGTCGCTGACGGTGATGATGCTGCCCAGGGCGAACACGCCGAAGCTACCGCCACCGCCGCCGCCACCAAGGCCCGGATTGCCGCCGAGGCCACCGCAACCGCCACTGCCGCCGCCGCCGCCCCGGTCGCCGACGCAGAACCCGCCGCCGTCGCCACCACCGCCGCCGCCACCGCCACCGCTACCGCCGCGACCGGACAAACCCGATGTACCAGACGTACCGTCGGCCGGGGCGAAGCCATCGCTAGCGAGGCCGCCCATACCACCGCTACCGCCGCCCATCCCCGGACCGCCGTGGACCGGTGCAGGACAACCCGCCGGACCGGGACAGCCGGCGCCGCCGTTGCCAGCGCTGGAGAAACACACCGAGTCACCGCCGCCGCCGCCCGGAGCAGCCGCACCAGATCCCGGATCTCCGGAACCGCCGTCGCTATCATCGAAGCCGCCGGTGCCACCCTTGCCTGCAAATGTGCTTCCGCTATCGGGACACGTCGGCGCGGCACCACCGGTGCCGCCAGGCGAGCAACCCGAGCCAGAGCAACCGTCTGCGCCGTCGTTGCCTTTGGGCGCGGCCGCACCGAACGGTGTGCCGTTGCTGCCCGAGTCGCCGTTGGCGCCGGCTTCGGTCGTGATCACGTTGTAGCGAACGTAAAACGGGCCGCTGCCCGCGACCACGCGCACGCCGTAGACGCTCTCGCCCGAGGTGCTCGGCGTCTGACCGACGATGGTGAAGCCAGCGATCTGGGTCGATACGTCGATCTGCGCGGCAAAGAACACGGTACCGGGTGCGCGCACGGTGGTTACCGCGGACGCTTTGCGCTTGAACGGAAACACCGGGTCCATGTGATCGAAGCCGCCATACAGACTGATGCCCGACTGCACCGTGACCGCCTCATCGTAGGTCTCACCGGAAACACACACGGCGATCTTGCTCTGGGCCTGAGCCGCGCTGATGCCGTTGGCGATGGTGTCCACAGGGTCGCTGGTCGTGCCGGTTCCGCCGCTGCTGCCCAGGCCCTTGGATACGAAGATGCAATCGGCGACGACGCCGTCGGTGCCGTCGCAGTTGTCGTCGGTGAAATCCGGATCGATGATGTCCATCGATGAGCAATTGGGCGCCGCGTCGGCGCCGCCGTTATTGCTGGCGTCTGCCGCCCCATTGACCGGCGCGTCGACCCCGTTGGCGCCGCCGTCGATGTCAGCTGCGGAGCCGCCGCTAGCGCAGCCGGCCAGGGTAAGAGCGGCAAACCAGACCAAGGGTCCGGTGATACGGCGATACTCACGAACACTCATCGATCCAGTATCCGCCCTCAGCGCCGTCGATCGCAATCACGGCCCTTGATAGTTGTGCTCGATCGGCGTCTCACGATGATTCACGCGTAGCGATGCTGCGCCGGAACGACGTGAGCGGTAGCACACCCGAAGAAAAACCGAGCGATTTCTTGAACCCGTTCCCAGCCACGTGGGCGTCGGCCGAAGGTGTTAGCCTGCGGCCATGGGTTTCAAAGCGCGCTCGGGTCGGGTGACCGTTCACAACGTGAACGTGCCCGGGTATTCGTCGACGGTCGATGCGGCCAAGTACAACGACATGAAGACGGCGTTGCTGCGGGTGGTGCCAAAGGCCGAGCCGGGGCTCACCCAGGCCGAGATGATGCACGCGGTCAAGCCCCACCTGTCTCAGGATCTGTTTCCCGGTGGCGCCAAGTCCGGTTGGTGGGTCAAGTGTGTGCACCTGGACCTGGAAGCCAAGCGCGTCATGGTGCGGGACGGCGGCAAGCCCCTGCGCTGGCGATTGGTCTAGCCAAACCGACCGACGCTGAGCACGGTTCGCAATCCGGCCGAAACCGCCTATGCTGGCGGGATGCGCCTATCTAGCTTATTGCTGATCGCCAGCCTGTGCCTGCCAGCCTGCGGTGACGACGACGGCGGCAGCTCCACCAGCGACGCATCCACGGCGGACGCAGCCGGTACCCAGACCTGTCGGGCCACATTCACGTGGTGGCAGAAGGACGCCTACCTGGACGCCGCCGGCCGGGGCTCAGATTTCTGGCCACCGCACACCACGACAACACTGCGAGTCGACTGCCCCGCCGACGGCACCACGGTGACGAGCGCGGAGATGACCAACCACGGCACCGCGGTGTCGGCGACGGACATGTCGGGGAGCCAAATCCTCCAGGCCATGCGCACCGAGACTGTAGACGGCCCGCGGGACGAGCTCATGGCGCTGGCCACCGCGTATCAAGACTGTGAATGTGGAACCACCTTCCTCAGCCTCGATGCCCTGTCGGACACCGCGGTGATGGATCTGGTCAACGAGCTCGGCACCTACCTCAACGCCAACGTGACCTGTCCCAAGGGCCTGGGCGGCGTGTCCCAGTTGATCGCCGATTTGAGCAACGGCGATATTGCCGCCGCGCTCACCCTCGCACCCATGTGCACGTTCAACGCGGGTAGCTGGGAAGAAGGGCTCAACACGGCGTTGAGCGCGGTAATCGCCGCCACCTCGGACGTACTGGACGACTACCACGTGTGCAACAACGACGCCCTACTCCAGGCGACCCTGTGGGACGCCTACGTACAAACTGGCAACGTCGGTACGTGCGACGCCGCGTCGACCACATGCAATGGCCCCGCTTGGTACCTGCAGTGCACCGACGCCGACCGAACCGGCTGCTTGCCCAGCTCCGACTAGACCATCCGGGCTAGCGACGGGATTTGGCGACGCCGAGCAACCACGCTTGTCCGCGTCGGCGCGGGCTGAGGCGAACACGCAGACCACGGTTCGAATTGCGCATGCGCACCCGCACCGTCCGGGCCCGGTAACCGCGGCGCTTCGCGGTGACTTTCACTCGGCTGAACGTTCGCACCGCCACAGACGACCGTTTGCGCGACAGGCGCCGGCCGTTGACCCACACCGTGGCATCGCGGGGAACCACGCTGATGCGAAGTAGCCGACGATGGCGCGTCAACGACCGCGAAACCTCGACCGGACTTCCGGGCTCGGCGGTCACCTGCGCGTGGGCACTGGTGTAGCGCGGCCGAGTGAACCCGACGTTGGCCTCGCCACAGGGTACGGCAACATCCTCGAGCGGCGTTGTGCCCAACTTCGTGCCGTTCCAGGTGACCCGCACGCCGGTAGGCGTAGAGCCTATCGACGCGTAGCAATGCGCATCGGCCGTACCCACCGGTGTGTCTACAGCCTGGACCGGCTTGCCGATCGAAGCGGGTGCATCGGACGCTTCATTCGTCGGCTTCGGTCGAGCCTCGGCGGACGGTCGCGGGCGCTCGATGGGCGTGGCCACCACGACTGGGTTCGCGTCTGCGGAAGTCCCGACCACCGGCATGGGGAACGGCACATCCGCTTTCGGCTGGGCAACCGTCGCAGACGCCGCAGCCGGCGGCGGGTCATTGGCTCCCCAAATACCGAAGGCCACGGCCAAACTAAACACGCACGAGCCCACGAACACCCAGACCATGCGTGGCCACTCGCGACGGCGGCGACATACGGCTACGGGCCTGGTCTGCAGCAGAACGTCGAACGCACCGGGGGGCGGCAGGGGCAGCTGCGACACCGGCATGCGCGGAGGAGCTGGCTTCGGGGCAGGCATCGGCTCGACGATGTGGGTCTCGATCCGACATTCCTCCATGCGTTCGAGCGGCTCCGTGCCTCGAGCCAACAACCGGCGACTCCGCGGCATGCTTGGCGGCGGCGTCATCATGTCGTGATGGATCAGCATCGCGGGCAGGTTGGCGACGTCGGCGCCGCGCAAACTAACGCTCGGCTCCGGGGGAGCGCTCACGACCTCCGTTATCTCGAGGTCAGAGTCATCGACCATCGACTCGATGGTCGGACCTTCGTCTGTCAACACGTCGACCGGCCGAGTCTGCACCACTGAGTCCTCCTCCATGGGTTCCACGATCTGCCCCCCCGCCACCGCGGCGACTGCCGGTGGCTCGGCTGAGCGTGTTTGTTGCGGCGCTGCGGCGCACGCTGTATCGATGCGAGGAATCGGTGGGGCCACAGGCGCACCGCTCAACGGCAGGGTTTGAGCCCGCTTGGGCAACGGCGGCGCCCATTGGTGAGTGGGTGGGTCGGCAAAGTCCGCCTCGCATAACTGGCGAAACATCTCGCGAGAGGGATCGTCGAGCTCCACGAAGCGCAGCCGAGTCGCTTCGCCAGTGGCTGCGGTGTTTAGCGACAACGCGACTCCGGTCACCAGCGGGGTCACTCCATCGTTCAAGACGATCTGGATATGGCGGGACGCGCCGACAGGCTGGGGCCGCTTGAGCACGAGTAGCAGCGAGTCCTGTTCAGCGAACCGCCCGTAGCGGGCGACGAACTCCTCAGGGGTCGCGCTCGGGGTGATGATGCGCAGCAGAATCGGCCGCTCCTGACCGCTGGTTTCGGCGGGCGTAGGCGGCACGAGTGCGAGTTTGGGACGGTGATCGACGACTGCGCTAATCGTTTCGGGGTTCGCCATGCGGCGGTTAATTGCATGAACCGCGCCGGAACTGGCCTGCCAAGCATTCCCCGCGGCTACGCGACCGGTGTCCCCGAGCTACACGAGCTTGCACGACGATTGTGCAAGCGCGGGTGCAACTACATGCGCAGCCGCGAGCACGCCCTAGCGCTGCTTGTGCTTACGCGGCCTGGGCAGGCCGTACTTTTCGATGCGAGAGATCAGCGTACGCCGAGAGATCCCGAGCAACTTGGCAGCTTGGGTTTGGTTGCCGCGCGACCGCGCCAACGCATCTTTGATGATCTCGCGTTCGCGTTCGTCGACCCCGCCCTTGAGATCGATCGCCTGAACCTCCGTCGACGCGCGTTTGCGCGAGCGCCCGGGATTCGACCAAACAGACGTTGTCGGCCGCGGTGCCGGTGCCGATGGCTCCAGGGGAGGAGCGACCGGAGCGACCGTAACCTTGCTCATCTTGAATGTGCTGGCGAGCTTGTCCTCGGGGAAGTGCTCCAGGGCGATCTTGTCGCCGTTGGACAGCAGAACCGCGCGTTCCATGATGTTGCGCAGCTCGCGAATATTGCCCGGCCACTCGTAACGAAGCAGCGCCCTGGCCGCCTGGGGCTCGATGTCCATGGGCGCGCGGCCCTGACGGTGGCACGCGATCGCGACGAATGACTTGGCAAGCGCAGCGATCTCTTCGGTTCGGTCGCGCAGTGGCGGCACGACGATCGAAATCCCGTTGAGACGGAAGAACAAGTCCTGGCGAAACGCCCCCGAGCGCACGGCACCCTCCAGATCACGGTGGGTCGCGGCGACGATGCGGATATCGATGTTGCGGGACTTGAGGCCACCGACCCGGCGCACGCACCGGGTTTCCAGCACGCGCAATAGTTTGGCTTGTAGGTCCAACGGCATGTCGCCGATTTCGTCGAGAAACACGGTGCCGCCACTCGCGGTTTCGAGCAGCCCGGGCTTCGCGGCGACGGCACCGGTGAACGCGCCGCGCTCGTGGCCGAACAGCTCGCTTTCCAACATGGTCGTCGACAGTGCCGCGCAGTTGAGTCTGAGCAGAGGGCTCTCTACGCGCGGCGACAGGGTGTGGATGCGTTCGGCGAAGATCTCCTTGCCGACTCCGGTCTCTCCGAGAATGAGCACGTTGATGTTGCTCGCGGCTACCCGCGACACCAGTTTGTGCAGCGACTTCATTACGTCGGCCTCGACTACGATGCGCGCCGACTCCTGGGTCGTTCGATCGGTTGCCGTCACCCGGGCGCAGGCCTTGGCCATCAGTGCTTCGGGCACGCGGCCGTCACGTGGGTAGGATGCAATACCGGTGCGTGCATTGGCGCCCTTGGCCCGCAGGCGTTCTTGCACCCGCTCGAGGATGTCGGAAGATTCCTTCACCGTGGCGCCGACCACGAGCACTTCGTAGTCATTGGGACCATAGGTCGCCAGGATATCGCTGGGGCGCAACACGGCGAGCAGCAGCTCTGCCATAGCCTCGCCTTTGGCCTGCTTGTCCTCGGCCTGGATGCGGAGAACCGAGAACGTATCGTTGCAACGCTCGGCCCGTGCACACTCTTCCTCGAGTCGCGCCTCGAAGTAGCCGTGAGTCCAGATACGCCGCGGCCGCGCCGCGCTGTAGCTGTCCTGCAAGATGCACATGATCGAGCCGAGCTCGAACATGGTTCCCGGTACCAGGGTGGCCGCGCTGCCCCGAGCCAAGCGCTGCTCGTTGACGAACGTGCCGTTGGCGCTGCCCAAATCTTCGATCTGAATCGTCGCGCCGATGTGCAACAGCGCATGCCGCCGCGAGATGCTCGTGACGTCGATCGACAGGTCCGCGTCCATGGAGCGACCGATGATCAGGTCACCCGACTCGGGGAGCGGGAAGGTGGTAACGAACCCATCTCCAATGATGAGCAGGCAGGTTTGACGGCCGACGTTGACCGGGCGGAGGCCATCGATGGGGGTGGGGTCTTCGGGAAATCTCAACATGCACCGTGCTTGTGCAAACCGCGAGCCCAGTTGCAACTAGCTGAAACTGAATGGGCCCTGTGTGCAGCCGCGCACGCTTCGTGCGAGTTCTTGCACAACTGTCATGACGCCATCATAGCGCGCACGGGTATGCACAATCTGTACGATCCGCTAAGCCCAAGAGCCGAATCCGGCGCCACCGACAGGGGGCGCTGTGTGTGCTGGTGCGATATCCGCCGCCATGCGCAAGTAACGAGAGGCGACCTGTTCACGCCCGTTGACCCGAGCGAGATACGCTTGTGCCATGTACATGCCGGCCCGTGCTGACAGGTCTCCGGGACGTCGCTCGAGAATGTCCGAGAACGCACCGAGCGCAGCCTTGTAGCGCCCAGCGGACAGCCGCCGATTCGCCTCCTCGAGCAGAAAGTCATCCGCCGCCAGCGGCGCCGGTGGGTGTGTACCCAAGGCCCGTACGCCGCTGAACCAGTCGCCGGAGCCTCGCGCGCATCGGCCGAACTCGGGGGGCCGCTCCATGACCTGGGTATCCGGCTCGAACTCGATGTCGAGGGAAAAGTCGCTGTCCGGTTCCGCTGCCACGAACTCGATGACCACGGAGCTGTGGACTTCGCACATCACCGAGTCGTCCTCCGACAACGCTGCGACCTGATCCGGGAACAAAAACCGCATGGTCGCGCCGAGCTGGTCCGTTGTTACGGACAACTTGCCGGACTGCACGCTGCCGAGATCGACGAGCAATTCGAGCGCCGTCTGATATCGGTCGGCCGGTTCTTTGGCCAACGCGCGCATCACCACCTTCTCGAGATCCTTGGGGTACTCGGTGTCGACATGTGAAGGCGGTTGCACTTCACCATTGACCAACCTGGTCAGACGTTCATAGTCCGACTTGCCGCCGAACAAGCGTTTGCCCAACGTGGTCTCGTACAACAGGATGCCCAACGTGAATACGTCGCTTCGCCGGTCGAGGGGCTTGCCGAGACACTGCTCGGGGGACATGTAACCGATCTTGCCCTTGATTACGTTCTCGCCCGTGCTCAGTTCTCGGTCGCTCGCCAGCGCCACACCAAAGTCGGCAACCTTCACCGAACCGTCGAAACCGATGAGAATATTCGACATCGATAGATCGCGGTGCACGACACCGCGCAGCTTGCCGGCTCGGTTGCGCAGCCCGTGGGCGTGATGCACACCAGCGGCCGCCCGGAGCGCCACCGAGACCGCCAGATCCCTCCTGGCGGCGCCGTGCTTGCGAACACCGGCACCGAGTGCCTGCAGCAGGGTAGCGCCGCGCACATACTCCATGGTGAAAAAGCCGTCGGTTTCCGCGTAGCTGGCGTCGTGCACTTTGACGACGTTGGGGTGGTCCAACTCTGCCATCAGGTTGGCCTCGTCCACGAACATCAACAAGAACTCCGGGTCGTACATGTTGTGCTCCCGCAACGCCTTGAGCGCGACGCAGCTGCCATCGGGAGCCATCGCCGAGTACACCTCCGCCATACCACCGCTCGCGATGTGGTCAACGATGCGATACCCGTGAACGACCTGTCCTGTCTCGAAACGAAGGCCACGACTCGTCTTGGTCGACGGGCTGGTCGCCTCCGTGGGTTGTCGTGATTCTCTGGCCGCCAGGGAAGAAGCTGCGTTGTGATCGTGCGCGGGCATACGCCCTGTGATTTGCATGAACCGCGCCGAATTCGGTTGGCCAAGGATCTCCGAGAGATTCGTAAGCGAGTATTCGTTTCGTGCGCACTTAGTGAAACTCCCTGCACAACGTTTGGGCAACCCTAGCGCATGTAGTCCGCACAGCTGCACACAACCGACGTTACCCCCACGTCGCCGCCGCATTGCTCACCGGGATGTGCACCAGCGTCACCAACTCCTCGGGACGAGTGTCACCTGGGTGATTCAAGTAGCGCTCGAACGGTGGTGCGTCTACCGGTTCGAACCCACTCAACGGTAGCCATTGTCCGTACACCCAGTTGTAGGTGTCGCCGAGCTGGTCGTAAGGGCCGTGGTGCGCGGTCACCGCATAGGTACCCGCCGGCAGCGTGCGCACACCGATTTCTCCATCGGGCTGGATGTCGTCGGTTACCGGCAGCGCCGCGTCGTAGCGCAGCTTATCCGGTTCGGTGAGACTCGGGTCGTCGTAGCTGATACCCATGAGCGTGGCATCGGGACCGAACAACCCCCGGGGCGCAGCCCACGAGATCAACGTTTGGATCGCACGGCCGACGTCGCAGTACGGGCCGAAGTGGCGCACAAAGGCGATCGTCTGTTGGGGGAACTGCTTGAGCTCGACTGTTCGTTCCATGGTTGGCCTATCGACAGGTGTCACCCCCAACGCCGCGCTGAGGCCGCCCAGGGAGGTGGCCGGTGTGTCGGTCGGGTAGGCCTGGGTTTTGCGAAACTCCGACGGACTCACGCCGAAGCGAGCCTTGAACGCCCGGGTAAACGACTCGTGGGTCGAATACCCGACGTCGAGGGCGAGCTCGAGGATCGGCGTGTCCGTGCGGCGCAAGCGCAACGCGGCCCGCTCGAGACGCAGCCGGCGGGTGTGTTGTACGACCGACTCCCCCACCAGGGCACGAAACACCCGGTGGAAGTGATACGGCGAAAAACACCCGATCTTG
>SPJJ01037447.1_pt1 | contig 26871 bp, 21 predicted proteins | sample 3741741 | NCBI WGS metagenome assembly SPJJ01 (sample SAMN10925908, study PRJNA522277) | cold seep metagenome | isolation source: Elba SIP-enriched marine methane seep metagenome, extraction at timepoint T1 | place: Italy: coast of Elba, Mediterranean Sea | collected 2014-05 | reverse complement strand
GCCGCTTGGCGGCGAAGACGCGGCCCAAGGTATAGCGCTCGTGCAAGGCATCTTGCAGGCTCAGGTCGCGCACCATGGTGACGGGGGCCCGGGGGTTGAGCCGCAGGGGCTGAGCGCGCAGCGCTTTGAGGGCCTCGTTGACCGCGGTTTCTTGAAAGTGTGACTTCCAGTCCAGCGACAGCGCCTCGAGGTCCGCGCGACGGTAGGCTGCGTTGCAAACCGTGAGGGTTGCGGAGTCCGGACTCGGCTGCCGGCCGGTATAGGGGAAAAAGTCCAGATAGGAAAAGGCCCAGGAGACCGCTCCGCCAGTATGCGGCAAGCGCACCGGCCCACCGGCCGCAGCACAATCCTCGTCGAGGGTAGCCAGCAGCTGGGCCGCCCAGTCCGGCGGGGGGCGGCAGTAGTCCTTAGTGACCAGCACGCGCGCGCCCCGAGTCTCTCGGATGGCGATAGAGGCCAGCTCAAGGGGGGACTGCTGTCCACTATTGGGCAGCACTCGGACCTCAGGATAGTCGGTGGCCACCGCATCCATGTCCCGCAGGTGTGGCTCGTAGACCGCGACAATATCGAGCTCGGGCGCCCCCACCTGCGTCCGCAGCGCGTCGAGGCAGGCCCGCAGGTCAGCTTGCCCTGCCATCGCGATGATGGCGACGCTCACCGTCATACGCGGTCGACCTCTTGGGCCACCGTGAGGTCTTCGGGGTGGGTCTCGGTCCAGTAGCCCAGCCACTCACCGACGGACCAAGCCATGATCATGAGCGTGAGCGGCCCGATGCTGCGCAAGAAGTGTTGCCGAAGCTCGGGCGCAAAGAGCGCCTTTTCGCCCATGCGTCGCATCAGCATCGCGGGCAGGATCGGCGCGGCCAGGCGGTACTTCCACTTGTGAAGCGCCGGCGTGAACTTCATTCGCGAGGCCCCAAAGAGCCGACCAAAGACGTAGCGTTCACGAATCGCGGAGGGCAGGGTGACGTGGCGCCGCATGGTCAGGCGCGCCTTGTCGGACAGGTGCAGGGGCCCGACCTGCTCCTTGAGGCCGTCATGCACCGCCGTTTCAAGGAAGAGCGGGGCCCATGATACGTGCAGCCGGTCGAGGTCCTCGCGTCGGTACCCGACGTTGCACACCGTGAGGGTGGGCGACAGGTTGACGGAGACCGGGCGCGCGTAGCGAAAGAAGTCTACGAAGTAAAAGGCCCAGTCGGTGGGGCCGGCGTTGTCGCGGATCTCGATGGTGCCACCCACCGCGCCGCAGGACTCCTTGCGCAGCTCATCCCACATCGCCTTGGCCCACAGGGGGTCGGCGATGCAGTGGTCCTCCGTCAATAGCACGTACTTGCCGGTGGTCTCCCGCACCCCTCTGGAGGCCAGCTGAAGCGGGGAGCGCCCCTCATCGTGCACAATGAAGCGCACCGTGGGGAAGTCGCTTTGCAGAGTGTCGACGTCCCGAAGGGTGGGATCATAGGCCAGCACGATCTCGGGCGTAGGCACGTCCTGCTGCACGAGCAGGGATTCAAGGCAGCGGCGAATGTCGTGCACCCCGCAGATGCCAACGAGCGCGATGCTCAACTCTGGCCGGTCGATGATTTTGTCGGACACGCTCAACGTCCTAACGCAGGGCGGTCCGGGATGACACAGGTCAGATCACGGAATCGAGGCCGGCCCTTTGGCCTGTCTCGCTATGGCCCCCGACCCCAAATCCGTGCGAGGAGATCTGCATGAGCTTTCGTCTATTGTCTTGCCTAGCGGTCGTCGGTACCGCGGTGGCCTCGGCCCCTGTGCAGGCCGCTGTGCCCAATCTCCCATCGAATACGAGCATCATCGCGGTGGTCGCGGCGCCCGCGCAGAGCATGCAGCGTCTGGAGGCGATGGCCGGCCGAATCGGCATGGCGCCGCCCAACGCCAAAGCGGGCTGGATTGAGCAGCACCCCATGCTCGCGGCCTTTCGAGGGCAAATCGACTACCGCCGACCGATCGTCGTCGCCACAACGATGCCGAAGCTGCAGCCCGGCATGGATCCATCGGCGGAGGTCTTGGCGCTTTTGCCCATTACCCCCAAGGCCAACGTCGAAAAGCTGGTCGCCAAGCTCTCGGGGGCCTCGAAGCTGGCTTCGCGACGCGAGGGCGGCTATCTGCTGATAGCTTCGCAACGTAGCTTGCTCAGCAAGAAGGCGCGCAAGCGGGTATTGACGGCCCAAGACCTCGCGTCGGCGAAGACGCTGGACATCGCAGTGCTGTCCTCTCCTGGCGCGCTCAACGGAAAAGACCTGGAGCAGGCGATGGGCGGGCTGGGGGCAGACCCCGAGCAGGCTGTGGCTAAGGCTCTGCTGCGCACCCTATTGGAGATGAGCCAAGAAAGCGCCGCCGAGGGCAAAATGGCCCTGATGGGGCTTCGTTTCGCAAAGGATGGTCTGCGTGGCCTCAGCCGCACCACCTTGAATCCCAAGTCCGATATGGCGCGCTGGACGGCGGCATATAAGCCGACGGCCGCGCCGCTCATTCAAGGCCACGCGGCGGGCCCCATGATGGCCAGCCTCGGCTTTTTGAGCGATGCCGACAGCGCCCTGGCCTTTGCGCAGACCGTCTTTCGTCGCACCAGGGCCCGGTTGACGAAGGAGCAGACCAAGACACTCAAGACAATGCAGGCCTTCTTGCCAATGATTGCCGCGTCGCTTCGCAGTCAGGATCGCATGTCTTTGGTCGCGCGCGCCGGCCGAGGCAGCGGGCCCACCTTCGTCGCGCTGCTGCCGCACCTCGACGGCAAAATGCTCGACATGGTCGAGGAGCTCAAAGCCTACCCCGCGGACAACAAGGCCAAGCTGCCGCCCTATCGCCAGGGTCAGCTGGACGCCGATACGCGCATCTATGTCGTCGACCTTGGGGACCGCAGCCTGGTCGCTGTGGGCGTCGCACGCCTCGACCTGGCTGACCTCATCACCGAGGCCAAAAAAGGCACCGTGCCCATGAAGGGGGACGCCCGGTATCGCACGGCCCGCGCAGCCTTGCCTAACAAGCTCGTCATGGAGATGTACCTCGACCCCGGACCGATGCTGGGTTTGGCGCTTCAGAGCGGGCAGGCGGCGGCCTTTCGTCCGATGGCCCAACTGGCCGGTACCCTGCCTCCAGTGGCTGCGGGCTTCACGGTTCAGGGCTCCACGGTTGAGGGTCACATGTATGTCGGTGATGGCGTGCTCGGCCTCGCGGGCATGGTCGCCGGCATGCTGATGCAGGAGCGTGCCCAGTCGAGCGGTCGCCGCGGCCCTTCGCCACGTCGAGGCCGCTAGATAGCAAGACCGGTTACGAAACTGAGACGCCCCTTCACTGAGCACACCGCCTGGTAACGAGCCCGTGCCCCCCTGCGTTGGGCACTCAACCCCAGCCTAGGTCCTCTACCCCGCCCATACGCCTCCGCGCGCCCGAGTCCCGGCCACAACGCCCTGGACGCGGGCCTCATCCGCCATGGCACGGAGGTTGCTTCGTCGACCCGTGGGTGAAGGCCTCGTCCTCATGGTTATTTTGACGGCGGTGGGTGCGATGGGCGCGCTCACCCTCCTACTTGTTTCCCTGCTGGTTGCGGCCCAACGCAAACTGCACGTCGAGGAAGATCCTCGGATCGACGACGTGGAGGACCTGCTTCCGCACGCAAATTGCGGAGCCTGCGGATATCCCGGCTGTCGCCCCTTCGCGGAGGCCTTGGTGCTGGGAGCGGCCTCACCCGCCAAGTGCACGGTGGGCACAGATGAGGGCCGGGCCAGCATCGCCAACTATCTGGGCGTGGACGTCGGCCAGGCCCAAAAGCAGGTGGCGCGGCTGGCCTGCCAAGGCGGCACCCACGTCGCCCGCAACCACGCCACATACTTTGGGCTGCAATCCTGCGCGGCGGCAGCCTCGGTCGCTGGAGGCGGCAAGGGCTGCTTTTGGGGCTGCCTAGGGGTCGGCGATTGTGACCTCGCCTGCGGCTTCGACGCGATCACCATGAATGAGCACCGCCTGCCGGTGGTGAGTGAGGACAAGTGCACAGCCTGTGGGGACTGCGTCAGGGCGTGTCCCAAGGACCTGTTCTCCATCCAGCCGGTGTCTCACCAACTATGGGTTGCCTGCCGCTCGCTCGAGGCCGGGGATGAGCTGCTCGACGACTGCAATGTCGCCTGCACGGCCTGTGGTCGCTGCGCGATGGACGGCCCACAACTCATTACGATGAAGAATAACCTGCCGGTGGTGGACTATACCGCCGGCCATCAGTCACGAACTCCGATTGAACGCTGCCCCACGGGGGCGATTGTCTGGCTCGACCCGAAAACCGGAGCCAGCAAGGGCGATGCGGCGAAAAAGGTCGTCCGCATCACAGCTCGACCAGCCGCGCCCACTTGAGCGCAGCCACTGAACCAGACCTTGTCAAGCGATGAAGAGATAGGCGTCATGAGCAAGCAAGAAAAGCAATTCAAATACCCTGGCGTGCGCGAAGCGATGGACGGAAATACCGCCGCGATCATGTGCGAGAGGGAGTCGACCGACGCGGCCGGAGCCTATCCTATTACCCCCTCAACCCAGATGGGTGAGTATTGGGCGGAGAACGCGGCCAAGGGGCACATCAACGTCTCAGGTCGACCGCTCATCTTTATTGAGCCTGAGGGCGAGCACGCAGCGGCGGCGGTGACCGCGGGACTATCGATGACGGGCCTGAGGGCCGCGAACTTCTCCAGCGGCCAGGGCATCGCGTATATGCACGAGTCTCTGTACGCGGCCGTCGGAAAGCGCCTGACCTACGTGCTCAATATGGGTGCGCGAGCGATGACCAAGTCGACACTCAACGTGCACGCGGGTCATGATGACTACCACTGCATCGACGATACGGGCTTTTTTCAGATCTTCGCAAAGAACGCCCAGCACGTCGCGGATTTCAATATCATCGCGCACCGCATCGCCGAGCTGTCCCTGACGCCCGGCGTAGTGGCCCAGGATGGCTTTTTGACCACCCACCTGATCGAGTCCTTGCTGCTTCCTGAGCGGGACCTGATTGAGGAGTACCTCGGGCGCCCGGACGACATCATCACGACGCCGACGGCCGCTCAGCGCATGATCTACGGGGCCACCCGCCGCCGGATCCCCGAACTATGGGATGTTGATAACCCCATGATGGCAGGCCTGGTTGAAAATCAGGACAGCTATATGCAGAGCGTGGCCGCCCAACGGCCCTTCTTCTTCGACCACATCCAACCGATCACCGCGCAGGCCTTCGAGGAGTTCTATCAACTCACCGGGCGTCGCTACGGTCGTGTGATGAGCTACCGGGCCGAGGACGCCGAGTACATCTTGCTCGGCCAGGGCAGCGTAGTGCCCAGCGCCGAGGTGGTCGCGGACTATCTGCGTCGCACCCGGAATATCAAAGTTGGGGTCGTGGATATGTGCATGTTCCGCCCCTTCCCGGCGGACCTTGTGGGTCGGGTTCTCAAGGGCAAAAAGGGGGTCGCGGTGCTCGAGCGCCTCGACCAGCCTCTGGCCGTAGACCAGCCCCTCATGCGCGAGATCCGCGCCACGATCAGCCAGTGCATGGAAAATGGCCGGGACCCCAAGAACCCGGCCTACCCGCATCTTGAGGCCTATACTAAGGCCACGGATGCGCCGGTGTTATACTCCGGCGCCTTCGGGCTCGGCTCCCGTGACCTGCAGCCGGAGGGGCTCATCGGCGCAGTGGAGAACATGCTCGATAAGGGCAAGCGTAAGAAGAGCTTTTACCTGTCCATCGACTTTTTGAGGGATAAGGCCTTCACGCCCAAGCAAGAGCTGCATCAGCAGGCCATCGAAAAGTCCTACCCCCACGTCAAGGAGCTCACCGTGCGCGGCACCGAGAACCCAAACCTGATGCCAGAGGGTGCGATCACGGTGCGCTTTCACTCCATCGGAGGCTGGGGCGCGATCACGACGGGCAAGAACCTGGCGATGACCTTGTTCGACCTGTTGGGCTACCACATCAAGGCCAACCCAAAGTACGGCTCTGAGAAGAAGGGGCAGCCCACAACCTACTATCTATCCGCCGCTCCGGAGCCTATCCGGGTCAATTGTGAGTATTTCTACGTCGACGTCGTGATGTCGCCGGACCCCAACGTCTTTCACCACACCAACGCGTTGGCGGGGCTCAAAGAGGGCGGAGTCTTCATCATTCAAAGTGATGCCGGCTCGCCCGAGGCGATGTGGAAGAGCATCCCGGACCAGTATCAGCGCACGATCATCAATAAGAAGATCCAGGTCTACTATCTCGACGCGTTCCAGATCGCCCGAGACGAAGCCACGGATGTTGATCTGCAGCTGCGTATGCAGGGCATCGCTTTTCAGGGGGCGTTCTTTCACGCGTCCACCGTCATGAAACAGGCGGGGCTTAGCGATGAGCGCCTGCTGGGCGCGATCAAGGACCAGCTTCAGCATAAGTTTGGCTCCAAGGGGGCCCGCGTCGTCGAAGACAACATGCGCGTCGTACGTCGCGGGTTCAGCGAGCTCAAGAAGGTGCCGCAGCTGCCGGTGACGCCCAAGGAGGCGAAGACGGCCAAGAAGGCGGCGAGCTCAGACTTGCCGGTGATGATGAAGGACGCGCCCCGCAGCCAGATGCCGGCCAGCGATGTGCATCGCTTCTGGGAGCAGACGGGCACCTTCTACGCCCGGGGCATGGGCAACGATAATATCACGGACCCCTTCATCGGCCTCGGCATCATGCCGGCCAGCACCAGCGTCTTTCGGGACATGACGGGCATTCGTTTTCACCATCCAGAGTGGAACGCGGAAAACTGTACCGCTTGCGGCAATTGCTACACGGTCTGCCCGGATACCGCGATCCCTGGCCTCGTCTCTGAGGTGGGCGCCGTGCTTGATACGGTAGTGCAGAGGGTCAAGAAGGAGGGCCCGGTCAAGCACCTGTCTAAGGCGGTGCGGGCTCTCGAAAAGCACCTGCACGCCGCCTTCTCCGAGAGCAAGGAGACGGACCCTGTCGCTGAGCTGCTGCAGGACGCCATCGAGAAGACCCTGGCCGAGTCGACGCTGCCCGAGGCCGATCTGGGTGCGCTTAAGTCTGAGTTCAAACGCTTCTCTGAGGCTATGGGCGGCTTCAAGTTCGCGCTGAGCCGGCCGTACTATACCAACGTCGAGAAGAAGGAAAAGGGCGCGGGCGGGCTGCTGTCCATCACGATCAACCCTTATACCTGTAAGGGCTGCATGGAGTGCGTGGAGGTCTGCGGGGATGATGCCCTGCGCGCCGTGCCCCAGACCGATGAGAGCGTAGACCGGCTGCGTGAGCATTGGGACTTTTGGACCGACCTGCCCAATACACCCAAAAAGTATATCCGGGTTGATAACTTAGAGGAGGGTATCGGCGCGCTGGAGACCATCTTGCTCGACAAGACGGCCTACACGCAGTTCGCCAGCGGCGACGGCGCCTGCCTGGGCTGCTCAGAGAAGACGGCGATTCACCTCTTTGTCGCCACGGTCGAGTCCTTGATGCGGCCCCGGGTGGAAAAGCACGTCGCCTACCTGGAAGACTTGATTGGGCGCCTGGAGCAGCACATCCAGAACAAGCTCATGTCGGGCATTAACATCTCTGACCCCGAGGCGATCGGGGCGGTGATGAACCGCATGGCCTCCCAGGATGTGACGCTGGCCAGTCTCGCGGAGCAGATGGAGAAGGCCCGAGGTGGCGACCCCATCGACCCGGAGTGGATGCGGCGCGTGACCCAGCTGCTCGCGAAGCTGAAGAACCTCCACTATAAGTACCTCAAGGGCACCACGGGACGTGGGCGGGTCAATATGGGCATTATCAACTCCACTGGGTGTACCTCGGTGTGGGGCTCGACCTATCCCTTCAACCCCTATCCCTTCCCTTGGGCGAATCATCTCTTCCAGGACTCTCCATCGATCGCGTTGGGAGTCTTCGAGGGGCACATGTCCAAGATGGCGGAGGGCTTTCGGGCCGCTCGCCAGGCGGAGCTGGAGCTGTCCGGAAAGTACAGCGCGAAGAAGCATGATGAGTTCTTCACGTACTTCAACTGGGAGCAGTTCACAGATGAAGAGTGGGAGCTGTGTCCGCCGGTCGTCGCCGTGGGCGGCGATGGGGCGATGTACGACATCGGCTTTCAAAACCTCTCCCGCGCCATGATGAGCGGCAAGCCCATCAAGGTCGTGGTGGTGGATACGCAGGTCTACTCCAATACCGGTGGGCAGGCCTGCACGTCGGGCTTCATGGGCCAGATCTCGGACATGGCCCAGTTTGGCAAGGTCACGCAGGGCAAGATGGAGATGCGCAAAGAGATCGGCCTGATCGGCATGGCGCACCGCACCACCTACATCCTGCAGAGCACGATCGCGCACGCTGGGCACATGATTGAGGGCTTCATCGAGGGCCTCAAGACCCGCCGACCCGCGCTGTTCAACTTGTACTCCAGCTGCCAGCCCGAGCACGGCATTGGTGATGACATGAGTCATAACCAGGCTAAGTTGGCGGTGGAGTCACGGGCCTACCCGCTGTTCACCTATAACCCGGACCTCGGTAAGACCCCCGAGGAGTGCTTCAACCTCAGCGGCAACCCGGCCATGCATGACGCGTGGCCAACCTATACGCTGCGCTACAAGGAGGGCTCACGCGATAAGTCCATGGAGGTGCCCATGACCTTCGTAGACTTCGCGATCACGGAGACCCGATTCAGGAAGCACTTCCGCCAGGCCCCGCCCGCCACATGGAATGAGGACATGGTTCCGCTCAATGAGTTCTTGCTCATGAGCGAGGACGACCGGGAGGGCAAGTATCCCTTCGTCTGGGCCGTGGACCGCTCCCAAAAGCTGGGGCGCCTGCTGGTGGACCAGACGATGGTGAACTCGGCTCAGGAGCGTCAGGACTTTTGGATTATGCTCAAGGCGGTCGCAGGGGTGCGGCCTGAGGTCGAGGAGCAGGTTGAAGATGTAGAGGGCCGCGTGCGGCAGGAGGTCGTGGGCCGAATCGCTCAGGGCCTCATGCAGCTGGCCAGCGGCGAGGGCCTAGGTGCGCTGACGGCCGCCCCCGTGGAGCTGCCTGCGCCTGCGCCCAGCAACGGCGCGGCGGCGGCCCCTGCCGATGCTGGCGCCTATATGGCGCCCTGGTTGGATACCGAGGAGTGCACGGCTTGCGATGAGTGCATCAACATCAGTCGCAAGATCTTCGCCTATAATGACGCGGGCAAGGCCTTCATTCAGGACCCGCTGGGCGGCACTTACCAAGACTTGGTGAAGGCGGCCGAAAAGTGCACGGCCCAGGTCATTCACCCAGGGTTGCCGAAGGACCCGGAGGCCAAGGACATGGTCAAGTGGATTGGCCGGGCTGAAAAGTACAACTAGGGGCCGCTAGGGACGTCGTGATGTTCAAGCGCTGGGCCAAGAAGACCTTCGCTCATGGGATTCATCCCAAGGAGGAGAAGTCCGCGACGGCGGGGCTGCCGATTCGGCAGTTCCCCTTCGCGCCGGCCTTGAGCATCCCGCTGTCCCAGCACATTGGAAAGCCCGCAAAGTGCGTGGTTCGGGAGGGCCAGGAGGTTCAGCGCGGGCAACGACTCGCCGACCCCGATGGTTTCATGTCAGTGGCGATGCACGCGCCGGCGGCCGGCGTGGTGCGGCGTCTGGGGCTCATGCCGAGCATCACCGGCAAGATGGTGCAGGGGGTCTTCCTCGAGCCCTTCGCTGGCTCCAGCCAGGAGGTACCTGAAGGTGAGGGCATCGACCCGGTGAGTGCGACCCCCGAGGAGATCCTCGAGGCTATTCAGCAGGCCGGCATCGTGGGGCTGGGTGGGGCGGCCTTTCCCACCCACGTCAAACTCAAGGTGCCCGAGGGCAAAAGATGTGAGGTCTTGATCCTCAACGGTGTGGAGTGTGAGCCCTATCTGACGACGGACCACCGCGTGATGCTCGAGCAGGCCGAGGACGTCTACATGGGCCTGCGCTACCTTCGCCGGGTCACCGGGGCGTCCCGCACCATGATTGGCATCGAGGCCAATAAGGCCGATGCGGCCCAGCACCTTCGGGACATGCGTCCCGCTGATCTGCAGGACGTGCAGGTTGAGTTGCTGCCTGTGAAGTATCCTCAAGGCGCCGAGAAGATGCTGATCACCGCGTTGATGGGCGAACAGGTGCCCTCGGGTGGCCTGCCCATCGATGTGGGCGCGGTGGTCGTGAACGTGGCGACCTGCGCGGAGATCGGCCGGCTGCTGCCCTACGGGCAGGGCATTCAAGAGCGCATTGTGACCGTCACCGGCCCAGGAGTGAAGGATAAGGGCAACTATCGGATCCCGATGGGTACGCCGCTTCGCTTTATCCTCGATACGGTGGGTGTGCAGGACAGCTTGACGCGCGTCTTCATGGGCGGCCCGATGATGGGCAGCGCGGTCTCCAGCCTCGATATCCCGATCGTGAAGGGCACCTCTGGAATCACCGCCTTGACGGAGGCCGAGACGGGGCAGGTGCGACAGGCTCGGGAGTATCCGTGCATTCGCTGCGCCTACTGCGTAGACGCGTGTCCCATCTTCTTAAACCCCTCACAGCTGGGCCTGTTGGCCAAAAATGGGGAGTTCGCTCAGATGGCGGATGAGTTCAATCTCATGGACTGCTTCGAGTGCGGCTCCTGCTCCTTTGTCTGCCCCTCTCATATCCCGCTTGTTCAGCACTTTCGGGTCGCCAAGGCGGCGGTCAGAAAGGCGAAGGCCTCCGCATGACGCTCAAAGACAAGGTGCTTGAGCTGCGCACAACGCCCCATGTCAGCGCGGGGCATAGTGTGGACCTCATCATGCGCAACGTGGTGTGGGCCCTTATTCCTGCCGCGGCCTTCGGAGTCTACGCCTTTGGCCTCGCAGGGGCTGTGACCCTCATCGCGGCGGTGCTGTCCTGCGTGCTGACCGAGCACTTATTCTGCAAGTTCTCTGGCCGGCCCACCACGGTCGGGGACGCCTCCGCGATCATTACGGGGCTTTTGTACGGAATGACGCTGCCTCCGGGGCTACCGGTTTGGATGACGGTGATGGGCGGCATCATCGCGATTGGCCTGGGCAAGTCTCTCTTTGGTGGCCTGGGCTATAACGCGTTTAACCCGGCCTTGGTGGGGCGGGCCGTCTTGCAGGCCGCCTTTCCGGTCGCGATGACGACCTGGTACCCATCGATGGGGCCCGAGCGCTTCACATCGTTTGCATCCTCCACGTGGACGCTGCCCTTTGCCGCGCCGGAGTATCTCGACGCGGTCTCCAGCGCCACTCCGCTCGCGGCGTGGAAGTTCGATCACCAGCTCGCTCAGGCCTCAGACCTGATGTGGGGCATGACGACCGGCTCGACGGGGGAGACCAGCGCTGTACTGTTGCTGGTGGGCGGCGTGTATCTGGCGGCCCGCAACATGCTGAACTGGCGGATCCCGGTGACAATCTTTGTGACCGTGGGTGTGCTCACCCAAGCTCTGTACCTCATCGACTCTGGGGCCTACCCGCCGCCTCAGTTCATGTTGCTGTCGGGCGGGCTCATGCTGGGCGCAGTCTACATGGCGACCGACATGGTGGCCTCGCCTATGACCTCCCTCGGAGTTGTGCTCTACGGGATCTTGGTGGCGGCCCTCACGGTGGTGATTCGCTTGTGGGGCGGCATGCCCGAGGGGGTGATGTATGCGCTGTTACTCGGGAACGCGGTGGCGCCCCACATCGATAGTCTGTGCCACCCCAAGGTCTACGGGCTGAGTCCCGGGAGGGCACGCTAATGGATGTCCGGGCTCAACCTCAGCCCAGCGCTCTTGCGATGTACCGTGCTCTGGTGGGCATTGGGGTGGTGTGTGGGCTGCTCATCGTCGCGGTCTATGAGGGGACCAAGCCGATGATCGACGCCAATAAAGCCGAGGCGCTCGAGCGAGCCATCTTCCGCGTGCTGCCCAAGGCCAAGTCCAGCCGTACTTTTGTGCCCAGCGGCGATGGGTTCGAATCTACGGAGGGACCCGCGCAGGGCGAGCGTGTGTATGCTGGCTACGATGAGTCCGGCGCGCTGATTGGCTTGGCGCTGGAGGCCGCGGGCATGGGCTATGCGGATACTATCCACGTGCTCTATGGTTATGACTTCGAGGCCCAAGCTATCGCCGGCCTCGTCGTGCTGCAGAGCAAGGAGACACCCGGTCTGGGTGATAAGATCGAAAAGGATCCGGCGTTCTTGAAGAACTTCGAAGCCCTCGATGTGCGGCTGGATGCTCAACAAAAGGGCCTCGCAAATGAGATTGTCGCCGTGAAGAGCGGCGCAAAGACGAAGGATTACGAGGTGGATGGCATCACAGGGGCGACGATCTCATCAAAGGCCATCGCGGCCTTGTTGCAGGTCAGCGCCAGTCGATGGGTGCCGAAGCTGAGGGTCCGTAGGCTCGACTTTGAAGCCCAGGCGGAGGGGCAGCCATGAGCTCGGAAGTTATGACGAGCCCCACAGATGAGTTCCTCAAGGGCCTGTGGCGCGAAAATCCCGTCTTCGTGCAGGTCCTGGGCATGTGCCCGGTGCTCGCGGTGACAAACTCCGCCATCAACGCGCTGGCGATGGGTTTGGCGTCAACCTTCGTATTGGTCATGGCGAACACCGCCGTGTCTACGCTGCGGCACTTCATCCCCAAGCAGGTGCGCATCGCGAGCTATATTCTCATCATCGCGACCTTCGTGACCATCGTGGAGTATGTGATTCAGGCGATGAGTTTAGAGCTTCACAAGGCGCTGGGGGCCTTCATCTCCCTCATTGTCGTCAATTGCTTGATCTTGGGGCGGGCTGAGGCCTTCGCCTCGAAGAATACCGTGCCCCGCGCGGTGCTCGATGGCCTGGGCATGGGCCTTGGTTTCACTTTGGCGCTGTTCTGCCTGGGCTCCGTCCGGGAGATTCTCGGCAGCGGAGCCCTCTTTGGCTTTTCGATCTTCCCTGAGGGCTATCAGCCCTGGGTTATCATGATTTTGCCCAGCGGAGGCTTCTTCACGCTCGGGGCCTGGCTGCTTGTATTCAACGCATTGGCCAAGCGGCGCGCGGCGCGCCTGGCCCGGCAGGAGGCTGCGTTATGAATGACGAGCCACTGTGGAGCATCTTTTTGAACGCCAGCTTGGTGAATAACTTTGTGCTCGCCTACTTTTTGGGGATCTGCCCATTCTTAGGGGTCTCAGGCAAGATTTCGACGGCCTCCCGTATGGGGGCTGCGGTGACCTTCGTCATGCTGGTGAGCTCCGCCTGCGCCTACGGCATTCACGCCTTCTTGGTGATGATCGACGCGCCCTATCTTCAGCTCATCTCCTTCATCGTGGTGATCGCGTCCACGGTGCAGCTCGTGGAGATGTTCATCAAGAAGGTCAGCCCGACCCTGTTTCGGGCTTTGGGCATATTCTTGCCGCTGATCACCACAAACTGCGCGATCCTTGGATTGGCGCTCTTTCAGACCAATAAGGGCTATAACCTGGTGCAGTCTTTGACCTACGCGATGGGCGCGGGCCTGGGCTTTACTCTAGCGCTGGTACTTATGGCCGGGGTGCGCGAGAAGCTGGACCTGGCGGATGTGCCGGATGTGGTGCGCGGCACCGCTGTGACGCTGATGGTCGCGGGCATTCTCTCCGTTGGCTTCATGGGCTTCGCGGGGTTGGGGGGCTAGGCATGCAAAGATACCTGATCGCCGTAGGAGCTATCTGCTCTATTGTACTTATCTGGGCCTGGGTGCAGACGACCTGGCGCCGCGTCATCACTGGCAATACCGGTGATGAGGATGTTCTTGCTGCTCGTATGAGCTGTCATGGCTGCACGTGCTCCAATAGTGGTTCGTGCAAGACCCGGGAGACAAACCATGCATCTACATGACTACGATACTTCGATCCGCCATCAGGCACTCTTGGTCTCCTCAGATCGAGTCTCGGCGCCGGGTCTTCTCGACGAGGTGCGGGAGCTCGTCTTTGACGTGCACTCCGGACTGAGCGCCGAGGTCGGACAGAGTCTTGGGGTCTTGGTTCCAGGGGACGTCGACTTTGGGCCCAAGGAGCACCTGCGCCTGTATAGCATCAGCGATGTGCCCGAGTCGCGGGACGCCGGCCTGACGCGCTTTAAGATCTGCGTCAAACGGGTCAACTACATCGACGCCTACAGCGGGGAGCGCTATGAGGGCCGCGCATCTAATTATCTGTGCGACCTGAAGGTGGGCGATAGCGTCGAGATGAGTGGTCCCTTCGGGCTACCCTATGAGCTCCCCATGGATGATGAGGCCAACCTCATCCTCATCGCGATGGGCACCGGCATTGCGCCCTTTAGGGCCTTCGTAAAGAAGCTCTACAAGGAGCGGCCGGGCTTCAAGGGCGAGGTCCGTCTCTTCCACGGCGCGCGCAGCGGCCTGGAGATGCTCTACATGAACGAGGAGCAGGACGACTTTGCGCAGTACTACGACAAGGAGACCTTTGAGGCCTTCAAAGCGCTAAGCCCGCGGCCGCATTGGGAGGACCCCATCGCCTGGGATCACGCCTTGGGCGAGCGGGGGGCCGAGCTTTGGCGCATGATGGGAGAGGCTCACACCCGGGTCTACATCGCGGGCCAGGGCTCCTTGGAGGGCACGCTCGACAAGGTCTTCAGCACAATCGTGGGTGATCCCGACAAGTGGAGCTTGAGAAAGGCCGAGCTGAAGGCCGGACGCCGCTGGACTGAGCTGTACTACTAGGATTAACCCCGGGGGCGACAGCGGCAGGATTGGCCACAGCCGCGGCCTGCTCCAGACTGCCCACTGTGAGCGGTCTACGTACAGCGAGCGCTGTCTTGGGACTCGTAGCTCTGATTCAGGGCTGCGGCGGCGATCCTGACGTTGTGGGCCGGGCCTGTAGCTTGGCGGCGCCCTGTCCCAATGAGTACGTCTGCGGCGGCGACCAGACCTGCCAGCTGCCTTGCCAAGATGATAGCGAGTGCGCGGCGGATACCGTGTGCATGGCCGGCCTGTGCCTTGCCATGGAGGGCAAGGCAACCTGCGCAAGCCAAGCGGATTGTGAAGCCGATGAGGCCTGCGTCTCTGGGCTCTGCGAGCCGGCCTCGTCGACCGAGTGCCGAGTGGCCTCCGATTGTGTGAGCCCCGGAGTCTGCCAGGTCGCCGAAGGCGCGACCTGCGACGTGGGTCGCTGCATGTACTCGGCGCTCATCTGTGACAGCCCTCCTGCGGCGGAGTGCGCCGGCAATAATGACGTCTTTCGTACTTTCGGTGCCGGCGCATGCGAGGCGGCGAGCGGCACCTGCGTCTATCCCACCACGGACGTGGCGTGTGCGTCCTGCGAGACGACCTGCTTGATGCCCTGTGAGGGCGTGCAGTGCCCCGATCTGCAAGGTGGCTGTCAGACCGGGGGGCGCTGTGAAGCACAGCCTGCGCCCGCGCCGGCGGAGTGTGTCTACGACACGACCCAAGATGGCACGGCCTGCACCCAGCCTCAGGGCGGCGCCGGTGCCTGTGAGCAAGGGCGCTGCGTAGCGTGTACCTCCGCGGCCCAATGTGATGACAACAACCCTTGCACCCTCGATGGCTGCGATGCGACGGCGGGGGCCTGCACCCATACGCCGCAGGCGGGGGCCTGTGATGATGGGAATCTCTGTACCCTGGGGGATGCCTGCGTGAACGGGCAGTGCCGCGGCGCGAGCAGCGTATCCTGCAACAGTCCGCCCGGTGAGTGCTACGAGGCGGCGGGCACCTGCGAGTCGGGCACGGGGCAGTGCAGCTATGCACCGCGAGCTGCGGGCAGCGCCTGCAGTCCCGACGCGGTGGCCTGCACGCAGGACATCTGTGATGGCGCGGGCGCCTGCACTCACCCTCCTGCGGCGGTGGCGGCGCCTTGTGATGATGGTCAGGCCTGCACATATAACGATGGCTGTGATGGCAATGGAGCCTGCACAGGCACGCCTGTGGTGTGCTCGGATGGGCCCGGCGTCTGCGGGGCCGCCAGAGCGTGCAATGGCACCGCGCAGTGCACTGAGGTGTACCCGGGGGCCAGCACGAGCTGCGACGATGGTAACCTGTGCTCTCACACCGACCGCTGCAACGGCATCGGCGGGTGCCAGGGCACCAGCTACTCCTGCAATGACAGTGATATTTGTACCACCGACGCCTGTGACGGCACGGGAAGCTGCGGCCATACGCTGCTGGCCCCGACCGGCTTGGCACCCACGGGCGGGGCCACCGTCTCGCGCCAGGATGTGATCTTGGTATGGAGCCCCTGCCTGTCTGCGACCGAGTATGAGCTGGAGATTCAATATCAGCGCAGCGATGGCACCTGGTGGCCTTACGTGACCTATACCGAGGTCAACAGCAATAAGACCTTCTATCCTTGCTCCAGCCAGGCCCCAGCGGCGCCCTGCAACTCAAACTTCCGCTTTCGAGTGCGCGCGCTCAGCGGGGGCGTCTACAGCCCTCACGCGCCTTGGGCGACCTTCCTGTGGGCCAATTGCCGCTCCTGTTGAATTGAGACACGCCTTGAGGCCCGGCGTCGATTCTGCTCGTTCGCCTTGCACCTAAGCCCTAGACTGAGTGCCCGGTCATGCTGGTCTCCCTCTCTGTCGCGGCCCTGCTCGCCGCCATGTTCACGTTCCGCTTTCGCACCTGGCAGCACCCACTTTGGGGCCTGGCCTACTTCACACTCTTCGCCGTGGTGGAGTCGGTGGCTCAAAACGTCTTCTTGCCGGCGGGCACGCTTCCGAATGAGATCGCCTTCATCTGCTTGCCGCTGGCCGCGATCTTTGTCGCGCTCACATTTGCCTTGAGAAAGTACGAAGCCGATAATCCATCCCGCCCGTGACGCCGCGCCTCAACAAGCTGCCCATATACAAGGGTGTGGCCTGCGTAGAGGTCGCCAGCGCCCACGGCGCCCGGTGGTGGTACGCAGGGGCGGGGCTCAACTACAGCCCGCTGCTCGTCAGTGACATCCAGAGCCTCAAGCAGGTGCGCATCCCCAGCATGGGCGAGGACCGGGTCGTGGTGCGTGTGGCCACCCGCGTCGAGATGCTCGCGGTCAACCTCGCGCGCAGCGACATCGCGGCCTTCATCGCCAGGGGCTGGTGGTCCAAGGGGTACCTGCAGCCGCCCTTTGACGCCATCGAGTACACGTCCTGGCCGGCATATACAAAGGGCGCGCGTGCCAGCGCCAGCGCGCGTGCGCTGCTGGCTTGAGCCGCAACTATGGGGCCGCGTCCGCGCGTTTGGTGCAGCGGCGCTTGTTCTCACAGCCGCCGCCGCCGCAACCACCTCCGCCGCCGCAGCCGCCTTCGCCGCCGTGCTCGACATGGCGTGCGTCGGGGTCGAGGCGGCGCAACCAGGATTGCGCGAGCACCCACCCGCCGCAGAGCAGGGCCAGCCCGATAATGGCGGCTCCGTGCTGCCACCAAGCGTGCATCAGGCGGCGCCCCCGAACAGGCCTGCAAAGCCCTGAAAGGCCATCGAGAGCAGGCCGGCGATCAGAAGGTTGAGGGCCGTGCCCCGCACGACGGCGGGCACATCTGATAGTTCGGCCTCTTCGCGCAAGCCGGCCATGAGCGCCAAGGCCAGCGTCAGCCCGATGCCCGCGCCGAGCGCGAAGACCAGCCCCTGCCAAAAACCATAGCCGCGGCTGGTCTGAAATAGAGCGAGGCCCAGGATGGCGCAATTGGTCGTGATCAGCGGAAGGAAGATACCGAGGGCCCTGAAGAGGTTCGGGGACATCTTGCGAATGACCATCTCCACAAATTGCACCGTGCTCGCGATGACGACGATGAAGCTGATGAGCCGAAGGTAGGGTGCGTAGGGCAGCACAAAACTATTCAGCAGCCAGGCGCAGATGGACGTGATGATCAGGACAAAGATGTTGGCCAGGCCCAGCCGAAACGCGGTCTCAAGCCGGCTGGATACTCCAAAGAAGGGGCATAAGCCCAGGAAGTAGGCCAGGGTGAAGTTATTCACCAGCACCGCGCTGATGAAGATCCAAGCGAGCTGACTCATGCGGCCCCCTTGCGGAACTTGACCCAATTAAAGACCACCATGATGAGGCCCAGCATGATGAAGCCACCCGGAGGCAAGATCATGATGACCCAGGGTTCATAGTTGGGCCCGAAGAGTGAGACTCCAAAAATTGAGCCCATGCCGAGGACCTCCCGGCTGGCGCCCAGGCAGAATAGGGCAAAGCCAAAACCGAGCCCCATGCCCAAGGCGTCCACGAAGGCCATCCACAGGGTGTTCTTGGAGGCGAAGGCCTCTTGGCGACCCAGGATTAGGCAGTTGACCACGATAAGTGAGATGAAAGCGCCCAACTCTTTGTGCACCGCCGGAACGGTGGCGGCGAGGGTCATGTCAGCCACGGTGACAAATGTGGCGATGATGATGATGTAGGTCGTGATCCGGACCTGCTTAGGGATGACCGTGCGAAGCGCCGAGACCAAGACGCTGGAGCCCAATAGGACAAAGAGCGTTGCGCTGGCCATCGCCAGCGCGTTGATGGCGGAGTTGGTGACCGCGAGCATCGGACACATGCCGAGCACTCCGACAAAGACCGGGTTCTCTTTCCAGATGCCCTTCACAAACTCAGCGTAGGCTTCACTGGGGCTGCTCGGCGCGCTCATGGCTGGCCTCCAGAGGGGGCGTCCATGGGAGGCGCGGCGGGCAGCTTCGCACGCCAGGTATCGTTGCCCGCGTTGATAATGCTCACGACGGCCTTGCAGGAGATGGTTGCCCCCGTGATTCCGTCGACATGATGGGGCGCGGTGCCCTGTCCGTTGGCGACGACCTCTGGTTTGGGCTCGTTGGCCAAGGCCCTAAACTCAGCAACAAAGTCTGCATCTTTATAGATGCGGTCCCCCAGGCCAGGGGTCTCTCGACTATCGATGACCTGCATGCCTTGCACCTTCGAGCCGTCCGGTGTGAGGCCCCAGAGCAGCCGAATGGTATCTTGAAACCCGGCACCCTCCCCGGAGACGGCCCAGCCCAAAAAGGCCTCATCACTCCAGGCCGCGTATACGCTCGGGCCCTCGCTCTTTTCAGCGGCCGCTACGAGCGTGCCGTCTTGCAGCTCAAGCTTGGCCAACTTGGTGGCTCCGGGCACCACCTCGAAGACGGCGCGTTTGAGCGCCTGTCGACGGTGAGCCTCGATGCGGGGCTGCGTGATCTCGTAGGCCATCACGAGGATGAGGCCCGAGACCAGGCCCGCGACGGCCAAAGTCAGGGCGAGCCGCGCCGAGCTGGGCTCCTTGGCCTGGGGCAGGGTGGGTTGCGCCGCCGCCGTCACGACTTCACCGGCTTTCGTCCAAAGGGTCGCGGCTGGAAAAAGCGCTCCAGCAGCGGCGTCGCTGCGTTCATGAGCAAGATGCCGTACATCACGCCCTCGGGCAGGCCGCCCCATAGGCGCACCAAGACCACGACGACCCCCACGCCCACTCCGAAGAACCAGGTGGCCAGCGGGGCTGTGGGTGAGCACACCGGGTCGGTGGCCATGAAGACCGCGCCGAACATCAAGCCGCCCGACAGCAGCATGAACATGGGGCTGGGATAGACCGATGGGTCGATCAGCCAAAACAGGCCGGAGAGCAGAGCCACCGTTGCGAGGATGGAGACCGGGATGCGCCAGTCGAGTCCGCGGCGAATGAGCAGGTACAGCCCACCGATGATGATCGCGAGCGCGGAGGTCTCGCCCAAGGAGCCCGGCACAGAGCCCAGCATTAAGTCCGTGGTCGGCGCGGCAAGCTGCTCAAACTTCATGCGGGCCAGTGGCGATGCTGTGGTGACCGCGTCAACACTCTTAAGCAGGGGCAGGGCCAGCGCCTCTGGGCGCATCTTCATCAGGCCGTCCGGGAGCACCCAGCTGGTCATAGCCGTGGGAAAGGCAGCCTGCAGAAATGCTCGGCCGACGAGGGCCGGGTTGAAGAGGTTCTGTCCGAGGCCGCCGAAGGCGACCTTGCCGATGCCGATGGCGACGATGCCGCCCACGAAGGCCATCCAAAGCGGCAGGCCGGGCGGCAGGGTGAGGCCGAGCAGAACGCCGGTCAGAAGGCCGCTGCCATCACTGAGGCACTGTAGGCGTGGCCTCAGTGGGGTGAAGAGCAGCTCGGCCACAAGGGCGCCCAGGGTGGCGACGAGCACGCCGGTGAGCGCGCTGAGGCCAAAGTGGTACACCGCAGCCACCAAGACGAGGGCGAGGGCGAGCAGCACGTCGAACATCAGCCCGCGCGTCGTGACCGGGGTCCGCACGAAGGGCGCGGCGTGCAAGATCAGGCTGCGTGGACCTTCGGCGGCGCGGTGAAGCGGCGAGCTCATTATTTGGCCCTCTTGGCGCGCAAGTCAGCCTTCGCGACTCGGATGAGCTGCACAATGGGCACGCCCGAGGGGCATGACCATGTGCAGGCCCCGCACTCGACGCAGTCCATGACGAAGTAGCGCTCCATCTCATCAAAGCGCCTGGCTTTGGAGAGTTTGGCGAGGCGGGTAGGATTCAAAAAGTGGGGACAGGCCTCGAGGCAGCGCCCACACCGAACGCAGGCGTACTCATTGGGCAGCCGCGTCTCCTTGTCTGTGAAGGCCAGCAGGCCCGAGGTGCCTTTGAGCACCGGCGCTTCGAGGCTGGCGACGGGGGTGCCCATCATGGGGCCACCCATGACGACCAATCGAGCGTCGGGCTTGAGCCCGCCCGCGCGCTCGAAGACCTGCCTCAGGGGGGTGCCGATGGGAACCATCAAGTTGCAAGGCTCCTTGACGGCTGGTCCGGAGACGGTGACGACACGCTCGATGAGCGGCACGCCGCGCAGCAGCCAGTCTGCGAGGGCGGCCACGGTGCCCACATTGTTGACGACATAGCCCACATCTAGGGGCAGCTTTCCGGCTGGGATCTCAAGCCCAAAGAGGGCGCGGATCAGCATCTTCTCTGCCCCCTGAGGGTACTTGACGGGCAGCTCCTTGACCTCAATGGGCAAGCTGGGCTGCAGCTTGTCGATGGCGGCCCGCAGAGCCTCGGCCCCGTCGGGCTTATTGTCCTCAAGGCCGATGCATACGCCCTCGGCGCCGAGGTGGTAGCCCAGAATTTCAGCGCCCTGCACGACGGCGACCGCGCTTTCGACCATGAGCCGGTGGTCGCTTGTGAGGTAGGGCTCACACTCGGCGCCGTTGAGCACCAGCTGCTTACAGCTCTTGCCCTCGGGCAGCTTGTATTTGACGTGGCTGGGGAAGGCGGCGCCGCCCATGCCGACCAAGCCGCCGTCCTGGGTCGCTTGCACGAAGCTATCGATGTCCATCTGGCGCCAGTCCTGGGCTGGAGCTTGGGGCGCCTGCTGGGGGTCAAAGAGGTCGGCCTCGATCTCTATCGCCTTCACGAGGGCGCCGTTGGCATGCCTTCGCTCCTCGATGGCGGTCACGGTCCCGGTGACGGGGCTATGCAAGCTCGTGGACACAAAGCCTGCAGGATCTGCGATGCGCTGCCCGCGCCGCACTTTCTGACCGGGGCGTACCGTCGGCACCGAGGGCCCACCGATGTGCTGCCCCAGCAATAGCTCGTAGCGCTGTACGAAGGGCATGCGCGCGATCGGGATGTGTGCAGTGGCCAGCTTGTTATCGCTGGGGTGCACCCCGTGCCGAAAGTGCTGAGGCAGCAGGTCGATCACGACTTTGGGCCCCTCGTCGCGCCGTCGTAGCCGGCCAACCGCATCAAGCGATCGGTGACCTGGTGCGCAGTGCGTTGCTGCTGGGCGGCCTGCAAGGTCTGTAGGGCTTCAGCGTGGGCCTGATTCAAGGCCGCAATCTGCGCCTCATGCTCGGCCCTCAGCCGCGCTTCAGCGTCGGCCTCAACCTGCGCCGTGAACGGCGTCACCTCTCCTGCGATCTCCTGCAGGGCCTGCCAGGCGCCGGCCCAGCGTCGGATGGCGCTCAATAGGCGTGGGCTGGGGCTGAGCCGTTCGCCGTCTTCACGGTCGATGGCGGGTGCCGACGTGGGTTTGGAGAGCGACAACCAGGCCTGCACCGTGGGCGCCGCTTCATCTGCGGGCTCAAAGTGCGCGTCAAAGCGCCGCTGGGCCATGAGCCAGTGCGCCGGGGTAAAGGGTCCCTCGGGGCCTTCGTGCCAGGCGGCCTTGGGCTCGGGGTTGCCGCTGAGGTCGACCCGGGCCCCCAGTACACCGGCGCGCCGGGGGTCATAGGTGAACAACGGGAAGGTCCGGCTCTGCACAGCGAGGCGGGCGAGCGCCAAAGAGGCGTCAGGGGCGATGCCATCTCTTTGCGGGCTGGGCGCGTACAAGTGCAGCAGCGCGGGGCCGTCATAGTGCAAGGCAGCATGCACAGCGGGACCGAAGTGCTTGGGAAAGGCCACGGAGCTTTGCACCACCAGCGCTTGGCGATGTGCGATCGCGAGCATGCCGAGATCTGGTGGCGGAGCCCCGCCGCCCGGGCCCAGCCGTCGACCCGGGTCCGCGAGCACGACGACCTTGAAGGGGCGCTCTGTGCCGAGCAGAGCGAGCAGGGAGCCCAGCTCGGCCTCGCCGAGGGTCGCCTCGTCCCCGATGACGAAGATGGGTGGCACCATCGATCTGGCCTCCGCGCTCCAGCGGTCGAAGGGCATCGGCGCCGGCGGCACGCCGTCGAAGGGCAATCTATCTTTCAGAGCGAGCAGCTGCTGTGCGTCATGAATCGCGGCCACGACTTTGTGCGCGGCGGCGAGCTGGCCCTCGAAGAGCCCGCGTGCCATCCGGGCTGCAGACCGTGGGCTGGCTGCGACGACCGGGGCGGTGAAGGGATTATAGGGAAAGCGGGTGAGACCCTCTGCGAAGGTGCCCTCACACAGGACGAGACCATAGCGCGCACGCCCCAGCCCTTGGCGACCCTCCTGCAAGGTGTACCGCAGATCCGCGAGGTTATTGGCCGCTTCGGTGAGGCGCTGCAGAAAGGCGGCGTCTACGTGGCCGCCATCGACCGCGCCGGCCATGCGCTCGGACAGGTTGGAGAGGTTCACCTCATGCTTGGCCAGGCCCTTGAGCCCCTCGGAGAGCGCCTGTAGATCCTGAACCGGCAAGACAGCGCTCAGCAGGGCCTGGATCTTCGAAGACAACTTATCCTGCAGATCGCTGAGCTGGTGCACTTGATGGCTCAGGGCGCGCTGACGCTCGGCCTCGGCCTCGGCGAGCAACAGCAGTAGGGCCTGACGCTCTCCGGAGCCAGGCTCGACTTCATCACCGCCGACCAGGCCTAGAGCGTGCTTGGACATCAGGTTGGCGGCTAGGGGACCCATGAGGGTCGCCGCGCTCATCTGATCAATGATGGCGCCCGAGGTATCGGGCAACCGCAACCACTGTTGCTTGAGGTGGCGCGCCTTGTCGGTACGCCCTTCGCTGTCGGGCTCAGCGATAAGGGCCTGGTCTTCGCAGGCGGCGACGCACAGACCGCATCCCTTGCAGGTGTCGGCGTCGATGTTGAGGCTCAGCAGGTGGCCGGCGCTGGGATCTTTGGCGCGAGGATCATGAAAGAGTAGATCCGTGGCGCTGATGGGCAGATCTTCGATCTGAGAGACGCTACAGGCGAAGGCCACCTCTAGGGCCGCGCGCTTGGGTTCATCCGCTGCGGCCTTTTCGAGGATGGGCTCAAAGACCGCGTGAAACAGTGCGCCGGCGGTGGTCAGGCTGGGGTCCGCTGCGGCTGCGCGCAACGCAGCCTTCGCAATGCGTTTGATGAGGGGGCGCAGGGCCTGGGTCAGGTGCCCGGCCTTGGAAGCGGCCTGCATGCCGGCCTCAAGCAGCTCGGCTGGGCTCAGCGCGCTGACGCCGATGGCACCCTCTGGGCAGGTGCTCCAGCAGACACCACAGCCCGTGCAGTGATCCGGCCTCAGGTCCGGCAGCTGGCTTCGCGAAGGCGATACATCTTTGAAGCTGGCGGATAACACCGGTACGGCGCCGGTCGCCAAGAAGGGGTCTAAGCCCAGGGCGTTCTGCGCGCCCGCAGCGTACAGCCCCCCGACCTGGTCCCAGAACCGTGGCAGGCCGCTGAGGGTGGGGTCGAGCTGGCGAATCTGTCGGACCGGACCAGGCACCGTCGGCGCTGAGCCTGCCCTCGGCTGTGGGCCGGGGCGGGGCGCGCGCAGGGCCTGTATACTTTGTTGACCGGGCAAGGCGTCTTGCATGGCCTGGCGTTTGGGCCAAGCTGAGGCGTCGGGCGCGACCTCAAGTCCGAGGTAGACGTCGGTGGCCGCCTCGCCCTGCAGCACCTGCTCAGCATGAAGCAACAGATCAGCGGGGTTTGCAGGCCCACCATGCCCAAAGCGGGCGGAGTACAGGGCTGGTTTGTTCTTGGCCGGCCAGGCGGGGGAGCCGGTTGAGGCCCGGTGCATGACCTGGCGCATCGCGTCGCTCAACGGAGGGCTGCTGCCCAAGGGGTTATCGGTGCGCTCCAGGGTGAGCACCGCCCGGCACGCGCGGAGCGCGGCGATGACGTCTTGACTAGGCCAGGGCCGCAACATGTGCAGCCCGAGCACGCCGACCTTCTTCTTGGTTCGGCTCGTGAGCTGCTGGGCACAGCTCAGCGCAACATCCTGCAGGCTGCCTTGACAGACCAAGACAAGGTCTGCGCCTTGGGTCTGATCAACGAAGAGCGGTCCGTAGCTGCGCCCGGTCTGCGCGGCAAAAGCCTCGAGGGCTGAGCTGATGAGTGCCGGCAGCTCGGCGTCCACGAAAACCTGGCGCGCGGCGCGAGTCAGCGGCCAGCTCTCGGCGCCTTGGGCGGCACCCATGAGCAGCGGGCGATCGAGGTCATGCCAGCGCACGACGCGTCTGCGTCGCGAACCAAAGAGCAGCGCCTGCGCGGGGCTAGGGCTGTCGATAAAGTCATCGGGCTGGCCAAGGTACTGCTGCACGGTGGCTGCGGTGGGCAGCAAGACTTCGCTCGCCTGTTGTCCGGTGGCCTCATCATCGATGGCGACGAGCACCGGCACCAAGGCCGTCTCTGTGATGCGCCGGGCGATGAGCGCAAAGTCCACCGCCTGCTGGGGGTCTTTGGCGAACAGCTGCACGACGCCGGTGTGGCTGATCGTGTGGTAGCCATCGTGTCCGTCTCCGAGGGCCCGAGTGGCCCCTCCGATGGCACTGAGGCCCGCGTGCACCACCATCGGGGCCTGTAGGCCCGCAGCCTGGCTGAGCAGGTCGCTGAGGCCGGGCAGGTCACGTCCGTTCAACCAGGCGGTGGTCCGAAGGCCCGACAGGGCCATGCCCAGCGCGCCTGCCAGCGCCCCTCGGGGGCCATCGCCTGGGTCGAGTAGATCCTGACGCAGGCTGGCTTGCGCAGTGCCGGCAGGGCGAATCGTGAGCGCCTGTAGCAAGAGCCGAGCCTCTCGGTCCTCGGGCGCGGGTCCGCCAAGGCCGGCGGCTTCGCAGATCAGGGCTTCGGCGAGCGCGACCGCGGAGCGGCCATCCAGTGTGCTTTGCACACCCTCGTCGAAGGACTGAGGGGCCTTTTTAGCGAGCAGCCGGTCGAGTAGCTGACGGGTTCGCTCTAGCAGCATCCTTGGCGTCCTCTCTTAGTGCGGTGGGGCGGTCTTGAAACTGTGCGATGGGTACCCATCGAATCGCCCCGGTCGGGCAGCGCACAGTGGGTACGGGCGTAGCCAGCTGCACCAGGTCCTGGGCCACAACCGGCAAGTTGTTTTGCATCGTGATGAGGCCCTCGGGCGCGTCTTGGGCGCAGCGGCCGCAGGCATCGCAAGCCACCGTGCACAGCGCGCGGGCCGCATCACTGGCCAAGGGCGTTTTGCATTGAACGAGCAAGGGCATGTCCAGCGGCAGGATTTCGAACAGGTCTTTGGGGCAGGCCTGCACACAATCCCCGCAGGCGGTGCACAGGTGCACGTTCACGACCGGTAGACGGTCCGCGCTCATGGTGATGGCTGAAAAGGTACAGGCGCGGTCGCAGTCTGCTAGGCCCAGGCAGCCCCAGGCGCAGCTCTTGCCGCCGCCGCCGGATAGCGCGGCCCCGGCGCAGCTCTCATAACCCTCATAGTCCGCCATCTGGCGAGCTCGTCCCAGGCCACCGGCGCAGTGAAGCCGGGCCACGCGTTTGTGGGCCTGACCCGCCTCCACCCCCAAGAAGCTGGCCAGCGCGTCGATGCCCTCGGGGCTGGAGACTGTGCAGCCGCTGGGTGCGCGGTCCGAGGCCACCAAGCGCTCAGCGAAGGCACGGCAACCGGGCTCGCCGCAAGCTCCGCAATTTGAGCCCGGCAGCAGGTCTTCAACCTGCTCAAGGCGCGGGTCCTCCTCGACCTTCAACAGCCGGTGGGCCACGGCCAGGATGATGCCGAAGAGCAGGCCCAGTCCGCCCAGGATGAGGGCGCCGGTGGCGAGGCTGCCGATCACCTAGTTAAACCTCCGCGCTCGCTCTCGCAGGGCCTCAAGGTCGGGCTCGCTGGGATCCAGGGGCGATCCGGGGTGGATGCATTTGGAGGGGCAGCCCTCCGCGGCCTTGACGAGCTCTGCAAAGGAGCCTGCCTTGGGGTCGCCCACTACGACCTGCTTGTTGTCATCGTAGACGAACAGGCGCGGGTTGATGACCACACAGTCGTTGCAGCTGGTGCACAAGGCCGAATCCACCCAGGGTTCCTCGTCCTCGTCCTCGTCCTCCTGCTCAACCGGGGCTGGCGCGGGGCTGGGTGCGGGCGCAGTCTCGGTCGCAGGCAAGGTTGCTGAGATCGGGTCCGCGACGGGCACGGGTGCAAAGGCCGCCGGCGCTGGCACGCCAAGGGGACCGGCCTCCGTATCGAGCAAGACCGCCGTCAGCCGCTGCATCGCCTCTCGGGCTGCGCCGGCGCGCACGGCTTCGAGGGCCTCGGCGTGTTCGGCAGCTTGGTCCTTCAGGGCTTGCTTGAGTTTGGCCTCGGCCTCAGCGCTGACCTGTTCTTTGGC
>SPJJ01034740.1_pt1 | contig 27493 bp, 45 predicted proteins | sample 3741741 | NCBI WGS metagenome assembly SPJJ01 (sample SAMN10925908, study PRJNA522277) | cold seep metagenome | isolation source: Elba SIP-enriched marine methane seep metagenome, extraction at timepoint T1 | place: Italy: coast of Elba, Mediterranean Sea | collected 2014-05 | reverse complement strand
GTCACCGCTCACCCTGCCCGCTCGGTAGTGGCGCCCCGGCGCATCAGGCGCCCGAGTCGGTGTCGAGCAGGCTGGCGCCGTCGTCGGCTGCGTCGTCCTGCATCTCGATGAATGTCTCGCCGGCACCCACCACCACGTCACCCCACTGCGCATTGAGGCCCATGGCGCCAATGATGATCAGGCCGATCAGGACAGCGAAGGAAATCGCAACCTGCGGCGTGGCGATGGGCTTGAGCAGGCTGGCCAGCAGCGTGACGCAGCGCTCTCGACTCTGGCGGTCAGCCCGGATCTCGTCGAGCAGGTCCGAGCGGAGCGCGCCAAGCTCGCTCTTGACCTCCGCGATGTCCTGGCTGATGGCCTTCTGGCCCTCCTCGAGGCGGACCAGGCGGATCTCGCGCTGCGTGTCGGGCGGTAGGTGTGCGGTGGCAGACATGGGTGGTGGCTCCTACTCGCCGAGCACGGCGATGAAGAGGTCGTGGGGGTAGCGCTTGCGGATGCTCTCGGCGGACACCATGTCGACGGTGGGCCCGGCCTTGCGCACGCTCGTGGACTGCACGACCTGCAGGAAGTCGGCCTGAGGGTCGGCACGCACGAAGAACTGATGCCCGGCGCTCTTGTGGCGCCACCCCTGCACCAGGTGCCACCGGCCAGGCTGGAAGTCGGCCACGCGGTCACCGATCCCCCGCCGCATCACCGCGAACATCGGCGAGTCCTTGGCGGGGCCCATGATCTGCAGGTCGCGCCAGTCCTCGGCGGTCCAGCCGGCGTCGGGGTAGGCCGCAGCCAGAATGCAGCCGGTGAAGGTCGAGCAGACGCTGCCCTTGCCCGGGGGCAGGCTGACCCACTCGCCCAGCGAGAACGGCGCCTGGGCCTTGCCGTAGCGGCCGCCCATGAACAGCGCCGCCGCGGACATGATGCGCACGGACAGGGGCAGGGACGCCCACTGCCGCTCGTCGAGGCCGAGGTGATGACGTGCGAGCACTACTCCGCCCCGTCGTCGTGTGCCTTCACGATGGCGCCCACAATGGCCTCGATGCTGTCGCGGTCGTCCTCGCCCAGCGGGATGTCGGGGTGGTCGAGCACGGCGCCGACACCGGCGAGCACGCGTTCCCCCGGGGTGGTTGCGCTGGCGACAGCGGCCACGACCTCGAGGGCGTCACCGATGCCCGCCCACACGCGCAGCAGCTGCTCTTGGCACCGCTCCCGGCGCTCGGCAGCCGTGGCCACGCGCAGGTCCTCGCGCTTGGCGATGGCCTGGCGGTCCTCCTCGAGCTCGCGCAGCCACTCGACCTTGAGCAGGGCCACCTGGTCGGTGAGCGTCTTGATGGTCTCGGCGCTGGCGCCCTTGCGCTTAGCCTTCGCCAGGGCGGCCTCGGCCTTGCGGTGGGCGCGACGGGCGCGGCGGGTCTCCGGGCGGTCCTTGCGCACCTGGCGCTTGGCGGCCTTGAACTCTGCGATCGATACGGACATGGTCCCTCCTACGGCGTCCCGGCGCCCTTTGCGGTGGTGCGGGCGGTCCGAATGGCCGTCTCCGCGCTGGTCTTGACGAGGGCCGCATCCGCGGCGTCCTCGCGGTCTACGGCGTCGGAGTCGCCCACCCACAGGACGTCGGCCGCCGCGCCTTCCTTGGTCTCGCGCCACGTGTCGAAGTCCGCGCGGGTGCGGAACTTGATCGTGTACGTGCCCGACACCCCCGACACCGACGCCACCGACGGGGGGAGGGCGGGCGTGCGCGACGCCTCGACGGTGGCCACGATGAAGCTCATGGGAGCACCCCAGACGGCCGCGGGCCGATCAGGTAGGACGGCGTGAAGGTCACGGATGTGGTGGTCGCGGTGGCGGTCGAGGTGAAGACGGCAATGAAGAAGTGCAGGCTCTGGTCGCTGTCCAGCACGTTCGCCACGCTCATCACGTCGTCATCGAGCCGCAGGCCGGCGGCGGTGTTCATCTCGGCGAAGCCACGAGCCAGGCGCACCGGCGGCGATGCCACCGTGTTGGCGCGCATCTGCAGCGTCATCCGGGCGCCCGCCGCGTTGGCGATGGGGCTGCCGCTGGTGCCGGTGCCCGACACGTCGTTGTAGAGCTCGGCGCCGGCTGCCCCGTCGTAGTGGAGCCCGGCCGACACGTAGCCGGTGCCGAGGCTGGCGCCCTCGGTGAAGCCCGCCAAGACCACCAGGTCGGACTCGTTGGCGGGGGCGGTACTGACGCTCAGGGCGGCCATCATGGGGCCGTAGACAGCGCTGCCCAGCGCCTGGCCGGCGGGGTCAACCAGCGGCCAGAAGCGGGAATAGCCTGCGGCGGGATCGGAGTGGGCCGCCGAGCCGTCGACGCCGATGGTGAACGAGCCGCCCCCGTTGTCCGTGGCGCTCACCAGGATGCCGTTCGGGTCGCTGGCGGTGGAGCTCTGCAGGAGCAGGCGGGGCCAGTCGAAGTCGGGCGTGGGGCGGCGGTAGTCCGGTGTGGTCATCAGTCGCGCCTCCAGATGTCGAACGCCTCGATCCGAAAGTCGACCGTGCTCCCCGATTGCGGGCCCACCCAAAAGCCAAGGTGGGTGAAGGTGCCGAAGTCGTTGGTGGGGCGGATACAGACGCTGGTGAGGGTGCCGCTGCTGTCCACGGTGCTGCCGAACGACGCCAGTCCCTCGGCGTCGGGCAGTGCCTTCTGGGTCGAATCCGCGGAGGCGAAGGCGTGCAGCTGCATCTCGGGCGTGATGAGCACGGCCCAGCGCACATAGGCGGGCACGCTGGCCCCGTTCCACGACGTCGGCTCGACCTTGGTGGCATAGGCCCCGGTCACTGTGCGGCGCATGGCCAGCCAGCTGAGGGCGGGGCGGTGGGAGATCCCCGAGAAGATGGCCTCTAGGGCCCCGGCCCCCTCGTCGCGCCAGATCCCCATGCCCATCACGTCGCCGGTGGTGGCGCCCCATGTCTCGATCTTGGCTCGGGCGACGAGCATGTACTGGGCCCGGCTGCTGTACGAGCCATCGACGTCGGAGATGGCCACACCGAACGACGCGTTCCCGCCCGCGTCCAGGGTGACCTCCAGCCCGTTCGCGGTCTGCTCGAACTGCGCGCCCGTCTTGCGGGCCAGCCAGTCGACGCTCTCGATCTCCAGGGTGCTGCCGCTACTGATCACACCGCCCGCCCCCGACATGTCGGAGACGCTGTACAGCTGGGTCCAGCCGGTACCGCCGCCCGCGCCGGTGTAGATCGGGACCGTCATCGGCTACGCCCCGTAGACGAGCGCGCAGGTGGCCGACGAGGTGGCCGAGGCGAGGGCCAGGGCCGGTACGGGCGCCATCTGCTGACCGGGTGAGCCGGTACTCTCGAGCGGGAGCGTCACGGATGCGCCGGAGGCTACGAGTACGTAGTCGGCTCCGATGGCGCTGGAGTCTGCAGGAGCGGTGCCGCCATACACGACCTTGATCGCGGAGCCACCATCCGCCACGACCATCACCGAGGTGGCATTGGGGGGCACGGTGACGACGGCGACGTCGTCCGCGGTGGAATCAAGGGTCGCCTGCTTGGCGATCGGAGCCTGCAGGGACGAGTGGTCAATAGCCATAGGTCACCCCGGGTGTGCGAGGTGGGTAGCCATGGGCATCGGGGTCCGACCCATCGGCGAATCGGTCACGGAGGCACTTGACGGGCGTCAAGTACGTGTGCACGCTGCTATGTGCCCCCGGGAGTGGGCCGAGGAGGGAAGATGCGGTGGATGTGGTTGGCGATTGCGTTGGTTGGCTGTGGCTCCACGGCGAGTGACACCCAGGTGCCCGACGACTTCGAGGGCGTTGAGGTCGTGTACGACGCCGGGGCGGGCGAGGTCGTGCACTTCTGCGAGGACGGTGGCGACACCCTCCGCCAGTGGAACACCTGGGAGGACCAGACGAAGGAGACGTGGCAGATCACGTGCGAGTGGGGCACCGGCGACCACGTCATCGTCATGGTGCACCAGCACGACGAGTCGCCCGCGCTTGAAGCTGGGTCCGTTGGGGTCGGGTTCGACTTCGGCCTGACCCTTCGCAACGGCGAGGGGCCCACCACCATCTACCAGACAGCCGACGGCGATGACGTGACGCTGACCGTGTCCGAGTGGGACCCGGAGTCCGGCCGATTCGCGGGCACCATCGAGGGTACGGACGACGTCGCCTCGACTTTCGTGACATTCGGTGTCACGGTCGAGAACCACCACCGCTAGACGCCCGGCTCGCCCTCGGCGTCGTCGGGATTCGGGCCGGTGGCCACCGAAGTGACGGCGGGGTTGGTCACCAGCTGCAGCCAGACCTGGATGAAGGGGCCGGCGACGTAGCTGAGCCCAGCGACCAGGGCGACGCGGTCCGAGATCCCGAGCTCGTCGTCGGTCAGCGTGACGACGTCGCCGAGGTCGAGGTGGGCGTACTCCTTGCCCACCGCGTACGGGACCAGCCTGTGGTTGAAGCCGTCGCGCACCGCGAGCCAGCCCAGGACGGCCTCGGCGGTGGCGTCGTCGGCGGTGACGTGGCACTCGTACTCGGCCTCGCGTTCGCCGAAGAGGGCCCGGCTGCGGCTGCTCGCAAGTGACGCGATGTTGAAGCTGATCGTGCGGCTGCCGTAGGTGAGTGTCTCCTCGGCGCCCTCGTCCCAGCGCCCTTGCATCGTGCGCCACATCCCCCGCTTGCCCCGCCGCGGCAGGAAGCGGTACCCGAGTGTGATCCGGTTCGCAATGTCGGACAGCTCGCCCTGGTACTCCGCCGGACCCGTCCGCACAGCGAAGCCCGCGCTTGGCTGGTCGCGCTTGGCTGCGTGGATGTGGGCGATGGCCTCCTGGGGCCGCGCCTCGTACCGCCACCACACCGGGGCCACGCCGTCGAAGGTGCCGTGGACCGACAGCGGCAGGAAGTCCTTGAGCAGGTGGCGGCGCACGAACGACCAGGGGTCGGTCGGCTCGCGGATGCAGACGTCGATCTGATAGGCGTTCGCGCGCTGGCGGATGGCCTGCCACCTCGACACGTCCCACCGCTTCGTGCTGAAGCTCATCAGGTAGGCGATGGCCTCGCCTGCACTGTTCACCGGCAGTTCGGACGCCTGAGAGACGCGGATGTAGTCGCTGTCCGTGGTGCGCGGCCCCGTCGCCGTCGGGCCGTCGAGGGTGCGGAGCCCCCACGTGGTGCCGGAGATGGACGTGATCACGGACCGGTTCGCGATCCCGTTGTCGTCCTCCACCCAGTACACCACGTCCCCCTCGGCGAAGCCGCTGGACGATGCCACCGTGAAGCTCCAGTCAGACTGGTTGGAGCCGACGGCGTTGCTGGTCACGTTGGTGGTGAGGTACTGCGGCCCGGTGTTCGGCACAATCCCGCCGCCGACATCCGGCCAGGCGGCCCAGAACTCGGGGGCGTCCGCGAACCCGGTTCCCTTGCTGTCGATGTTCACATAGCTGAACGGGTTACCGAAGTTGTCGGTGCCCAGGGCGACGTCGAAGGCGGCGGGGGTGCCGAAGCGCGCGTCCCCGCTCATGGGGTGGATCACAACAGACTGCGACGCCACCCAGCCGTAGCTGAGCAGCAGGATCGTCGCCTTCTCGTTGCTGGTGTCGTACTGGATCGGGATGGCGGGGCTGCCCTTGTACACCTGGTCGTTGCCCGACGCATCGAAGCCACGCCCCCCGGGGTTCCCGAAGACCGCAGGGTAGGGCCGACCCAGGGACTCGGCGGGCGTCTCGTGGTTGCCCGATGGCCAGGTCGCGGCCGTGGCCTCGTCGCTGAATCCGTTCGACCGCACCGCGGCGCCCACGGGCGGGAACACGCCGGCATCGTCCAGGGCGCGCTCGCCGATGGTGAAGCCCACGCCCTCCTCGGGCGCCCCGTACTCGGCCCCCCGGGTGTGGCCCCAGACGACAACCAGCCGGCTCTCGTAGGTGGTGCCCTCGACCCACAAGGCCAGCTCACCCGGCCGCGCCGACAGGACCGCGCCGCCCTCGATGAGGCTGGGCAAGTCGACGTCGTGCAAGGGCAGGTTGTTGAAGCTCGCCTCAGGGGCCTCGCCACTGTCGGAGAACAGGGTCAAGCGCTTGTCGTGCTTGGTCTCGTCGAGGCCGCCCGGGTACTGCAGCGAGACGCCCGCCTCGGTGATGACGTCGACGGGTCGCGAGCTCCACCGCAGCGTGACGCCGTTGAGCTCCACCTCGAGCAGCCACACGAAGGCGGCGCCCTCGATGTCCGTGCGGCCCAGGACCCCGCCGCCGGGTTCGCTGTACGGCACGGCTAGACCTCCTCGGAGATGATGAACTCGTCTCCGCGCACCCACTCGCTCGACATCTCGTCACCCACGATGACGTCCACCCGGAACGGCCCCGACGTCACGCGCCCACACATGAACGCGTCACGCTGGAGCTCGAGCACATACGACACGCCGGAGCCGATCTCGTCCATGTGAGCGACGTAGCCGATGATGTCGCCGGGCCCGTCCGTCTCCGTGAAGATCCCCTCGTGGTTCAGCAGCGAGCCACCCACCACGCCGATGGGCACCGCGGAGGCGTGCGCGTCGACCTCGATGAAGTCGGGATCGGCCTCCTCGCCCAGCAGGTTCTTCAGGTCGGTGCCGTCGACGTAGCCATACGTGACCTGGCGGCGCTTGCGGCTGCGCAGATACCCGCGGCGGGTGCGGTCGGACTGCTCGACGAGCACCTTGCCCGCCTCCCGCTCGATGAAGCGCCCCCAGCTGTAGGGCTCGGCGTTCGGCACGAGCTCGCCGATGAGCAGGGTGCCGATCTCGAAGTAGGCCTCAGCCGGGCGGGGGTCGCTCGCCGCCGAGGGGGCGACGCAGGTGATCCGCACGCCCTTGTACGGGGTGCCGCGCAGCGGGATCAAGATGAGCGCGTTGCGGGGAACGAACAGGCCGGCCGTGTTCGTGTTGCCCTCGGTGCCGTCGACTCCGATGAGTTTGGCCATGGTCTGCCGGGTGGTGGCCGAGGTCCATCGCCCCTGGGGGTTGGTGTCCACCCGTCGCGCCACGGTCGTGGTGGCGTCCGTCATGACGAAGGTGCCGCCCGCCATCTCGTCGCGGTTGAAGAAGGGCGTGTCGGTGCCCGAGGCCGCCGGGTGTACCTCGTCGTCCAGGCGCGTGTACGCCACCGAGTAGCCCAGGGTGATGGTCTGGCTGTAGCTCCAGCTGGACCCGTTGTGGAGCTCCACGGTGATCTTGGGCACGTTGTGGTCAAGGATCTGGATGGCGAGCACATCGCTGGGGTAGGTGTTCGCCGCGTTGGCGCTCCAGTACCAGGCCAACACCTCGCTGGTGGGGCTCGAGTCCCACGCCTTGGTCGTCGAGCGCCAAGGCTGCCGGGGGCTGGCCCACTCCTCGGACGTCAGGCGGTCAGCGCCGTAGTCGTACCGCGTGGCCACGTCCCACTCATCGCCCCGCACGGTGGGGCCGTCGTCCATGGCAATCGAGACGCCATCGGCGACGTAGGCGCCCGCACCGCCCGCGTAGCGGCGGCCCATGATCTGCTCGGGGTTGTCCTGCCCGGTGGCCAGGTGATCGGCGCCCGTGCTGCCCACCCACTCGTCGTAGCTGTGGAAGAACCAGTACCACTCCGACGCCGCGCTGGTGCCCGAGCGGTGGCCCCATTCGATGCGGTGCGCCGTCGCAGCGCCGCCGTCGTTCAGGCTCTGATTGACGACGCCTTCGATCCAGTCCCGGTCGTAGCCGTTGGACAGCGACCGCACCCACACGCTGACCTTGCCATCATCGACGGCCGCCAGCACCGCCACGCCGTCGTTGGGGTCGATGGCCGTGATCTCGCTGCCCACATTGGCAGCGGCGTGGTTGTCATAGACCTGGATCCCCGTGCCGGAGAACCGCAGCACAGCGTCATAGCTCTCGGTGCCGTCCTCGACGCGCAGCAGGACGGAGACGTCGTCGGCGACAGCGGACCCACCGGTGGTCAGCTTCATGGCGAAACAGACCACCAGGCCCTCGGCCACGGTGCCGGAGGGCACGTCGTAGTACCAGGTGTTCGCCATCGAGCCGAATGCGACCGCGCCTGGGGCCGCCAGGGCGGGAACGCCCGCGCCGCTCTTGGTCCACACCGGCGTATCGCTGGGCAGATCGAAGGGGAGCCAGGTGCGCTCCCAGCAGGCCCGGGTGCGCTCGTCGGGCAGACGCCCATAGGCGGGCTTGGTGACCGTGGCATAGCCGGCCAGGTACAGCACCCCCACGCTGTCGTCCTCGTTGCCCGGGTTCGCCGTGTGGCCGCAGGCCATGAGCACGCGCCCCTGGCACCGGGTGGCGACGATGCTCGAGGGGTGGCTAGCGCTGTCCTCCATGGAGAACCACGATCCCCAGTTGGCCGAGTAGCCGGACTGCCCCAGGGCCTCCCACGTGGTGCCGCCGTCGATGCTGCGCACCACCTCGCCCTCGGCGTCAGCGCCCGGGTGCATGCCGAACGCGTAGATGGTGCCGCCATCGTCGACGACGCAGGCGAGCTCGGCCTTGGTCTGCGGGCTGCCCGTGGTGGACCATGCCACCGTCGATGCGGACACCGACACCGCATCACCCGACGCAGCCACCGCAAAGGCGTTGCCGTAGGGCACGCACTGCGGATCGCCGCTGCTGTCGATGTAGAGAACCAGGAACTTCGCGCCGGTCCACACCACGTCGACCGCGGCGGCCTGGGTGCCGCCCCCGTTGAAGCCGGTTTGGATCAGCTTGAGCTTGGACCCGCCAGAACGCGCGGCGTACTGCACGAGGGTGTCGTTCGTGCCGTTGTCGACCCACACCCACAGCGACACATTCCCGCCGCCGTCCACGGCTGCGCGCATGCGGTGCAGGGTGAAGCTGGCCGTGGAGATGGGCGCCGCGATGGCGAAGGGCTCGGCCGTGGCCCAGGTGGCCCCATCGTCGTCGCTGTACACCGCGCGGATGTAGGCGTCGGTGTTGTCATAGACGAAGTAGTAGACCAGGATCCGGCCCGAAGGGAGGACCACCGGGCAGGGGTGAAACTCGAGGCTGGCGGTGTCCTGGGACAGGATCGCGACCTTGCTCCCCCACGTCCCATTCGTGCCGCGCACCTGGCACACGATCCGGAACTCGGCCCCGGAGAATCCGTCGTCCTGCTCGTCGTAGCAGAGGATGACCTTGTGGTCGGCGGTGGTGTCCACGCAGGGGTTGCGCACCCACTTCAGGTCGCCGGAGCCGTCGGTGTACGTGCCGTTGCCGCTGGTCAGCCACTCAGAGTGGGTGATGACGCTGGGCGCGTCCCAGCCCCGCCAACGGTTCGTGTCGTCGCGGCGCCACACCTTGGTGGCCTGGTCGTACACGTCGCCGCCCGATTGGGTCCGCACGTTGAGCAGGCTCGACGCCTCCTGGGTGCCGGACGCCTTGAGGTGGGCGGGGCTCTTGTTCTGGCCAGCCGGCACGCCCGCGCGGTTGCCCGCCTGGGTCAGCGTGCTTTGCGCCGTCCAGAGGGTCAGGCGTCGGTCGGGGACGATGAGGGCGCTACCCCCGGTCCAGTCCTGCTCAGATGCCATAGGTCACCCCGGCGGCCTTGCCCTCGTCGAACTCCCGCCGCAGCGCCCCGTCCTTGCGGAGCTGCGCGGTGGTGGTCATGTCGAGGAACTTGTTTTCGAACCGGGCCACGATGACCTGCTGGGCGCCCTGGCCGCGCTGGGCCTGCTGGGCGGTGTTCACCACCTCGCCATTCCGCACCTTGATCATCGCCTCATCGGGGGCCACGCCTGCGCGCCCGCGGTCGGCGCCGGGGGACCCGAGGTGGGCGGGGGGCTTCTGCGCCAGGATGGTGCCCACCTGGGCCGCGATGGTGGCGGCGATCCCGACGGATGCGATGGGGCCAGCGATGGGGCCGAGCTCGGCCAGGGTGCGGGTCACGGCGAGGGCGCCATGGATGCCCGCCTGAGCCACCGCGCTCGCCTGCTCGATGCGGAACGCCTCCAGGGCCGCCTGCTTCTGCGCAGCGGTGCCCTGCTCCATGGACTCGGCACGGGCACGGGCGAGGCCGGCGATGCCAGCGCCCAGATCGGTCAGGCCTCCGAGCATCGCGTTGGTGTCACGGCGCTGCATCTCTTGCGCCGCTTCCTGCTGGGCCTGCTGCTCGGCGAAGTGTCGACGGCGGGCCTCTGCGCGCTCTTCCTGGGCGCGGAGCTCCTCGCTGTCCATCCGGGAGCGGAGGTCAGCGCTCTGCTCGCGCCACCGGTCCTCGGCCACCTGGCGGGCCTGCTTGGCAAGGTGGGCGTTATCGCTGGCCTGCTCCAGCTCGTGGATCCGGTCCATCTCCTGGAGGTACCGATCGTTGATGGCGTCCTGGCCCGTCTTGCCGGACCGGATGATGTCCTGCAGGCCCTGCTGGGCGCGGAGCCGGTCGGCCTCGAGGCTCGCCAGCTCCTTTGCGGTGTCCACCTCGGTCCGCTTGGTGCGCGCGACACCCTTGGACGTCTTGCCGTACTTGCGGATCAGCTCGAGGCGGTCGCGCTCCTTCTCCCGCATCACCCGGTTGAAGCGGACCTGATTGGCCGACTCCTTGCTGATCAGGCCCATCTGCTCGGCCCAGTCGAGCGCCTCGTTGCCGATGATCCCGAAGTGGCGCCCGAGGTCGAGGGCCTGGTCGACTGCGTCCTCGATGCCGCTCGCCAGGTCCATGGCGAACGCGGCGGCGACGTCGAGCTCGTCGGCCATGTCGGTGGCCATCGCGGCGCCGATCTCGAAGGCGATAGCGCTGGCCGCGTCGCCAATGTCGGTCATCGCGCTGTGTGCGCGCCGGAGGGCCTGCACCTCGTCGTCGTCGATGCTGACGATCCCACCGATGGCCTTCATGCGCTCGGCGTTGTCGAGCAGTTCGGCCTGGGTGTGGATGAACGAGAACATGGCCTTGTTCAGCTTGACCATGGCCACCGCGCCCACGGCTGCCGTGGCAACGAACCCCGCCATGGCGATGCCCACAGGCCCGGCCTTGCCCATCACACTCGCGAACTGGCCCGCGGCCTCGCCGGCACCGATCAGGCGGCTGATCGTGCTGCCCATGGTGCCCTGCATCGCCTCGGCCACTTTGCGGGCGCCGCCCATGGCGTTGGCCAGCTTGCGCGAGCGCACGGCCGCCTGGGTCTCCGCTGCCGCCAACGCCTTGGCCTGCTTCGCGACCCCCTTGTGGGTGCCGATCAGCTTCTTGGCCTGGCGATTCGTGATCCCGAGGTGCTTCGCCAGGGCCTGTGTGGCCTGACGCGCCTCACTCATTCCCGAGACGTAGTCCCCGGTTTCTGCGTCGAGATCGACGGTTGCCTTACCCATGGTAGGCCTCTGCCAGCAGTCGGGTGAGGTCGTCGGCCACCGCCTGGGCCACGTCGTCACGGCTCAGGACCTGCTCCAGGGCGTCCTCGCCGAGGATGGGCATGGTGGTGTACTTGTGCGGGGCCTGGCCCGGGGGGCGCACCCACTCCCCATAGGGGACGTCCAGCACGAGCTTGGCACTCGTCGCGCCCTCGACGTGCACAGCCTTCACGCTGCTGGCCGAGCGCCCGGTGCCGCGGTTCACCTGGCTGATGAAGTCGGCCGTCTGCTTGGCTGCGAGGTTCGCCGCTTCACCCACCGCGGCAGCGACGGGCTCGAGCGGGTGGCCTGGCTTGCCAGCCACATCGACACGCAGGGTCACGGGATCAGCCATTGCCGGGCCCCCTGCGCGCCGTGCGCTTGACGCGGAGCTTGCGCGGGGGCGCGTAGGCCTTGGCCGCACCGAAGGCCACCCGCTTGCTCAGCGCCTTGGGTGGGTCCGGGATGGTGGTGGCGCGGTAGTGGGCCAGCATGGTTTCGCGTTCCTCTTGGGGCTGCGCATCCCAGGCGCTTGGGGTGAGGCCCCACGCCTGGGCGGCGCTCAACTCGTCTCGTCGCCACCCTCCGGCTGAGCCGGATCGGTAAAATCCTCGCGCTTGACCACCTCCGGGGGCCGCACGATGCCCTCGCCGCACACCGACCAAGCCACCACGCCCGCCTCATACAGGTCCTCGGAGGACACCCCTGCGCCGAGGAGCTGGTTGGTGACCGCACGGCCCAGAGCCATGACGCTCCAGCCGTAGTCGTCGACCTTGGGACGCTCGCCCCATGGCCAGCGGCTTTGCCAGCACAGCGCCACCCCAGCAGCGGCACGCATGGCACCCGCGGGGCAGTACTCCCGCAGCAGCCAGTGGCGAAGGGAGAGATCGGCAGGCGCTGCGATGCGCCCCTCGACCTCCCCCAACTTGAACGTGGTCTCTTCGTCGGACATGCTCCCTCCACGGAAGTCCGGTGAATCGATCAGGCCGCGAGCTCCGCGGCGGCCAGGTCGCCGGTGATGGCGCCGAGCACCTCGCCGGACAGCTGGAACGTGCTGGGGTCGCCCTCGGCGAACGCGATGGAAAGGACGCAGTCCTGAGCCACGAACTGGCCATCACTCTCGGCGGCCTCGTAGTCGCTGACCTCGAGGTCAAAGGTGACGTCGAGCGCGTACACCTCCTTGGTGCCCGTGCCGAGCGTCGACACGGCCGAGGAGAATGCGCCGTTCTTGAGGACCGCATCGGCCAGGGTGCCGGTCGTGGCGTCGGTGAACTCCGCCACCTTCGCGGTCAGCGTGAACGTCGGGTAGATCCGCTCTGCGTAGGCAGCGCCGGAGAACCGCCCGCGGCTCTCGTACTTCTTGACGGCGTTCAGCGTGCTCTGCAGGTTCTCGATGGAGAAGTCGCCCTCGCCGAGGGCCACGGTGAGCGAGATGGGGGTGCCGGTGTCGTCACTCAGCGTGATGCTTCCGGCGGTGAAGTTGCGGGGCTTGGAAGCGGCCATGGGAGCCTCCTACTGGGTGATCTCGGTCTGGAACGTGAACGTGAAGGTGCCGACCAGCAGGCCGCCGACCTTGGCGAGCTCGTGGCGCTTGAACTGGGCGTGTCGCTGGCGGCTCCACGAGTCGGGGCCCACCAGGGCCTCGCGAATGTCGTCGTGGAAGCCGAGAGCGCTGGTGCGGCTGGTCTTGGCGTCCGAGCCCTCGAGAGCGAGCAGATAGCCGTACTGGACCCGCACCTCGTGCTCGCCCCAGATGAACTCGTCGCGGGTGCTGTACTCCTCCAGCTTCTCCGTCTCGACAGGGAGCAGCACCGTGCAGCCCATGTGCTGCTTGGTCGCCGGAGCCAGCGCGATCCCGTCGTAGAACTGGCCCACCTGGATGCCACTCACCTCGGCGGCGAGCCGGGCTTCGATGTCATCGATGAGGGTGGCGGTCGTCATGGGCGGTGAGCTCGGCGGGGAGGGGGTGAGCCGGGGGCCTCTTGCGCGCGCGGCGGGAGGAGGGAGTGGGGGCGGCAGGGCCCCCGGCTCGGATGGGGAAGGGGTGGTGGGCTACCAGTCGCGGCTGCGCTCCCGGGGCATGGATTCGGGCAGGGATTCGCGGTGAGCGTCCTCGACGCCGTCCTCGTTGCTGTCGTAGGCCAAGACCAGGCGGTCGAGCCCATCGGCGGCCTTTTGGGCCCACTCGGTGTGCTTGCGCCCGTAGAGCCCGGGGCCGTCCTGGCCGTGAGCTCCGTCGGCGGTGCCGAAGATGGTCTCCAGCGCGCAGGCGATGGTGGGCCCGACGAGGGCGCCGGAGTCGGTGACGAGGTGGGGGCGCACGTCGCTCTGCACGAGGTGGCGCAGCACGCGCAGCCAGGCGTCCTCGATCTGGGGCTCGATGGACGTGAAGGTGGTGCCCAGCAGCCCCTGCACGGCGTCCTCAACGTCGTAGACGTCCTGGGGGACGACCTGCAGAAAGACGTCGTACTGGGAGAAGTAGGCCGGGCGGCGAAACACGTAGTCGGTTCCGCCGATGGTCATGGACCACTCGACCTTCCACTTCGTGGCGTCATCGAGTGACAGGGCCGTGGTGGTCGCCGCGGTCAGCGTGTACGACGCGGGCGGCCCGAGGGAGGTGGCCGAGGCGCCAGAGACCAGGGCGGTGGCACCCTGGTAGACGGACACAGTGGCCACTGACGCCGTCTGCTGGACGCCGGCGCGGGTGTACACGTCGAGCGTCAGGGCGTTGTCCACGCCCTTCACGATGGTGTACGGGTAGCGCCAGCGGGGGACCAGCGACATGGCTAGGTCTCCGTGTAGCCGGTGTCCATGGGCTGGAGCGCCGGCATGGTGATGACAGCTTCAGGCAGGTCCGAGGAGGCCCCGCCGTACTGCGTGATCAAGGCTTGCAGGGCCTGCACCTGGGCGCGGTCGTCGTAGGAGCCACCAGGCCCCGACGCCGAACGAGCACGGCGAGCGCGGTCGGCCAAGAGGACCTTCGCCCCCTCGACCACCGCACCCGACACCGAGCCACCCGAATCGAGGAAGTACTGGATCTCCGTGTCGGAGAACCAGCCCCCCTCGCGGGTGTCCGTCAGACGGAGTCGGACTTTGCCGATATCCGTCGTCAGGTTGTAGGTGAAGGTCCCGGCCACGCTAGGACGCGGCCTTGTTCGCGCAGTACCAGTGACGCCAATCGGTGACAGCGCCGCCGAAGTGATACTCGGCCGTGATGGACCAGGTCTTGGTCAGACCGTTCCACACGGGCTCGAGCACCGGCATGCCGCTGTCACGCACCCGCAGACCCTTGCGGGCCTCGCACACCCACCAGGTACCGGTGGAGGTGATGGCGGGGTCGACGACCAGCTGGAGCGCACCCGCCACAGCGTTGATGTCGTTGTTGGCGGAGCCCGGCAGCAGGGCACTCTGCAGGATGACCCGCGCGGTGTACTCCAGATCGGGACCCACGACGAGGGTGTCGGGGGTGATCAGGATGCGGTCACCGCGCTCGTTGACAGCGTTGGTGGAGCGCATCGCGACCAGCACGGTCTGCAGGTTGGCCGCGGAGAGGGCCAGGCTGACGGTGTGGTTGCCGTAGGTGCTCGAGCCGCCCGTGATGGTGTGGGCGGTGTCGAAGAAGGGCAAGCCGTCGTAGATGAAGCCGGAGTTGCTGTCCACCTCGCCAACGAACCCGTTGTCGAAGTAGGTGGTGCTGCCGGCGGTCAGGGTGCCGTCCTGCAGCATGCCCGCGACGAAGCCTTCCTTCTGGTGGCGCGCCTTGCGCCCGAAGTCCTGGGCGAACTCGCCGATCAGGTTCGGGATCTTGGCAGCGGCATCCGCACCGTCAAGCATCCGCTTGGGGATGTCGATCCGGCGGCTGTACTGGCGGACCTTGAGCAGCCACGTGGGGCCCTGACCGGGCTGGTCGGCCTCGATCTCCTGGCCGTCCTCGCGCTCCTTGAAGTCACCGACGCCCTGCATCACGGTGCCCTTCTCTCCGTAGAGGTTGGACATGCCGGACACAGCACGAACGTCGCAGATGGAGGGGTAGACAAGCGGGCGCTCGCCGTACGCTTCCATCATCATGGACATCCCGATGTCGTCGACGAGCTGCGGGATGGTGTTGATATCGAGAGTCATTCCGGCCCCCTACGCCACGCCGCTGGGCTGCGGAACCAGCCGGACGAGCATCTTGTTGTTGGTGGCGTCGGCCTCGACGATCAGGATGTCGTCGGTGGCCGAAGCGTCGATGTTGACCGAGGCGCCGTCCGCGCCGCAGTCGGCGGTCAGACCCGCGAGAGCAGCGGTGACGCTGCCGGCGTCGGGGCCGACCTCGTAGATGGAGTCGGGGCTGACGTCGCAGTGCACGAAGGCACCGCCGTCCGCGCTGGGGCTGGCGACGGTATTCACGGAGATGCCGACCACGGCTTCGCCGGAGGCGTCGACTTCCTTGTGATATCCGGCGGTCCCGCCAGAGAGAGTGATGGCGAGCCCAGGCGTGATGTCCGCGCTCGTCGAGTCAAGCGGCAGCTTCATGATCTGCCGGTCGCCCTTGCGGTACTCGAAGGCCATTATGGGCCCTCCTTGGTGGTGGTGGGGAAGGAGGGCCCTGCGGTCAGGGCCCGGTCAGGCGCCGCGCTTGGCGCGCAGCTTGGCGAAGTGCTGAACCCAGTCCTCGGCGTCGGGGAACCGCTCCCGGCGGGTCCCGACCCACTGGGCCATGGCGTCGGCGCGGTCCTTTGCGCTGACGTCGGCGCGGGTCTCGCCGCGCGTGCGGGTGCCCGACGAGGTGCTGCCGGCGAGCTGCTCAAGGCTCGCGAGGCGCTCGGCGATGACGTCCGCAGATAGACCATCGAGGAGGCCACGCATGGCAGCCGGGAGCGCCTTGATCCGCTTCGTATTGCTCGCCGCGACACGCTCGACGCGCTGCGCCTCGGCAGCCTCCAGCTCAGCAAGCCGAGCATTGGCCGCCTCAAGTTGGGTGCTCGCGTCGCCGTACAGCTTCTCGAACTCGCCGCGCTTCTTGGCCGCGTCCAGCTCTGCAGCCTCCCGCTGCTGCCGGAACTCCGCGAGCTCAGCCGCAAGGGCCTGGCGCTTCTCGCGCTCAGCCTGCAGCGCAGACAGCGGCACGCGCTTGTCGTCGCCGCCCTCGTCCTGCTGTTGGCCTTCGTCTTGTGCACCCTCGGTGCCCTCGCTGGTGTCGCCCTCGACGAGCGTTTCGTCTTCCACGCGTCCCTCCTCGCCCGATGTCCGGCGGCGTCCCGGTGAGGTCTGATGTGGTCTTGGGTGTGCTCTACGGCGCCCCTACTGGTCCGGCCCATCGGCGGGAGCGGCCTTGCGGCGGCTGCGTCGCTTGGGCTTGGGCGGTGCCACGGCGGCGGCCTCGACGGGCTTGGGCTGGGGCTTCGGGGCCGGCTCGGGTGCGGGTTCGGCGGCCTTGAGCTGGTCGATCACGCGCTTGGCGGTCACCTCGCTGTGCACGCGGCGAACCTGCTGGGTGCCCTTGAAGACAGCCCAGTAGGGGCCGGCACGGCGGTAGCTGTACTCACTGGCCATCGGGGGCCTCCTCGTCGTCGGACTCGTCGCCCGCGTCGTCGTTGCTGAAGTCGGGGGCCCGCGCCTGTGCCAGCGCATCGAGGGCGTCGGCGTAGGCCTGGGGGTCCTGCTGCTCGTCGACCAGGCCCAGGGCCTGCATCTGGCGAACCAGGTCCACGCGGCTGATGGCGCCGAGGGTGTTGGCCTGGGTGAGCAGCGCCATGCGGGACGCGGCATCGATGGGCAGCACGGGAGGCGCCTTGATCCGGTACCACTCGTCCGCGGCGTCGTAGGTGTCGCGGTCGTCGAGGAGCACGGCCAGCTGCGTGGCGTACGCGATGGCCCCGTACAGGCGCCCGCGCACCTCCTCCATCTTGAGCCGGAACTGGTCGGCGCGGAGATCGAGGGCCCGCCCGCTCGTGTTGGCGCCCGAGCCCGAGAACATGAACTCACAGATGGTGCCGCGCACCTTGTCGCCGTACTCGCTGACCACCTGCCACAGGGCTTGGATCTGGCCTAGGCTGGCCTCGAGGTACTTGGCGTCCGCACCGGGGGGCAGGTTGAACACGCGCCCGAAGCGGAGCTCGGCACCGGCCGCCAGCTTGGCCCCGGCCAGCACCAGCTGCGGATTCGCGTAGCGGTTCGTGATGGCCCGGATCTGCGAGAGCAGGCTGTCCTGGGCGGCGATGGCCTCGGTGACGGCGTGGGCCGCGGACAGGCCGTGCTCAGGGGGGCCGAAGGGGGTGAAGCGCACGTGGACGAACGGCACGACGCCGAGGGCGTGGGTGTAGCTGTCGGCCTCGTTGGCGCGGCGCCCACCGGGCTGGGTGTCGTCGTCCTCCCAGGCGGTCACGGCCGTGGCGGTGATCTCCCGGTGGTACACCCGCATCACCCCGTCCTCGACAAAGGGAACGCGGATGTGGGCATGCTCGAGGGTGGTCCCGTCGTCGGAGTAGCGCACGGTCACGTGCCGCGGGTCGTAGGCCACGAGCTCAGAGCCGCCGGGCTTGGGCACGGGCTCGAGGAACAGATCGCCCATGACAGCGAAGTCACGGGCCCAGCTGCTCAGGCGGTCGTGCAGCTTGGTGCGCCGCCACACGGCCTCACCCTCGGCCACGCGCTCAGGGGAGGCGCTGCCACCTAGGCTGGCCTCCAGGGACAGGCGCACAGCCAGGGCGCGCACGTCGGTGTCCACGATGTGCTGAAAGTCGCGCGACAGGCGGCGGGAGCTGTCGATCTCCTCGTCGTTGTCGTCCTTCGCAACGAACAGGTGCAGCGCCTGGATGTCGCTGCTGCTGTAGGGCTTGGCGGCGTAGCAGTCCCACAACCAGCCATAGCGGCGCTGCCACTTCTCCTCGGAGTCCGGGTACGCATTGACCGAGACGTGGCCCGAGGTGGTCGCACTCCCCCGGTAGTCGTAGCGGTCTTGACGGCTGCGCTTGAGGGCGTCGACGGCAGGCATAGCACCTCCGCCCTGTGCCTACGCTCCCGGGCCATGGTCCGGCCCATCCGCCTCAGACCCTGACGTTGCCCACCCGGGGCCCGCTGTTGCTGGCCGCGTGGTCGGCGCGCTCGATGGCGTCGGGGCAGTCGTCGTTGCGGCCGTTGGGGAAGTGCCTGAACTGCTTCATGCACTCGCCGCTCAGCGTCTCGTTGAACTGCAGGAAGCCGTTGAGCGTGTCGGGCTGCACCCGGGCGATCCGGTCCGTCTTCTGGCCGCGGGACAGCTTGCCCTCGGGCCGGAACAGGCGCCCCGCCCAGTGGCCCCACTTCCGCTTCTGCAGGCGCTGGAACGTCTCGTCGGCGTCCAGGTCCAGGTGCTCGTTGGTCTCGTAGGTGTACGTGGCGCCGGGTCCGTAGGCCTCGAAGACCTCGAAGTACATCTGCAGCCACTCGGACATCGGGCCCTTGGTGTGGCGCTCCTCGAGCACGTAGCGGATCCCGTGGGTGTCCCGGGCCACGACGGCGACGCAGGCGAAGTCCCGCCCCGTGCCCTTCTTGCTCTCCCGCTTGGGGTCCAGGTGCACGCCGATGCTGCAGGTGCCGATCTCGACGGTGTGGCCGTCGGCGCGGGTGATGGTCTCGCCATCGAACTTGAACCGCCGGAACCGGTCGACGTCGAAGGTGCGCTCAGCCGACCTGCCCGGCTCGTTCTGCATCTCCGCGAAGAACGCGTGCTCGTCGGTCCAGAACATGATCATGAGGTCGAAGAGCGGCTCGCGCTCCGGCCACATCACCTCGGCCCCGGCGTCCATCTCCGCGCGGTGCTGCTCGTAGTAGTCCCGGGCGGCCCGGGTCCGCACATCGACGTCACCGAGTGTCAGGTCTGTCCAGATGGCCCGGCACTCCTCCCACAGGCCCCGGAGCTCGTTGGGCCAGCTGATGATCGCCTTGTACTGGACGCCCTTCCACGCGGGGTTCTTCCGCTTGCGGGTGATGACGCAGTCGGGGTCCTGGGCCGTGCCCGCCATCGTGATCCGCGTCGACGCCATCCCGGACCGGACGATGTCGCGGTCGATGAAGCGCTCGTCTTCGTCGCGCAGGTCGGGGTTCTGGACGCGCTTCGGGTGCTCGAAGTCGTCCAGGTCCCAGTCACTGAAGCGCTCGCCCTTGTGCTTGTGCCCGCGGCAGGCGCCGCCCCGGCTGTACGCCTTGACCTTGGAGCCCCGCGGGTCCAGGCCGGGCACCCGCACATAGAAGTCGGTCTTGGTGCCCACCACCTCGAACGGCCCGTAGATGCGGTGGAACTCCTCGTAGCCGCTCGCATCCTTGAACGTGTCGTAGATGTCCTGCACGAGGGTCTCGCTCAGGTTGTAGTCCGTGGACGCCATCCCGGTGAAGATCTCCAGCCCGTACACGATGTTGCGCAGCACCCGGGCGTACGACACCAGCGTCGTCTTGGCCCCGCCGCGGGGTGCCTCGATGGCTCGATACTCAGGCCGCTCCCGCACGGTCCACGCCTGGGCCTTGGACTCCTCCGCGAGGATGTCCTTGTGCATGCGGTTGAACGCGCTGGTGAACCGCGTGGGGAAGCACACGACGCAGAAGAGTTCCATGTCCCAGCGCATGCGGCACCACAGCGCCTGATCCTGCTCGCCGAGCTTGAGCTGGGCCAAGCGGTCGAGGAACTCGCCGCCCTCGATGGGCACGTCGCCGTCATAGAAGAGCGGGTGGAGCTCGGGCGGGGGCTCGCTGTAGGCGAACGCACCCAGCGGGCCGGGATCCGTCACGTCTTGCTCCCTGTCGAGCGCGTGCGCGCCCAGCTCTTGATCGCGGCTGCCATGCGCTCGGTGGGGGCGACGACCTTGGCGTCCTCCTCGTCGGGGCTTGCCCGGGGCCCGGTGCCGTACAGCCAGGGCTTGCGCCGCTCGAGCATCCAGCAGGCGTTCAGCAGGAGCCGGCTGCTGTCGCGGGCCTGGTACATGACTAGGTGCAGCTCGCGATCCACCGAGCAGCTCCACTCCTGAAAGTCGAGCCACAGATCGACATAGCGCTCGTCACGCTTGGCCACCTTGTCGCCCGGCTCCATGCCCTCGATGGTGTCCCGCCCCCTGGCCAGCCAGCGCTGCAGGGTGCGCTTGCTGACCCTCGCCAGGCCCGCAGCGCTCTCCATGGGCATGCCCAGCTTGGCGGCGTCGACGAGCACCTCGTGTACCTTGGGCGTCAGCTTGGTCGGCCTGCCAGCGACTCGGGGCCGGTCAGGGTCGTGTGTGATCTCCGGGTCGTCGTACAAGGCTCCCACCTGTGCGTTTTTACGCTACCCATGACGAAACGGGGCGCGTTCCTGTGCACAGATGCACCGCCACAGCCCCTCAGGCCCATCCGCCTCCCGATGGGCCCCAGCCCCCGAATCGGCATTACCAGCAGGGAGGTAGGGCGGGGTAGGGAGTGCGCTTCGCACTGACGGACAGGCCGTTAGGCCCCTTCGCCCGGCTCTTTCGGCGCATGCGTCCAGCACCAGCCATCGGGCCACGGCTCATCGGCCTCGACGTCGGGCCACCCATCGCCGGTGCGTACGTCCCAGTAGCCGCGCCGACCTACCGTGTACGTACCCGTGAACGTGGTGGCCGCCGTGTACCCAAGCGCACCACCTACGACGATGTGGGCACAGTCGCGAGCGTACAGCGCCTCGCGTGGGTCGTCGTGTCGCCACCCCATCACCCACCCCCTTCGCTCGCCACGTATGCGGTTGATGTCAGCAGCAGCGCGCACGGCTGCATGTCCTCCCGGAGGGGCGCGATGTGCCCACCCGGGTCGGGCCGCAAGCAGGCGCGGGCCCTGCGGATCAGGTCGCCCAGGTCAGTCGTGTGGGGTGTGGGCGCACTTCTGATTCGCTCGGGTAGCACCAACTGGGCCGCCATAAGGGCCTTGATCTCTTCGGTGTCACTCATGCTCGCCATCACCCACCCCCTTCGGTGGACTCGGGCACCGCGAAGAACTGCACGGCATCGCCGCGCGCCGCCACAGCCCCCATGAGGATGTCGCGGTACTCGCCGCGGGTGAAGATGATCACCCTGCCGTCCGAGTCCTCAAGCCACACCACGGCGGCGCCGCCGTTGGCCTTGCGCTTGGCCTCCCAGAAGGCGTGCGCAGCGCTCAGAAGGCTCCGTGCAGCCACGGCCACGGGGTCATCGCTCTCGATAAGACTCACTCCTCACCCCCTCCGGCCGAAGCCGATCCCCGTTGAAGTGAAGCAACAAGCTCGGACACGGTCTCTTCCTGCCACTCGTGGAACGCGCCGGACACGGTCAGCTGCCCAGGCTGGTAGCTGCCTGGCACAAAGCCGTGATGCTTGCCCCACGCCTCCAGCGCCATCATCTCCCGGCCGGGCAAGGTCACTGTTACCGCCGCCTCGGGCAGCGTGAAGCGCAGCGCCGTGCCGTCGGGCTGCTCGATCAGGACGGTTACGCGCGGTCGGTCAGTCATGGTCGACCCCCACCACATCGATAACCCGGAACCTCGGCGGGCCTTTCGGCGCTGTCATGCCCGGCGACACCAGCGTGGCGCGCTCGTACACGACATGGCCGTGGTGCTCGAAGCGCAGGGCCAGGTACTTGCGGGTGCCGCCGCGGTCGAAGTTGTCCGTGGCTGGCCGGTGCTCGGTGCGCATCTCAAGCGCCTCCCGCGACGCTGTGCCGTTGGGCCAATGCACGACCGCTACCGCGGGGAGCACCAGCGGCCGCCCGTTCCAGGTGTAGGTCAGGTGCTCCCAGTCGTTGTGCTCCACCAGGCCGTCAGTCATGGCTGGGCTCGATGGCGAGCAGCTGCAGCTCGGTAGCCTGGATGTGCACCCGGTGTCCGTGGTAGGAGGCCGCCACCACAAGGCGGGCCGTTCGCACGCTGGACTGCCTGCCCATGTCGGACACGCTCTCCCAGTGGGGCTGCCACTGGAGCGGGTGCCACACCATGGCCCCGTCGGGCCAGTGCACCAAGGCGCGGGCGGGCAGCTTCACGGCCTCGCCCCGCCAGCTGTACACGAGCCTGCCCCAGTTGTTGCGCACCACCAGGCCGGGCTTGGCGGTGCCCGCGTCGGTCGTTGTTGTCATGCTCGGTACTCCTTTTTTAGTTCCCGCACATTGGTGTGCGATTGCAATCCACCGGTCAACCCACCCCCCATAGAGAAGGGTGGGGGGGTCACCCCTCGTCCATCCGTGTCCGCAGCCATGCCGCCGTAGCCTCGCTGGTGGTGAGCGCGCTCGCCTCGCCCGGCTCCCGCACAGCCTCGGAACCCAGCCCAGCCACGAACCCCAGCCGGCTGCGCCCCTCGTCGCTCATCAGCGGCAGCAGTTCCTCGAGGCTGTCCGCCACCGCAAACGCGTTGCCGTCCTGGCAGCCCCACCCCGACGTGTCGGCCCAGCCCTCGACGTAGCCGTACCGCCCGTCCTTGAGTCGGAGCGCTGCCCACATGTTGATCTCAGCGTCGTCCCCACGGATGGCGTGCGCGCGCACCACCTCGGCCACGTCAGCACGCTTGAACGGGCCGGGCCTGCATTGGTCGAGGCCCCCACACTCGCCCATGACTGCCTCCCAGTCGTCGGCCTCCGCATCACACACGCTCTCCCAGTCGATCTCACTCATGCTCCCTCCTCGTCGCCCGTGGGCCCCTCGCCCCACCACTCCCGCACCCGGCGCCCCCCGTGCGGCCCTACCTCCACCGACCGGTACAGCCAGGCCGAGCCGTCCTGCTTGCCCGCGTTCACGTCACGCCCCACGCCGGCCGCGTCCAGCAGCTGGTGGCAGCGCCGCACCTCTGCCGCCATGGCCCCCGCATGCTGCAGCGCCAACGCTGTCACGCTGCTCGCGTCAGCGCCCTTGCCAGCCCACGCCCGGTTCTTCGTCCGGCCGCACTCGACGCGCTCTAGCCATCGCTCGATGCTGTCCAGCTCTGCGTCCGTCATTCGATCTCCTCCGCCGTGAATGGGTCCGCTCCCCACGCCGCATCGTCCTCCAGCGCCTCCACGCGCGCCTCCAGCTCGGCCACGCGCTGCATCAGTGCCCGCGTCTGCTCGGCGTGTGACCTGGTGTCGCACTCGCCTGCATGCCCGTGCGTGCGCCAGCATCGGGCCACGCCGTGGGGCAGGATGCTCCCGCACCTGCAGCGGTCGTCGTCGTTCATGCTCCCTCCTAGATGTCCATGCATGCCTGGTAGTAGCAGCCCTCGCACCACCACCCCATCACCGTCTCGCCGTAGACGTCCTCCGTGAACGGGTCCGCCACCCACCCCCTGTCCGGGTAACCACCGCAGTCGCCGCAGCTGACCAGCGTCACCCCCACGCCAGCCACGTATGCCGTGGGCGTCAGCAGGCCGCTCATGCTCCCCCCTGCCATTCGCGGTAGTTGCTCAGCCGCCTGCCCAGCTCCTTGGCAGCCTGCGCATCGATGCACCCAGACAGGCCCACGTCGACCAGCCGTCTGGTGCTGTACGCCCAGTAGTCCGGGCCGCGCTCGGCATGCGCCCGGGCGTTCTTCGCCTGCAGGTACAGCAGCAGCCCCGTGCGGTAGTCGTTGGCGTCGTGCAGGTCCAGGGCCTCGGATTGGGCCAGTGTCATCACCATCGCAGCCTCCCCAGCGCACGGCGGGCCTCGCGGTCACGTCGCAGCAGGATGGCAGCCTGGGCCACCTGGTGCTTGAGCACCCCCTGCAGCATGCGCTCGAACGCCGCATCATCCAGCACGAAGTCGCCTCCCAGGCGCTTCCATGCGCGTACGTGTGCGTCGTGGCGGGTCATGCTCCCTCCTTCGGCACGGTGTGCTTGGGCGCGCAGGCTGGGCAGTAGTCCGGCTCGGCCGTAGCTTCCGCGAGCCAGCCATCGGGCCCTTGAAGCCACGAGATGGCGCCGCCGTTGGTGTCCCACGTGGGCACCTTCGCCGTGGCCCCACAGTCGTCGCACTCCACGTACACGCCCGTGGGCAGCGGCATCAGGCCCTCGCACCACTTGCTGTACCTGAACCGCACCCCTGTGCCGTGCAGGCTCATGCCCCACCCCCCACTTCTGACGGGTCCACCCCGGCCTTCGCCGCCAGCTCAAGGGCGCGCTCTTGGCCCAGGCGCTGCAGGTGCTCGCGGTCGCTGAGCACCGTCAGCTCCATGTGCATCACGGACAGGGGGTTGATGGGCACGTGCTGCATGGCCCGCTTGAGCAGGCGCCGCAGCAGCACGGCCTCCCCGATCCACTCATGCGTCCGCGGGTCTCGCCACCACGCCATGTCGTCGTCGTTCATACTCCCTCCCCGTACTCGTACCCGAGCACCTTGCGGAACCGGCCCTCGATGCGTTCCAGCGCCTCGGGCCCCACGCCCTCGCACTCGACCGCCAGCACCAGGTCGGTCATGGTGCGCTCTTGCTGGTTGAGCACATCGCGTTGCTGCTCCCGGGCCTTCTGCGCACGCTCGGCCTCGGCGGCCCGCTCGAACGGCTCCTTGAGGGCCGGTCCAGCATGCAGGCCCGGGCCGTAGCGCTCAATGTCGCCCCAGCCAATGCCCCCGCAGTGCTCGCACTGGACCTCATCATCCTCGTCGAGCAAGTCCTGGACGGTGGTGTTGGGGTTGGACGTCCAGCAGATGTGGCTGGTGAAGTCTCGCCCCTGAGCCACACACTCCTTGCAGTGGAAGTCGTACTGCAGACCGATGAATCCGGCCTCTTGTGCTTCGACCAAGGCCGCCTCGGACGGCATCTCGACGCCGTCACCCAGCCACTGGAGCCGCAGGGTGTTCCCGTGTCTTGGCGTCCACGCGGACCTGACTGCCTCGATGAACCGCTTTGCTTCGCTCATGCTCCCTCCAGCACCACACGCACCGCATCGGGCAGCCTGTGGCCGTCATAGTCGATCAGCGGGGCCATATGCACCCGCCGCATGCTCGTGCGCGCCTTGCCGTTCACGGTGCGCTGCTCCTCGTGGTTCACGTGCCCCGGCGTGAACAGCTCCCGCACCAGCAGCCCCACAGCCGTGGTCGCCGAGCCCCCATACGCGTCCCGGTACACCGTGTGCTGTGGGCTCCCCGCCTCGCACCGGGTGATGGGCATCGACGTGGTAGGCACCCATGCACGCACCCAAGCGTTCCACCCCAAGCGCTTCGTGTCCGACGTCGGGCCCACCATGGCCGTCACCTTGGCGTCGGGCCCAGCCACCACCCCGACCAGGTCTTTGACGACCTCGAGCATGGCCAGCGGGCCCATCGGCTGCAGGTGGCTCAGCAGTGCGGGCGGGATCCGCACCTCGCTCTTGGCGCGGATCTTGTGCCCCTTGCGGCGCACGGGTTTGCCGCTCGGGCGCGCGTATGTGTAGCTTGTACCTATGGCGTTTCTCGCACTCGGTGGCTGTGGCGTGCTCAGCTGCACCATGCGCCGCCCGTAGGCCCTGCCCCCGCCCTGCTGCACCACGGTGATGATGCGCAGCTCGACGAGGCGGCGGAAGCGCTTGCGAGCTCCCGTGGGCGACATGCCCCAGGCCCTCGCAAGGTCGTTGTTCGTCACCGGGAACGGTGCCCCGTCGTGCATGCGGGCCTGCTCGGCCAGCCACGCCAGGGCGCTACGGTCGTCGGTGTCCTGGCAGTGCGCCAGGGCCGAGGCGTCGATCAACATGTGCTCAGAGGGCAATGTGCACCCCCCGGCGCAGATGGGCGCAGCGGTCGCGCAGCTGCCGCATCCCGTCAACCTCATCGCGGGGCCAACCAGCGGTCGCGAGCTGGGCGACGAGCGCGGTGTACAGCTGGTGGGCCGTGACGTAGTCGCCGCGGTCATAGGCCCTCGCGGCCTCCCTCGATAGCTCCATGGCGTCAGTCACTTGTGGCCTCCAGGGCGGCGATGAGGGCTTCGGCCTTGCTGGCGCCGTAGAAGCAGCTGTCCAGGCCGCTGCTGCTCCAGACGCTCACCTCCCAGCGCGTATCGCCCCAGCGCTCGTCGCTCTCGTCGATGCACATGCGGCCGAGCGTCGCTCGCACCTGCGCCTCCAGGCAGCCGAGCGTGGCGGGACTGCGGACGTCGGGGATCCACGCCTTGACCTCGGCCCACTGCCGATACGCCACCTTGAGCGATCCCGGGTGGTAGGTGGCCAGCCCGCCAGCCGCTACCCGTATGGCTAGCTGACCATCCATGCGCAGCATCCCGGCCATCCACACGAAAGCCGGGCACGCCATCCAACGGCGCCCGAGCGCCTCTGCTTGTTCGTCAGTCACGCGATCTCCAGGGCAGCGATGAGGGCCTCAGCCTCGGTCGGGTGGGGGTGCACATCCCACCACCACCCCGCGTCGTCGTGCCATGGGCTGCCGGTGGGGCAGCCGAGTGCATCACGCACCTGCCCCAGCAGGCAGCCGCGCGTGGCTGGGTCGCGCACGTCGGGCCAGGCCACGCAGACCCGCGCGTCCGGGTTGATCCACCCGCCGAGCCCGTACGACCAACCGATCACCTCTGCGGGGCCTCCCTCGCAAAGCACCTTTGGATGGAGCAGCCGAGCCGGCTTGTCGTCGTGGCCGCGCCGCATCAGCATCCCAGCCATCCACTCGGATGCATCACACGCCATCCAACGGCGCCCGAGCGCCTCTGCTTGTTCGTCAGTCACGCGTCCCCCTCCGCACGGTCACCGCTCGCCGCTCGAGCCACCTGGTGGCCATGTCCCGCGCCTCAGACCACGTCTCGGCGCCGCTGAGCTTGGTCGTGGTCGTCTCGCAGCCCGTGACCTCGAGCCAGTAGTGCCCGTCATCGCGCAGCACCACGCTGGCGCACAGGCTGGCGGTCAACTGCCACCCCCACGCGTTGCTGACCCACGGGGCCTCGATCTCAACCTTGGGCATGCGCCACCCCCTCGGCCCAGCGCGCTGCACGCCACGCCCGCCACTCGTCGATCAGCGGCAAGGGCCACGGCACCGGGCACGCATCGGTCAGCCACCAGCGGTCCATTGTGTGCACCGCATCCCCCTCCGGCGTCACCGACATGAAGCTGGGCCCGTCGCTGCGCCGCAGCCAGCCCAACCGCTCCCAGCCCCTCAGCGGCAGGGCCTTGGCCATGTCGTCGTCGTCGAGCAGGTCGTAGTACCGCCCGTGCCGGGACCCGTCGCCCTTGGCCCACATCGCGTGCAGCAGCGGGGCCATGAGCGACAGCCGGAAGGCATCGGCGTGGGTCAGTTCGCCCGCCTGCATCAGCTCCCACAGCCACTCGCGCAGGTGCTCCGGGGAGCGGTAGT
>SPJJ01005794.1_pt1 | contig 27762 bp, 18 predicted proteins | sample 3741741 | NCBI WGS metagenome assembly SPJJ01 (sample SAMN10925908, study PRJNA522277) | cold seep metagenome | isolation source: Elba SIP-enriched marine methane seep metagenome, extraction at timepoint T1 | place: Italy: coast of Elba, Mediterranean Sea | collected 2014-05 | reverse complement strand
GATGTTTATAAAGTATTATTCCGCGTCTTTTTGATTCATTTTTGTAAATTAATAAACAGGCTGCAAGCAAATGAAAAGAACTTATCAACCCAGCAAAATCAAGCGCATCAGAACTCACGGTTTTCGTGCACGAATGGCAACAAAAAATGGCCGCAGAGTCATTAATGCGCGCAGAGCAAAAGGTCGCAAATCATTAACAGTCTAATTGATCAAGGAAGATTTTAGTTTCCCCGTCGAACTGCGTTTACGGGCACCCGCCGATTTTAAAAAGGTTTTTTCTGATCCGGTTAAATCAACAGATCAGTATTTTACCTTGCTGGCAGTAACAAACGGACTTGATCATCCGCGGCTGGGGCTTGCAATTGCCAAAAAAAATATAAAAAAAGCAGTGACGAGGAACCTGTTAAAAAGAACCATCAGGGAACAGTTTAGATTACAACAACAAATAATAACTAATATCGATATTGTGGTTTTGGCGCGTAGAGATGCGAACACGGCAACACCTGATGAGTTAAGAAAGTCTTTGGAAAAACACTGGCGCAGGTTAAGCAAACGTATTCAAGCCAGCCACAGTAAGAGTTGTGAACACGCCTAAGATTCTCCATTCATCAGCCGCTTTACTAATAAAATTATAATGGCTGAAGAGCTGGTAGAATATCTCCATTTTTGCGGTCAGCTAACTGCGATACCCTAAATAATCCGGAAATAACAATGGACAATCTAAGATTTTTACTCATCATGGCCTTCGTGATGATTTCCTATATGCTTTGGGAAGCCTGGCAAATTGATTATGGTCCCAAGCCTCAGCAGATTGTTTCTGAAACGCCTACCATTGTCGAGCCTGAAGAAGCCGGACTGCCTGACATTAAAGGTAGTGAAAGTGATACTGCTACTGGGCAGGTTCCTGCCACGCAAGCGACAACGGTTGAACAAGTGCAGCCCTCCAAGCCCGAGCAAAAATTAATTCGGGTAGAAACTGATTTATTTTCCATGGAAATCGATACCAAGGGTGGTACGATTCAGAATCTGGATTTAGTGCAATATCCTGAAGAAAAACCTAATCGTTATTACAATCAGATGCTCGAGTTTTTCGGTTTAGAGGCTGAAAATATGAATAGCGAACCGATCAGGTTATTTGATAGCAGCGAAAAGAAATTATTTCTTGCGCAAAGCGGTCTGATTGCTGGCAAAGGCTCGCTAAAAGCACCGGATCACCATGCAAACTTCGAATCCGCGCAAGATACTTATCAAATGCAGATTGGCGAAGATACATTAGTCGTGCCGTTGACCTGGATAAACCCTCAAGGTTTGCAAGTGACCAAGCGTTATGTATTTACGCGCGGAAATTACGATATTGTGGTCGAGCAAGAAGTTGTAAACCAGTCTCAACAACCCTGGTCTGGCAGACAATATAGCCAATTACTTAGAAGACCATTTAAAAAAGAGAACTCGAATAACTTCATCCGTACCTATACAGGAGGCGTGGTTTACACGCAGGAAGATAAATATCAGAAAATTGAATTTGATGATATGGCTGAAGATGACCTGAGTGTTGATACTGTGGGGGGGTGGAGTGCGATGATTCAGCATTATTTTGCCGCCGCTTGGGTTCCGCCTGTTGAACAGCAGAATCATTTTTATACTAAAGAGCTAAAAGACTGGCGTTATGTGATTGGATCATATTCACCCGCCAGTGAGATTAATTCAGGCGATTCCATCGTGTTTACTTCGCATTTGTTTGCCGGGCCTAAAATTCAGCCCACCATGGAGGCGATTGCAGAAGGTTTGGAATTAACCGTGGATTACAGTTGGCTGACAGTTGTTGCTAAACCCATTTACTGGTTGTTAAATAAAATGTACTCGTATATTAACAACTGGGGGGGCGCAATTTTATGTGTCACGTTATGTATTAAATTACTGTTTTTTCCATTATCTCAGGCCAGTTACAAATCTATGGCCAAAATGAGAAAATTGACACCGCAGCTTAAAGAGTTGCAGGACAAGTATAAGGAAGACAAACAGCGTTTGAATACCGAAATGATGGCGATGTATCGTCGCGAGAAAGTGAACCCACTGGGCGGGTGTTTGCCGATGGTGGTACAGATTCCGGTATTTATTTCCTTGTACTGGGTGTTGGTGGAAACTGTTGAATTAAGACAAGCTGAATTTGCCGGGTGGGTACTGGATTTATCCGCCCAGGATCCATTTTATATTCTGCCGGTATTAATGGGGATTACCATGAAGATTCAGCAAAGTCTGAATCCACCGCCAGTTGATCCACTACAGGCGAAGATAATGAAAATGTTCCCGATTATCTTTACTGTTTTCTTCCTGTATTTCCCTGCTGGTTTGGTGATGTACTGGGTATGGAATAACTCGTTATCCATTCTTCAGCAGTGGTACATTACTCGCCAAATTGAAGCTGAGGGAAAAAAATCTAAGTGAGCTCGGCGAGTTCAGATACCATCGCCGCTATTGCCACGCCACCTGGGAATGGTGGCGTTGGCATTATTAGAATATCCGGGGTATTGGCGCAGCAAATAGCCAGTCAAATCAGCCCTAAATCACTCCCACCCCGCTCCGCAATTTATACCGACTTTAGAGACAGTGATGGTCAAGTCATTGACTCAGGACTGTTGTTATCCTTTCCTGCCCCCGCCTCGTTCACAGGCGAAGACTGCATAGAGATACAAGGACATGGTGGCCAAGTTGTCATGGATATGTTGTTGCAACGCGTGCTGTCACTTGGCGCGCGGATGGCGCGTCCGGGCGAATTTAGCGAACGGGCTTTTTTAAATAATAAAATTGACCTGGCACAGGCCGAAGCCATTGCAGATTTAATCAATAGCAGTACGCAGCAAGCCGTTCGTTCGGCACAGCACTCCATGCAAGGGGTATTTTCCAGGCAAATTCATGAGCTGGGGGATGAGCTGACTGAGCTTAGAGTGTATGTGGAAGCTGCGATTGATTTTGTTGATGAAGAAATTGATTTTTTAAGCGACGGGGTGGTTGAAAAACGCATTCAGCGACTTATGCAGAGTGTACAGAAAATACTGTCAACGGCACAGCAGGGGAGATTATTACGTGATGGGATGACGGTCGTGTTGGCGGGTAAACCCAATGCCGGAAAATCCAGTTTATTGAATGCTCTGGCCGGTCATGATGCGGCAATAGTCACTGATATTGCCGGGACTACCCGCGATGTTTTGCGAGAGCGTATTCAGCTGGAGGGCATGCCGTTGCATATAATTGATACCGCAGGTCTTAGAGAAAGCGCTAACTCGGTTGAACAAGAAGGTATCCGCCGTGCCCATGAAGAGATCAGCAAGGCAGACATCGTTTTGTTATTGATTGATAGCCAATCCCCCGAGTCGGCATCCATAGAGCGAAATTTACCGGATGATGTCCGCCTAACCAAGGTGTATAACAAAATTGACTTACTGGGAATCGAGCCGGAAGTGGTTGAGAATGCGCATGGAACACAAATCTATCTGTCAGTAAAATCAGGCGAAGGAATGAATTTATTACATCAGCATTTGAAACAGGTGGTGGGCTTCCAGCACAGTGGGGATGATGTTTTTATAGCCCGCAGGCGGCATGTGAATGCTTTGCAAAAAGCACAACAATTTATAGATTCAGCATTACAACAAGTTAAACAGGGTACAGGTGATTTAGCGGCAGAAGATCTGCGTCAGGCACAAAATAATTTGTCAGAAATCACCGGTGAATTCACTTCCGATGATTTGCTGGGTGAAATATTTAGCTCATTTTGCATCGGAAAATAAGGCGCTTGTCGAGTTATAAGGCAGACTGTGTCTTGCTGTCATCACCGATTTAACTTGCCTGTTTTTGACATTCCCTCATGAGGGGCTTGTGAGAAGCAAACTGCGGTTGCTGTGTGATCAAATGCAAGGCGTCCGGCAAGTTTTGCTCACTAAAGTTTGCTGTTAGCATATTTTCTGGCGAGAACGGCATGCCACTTTTTTCGCTGATTACAAAACGGCTAACTGCATGTGAGCCAGCTCTAGAAGCGCAGGGTTGCTGGTTTATTTTAATCGCGGGTGCATATGCATCCGGCAGGCTCAATGCGTTGTCAATCACTTCAACGACCGAATCAATATCAACAATCCCATCAACACCCAGTTGCGATGAAGCGCTGATATTGCTTTGAGAATCAGCAAATAAGCCCTGTGATGTAATTTGGATATTGCCGCCGTTACCCAAAAAAGCTTCAGTCAGAACCTGACTGTTGTTTAACACGATAAAATCAGAATCAATGCTGATACTTCCACCGGTAGTCGATGCGCCGCCGCCAACTGATGCAGTAATTGCACTGTTATTACTCAGAGACACCAATTTAGAGGGAGAATTACCTTCTATCGTAATATTCCCACCATCAGATAAGGATGAGGAAAGGGCGATCTGACTGGCATCAAGCAACAAATTTGCTGTTTTGATTGTGATGGTACCCGCATCACCCGTGCCAAGACTTTCAGCCGTGATCTTGCTGTTTCCAGATAAGGAAATTAAAGAAGAGGTTAAACTGATGTCACCTCCATTGCCTCCGCCTACAAACGTTGTTGCGGTAGTAATAATGCTGTTTTGTTGCAGATTTAATTGTTGAGCGTTGATGCTTATATTTCCGCCATTCCCGAACAAAGTGGTCGTGCTGTTTATTTCACCATTAATTAAAGAAACAAGTGTAGAAGAACCACTTCCATCAGAGCCTTGAATGTTTATTTCTCCACCTTTACCCAGAAAACTTGTAGACGCTAAAATTTTGCTGGAAGATGATGTGTTGCCATAAACTTTTAAGAAATCTGTATTAATATCAATTTCACCCGCATTTCCAAAGCCTACAGAACTTGTCGAAATTTGCGCAGAATCGAGTATATCAATGGCGGGGGCAGTCAAAGAAATGTTACCGGAATCATTTGCTCCAGAGTTTTTGGTGAGAACGGAACTGGGAGAGCTTGAAAAACCGGTATCTTTTGCTCCCTCTATGGTGATTTTTTCAAGTGCATTGATGCTTATATTTCCAGCTGTTACCGAGCCTGTTCCGCTTGCATTAATTTGAGCGCCATTGGAAACATGCACGGATTTTCCCTGTATATCAATGTTACCGGCAGAAGCAACATTGAACGAAGATTTGGTGGTGGAAAGATCAGATTGATCCAAAGTGATGACCCCGCCCCGAATTACAATGCTACCGGCAGTGGATGAACTAATAGAATCAACTTGTATTACAGAATCGTGACTAATATGTACGTGACCGGCATTTGATAAAAACGTATCACTGAATGTGTCATTGACAGAAGGTGAAATGGGTATCTCGTGTGAAGCGGGGGCGGAAATTAAAGAAATATGACTGTCAGGTGCCTCTATTGTTGTATTTTGTAGGGTCAGGGTGTCTGCTGACAGGCTTAAATGTTGACCTGTATTAACGCTTAACCCGCTTGCATTATCGATGACAGAAAGGCCACCATTAGGCGATCCAGATGCAGAACTTAAAAATCCAAAATCTCTCGCATCAGCAACAAAAAAACTGCTGGCTGTATCATGCACTGGATTGGCATAAAATGTATCACCTTGTGAGGACTTGATGTAGTCAGCGGTGGTCGCAAAAAACGACCCATTAAAATCAAGTTTGGCGTTTTCATGAAAAACCATGCCATGGGGGTTCATGAAAAATAAATTTGCAGAATTTTCAACCTGCAGGGTGCCATCAATGTTGGAAGCAATGCCGCCGGTTACGCGTGCAAAGATATTGGTAAGGCTGGAAGATGCTTTAAACAGTGCCTTGTCCCCGCTTCCCAGGTCAAATTGAGAAAAGCTATGGAATAAATTTGTGTTAGCCAGCGTTCCATCTTGGATGAAATAAGTATTCCTACTTTTACTGACGAATGTACCTAAGCTGGTATCCGCAGAAATAGTCGAATCAATAGCATAACAAACAGGTAACTGAAGAATGCCAAATAAAAGATGAAAAATTAATTTTCGCTGCATAACCCTGGAATTAATTTTTCTTGATATTAACGGCAACAATGCTGGCAATCAGCATAAACAAAGCAAAAAGGGGAATGGGAATAGTTTCAGAGGTTGGCTCGGATTGAGTTGTCACACAATTTGATGCCGTTGCGTCCTGAGCAGGCGTTTCAGAGATTATTTGCGAAGTTTCATCACATAACACAGATGATTTATCAATGAATACATCAGAGTTTTGCGGGTTATTGCTGGAAATTACAGTATGGTATTGTAAATTGGCAGTGGATTTATTAACGGATAACCCCGTACCGCCGTTGCCAATAATATTAATCGATGAATTATTCAGCTGCACATTACTGGATAGGTCGATAGCCAGGCCAAATTGATTGTTGTTGGAAATATCGGTAGAGCATTTAGTATCTTTATCCGCATGACAAGAAAGAATGACTGAGCCAATGGATAGCAGGCCAGCTTCATTGGTAATAAAGTCAGAATCACATACATTAACCACATTGTTATTGCATTCTAAAATACCGAACTTGTTAATTTGACAAGGTGGGAGGTCTTCCGGTTTTGGACAAATTTGTGAAAGATCTTGAGTCGTTGCTGTTTGAGATATTGTTGATATCGATGTTTCTAAGTGTGTGGAAGCGTTAAATGCACTCTGGCTGTTAAGGTTGATACTGCACAGAGCAAGTTGCCTTAACCCGCCTGCAACTAAATCATTCGGGTTAATTGTGCTGGCGTCTTCCAAAACACATAGACCGGCACCTGTGTTGTTTTCAAAGCCGACATCCAAAATATTGACCTGAGCACCAAACGTATCGGTTTTTTGTACCAAGACACCGGGGTAAGCATTGTGAATTGAGAAATTATTTAATGTAACACCCGTTGCGCCAAGAACCTTAATGGCCGCCGTCTTTTCCTTAACAACAATGATTTTGCTTATATCACGCCCTTTACCGACAAGCTGTGAAAAGCCGCTGCTGGTAATAGTTATCGGCGTGTCAATACGGCATTCACCCACGAACACGATAGCTTCATCGGGCGGAAAACCGTTAGATATGAAATTAAAGATATAGTTGGTGTTGGAATCTGTGCAATCAATATCTAATGCATGAACAAGCGGGATAGTGTTACAAAGTAGAAAGGCGATGACTGAAAATAGAGTGTGTTTTCTTTTCATGACATTATTCTATTGAGCGAGCCTTTAAAGGTAAGCGATAGGCAAAAAATATGAGGTTGATCGTGCTGAATAAGAATAGAAATACATAATGGGGTAAAGGAATTTGTTCCACATCGACAGGTGGTTTTTCAGCACAATTTACAACCAGTTCTGTCGTCCCTTGTATGCCGCTAGCTGAAATGATTTGAGATGTTTCATCACATAGAATCGGTGCGGAGTCTGCTAAGAAGTCCCCTTGCCGGCCATTATTAGCACTGGCTAATACTGTATGATTGCTCAAACTTACATCGGATGTGTCAATTGAAATACCGTGAGCGTCATTAAGCGTGAATTCAATATTGGAGTTATTGACAATAAAGTTGCTTGTTGAATCGATGATAAAACCGCCTTGGTCATTGTCATTAACGACTGATTTGCAAGGATTATCGTCGTTGACATTGCAAGAAAATATTAATACCCCCTGCGCATGCAAACCTGCACCATTGCTGCCAATAAAGTCAGTGTCGCAGATATTAACTGGGCTTGTGCTACATACTTTTGTACCGCTTTCATTTTTTGGGCATATATTAGGAAGGTCAGCACAAATAGCAGCGGACGATTGTAATTGGCTTTGAAATGTTATTATCTCGCCAGATAAAGCATCGACACCGGGGCCAATGGCTTGCAGCCCGGTGCCCTGGCTGTTGATCACCGATAGATTGATGGCTGCCACTTGTGGCTTAATGATGTTGTCATCAATGACAGCAGGCTTGATCAAAAGACCGGGGTTGCCATTTTCAATAGACAGTTTTTTTATCGTAATCCCTGTAGCGCCTTCAATGTCAAAAGCGGCAGGATAAATACCGTTTTTATCAGGAATTACCCGAATGATACTTTCTTCTGCTCCTTCCCCCTGAATCACCACATTATTTTTTTTGATGAATCCGGTAATATCTAATTTAATGGGTGAGTCGATCAAGCAGGTACCGTGGATATTAAAAAAGATTTTTATATCCTGCTGTGGATCATTATCGTTACCTTTCTCGTAAACTTCTGTTTCAATAATGGCGTTTAAATTGATTACCGAGCCATCACAATAAATGTCTTTTGCATGTGCAATTGGAATAAAAAAAGCAAAGCACAGCGCTAAAATGTGAAAATAAAACCTGTTATTCATGTCTGCCTCGCGTTGGCTTAAACGGATTTTCTGAAGTAATGTGTTTCGAGCTAAGTTAATAATTAATTTTGCTGTTTTGGCAACAGGACAATCTATCTATTGTTAGCTGCCAGGCTACGTCGTCTAGTTGATAGTACTGCGTGCAATAAATAAATTCTGTGAATAATTAACTTGAAATGATTCACAGAGGCATCATAAATCAATTGCAAAGTGCGTACAATCTTATAGTGATCGGTGGAGTGTGGATGACTGGTGATCAATACACATCCACACTTAAAGAGAAGCTGATTCCCTGGTCTTGCAAGCTGGTGTTGTCTACGTTGTCAATGTTGCGCAATGGAAATGCGTAATAGATTTCGCTGTGTATTTTTGCCGCAGGGCTCCAGCGTAAACCAAATCCAGCTGAAGAAACATGGTGGGCAACATCTGCACTGAGTTTAAGGTTATTTTCGCCCCAGCCAAAATCATAGAACGCGGCTAGTTGTACCGAACCATCAGCCGGGGAATCACTGAGCCATGGCAACGGTAATTTAAAAACTGGCACGCGTAGCTCTACAGAACTCATCACGCCGTAGTCTCTAATCAGCTGGTTTTCGCGATAACCTCGTACATTCTGTGCGCCACCGATGGAGAATTTTTCCATGGGCAATAAGCTGTCTGGCGTAAGCTGTGTGTCAGCGCGGAATAAAAATTGAATGTTGCTGCTACCGAGTCGTTGTAGCCATTGAAATTGTGCCTGCCAAGAAAAGTAGTGTTCATCATTAATACGTGAACCACTCACCAGTAAAGGGGTGACATCCACGCCCCAATTGAGTGTTGAACGAAAAGCAAGCACATGATTGGCGGAACGGTGGCTCCATTCCTGTAAAAAACGCAGTGCAGTCGTTTCGGTAATACCGTCGTCGGTGACCGATGGGAAGGGTTGGCGTGGGCTGCCAGGCAATTGAAAGGTCACTGTGCTCTTCCTGTGCTCTAGCGTGATGACATTGTACAAGCTATGACGTGGCGAAAAATAAACGGGTTGGCTGAGTGAGAGGCCATAATGACGATTAATGCTTTGAATGCTAAGTAGATCAAATGGCTGTTCAATGATATGCGCGTCATTTTGCTCATAATACAGTCGCAGGCGCGTATCGTAAGCTGTGAGTGGAATGGAATAGTCAGCAAACAAGCGATCCAGTCCTTCGGTCAACGAAAAACGTGTGGTGAGGGCATCGCCATAACCGCTGACATTATAAGCTGAAGCGCTCATCTCGCCATGCAATTCACCAATGCTGGGGCTGCGGTGGTTATTAAAACTGATGCCGACATCAAACAGCCGACTTTCTTCAACCTGCACAGTTAGGCGGCTTTCGCCAGGGTTTGCGCCCGGGCTGAGTTCGGCATTAATGCGTTCTACTAATCTATCCTGTTGCAAAATTTTGATGCGCTCGCGCAATTGATGAATATTTAAGACGTGTTCATTACCCAGGGTTAAGCGATTGCGCACATAGCTTTCATCCAGCCAGTTATCATTGTGCACAATCACTTGGGTTAATGTGCCTTCCACAATCAGAATGTCGATCACGCCATCTTCCACATTTTGGTCGGGGATCAGTGCGCCGGAGTTAATGTAACCGGCCTGAATGTAATGCTGGGTTAAGGCATTGCGCAAGGCGAATAAATCAGCGGTATTGATATCGCGTCCCTGATAGGGTGCAATGATTGGAGCCAGTTGCTCGTGGCTGAACACGCTATGGCCACTCAGATTGATTTTTTTAACGTGAATTTTTAGTGTGCTGGAGAGTTGGTGCTCGCTACGTGCTGGCGGCGCAGGTAAAGGCAGTTCGGGGCGTTCGCGTGGTGTTTCTATCGGCAATTCTGTGGGTTGGTCATGGCTTTTTTCCGGTAAACTCAACCTGTCGACGATTTGGCCGGGAATGCCGCCCGGTAATTTAGATTTTTCCAGCCCCGTCGCATTTTGGATGGAAGCGAGGCATAACAGCAAAAAAATACAAAGTTTAATCGTCCGAAGGCTGGAACGCGGCATATCAATTGAGGTCGCTAAGCCCAATCTGTCGCAGTAACTCAGCACGCAGGCGCAATTGTTGCTCGTCAGTGACAGCGTTGGGGTTTTGTCCCATAACCATCGCCAATGGGTCATACCAAAAACCTTGTTGGGCATAATGACTGGCCTGTTGCATGTCGTTCAGTGGGGAATTGTGGGGGGTGGAATGATCCACGTCTGCCTCTATGCGTTGCACAAAGGCTTTCTCGACTATATCACCTGATGTTGGATATAACGTGGATTTATCTTTAATCAGGCTGACCGACCATTCATATGTTTTACCGCTGTGTAAGGTGATATTTTGCTGACCTAAATCCACAGAGTGGAACCCTTGCTGGGGGGATTCGATAAGCGTTTCCACTAGAGGTTTAATCGCATCAATTTCGATTAGCGTAAACAGCATGGTCTGTTCGCTGTCGCGCGATAAGTGCCAATAAAGAACCGGTTGAGCGTCTAGTGTACGGGCAACATGATTGGGGCTGAGTAAACTGACGTGTAGCGCCTCGGCTTTTTCAATATTGCGCGTGCCGCCGGCGCTGGTGCGCATGCTTGGGCGGCGTTTATCCAGCGATGGTGGAATGTAGACAATCTGCATGAACGGCGACTTGCGCGGCGTGACTTCCGCCAACGGTTGAGTTAATTTGATCGCTGTATCTGTGGCAGGGCTATTTTCGGCGGCATGCAGCGAAGAAAGATGAATCAGCAGCAGTGGCAAACTATAGCGATATAAAGCGTGATGCGTTTTCATGGGTTTACCTCATCAGTTGAAATCGGGGAATATACGATATATTTTACTGATTTTCTGTCGACCTTTAAGGTAATATTCACCTATAAAGCGCGTGTTAAAGTGGACATCTAATTTCATCCAGGTGGAATGATCAACCAGAATTCTAAATGCTTCAACCTGTTCCTGGTCAAAGCTTTCCTTATCAAAATTTTCCAGGCGTGCGGCAACATTCACAGTATCGCCAATGGTGGTGTAGGATAAACGTTGTTCACTGCCAATGCTGCCCGCGGTGACAGAGCCGCTACACAAGCCAAGCCGTAGTTTGTTTAACTTGATGGATTGATCCTGAAATGTCTGGTTAATTTCCACAAATTTTTTGCCCATGGCAATCGCGCATAACACGGCATTTTGCGCATCCAGGGTGGCTTCGGCATCGTTCCGTGGCAGGGGGATCCCAAAGCAGGCTTTGATGCCGTCACCGGCATAATCTTCTACGACGCCGCCGTGTTCTTCGATAACTTCGGTCATCGAAGACATATAGCGATTGAGCCAGGTCAGCGCGGTTTCTGGGGACAGTTTTTCGATGGCAGTGGTAAAGTTTTTAAAATCGGTAATCAATACGGTGGCGGTTAACTTTACAGGTTTGGGATGACCACCGTGCAGAAATAATTCGCGGTGTTGCCACAAGTCTGCGGCGACTTTACGCGTGACATATTTGCCAAACAGCATCATTACCAGCTTTTTTTCGCGATTTTCAATGTATCCGCAATAAATATTGCCAACAAGAAAGGCGCTTAGCCAACTAATGGCGAAAGCTGCCGTAGGCAGCCAAAGTCCGGCGATGAAAAGTTGCAGTGGAATAAACCAAAGCAGAAGGCTGGAGCCGATCAAGATGAGAGCGATTGATTTGAATGAGCGAAATAAAACGGCGCTGAATGAGCCACCGAAACACAACAATATCATGACAATGATTTCATAGTGTTCAGCAAGGAATTTTAACGACTGGCTTTGGTTTAAACCCATGCGGATTAATTGATCAATAATGTGTGCATGGATTTCGATGCCATAGCTTGGCATGGCCTCAGCACGGCTAAAAGGGGTTTCATGGTTGTCTTGTACCGAGCTGCTGGTTGTACCAAGGACAACCACCTTGCCGTGAATAAGCTGCGGATCAACTTTTCCATCCAGTAAGGCAGACAAGGTGGTTTCTGAGAAACCACGTCGAGCATAATCAATGAGCATTTGATAGCCGCCGGTATCAACCACGGAATAGCCACCATGTTGAGGGTGCAGGCGCGTTACAACGCTAGAGCCCAGGCGAAAATTTTCAGGGTTTGCGGGGTCAGCAGATTGCTGGATACCTGCCTGGTGCAGATAAGTTAAGGCTAACGATACTGCCAGCGAAAAATGTGTTTGCTGCGGGTCATCCCAAAACATAAGCAGGGCGCGACGTATAACGCCATCGTCATCGGGCGTCAGATCAGCGAACCCGGATGCGACCAAAGGCTGTAAGTCACCCGGGAGTAGCACCTGTTCACCCAGGCGTTTTTCAATAAAAAAAACATTTTGCTGGGTGTTTAATTGTTGTCTCAGTTGTTCGCGGCCATGACTGGGCTGGTCACGATAAATATCGACACCAATGGCGGCAGGCTGCAAATGTTGCAGTGTTGCAAGGGTCTGCGCCATGTGGGTGTCATCCAGCGGGTGGCCAAAACGTTGAATATCGTCTTCGGTAATTTTAACCAGGCTTATTGCAGAGGGGATGTGTTCGGTTTGTGGCTGTAAGCGAATGTAGTGGTCATACGCAGCCAGTTCAAGCGCTTGTAGCAGCCCCGCCAGCTTTAGCCAAATGCATAAAAAAGCGATAACAAAAGCAATACATACCGCCATCAATGGGCGTTGCGATAAGGTAATGAAGGAATCGTGCATCTTTATTTACAGCCAGTTATTGATTAACAAAAATGCCGCCCAATACCCTGGGTGTCGATAGCGCAGGTCGGTTAATAGTGCCTGTTGGGCTTTTTGCAACGCTGCCGCGCGGGAAATGCCCGGTTGTTGAAATTGTTGATAGAATTCCGTCATTAACAAGCTTGTTGCCGCATCATTCACTTTCCACAAAGAACCAATGGCACTACGCGCCCCGGCACGTACGGCGATGCCGGATAGTCCCAGTGCCGAACGGTCATCGGCTTCAGCGGTTTCGCAGGCGCTTAACACTAATAGTTCCAGCGGTTTTTCTCTGAATTTAAACATACCGACATAATCTGCCAGTGAATTGATAGAAAGTTTGCCATCGTAGGTTAATAAATAACTGCTATCCACCGAATTACCCAAAAAACCGTGGGTGGAAATATGCAATAAATTAATATCCTCATTGCTTAATGATTGTTTGAGAGAGGCAGGTTTAAAGTTTTGATTCATCAATAAATTGCCGCCGTACAGTTTGCTGATAAAGTCCAGTTCTTCCTTTACATAAACCAGTGGCGGATAACCATCCACCGATTCACTGAGCCCACCTAGTACCGGCGTGATTTTTTTATTTGATAACGGGGACGGGTCAACTAACTGAATGCCGGGCGTAATGGCGGTGGAAAATTGTTCTATTAAATGCTGTTTGCCATCGTGTAGCGCTGCCAGTGGAATGCTAAATAATGGGCCGTCGGGGACAAATACCAGCGTATCAATCTTTGTCGAGTTAAGTGACTGTATCACTGGCGTAATGAGCAGATCGTAAAGCTGTTTTCCAGGAATGCGGTATTCATTCGTCGTGCGTTTTTCCAGAAACACGCGAAAATTGCGGATTAATCGGGTGAGCTCATCCAGTGGCATGGCAATACGATGCATTTTCAGGCGGCCATCGGGAAAATCCATCAATAAAATAGAGCTGTTTTTCAACAATACCGGATACACGATTACCGCACGCGTTGAGGCTTTCCACAACGGTTTTTGTTTGGCTTTTAGTGCATCAACACAGGCATCGCCAAAATAATCGCGGATTTCAGCGGCTTTCAGACTTTCAATGGTGTCTCTGACTTTACCCAGTGTGAGTTTTCTTGCCGCGTTGTCTTGCTGGGTTTTACTCTGTTTAATTAATAATTCAATATATTCAGAATAAACCGGCGCAATCATTTCCACAAACGCCGTGCCGGGCGGTCGGTAGGCCACCAGCATTTGAAAACGCAGCGTATCGAGGAGCGTAATGGCTTGTTGATAATGATGAATGGCATTTTTTGTCTGTTTTAACGATTGCGCAATTCTGCCCGTTTGCCAATGCCAGCGATAAAGTAAATACTTATCGGCGCTGGCTTGTGCATCAAATAAGGCTTGCTGGGTGAGTTGTTGAGCCTCTACATATTGCGCTGACAATTCATACAAACGCCCCAATAATCCACGCGCAAAAGAACGCCCATGACTGTTGCCCGAACGCTGGTAATCGGCGATGGATTCGACCAACAATTGATAGGTTGGCTGTTTAAAACGGTTGAGCGTTTGCGATTGTTCAATCAACGTTAAATAAGTACTGGCCAGATTGACGCGCAGCGTGTTTTTGGCTGTCGCGTTGTTTAGTTTTTCCAAGGTTTGTTGGGCATCTTCCAAATACCCGAACGCGACATCTATTTGGTGCGAATTGCCCGCGGTACGCGCCGCGTTCGCCTGAGCCTTGGCAACCAGGATGGGATTATTTGCCAAGCGGGCAGAGGCAATGCTGTTATTAAAGTTATTTAGTGAAGTATCAATGTGTTGATGAAACGCATAATAGTTGCCCAGGTTGATTAATACGCGGGCAATTAATGCGGCTTGATTGGTTTCCCGCGCCAACGCTTCAGCCTGTGTCAACAGTGCAAATGCCTTTTGTTGTGGGCCGGTTGCGATATATAAATTGCCCAACGCACTTAAAACAGCGGCGTGGTGTGGCGTATCGGGGTGCTGATTTAGCTGCACTAAAGCGTGTTGTAATAGGGCTTTCGCTTGATCGTAATCGCCTTTGTTTTTAGCCGATTCTGCGGCAAATAGGTAGGTCTGAATTGGCCGGGCCTCGGTGGCTTGGTGGTTTTCGGGCTGATTAAAGGGTTTGCCAGGTGTCGCCGGGGGGAGGCAAAATAATAAAATGAATACAATCAAAAAGGCCGGGAGCTTCACATTTCATCAGGTATTATTTAAACGAGCTTACAATTTATCAGAAAACAGGCATGAGTTCATTTTAGAAAACTTAAGCAGGAAAATAAGCAATACCAAACTGCGTTTATTTCGGAGGCTGGTTTGATGTGGCAAAAAAGACAATGACACCGATGACAATCACGCCGAAAAAAACACTTAAGCCAATCTCATCGGCTTGATTAACCGAATGACTGCGCTGCGCTCTCAATTTAGAAGCCGAGCTACTGCCGTCAATGGCATAGCCTTCATTCGTCGTCTGTCGCGCTGTTTTACTGTCGCTGTCTTGAGCATGATTGGTTTGTGCGGCACTTAAAGCGCACATGAAAAATACAGAGACGACAAGTTTTTTTAACATGGTGGATATAGATCAGTTAATTCCCATATATTTTATCAGGTTATTGTGGAAGGGGAGGTGACTTTTAGCAGGATTAAATCTTTTGAACGTCTGATTTAGTGTAGTATGGAATCCTGCGTGGAAAATCTGCAACCAATGAGTCTACTACGCCTTACTGAGCTGAAGGTATTTTATGACGACATTGCGCTTGCGTTACCAGACCATTGAGTTTGGCGACACAGATATTCACGTTAGAACTCTAAAAGATAATCAACAGTATTCTGACCCGGAAGGGATTGCCTCGGAGTTGGGGATTAGCTCTGCTAACTGGCCTTTATTCGGGATAATTTGGGCTTCTGGAGAGATACTGGCACACCTCATGTACAGTTATGATATTCAAGGGAAAAAGATATTAGAAGTGGGCTGCGGAATTGGGCTGGCCAGTTTGGTGTTAAACAGTCGTTTGGCGGATATTACGGCGACAGATTATCATCCGGAAGTACACGGTTTTTTGGATGAAAATACTCGGCTCAATGATGACAAGGACATTCCGTTTGTTAGAGCAAACTGGACGGATGAGAATTTGGATTTGGGAAAATTTGATGTCATCATCGGCAGCGACCTGCTTTATGAAAGAGGCCATGCCGAGCAATTGTCTACTTTCATCCATCATCATGCCAAGCAACATTGCAGCATCATCCTTATAGATCCGGGGCGTTCCCATCATGGCCGGTTTAGCAAGCTGATGGTGAGTCACGGCTATTCGCATAACCAGTCCAAGCCAGAAAATATAGATTTTTTAAGCAAACCTATCAGTGGCTCAAATCGTTTTCAGATTCTGCGATATCAAAAATAATCCAAAATAAATCCGTGCTCAGCTGATTTATTTAGGAGAGTGGAAGGAAGGTATAGGGTCTTGATGTATAAGGGCACGTGAATATGCCCAGTCTGCGCTGCAGTAACGCCACGGAGGTTGAGATTGTTCGAGAACAGGCTGATCTACGTGCAGCCAAGCCTGAAGCCATATCGTGAAATAGCTTGGCTATGCACCCCAAATGATCGAACAGCTTGTCTCGGTTTAGTCCGTGTTATCCAGTTCAAAAAACACCCATTGAATACGTTCATGCTGAGCTTTCAGCTGTTTTTCAATGCGGTTGATTTCTTTCACGGCATCGGATACCTGCAATTCAGGGTTCATTTCGGCTTTGATGGAGACCATCACGCTGTTGCCATGATTGATAGCAATGATATTAAACACCTGAACAATACTGTCCTCGTTCTCCAAAACGGTTTGAATGTCCTGTTTGACAGGCTCAGCTGTTTCGCCAAGCAACAGTGAATGTACTTCCTTTCCAATTAGAAAGGCGACGATGACCAGTAACACACCAATAAAAATAGAACCGAGCGCGTCATAGCTGGCATCCCCTGTCATCGCAGACAACGCAAGCATGACAAAAGCAATCACCAAACCGAGCATCGCCGCGAAATCCTCACCTATTACCACCATTAACTCGCTGGAATGGGTTTCTTTAAACCATTGCCATAAAGAACGCTCGCCCTGCTCTTCCCGCATGGCTTGCATCGCGCCTTTCAGCGAAAAATATTCCATGCCGCAGGCCGCCAGTAAAATAAACAAGGCCAGCCCGGCGTATTCAAGTTCATGCGGGTTTGCATAACGTTGCCAGCCTTCGTGGATGGAAAATACACCCCCCACAGAAAACAGTGTAAAGGCGACCATCATCGACCAGATATAGGTTTCTCTGCCATATCCCAGCGGGTGTTTGCCGGTCGCTTGTTTATCTGAACGTTGCATGCCGATAAACAACAGCACTTGATTACCGCAATCCGCATAAGAGTGAATCGCTTCCGCCAGCAGCGAGCCAGAACCTGTCCACAGCGCGGCAAACGTCTTGGTCAGCGCAATGCCCAGGTTAGCGGAAAATGCATAAAATATAGCTTTGGTGGTGCCTGAATGAGACATTGTGTTCTCCGTAAGTTAATTTGCAATTTAACCATAGGTGATGATGCTGTGAAAACAGCAGGAAAGAGGTGAAGCTAATATTTTTTTGAAGCACATGGATGCGGTGTATGCAGATTATGCAGGCGCAAATAATGGTAGTGTTCAAATCCGATCTTTTCGGATACAAATTTATTTTGCTGTTGACAAGCGGCGGTCATATAGATGTTAGCTTAATTGTTTCTCAAACATGCAAACGTTCTTTATCCAGTCTGTTTATTACATCACTATACGTTATTAAATGTTTCTTCAATAAATGATCAAGCCTTTTTCCATCTAGCACCTCAACCACATATTGTTTGGCTGCTTCTCTAGTCTTTTTACCCAACCGTATTGCATTGGTAGCAAAAACGAGGATACCAACCGACTTGCCAATTTCTGCCTCATATCTAACTCTTGCTGAATGAACTTCCGTAACTGCTCGGTACCCGTCATATGTTCGGCCACCAGTATGCTTGCATTGAATCAACGTAGCACTCTTCCCTTTGGTGAGTACAATATCTGCTCCATAATCTCCCCCGCTGTGGGTTAGCCAGCAACTTTCAGCTTGATAATCTTTAAGAAGCAGTTCAGCACACAAAGCCTCGAATTGTTGCCAACTTAATCTTGCGACATCGTCGAAAGAAATTCGCTGAGAAGGCGACCAAACTTGTTTCGCTACTCCACTAGGTGATGGCATCACTTGTTCCGGCGTGACAACGGCATCTTTCAGAAGACTCTTCTTGGTTAAAAGCTGATGGAGATTGACGTCAAATGACTGGAACTCCGGATGGTGAATAAGGGGTACAAATACGTTCACATCCTTCTTCTGACCAATGCGATACACGCGATCAGTCGCCTGGGCCTCTTTCGCAGGATTCCAGTGACGTTCCAAGTGAATTACGTTGTTTGCACCGACAACAGTTAACCCCACACCGGCTGCAACGGGTGACATAATTATAACGTTGAAGCCTTCTCGTTCTTCGAAGGCTTTAATCATGCTTTTTCTTGTCGGGCTACTCGCACGCTTGGCTACAGCTTTTGCATCGCCATTGATTATAGAGATTGGAGGAAGGGAGTAAGACTTAGCCAGAGCCAAAGAAATAAATGACTGAAGCCTTTTATTAATCACGAAGATGATGCATTTTTCCTTACGGGTTTTGACCTCATCCAATACAGACATTAAACTCCCGAACTTTCCGGACTCGTGCATCAAGTTGGTCAGCTCTCCCTGAATGCTAGTAGAATCCAAGCCTCCACCAAACACAAGCCGTGGATGCAACGACACATCCCTCAGCCGCTGCAAAGCGGCCAGAGCAACATTCGCTTCAGAACTGGCTGCATTCTCCAGAATCGAATCATACGACTTTAGCTGTCCATCCATGAGGGTAGAGTGCAAAATTGGCAGAAAGCTCCAGTCCGGATCATCCATACCAACAAATACTTTCTTGTTCGGAAGACCTTCAAGATTATCTTCTTTCACCCGTCTTAGCATTAGTGCGCCGACACGCTCCCGGAGCTGTCGTCCAACAACACCACGCACATGCTCAATTTCATCACCTGCCGCACGAAGGATTGGTGTGATGTATTCGTCTCGGAACACCTGATAACTATTCAGATATCCTGGGCACGCCGTATCCATCAAGCACCAGAAATCAGCAAGACTATTCTCGACAGGGGTTCCCGTAGCGATTAACCGAAAACCCGCCTTAAGTCCCTTTGCAGCCCTTGTCTGCAAGGCATTGGGGTTCTTTATATTCTGGGCTTCGTCAAACACGACCATGCCCCAATCTACTGAACACAATGAAAACTGATAATCCCTCAGAGTCTGATATGTCGTGATGACCAGGCGTTTTGGCAGGTCGAGTCGTTCATTGACGAAAGTGCTCCCGACTTTCAAGGAATAGCGGATTTCTGCCTCCTCATCGTCGCTCAACTCTTGGTTCCTGGTCTCAACGCCACCAACCCTAAAATCACCTAGCTGGCCATCTGATTGGAGAATCACAATGTCGCCAAATGGGCTAGCTTCAAATGTCTGCCCAACCTCGTCGGCCCAGTTCTGCAAAAGGCTCAGTGGCGCAACCACGAGACAAGGCTTTTCGGTCGTCTTCTTCAACCGATACGCTTTATACAGGTGGTCTATTGATGCCAATGACATGAACGTCTTACCCAGTCCCATGTCATCAGCGAGCAGACCTCCACCTAAGCCTTCACTGTCTAAAACCAATCCCAGTATCCACCGTGTGCCAAGCACTTGATGCGGAAAAGGCTTTCTTGAGTAGTTACTCCAGTCCAGAGTTTCCTCTTCAATCAAGACATCCTGAATTGCTCGATCAAGAATGGTTGAAGGCGTATCGAGATCATCATCATTTAGTTGAATATCTACGACGGCTGACTCAGGTGGTTTTAAATCGTCTGTGGCACTCTCTCCAAGTTCTTGGTCATCATCAGAATCGCTGTCATCAGGTTCGTTTACGTCTATCTTTGATAAACCTTCCTCAACCTCAGCAAGTATTGAGTGAACCTGCTCGATATCAGATACATCAAAGACCTTTCCCTTGAACTCGACCTCCTGAGCACCAGTTTCCTTCGCCTTCTCAAGCTCGTCCCGAAACTGATCTAATTGATCCTTATCGGAGATGACGTCTTTCAGCTTTTTGGGTGGAAATACCTCGGCTGGTGCGAACTTCTTTCCAAACCAGTCAATCCCAGATTCGTCAGTTTCACCAAAATAAGCATGCCTAAATCGAGTTGCACCTTTTACGCGTGCAGAAAAACCTAAATCCAGATTAACCAAACTTGCGTCTATAAATGCAGTCGGATTCTTTAAAAAAGCGTCCACCTTATCCTTGCTAATGACTCTGTTTCGCAGAACCTCGCGGACCGCTGCTAGACGCTCTTCGTCAAAGAGGATGATTTCATCGTCAACACGCAACGAAGTCGCGGTATCACGAGACAGCTGCCCCAGGACTCGTTGGATGCGTTCGTGGCTCGCCTCCTGCCCCATCTGAGGGGTAAGAATCATATGCCCATTGTCGTCAAGTTCCGCCTCAATTGTAATGGACTCGGGGGCGCAAATATTGAGCTTCTCGAAGTGCCCAAGTGAAATCGAAGCACCTTTTTCCTGCGCCTGCTGCAATGCGAAGACAAGGCAGAGATTGTCGTATTCAGTTTTTTCCGAAGCACCGTTTTTCTCCATAGCAGAGAAAATCAGCAGCTGTGATGGACTGAGAAGATAGCATTTTTCGGAAGAGAAACGAATCACTGCGCCTTCGACAGAAAAGCCATGTGTAAACGCACCACCTTCATTTGCTGCGGTTAAATCAATGCGGAATGACGAGCTGCCTGTTTTCCCTTTTATGTCAGCCTGAAGTTTACCCTTCCAGATTGGTGGTAAGTTCAAAAGCAATCTCGCGTTGTCATCCAGCTGAACAGCCACAGGAGAAGGAACCATTACTCCGTTCGGAAGCTTTTCCGCCTCCCCCTGCTCAACGAGCATTCGCAAGGCAATATGTTGATGCATCAACAGTTCATCGGCTTGTCCACTGAGAATTTTCGAAGACTGCTTTTCTGTAAAAACAAAATTGACACCCTCGGAATCATAATTCCAAGCACATCCTACTGAATCCCCTTTTACCAAGCCACGCATCCACCCTGTCAAAGACATCATCAAGCTCCGTATTGTCTCTTGTAGACACGATAATCTTCAGGTGTAAGCATCTCCTTCGGATCTATTGGAACACCCAAATCTTTTAATGCCACAATCGCTTTATTCTGCCACCCAAGCGGTGGGTGATGAGTAATATTCGCCTTCTGTGGCAATCCCTTATCTCGCATGCGAAACGCAAGCCCCTGCGTCAAGGAGCTGTAAGTTACCCTGGTCTTTGAGTAATCGAAAACTATTGCTGATGGATCAAGAGATTCATATATCCAAAGCTGGCAACTATGACTTCCTTCCACAAGGTGCACGCTACCCAGCTGAATGTGAATTAACGATTTACCCTGATCTGTTACTACTGAGTAGCTAGGAAGGTACTCTGGTTTGTACGTTCTGCGCAAATAAGATTCGGCGCTGGGGGACAGATAAAGACGTGTACCAGTCACAAGTTGCTTGTTAAGCAGCCCTTCCATAAAGTGCTTCCGTGCTGGGTACATTCTCTTAAGTTCTTCATTACGTGGTTGATAGGAAAAATCCTCCAAGGCTTCCAGGAAGAGTCTTAGGTCCAGCTTGGAAAGCCAACCCTGAACCTTGTTTTTGAGCTGGGGATCGAGTTGAGACCACCATTTTAGGTATTTCGGGTGCGACGGAGGAATTCTTGGATCACCACCAATGGCCAGAATCACATTTAACCATGCGTCCCCAACACCACTAACCGGTGCTTTTTCGATGAGAATACTCAGTATCTGATGTCCAAGAAGGGAGCTTTCGTCATAACGCGAGTCATAAACTGATTTCTTCTGCATTTCGTCCAAAATGGGATCGGACTCGTTCGGCTCAAGGCCTCGTAGTACTTCAAGGTAGTAGATATTCTTGGAAACTGTCAGAAAACGACCGGATTTATAACGATCAAGATGCACTAGTCGAACCTGCTCATCAAAATCTCTTCCTACCCGGTGGCTTTCCTCAGCCAGCCATTTAGGTCCATTTCCACCCAGTATATGCCTTAATTCTTGATTCAATTCCTTGCGTAATCTCTTTCCCTTCAAAAGCCAGTTTTCCACTATTGATACATCATCCAGTTCATCATATTTTATTAGATAGTGAGAGAAAACAGCCTCAACAAGAAGACTGCCCGGCTTTGCTCTAATGCTATCTATCTTATTTAAAACCTTCGAAGTCAGCCGGATCTTGCTTGCCTGATCCGTATTAAACATCAGAGACAGCGCTCTTAACTCAACAGGCTCATTGATCATACCGGACAAATCCTGATTCTGTATTAAGCCAACAAAAACACGTTGAAATGCTTTTTTAAACTTTTCACTCTGTGTACCTGAAGTACCCGTTATTTTTTTTAGTTCCTTAGTAGCAAAGTCTAATCGCGATTCGTACTGCACAAGTGGCGTATCGGGCAGACTAAAAGGCAATTTGGAGATAGAAAGCCTCATTGTTCGACAATGTCCTTCAGCTCTGAAATTTGTGGACGTTTAACTGTAAAACGAATGTCGATCCGACGGTTTTCTCGCCTGTTATCCCGCGTCTGCTCTACCTCATTCACTCTTCGCATTGCGGCATAGCCGCTCACCGAAAACAGCTTGTCGCCAAATGCATTAGACATCTCTGCAAAACCGGGTGAAACCTTCAACTCTGCTTCCCAGTATTCCCAAAGAGAGATGGCACGGAATGTCGACAACCCCCAGTTGCCTTTGATTCGCTTTGTGGGCACACTATCGGTATGCCCTTCTATGAATACCGTATCCAGGTAATCGAAGCGGCGTTTGTCTGATATGTTTGGGTTGAATGACTTGTTTATTGCGCTATGCAAAACTTCTCCGATAATCAATACCGATGACCTAACAGACTTATCTGCAGGAAGTTCATAGCTGTTCGAAGCAAACGCCAATGTACTCTCAGGAATACGCAGTACTGTGTCGTTATCCGCAATCAAAACCACAATGCTCTGTTTCGCCAATTCATCTCGAATTTCGTGCAGCATATCGCGCCTGGCTTGTTCAGCGTGCTTCAATTGCTCTATGTCTTGCTCAATTTTCTTTTGCGCCTCAGTTAATTCAATAATCAAAGTAACGGCTGCCAATATGAAAACCACCAGCAACGCCGACATCAAATCTGAAAAGGAAATCCAATAAGGATTCTCCTCATCAACGCGCCTACCTTTTGCTTTGTTAAAAGTGCGCATTATCGACCCAACTTATCTTCAATCTCGTCTACCACGGCTGACAACGCTCTTGCCGCTTCATTCATCTGTTCCGCGTAATCTGTGGTGTGCTGCGCCCATAGATTTAGATGCTCCGCCGTTTGTGCGTTTGCCTGCTCTGCATAGTCCTTCAAGAGTTGGCTAGCCTGCTCTGCGAGTTCACCAACATTCTCTTTTAATGCAACCAGGTAGCTGCGCTGATGTTCTTCCAAATGTGCAAAAGTAGAATCTGCAAGCTGCACAACAGCATCAAGTTTTTCGATGACCTGACCCAACGTCGCAATGTCTTGAGACATCTTTTGATGAACCTGACCTGCAGCCAATGCTGACTTCCGGTTCTCATTCGCAAGATCTGCTGTTGAATTTGCCGCATCCTGAATCACACCACTAAGCTCACGGGAAGAGCGATTCACGCCCTCACCATATTCCTTCAACAGTTTAACCGCAGATCGAAGTTCAGATGCCCCATGCTCAATAGCCTTTGCCAGTGACTCCAAACTAGCCTGACTCGCTGTAACTTGCTGTTGAAGCACTTTACCTTGTTGCATCAGTGAATTCGAGGCCATCGTCTGGCGATCAATCGACTCTCCCATTCCGGCAACAACGCCTTCAAACCGTTGCTCAAGCTGAGCCTCCCTTTGCTCTTGTGCCTGTCTTGATTTCTCCAGGGTTTCAGAGATGCCTTCAATCTGCTGCTTTGTAATATCGGCCAACAACTTTCCATGCCTTGAATTCTTCTCTACCAATTCATCTACCTGGCTGGAAATATGTTCAATTAACTGCTGTTCGCGTTCGGCGTTCGCATTATGATGTTGTTCCATCAACGTTCCCATTCCTGCAACAGAGCTTTCAAACTGCTGTAAAAGCTGAACCTCTCTCTGTTCTTGAGCCTGCTGTGATTGATTGAAAGTCTCGGATAGATCTACAATCTGCTTCTTAGTGATTTCCGCCAAAAATTCACCATGTTTGGAATTTCTTGCAGCCAACTCATCAACCTGATCGGAAATGTGTGCAATCAACTGTTGTTCGCGTTGAGCTGCCGCATTCTGGCTCTGTTGCAAATTCCCGATAAACCCTTCCAAAGCTCCATTCATAGAGGAAAGTGTATCGCTTACGCCTTTTGAAGCATCATCCATAGCCTTACGCTGTGTCTCGCCTTGCTCTCCGAACTTATCCAGAAAGCATTCTACAAGCTGTTCCAACGCCTTTTGACTTCCATCAGTCGTTTCATTAACAAGCTTATTGATGGCCGGTGCCATGATCTTTTCCAAACTGGCTTCCAAGCCTTGTTGTATGCCTGTTGTGGCTTCCAGCAATGACTCCTGCATCTTTTCTCCGATACGCTCTGCCATGCCTTGCAGCGCTTCTCGTGACTCATTGCCATCTTCCGCAATTTTTTTGAGTTGAACTTCGGCGCTGAAACGAGGAAAAAGTTCGTCAATTCGGTCCTGCAAACGATGGATGCGTGAACGTGCATACCCTTCCAGCAGTTTCTCAATAAAATTGAACAGTACGCTGAGCGTCACCCCCCATACTGAGGTCATGAACGCGATTTTTGCACCGCTAATGACGTGAGCGAGACCTGCTTTCATATCTTGAACAGACGCATCGTTACCGATATTCAGTTCTGACAGTCCCAACTGGAGACCTACGAATGTTCCGATAACGCCAAGAGCCGTCAAAAAACCAGGAACCGCCGCCAACATGCGACTCTCTGTTATCTCTCGCGCTAAAGTTGTGCTATTGAAAAAGTGGTTTGCATCGTAAATATTATGGAGATGGATTTCCTCTCCGAGCAAAGCTTCGATAAGAGTTTCATCAAACTCATTCCATATGTGACCAGCGCCATACCGGGCATTGCTGGCTTTATCCCGTAGCTCCTGACGGTTCATTACAACCGTCTGAGACGTTTCTTTTTTAAGCAAATCCCAGATCCAACGGGTTCGCAAGCAGGCTTTAATCAAAGCCCACAGAGATACAACTAGGAACAACGCCGCTACGCCAATCAGAATGGCAACAAATAACGCGCTTAGTTGCTCAGCAGACTCCGGATACAAACTAAGTTTCGAGAAATTAGGGAAAAGCCCGGATATATTCAGTTGTTTCATATCTACTTCCATATAAGATTATCTTTGGTGTTTTCTTGAGCCTAACGCCAGCCGTAACCAGTGTATTTGTAATGAGCGTAGCGAACGAAAAACACGTCCGAGTTCACGGCCTTGATACTTATTTATGACCGCATCCCCTGATTAAACGGGCTTTGTGAAACACTATCACTATCCAGGCTTTATAAGAAGTAACGGTGTCAATGCACTATCAGAGGAGATGATCAAATGAGATTTTACACCTAAAACCATGCGCTTATGCATTCTAAATATATCAGGCGATATTGTTTCACATACGAATATATCCGCCCATATCTGCTTGTTCATGCGGGAAAACAAACCAATGGGGTCAGACTCGATAGATATGCTATAATTCGCCAAACTATCAAAAAGAAGGCTCGGATTATGGCACGTCACCCCCGTTTTGTTATCCCCGGTCAACCGCAGCATGTAATTCAGCGCGGCAATAACCGCTCCGTTATTTTTGTTACAGCTGAGGATTATCAGTTTTATTTAGATAAGCTGAAAGATGCTTGCGATAAATGTCTATCAATCGAGTCTGACCCCATTGATTGATCGACCCCATTGATTGATCGAGTCTGACCCCATTGATTGGATTGTGGTATCTTTCAAAAGGTACCAAGTGAAATTTTCAATATTTATAGTGAAAACGCTACACTCCGTTTCCAAGATTTTCAGCGATTGATGAAAAAAATGATGCTTTTAAATGTGCTGAGTAAAGCTTATTTCATCCGCTGAAAATATTCATTTTCTTTATCACTGGTCAAAAGCAATTTATCTGTTGAACGGGTCATGGCAACATAAAGCAGTTTTGCCCCTTCAACAGCAGACATGTGATTGCCGGGGATATAACCCACCCCGGACACCGCTACAATCGGGAATTCCAGCCCTTTGCTGCTATGCATGGTCATTAGCTTTACAGTGTTCTCTGTCGTGTTAAATTGTTTTTTTGCTTTTGCATCACTTAACCATTGGACAGGTATCTGCATATCGCGGAAGGCTTTGTCTAATGCCTTCCCCATCCAGTTCTGGCTGTAGGTAACACACATATCCGACCATAAAAACCCCTGTTCATTATGTAGGCGCTGGAATATTCTGCTGATGTAACCAACTTCATCAGAATAGCTTTCAAAACGTTTGATTGCCGGTTGCGATCCGTGTCGGCCCACCGCTTCCGGCTCAATCAATGGCACATGATCGTCGTCTATTTCTTTGGGCTTGAAGTAATAACAGGCAAAGTTATAGGCAAAGGTGAGAATTTCTTCAGTATTTCTATAATTTAATTTCAGCACGGTTGTTCGTCCACGCGCCTGAATGCCTACGCTGGATAGACTGAAATCCAGCTGGTTTTTCTTGTTATAAATTGATTGCGCATCATCATACAGCAGAAGCAATGAGTTAGTCTCCGGGTCGACCATTTTGACGACCAGTGACAGCCAATCAGGTTCAAAATCATGGCCTTCGTCGATCATCACCGCGCCGTACTGGGCACGGGGTATTCTTCCCTGATCGACTGAGTCGATGACTGTAGCGACTAATTTTTCCGTGTAGTTCTTTGCATAGACAGGCTTGTCTATGTGATAGCTACGTAATTGCTCCCCGCACCAGTCATGAAAATGATAGATATTCACTTTATGCGAGAGATCACGTTCTTCAATAAGGCTGCGCAGTCGGGCTGCCAGCGTAATGTTGTAGCACAGCACAAGAATGGGTTTGTTCAACACTTTGGCCAAATAGAGACAACGATAACCCAGGATTAATGTCTTGCCAGAACCGGCAACCCCATGGATGATCCGGTGTCCTTCACCCAGATTACGCGCCAGTTGCTCCTGCTGTTTGTCCATGACTTTGACGATATCCGGGATGATGATTTCAAGTGAGTCATCCTCCTCTGTGCTAAACAAGTCTGCCTGGTTGCTGGCATCAATACGAATTTCTGGAAAAATATGCCAGCGCATTCGGTCGATTTGCGGCAAGGTCAGCGGCTGATTAAACTGATAATCAAACATCTGCCATAGGCGTTCCTGAAAGACTTCAGGGTCAACTGACTCCAGCATTTCATCTTTGCAGATCACGCGATGCTCGGGTAAGACGTCTCCAAGGTCGGTTTTCTCAAATTGCTGGCGTGTAATATTGCTCAACACCACGCCATAACCATAAGGAAAAATCAAATT
>SPJJ01003256.1_pt1 | contig 27826 bp, 25 predicted proteins | sample 3741741 | NCBI WGS metagenome assembly SPJJ01 (sample SAMN10925908, study PRJNA522277) | cold seep metagenome | isolation source: Elba SIP-enriched marine methane seep metagenome, extraction at timepoint T1 | place: Italy: coast of Elba, Mediterranean Sea | collected 2014-05 | reverse complement strand
CCCAGAGTCAGGTCCGGCTTGCGGTCGAAGTTGATGGTCATCAGCTTGTCGATGGCGATGATCGCGATGTTCGGCTTGAGCCGGTAACGCACGGGGAACCCGAACGAGATGGCGAATTCGGGGTCCGGCGAGATCGGCACTTCGGCGGTCAGTCTGAAGTCGACGACGTCATAAACCAGCGCCGACTCGATGCCGGCAGATGCGACGACTGCGTTGTCGCCGGTGAGCTCGAATCTGGCCGCAGCTTGAAGCTCGATGTTGTCCTGGAGTCCGTGGCGACCGCTGAAGCTCAGAAACCAGGTCTCGAAGGCACCCGTGTCCGAGGCGTCGATGTCAAAGCCGGCGCGGACTTCGGTCAGGCCCTTGGTGATGGTGAGCGGCCGGTCCAGCAGAGGCTTGGGGAAGGTCTTTTTGGTGAACAGGCCACCGGCGGTCACCGGGGGCTGTGGTTCCTTGTCCTCTTCCTCGTCGTCGTCGTCATCGTCGTCGTCGTCGTCGTCGTCGTCATCGTCGTCGTCGTCGTCGTCCTGGGCATACGCGGACGACACCTCGGCGGCCCACGGCGGCGCCGCGACGAACGCTGGAGCGAGCAACACGGCGACAACGAGGTACGAGAGCGTAGACAGTCGCCGAGCCATGTCGGCCCCTTTCTAGATGCGCAGTTGGCCGAACAGCAGCAGGAACCGGTTGTCGATGGGACTGAGCGGATCCTCGGCTTTGATGTTGGCCAGGGTGAATTCCAGGCCCAGGTCGAAGGTGCGATCGGCGCTGAACAACACACCGACCGTCGCGGGAATCGTCACCGCGGAGCCCTCGAAGTTGAACTCGGCGATCTGCAGCTCGGCTCGCGCCGTGACAGCGAGTTGCGGGATGACCTGCATGATGCCGCCCGCGCCCAGAGTCAGGTCTGGTTTGCGGTCGAAGTTGATGGTCATCAGCTTGTCGATGGCGATGATCGCGATGTTCGGCTTGACCCGGTAACGCACCGGGAATCCGAACGAGATGGCGAAGTTGGGATCGGGATCGATTGGCACCTCCGCGGTGATGCGGAAGTCGACCACGTCATAGACCAGGGCGGACTCGATGCCCGCGGACGCGAACACGCGGTTGGCCTGGCCGGCGACGATCTCACCGGTGAGCAGGAACTTGGCACTGGCTTGGAGCTCGACGTTGTCTTGAAGGCCGTGGCGCGCGCTCAAGCCGAGGAACCAGGTCTCGAAGGCCCCTGTATCAGAGGCGTCGATATCGAAACCCGCGCGGAGCTCGGTCATCTTCTGGGTGATGGTGAGGGGCCGATCCAGTAGCGGCTTGGGGAAGGTCTTTTTGGTGAACAGACCACCCGAGGTCACCGGTGGCTGCGGCTCCTTCTCCTCTTCTTCTTCGTCGTCGTCGTCATCGTCGTCGTCGTCGTCGTCGTCATCGTCGTCGTCGTCGTCCTGGGCATAGGCCGTAGACACATCTGCCCATGGCGGCGCCGCGACGAACACGGGAGTGAGCAACAGGGCGAGAATGATGTACGAGAGTGAAGAGAATCGCCGAACCAAGTCTGACCTCCGCGCTCAATCTACCGCTGCCAGGCCTGGTCTGGCAAGGCCAGCACCGCGAAACGATTTGCGATTTTGTGACTACGCGCGGGCCCGTGAGCTGCGTTTCTTGGGCTTCGCAGCTGTACGTCGGGTTGAGCGCTTTGTGGCGGTCTTGGCCGGCTTCTTGCCGTTCCGTTTGGCAGCGCTCTTGGCGGGGGCCTTCTTGGCCGTCGCCTTCTTGGCGGCGGTCTTCTTGGTCGTCTTCTTCGCGGACGGTTTCTTGGTCGTCTTTTTGGCCGCGCTCGTCTTCTTGGTCGCCGCCTTCTTGCTCGTCTTCTTGGTCGCCGCCTTCTTGGTCGTCTTCTTGGCCGCCGCCTTCTTGGTCGTCTTCTTGGCCGCCGCCTTCTTGGTCGTCTTCTTGGTGGCGGTCTTCTCCGTGGACTTCTTGGCCGCGGCCTTCTTGGCAGCCGCTTTCTTGGCGGCCGGCTTCTTCTTGGCAGCCGGCTTCTTGTTCGCCGCCGCGGTCTTCTTCGCCGCCTCGGCCTTCTTCGCCTTGCGGGTTTCAGCGGCTTTCTTCGCGGCCGCCGAACGCTTCGCCGATGCCTTCTTGGCAGCCTCGGCGCGACGTTGTTTGCGCAGAGCCTCGGCCTGTTTGGCCGAGCTCTTCTTCTGGGTCTTCTTTAGCTCGGTCTTGCGCTTTGCCCGTTGGGCCGCCGAGCGTTTCGTCGCCGCCTTCTTGGGCTTTGCCGCGGCTTTCTTTGCCGCGGTTTTCTTCGCCGCTGCGCGCTTCCCGGCGCTCTTGGCCTTGCGGGGCCGTTTCGCGGGTTTGGGTTCGAGCTTCTTGGCCCGCGAGATGTCGCCGTCGGCATCGACGTAATAAATGAACGAGGCCTCCATCGCGATCTGCGGTGAAGCAATCCGCTCGCGTTTCGCCCGCGCAAACTCGCTCTCGGTCTTGGTGACCCGCCAGACGTCGCCGTCTTTTACGTAATACATGAACCCGGCATCGCGCTTGATCCCGAGTTCCAACACCTTCTCAGCCATTGGGGATACTCTCCATCTGAGCTGGCAGCCTACTCATCGCGTCTGACATCACCGGTCGTCGACGCGGCACACAAGTACTTGATTCTCGGCATCGGCGAGCAGCGGCAGACCGTCGAAGTCGCCGTATCGAGTGACCACGCGAAACCCGTTCGCAGCCATCAGCGCCTCGAGCTCCGCCGGGAAGAACTTGCGCTGGGAAAGCCGGACCACCTGCTCTCGAGCCCCCGGCATACCCGCGTCGACGGCGCGCTGGTAGTACAGATTGATGATGACGATCTGACTCACGGGGTCGTACTCGTGGTTCGTCGTATAGATGTAGGGCTCTTTGGTCGTCGGATGCTTGAACTTGGTTCTGGCCCAGCGCTTGCGCGGATTCCGACACAGCCAGTGAAGATCAGGGTTCTGTACGTCGAAGATGAAATGGCCGCCAGGCTCGAGATGCGCCTTCACCGCTTCGAGGAAGAACTCGACTTCGACTCGGGTGTACAGGTGCTCGAAGGAGTTGAACGCCATCACGATCAGGGGGAACTTGCGCGCGAGTTGGAACTGCCGCATGTCCGCGCAAAACAGCATGCCCCTGGCGCGTGCGGCCCGGCCCAGCTTACCGATGCGCGCCGCGGCTCGCGCCAACATCGCGCGCGAGATATCCATGCCGATTACCGTGTGGCCGTCTCGCAGCAGCCCGGTCGTTACCCGGCCGCTGCCGCAGGCGACTTCCAAGATCGTGCCGCCATCGCCGAGCAGGCGTTTGGCCTCTCTGCGGTAGAAGCGCACGTCACTGCGTCGGCGCCGGTACTCGTAGTCGTATAACTCCGCGTCGACGTAGTGTTCCGCGCTGCCCGCGTCGATGTCGTCGGTGGCGGGACCTACAGCCAGATCTTCCGGCGGGATGTTCTTAACCACCAGGTGCGGCATTGGCGTCGTTGCTCACCTCGCTGTCGCGCCGGCGGCGCCTGCCACCGCGTCGCCGTCGCCGCCGCTTACGCGAAGAACCGCTGTCATCGGCGGGATGCTGGCGATCTCGGTTGCCCTCGGTGCTCAGCTTGCGCCAGTGATCGATGTCTTTGGTGTCGCGGCCATCGACGATCGCCATGATCTCGTATAGGGCCAGGGCCTCGTCGAAGTAGTCCCGGCGCACCAAGGCCATCGGCCGCCCTCGCCGCCTCCGCGACGGTGCCAGGCGGCGCTGGGCAAGCAGGATCTGGCGCACCCGTTCGGCGTCACGCCGCGCCACGCGCAGCTCACGAGCGAGAGGCTCGAGGATCTCGAGAATCATGTTGCTCGCCTCGAGAGGCCGCACGCCCGGCTGCATCATGCTCTCGATGACGAATGGACCGATCAGCGAGGCGAGGCCGAGAGCGTTGGACAGATCGTGCTCGCTTTGGCTGCGCCGATCCAGCTCGTCGATGACCCGCCACACCATGGCGCGCCGGCGCTCGAATTCCGCTGGGTCTTTGATGAAGCTGAGCGGCGTCGTTCCAGAGCGTACCGGAGCGTCGCTCCAGGTCGCTCGCCACGCCTCCTCTTCTTCGTCCAACTCGCGCTTGGTTTTGGTCTGGGTGGTCGCGGGGCTGACCGGCGGCGTCGGATTGCCGTCGCCGAGCAGCACGCTGAGCTGCGGAGACAACACGTCGGCCACACCGGTGCGCAATAGCGACACCATCGAGCGCCGCGCCGCACCTTCACGCAAGAACCGATACACCTCTTCGAGAACCCTCGGCGCCGCGCATTTCGATATGTCGCCCGAGCACTGGATCAGTGCCTGCAGAGTCTCGGCTTCGATCTCGAAATCCAGTCGCGCGGCGAACTTGATCGCGCGCAGCATGCGTACCGGATCTTCTTGGAAGCGGATGTCGGGCTGGCCGATGGTTCGGACGACCCGCTCCTCCAAGTCCGCCAGGCCGCCCACGTGGTCGATCACCTCTTCGGTGTCGAGGTCGTAGAACAGTCCGTTGATCGTGAAGTCTCGGCGCTGAGCGTCTTCGGCTTCGCTGCCGAATACATTGTCCCGGCGGATCAGCAGCTCGACATCATCGGGTTTGTCTCCGGCGGCTGCCTGACGCTCACGAGGATTGGCGCGGAAGGTCGACGTCTCGATGATCTTGCTGCCAAAGAAGATGTGGGCAAGGCGGAAGCGGCGGCCAATGATTCGGCAGTTTCTAAATAACTGCTTGATTTCATTTGGCGTGGCGCTGGTCGCGACGTCAAAGTCTTTGGGTTTGCGGTCCAGCAGAAGGTCGCGGACGCAACCTCCAACCAAGTAGGCCTTGTGGCCTCTTCGGGCGAGGCGGCGGACTACCTTTTCAGCGTCTGAATCTATTAGGTCTGGCTCAAGAGCCATCTATTTGAAATTCCTATCCTGTACAGGCGAAGGGATTATACCGTGTGCTGCTTATCTAACCCGATGATGGTCAGATAGGCACACGATTGGGCAAAAAAAAGACCGCAGCGGCCGTCGGGGGGGGGGAGGCCTGCTGCGGTCGCCTGCTACGCATTGCGTGCGGCTATTGATATAATAGTCAGCTGCGCCGCGAGAGCAAGGGTTTTTTTCAAGATAGTGGAAAATTTACAAGCTGCCTGTTTTTTGTGGCGTTCCTAACCCGTTCCGGGCTTACCAATATCCTACCAGTTCTCCGGATTTAGACCAAGATGAGACCGGCTACCGTCGGCGAAGCTGAATGACCGGCCAGGGTTGGACCTGCCTCGATCCGCTGGTGTCGATCCGGAGTCGTTTGGGCGGCACCGCCGCGTAGCCCGGCGCCCAAAAGATCGCCGTGTAGGAGCTGCCCCGTGGAAGTAGGCGGGACAGGGTGAACCGTCCTTCTTCGTCCGTGATGCCCCAGGCCAGCACATCGGTCCGAAGCTGGTTCAGGTCCAGGTCGCGAGCATCGATGCCTTCCTTGAGGACCAGGGCGATGCCGTTGTGGATGGGCTTGCCATTGGCGATATCGACGATGGAGCCGGCGACTGCCACTCCCACGCGGCCGGCGCCTTCTGATTCGAACTGCCGGGTCAGCACGATCAGGTCCACCGCCTGGGCGATTGGAATCGCTAGGCCACCGGACGCGTGACTCGCGGCGGCGATGCCGACCAGGCGTCCACTGTCCTCGATGACCGGGCCGCCGGACAAGCCGTCGGTGATGGCCGCGCTGACTCTCAAGTGGGGAGTGTCTGGGCCGGCCAGAGCGAGGATGTTGCCGCTGGTGGTGGCGATACCGCCACCGCGTTGGCGGGGGTAGCCCAGCACGTGGACTTTGTCGGCCAGCTGCACCCTCTCGGACAACGAGAAGGGGAGCGTCGGCCAGTGCTTGGGTGACCAGGCGTGACCGTCCAGGTTGCGATCGCAGCGGATCAACGCCAGGTCGCGACTGCGTTTGAGCTCGGCTCCTGCCGCCTCGCCGGCGCAGATCAGTTCCGGGTCGCGGCGGTCTTCGCGATAGCGGCCGATGACGAAGAAGTCGTGGAGGCGGTCTTGTTTCTCGTCGTGGATGACGTGGTAGTTGGTCAGTACGAAGCCGTCGCTGGTGATGACGACTCCGGAGCCACCGGACACCGGGCGCAGCCTGCCGCCGATGAGGTCGACGGCCATGACCATGACGGTCGCGGGAAGCCCCGCACGTACGACCTTGCCGTGACGCTGTCTCGGCGGTTCGTCGAACACCCGTGCGCTCGCCCGGTGGTCGGCGGTGGTTCCCGCACCGTCTACGTTGGGGTCCACCGCCAGCGAGGTCTCGATGCGTTCGGCCAACCAGCGCGCTGACTCGGTGGTGCCATGGGCGGTTACCACGTAAAGCAGCTTGCCGTTGAGGGTAGCGAGCTCGATCCCGGTGGCGACCCGGGGCCCGGCGTGTTTGTGTGGTTTCGTGGCATAGCTAAACCGGGTGCGCAACCAGCGCTTACCGTTGAACTCGACCTGCCGTGGCTCGTATTCGCGGTAGAGCTCGCCGTAGCGGGCCCGCCGGGTGAACGACAGCACCGCGCGCAGGTTACTGAACTGGGGCCGGACGGTGATGCGAATCTCCAGGCGGAGCTGGGGATCCGCGGCCGATGTGTGCATCGTGTGTTGGCGGGCCTGCTGGCGGGCCTGGCTGGGCAATACGCCGTGCATCAGCCTCAGCGGTGGTGGTTCGACCTGGCGCTCGGGCAGCCAGGCCACATCGGGCATATCGAACTGCAGCCCGTGGCGGTCGAACCGGGTGGCTTCTGGGCTGGTGGCGACTCGATAGGCGAATGCCCCTGCGGCAAACAGCGCCATCGCCGCGAGCAACACCAGCGGGTCGTGGCGGCCCAGCCACGCGGTGAGCGGTCGATCGTCGTCAGTCGGCGTCATCGACGGGCTCCTCGAAACGGTGTCGCATCAGCAGCGAAATCACCAGGAAGGTCGCTGCCGCGAAACCGCCGGCGTAGGCGACGCCGTACCAGGGTTTGGCTTCGCTGCCGGCTGCGGTGACCAGACGATGCAGTACATTGAATTGGCCATTGAGCACCATGGCCGCGCACAGACCGACGAGCAGCGCCTTGCTGCGCTCGTACGAGGTCGTGCAGAAGAACTTGGCCTTGCCGATCGCGTAGCCGACCACGCCCGCCATGGTGGCGTGGAGCAGGGTGGTCGTAATCACCTCGCCGGCGCCAACGGTCAGGTAGACGTTGTAATCCACCTGAGCCAGGCGATCGAAGTTGTCGTACGTGGCGAAGCCGAGGCCGACCGCGGTCATATAGATGATGCCGTCGATGGGTTCATCGAGCTCGGGGGACAGGTACACCGTGTAGCGGGTGACGATGTATTTGCACACCTCCTGGGCGAGGCCAACGACCAGAATGGCGCGCAGGATGCCCTCGCTGGAGAGTTTGCCGAGCTGAGGTGTGGGCACCACCGGCTGGGCGATAGCCTGGCTCACGGCGAAGTCGGCCAGCGGTGCGGCGACGAATGCGCCCAACAAGAACATACCGAGCAGGTGGCGCTTGGGGTGGTCGTCGCGGCGGTCCTGAGCGTGGAAGATGGCCAACCACAACAGGGACGGGCCGGCGGCGAACGCCACCGCAGCGACTGGCGACATGCGAATGGCGTAGTCGAGCTTGTAGAAGTGCTCGATGAGGTGTGCAGCTCCGACGAACCCCACCAAGCCGACTACTAGGAGGATCTCTGTGGCGACGACAGTGCGTATGCGGCGCACGTTGCCTCTCAGGCGATGGCGAACGCCATCTTACCGCAAACGGGCCGTCGCGCCTTGTTCGTGGCTGGCCCGCCATACTAAAGTCCGCTTCGAGGTTTCCGTGGCCACTCAAAAACACAACCAAGCCGATGACCGGCTCATGACCCTGGCCGAGCTGGCCAGGTATCTACACCTGGGACAAAAGACCTGCCTAGAGCTCGCAACGGCAAGTAAACTCCCGGGAATCTTGATCGAAAAGCAGTGGCGGTTCCGCCGCGACGCCATCGACGAGTGGCTCGCCCAGCAGTCGGTGGGCGATGTTGACTTCGAGCAAGTCGTCGATGGCATGAATGTGCCCCTCGCGGATCTGGTCAACGACGAGTCGGTGATCGGCGACCTGAGAGCGGCGGATTCTCCCGGCGCCATCGAGGAGCTGGCCGCCCGGGCGTACACGAATCGCTGGCTCACCGATAAGCCGTGGTTCATCGGCGCGGTGGTCGAGCGCGAGGCTCTGGCGTCTACGGCGATGGAAGGTGGTGTCGCGTTTTTGCATACCCGCGCCAGGGACACCTCGAAGATCGCCAGGCCGTTCATTATCGTCGGCCGTTCGTACAAGGGCGTCGACTTCGGTGCTCCGGACGGCAAGCCCACCTATCTGTTCTTCTTGCTGGGCCTCAAGTACGACAAGCTCCACCTGCCGATTCTGGGCAGGCTCGCTCGCGTCCTACGCGACCCGCGCAGCCTGGCGAAGCTTCGCGCGATGCCGTCCGCGGTGAAGTTGCGCGCGATGTTGTTGCGCATGGACGCCGAGTCCCTGGACAAGGGCAAGGCAGGACCGATTCGCTACGTCGAGCCCACCGGGGATCTCGATCGCAAGTCGCGCCTGCGCGCGATCGCCAAGGCCAACGCGAAACGCGAGCAGGAAGCGCGCAAGGCCGTCGAGATCAAAAAGAAGATCGCCCAGAAAGAGGCGCGGGCGGCAGCGCGCAAAAAGAAGGCCGAAGCCGAGAACAAGGCTGCGGAGGCCAAAGCGCGCAAAGAGGCGATCAAGAAAGCAGCGGCCAAGAAGACCGAGGCCAAAAAGGCGCCGGCAAAGAAGGCGGCGGCCAAGAAACCTGCCACGAAGAAGCCTGCGGCGAAGAAGACCGCTGCCAAGAAGCCGGCAGCGAAAAAGACCGCCGCGAAGAAACCCGCCACCAAAAAGCCTGCGGCGAAGAAGCCTGCGGCCAAGAAGACGGCGGCCAAGAAGACCGCTGCGAAGAAGCCTGCGGCGAAGAAGACGGCGGCCAAGAAGACGGCTGCGAAGAAGCCTGCGGCGAAGAAGACGGCGGCCAAGAAGACGGCGGCCAAGAAGCCAGCTGCGAAGAAGACCGCTGCCAAGAAGACCGCTGCGAAGAAACCCGCTGCGAAGAAGACGGCTGCCAAGAAGCCCGCTGCCAAGAAGACGGCAGCCAAGAAACCCGCTGCGAAGAAGACTGCCAAAAAGGCCGCGGCCAAAAAGAAGCCCGCGAAGAAGAAGTAGGGCCGGCTTCAGCCAATATTGCGCAGCAGCAACGAGCTGCGCGACAGGGCTGCAACCAGGGCGTCGGCAACTCGCGGCGACGTACGCGCGGCTTGTTCGAGCGGCTTGAGCGACTCGCGCAGAGACGCCGGCGTGCGCATGGGGTTGGCCATGACTCGGGTGCGTTCCACGGCCAACTGCCCCGCCCACTCGCCGATGGTGATCGCGAATTGCGGCGTTGCGATCAGGGCGAGCCGCGCCAGCTCGGTTACCGTGCGTCCGCTCAACCGACCGCGACTGGCCAACCAGTCGGCCAATGCTTCCCACGCGGAGCCATCGACGATCGTCACGTTGTCGCCGACGCTGGGTAGTCGGGCAGCACGCGGGGCGATCGCGCCCTCGTCGGGTGGCGTAATCAGGTCGACGACCTCGCCGGGCAAGTGGAGCAGCAAATGGCGTACGAACCGCTGTTCGCAGGCCGCATCGCGGATGGAGAAACGGCAGCCGTTCAGGCCCAGCCGGCGCGCTTGGCCGTTTGGTTGCCAGATGCGTAGTTGGGTTGGCTCGAGCTCTAGGGTGCTCCGCGACCGCCGCTGCGGCTGGGCTTTCCTATAGAGCGCGCGACACTTCCGCATGTTCTATAAGCGTACCATGCGATCACCATTTCGTCGTGCACTCCTTGTTGCCCGCCGGGATGCAGACCGTGTCGACTGTCTGGGGCCCCGGTCGCGCGCAGCACGCGCCGACCCCGTAGTCGGCTTCGCACTCGCTGGCGACCACGCAGTCCTGGGTGCATATCAAGTCGCCACTGGTGAACAACTGCCAACAAACGAGACCCGGCTCACAAAAGTCCGGTGGCGCTCCGCACATTTCGCCAGGTCCTGGCAAGCTCGCGTCGGGGCCCGGGGTTGCGTCGATGGCGGCATCCGGAATCCCGGCGTCTACCAGTGAAGCGTCGGCTGGCGGTAGCGCCGCGTCCGCAATACCGGCATCTGTTTCGTCGATGTTTCCGACCAGTGAGCCGTTGTGGACCAGCAATCCGCCGCGCCACGATCGATTGTCGCCGCCGAAAAGATCCGCTCCTGCCGCCACGACCGCTTCTCCAAATCCCGTCACGGAATGAATGCACAGATCGTTGACCGGAACGCTGACCTCCATGCGGGTAATGTCGACGGCGCCTTGTTGGTCTCGACCGAATCGGCCCAGGTAGCCGCGATTGCCGCCGATGTACAGGGGCTTGCCCGGAGCGGTCCACACACCTGACAGGGCTTCGGGACCGAGGGCCAACTCGGTCCACGCGCCAGCCGCGTAGCGCAACACGACGCCGCGGCCGTCCCCGCCAACCGCGTAGACCGCGTCGGCGCTATCTCCCCACAGGGCGATCAGCCGATCATCCACCGGGCTGGACTGGACGGCCCAGGCGCCGCCGGCGGGAAGGTGCGCAATGGTTCCACCACTGCCGACGGCCCACACCTGGCCATCGACGCCCCACACCTTGAACAACACCTCCGCGGGAAACGCCGAAACGTCGGCGCCGGTCCATACGCTGCCGTCGTAATGGGCGATGGCTGGGCCCGCGCTGGGCCCGAAGCTGCCGCCGACCACGTAGACGTCGTCAGCGCTGGTGCCCCACACGCCGTACAGTGTGGTAGTCGGGTCGATGGCCTCGCCGGCGTCGATCAGCGACCAGGTTCCGCTGGCATTGTTGACCACCGTCGCATTCTCACCGACCGCCCAGACTGTTCCCACGGGATCGATCCAGCACCACCACAGCTCCTCGGCCTCGGCGGGTACCCGTTGCACCAGCCATGCGTCGCCCGTCCATGCCATCGCCATGCCGCGATCGTCGCGGCCGCCGACGACGACCAGCTGGGTCGAGTCACTGCAGGTCGCCAGCACGGCGTCATCCAGATTCGATAGCGCCACCGTCCACTCGAACGGGTTTTCACTGGTTGACGGCGGGCTGCCACATGCAACCGCGAAGACGGCGGCTGAGACGTAGGCTGCTAGCCGGGAGCGCATTCACTGACAAGTGTGCGCACAGTCGCGATGTAGTTGCCAGCGGCATTTCGCAGTCGAGCGCGTGCCTGCTCGGTGGCCAGCACGTCTTGTCCGCTGAGCTTTTCTGCCAACAGCGCGAGAGTCTCGGCGATGTCGCGGACCGACGCGGTGAGCTCCGAGTGCAGGCGCCGTAACTCGGTCTTCTCGGGTGTGCGTTCGCTCACGCTGGCGACACTACCGCGCAGAGTTCCGGCGAACCGTTCCAATGCGCGCGTGGTGGCGCCGGCGCCGATGCGCAGCTGCAAGAGCTTGGCGTGGCTGGCGATCGAAGACACGAACGACGACACGCTCGCCGGCAGTTGGCTGCAGCCGGCAACGCTCGGAGTCAGCTCGGAACCGACGCGGTGCAAGTCGGAGAGGATCTTCGAGGCGGCGCTGTCTTTGGCTAGCGGCACCGGCGGTAAGCGTTTTGCCGGCTTTGGCGCGTCAGCTGGTTTGGCCGGTGGTTTGGAGCCGTCCGCGACGCGGCTGAGCGATGGTTGCGGGCCTGGCGCGAGATCGTAATCACCACGTTGGCAGCCACCGGTCATGACGACGATCGCGAGCAATATCGGGCCTGGACTGAGACGGGTCATGGCGACAGTCCGAGTATCGTCGATGGGTTGCGGAGGTCTAGTTTTTGACATCGCCGCAAGCTTGAGGTGGCGGCCCAGTCATGCTTACAGTGCGCGCCATCATGACCTGGCGCTCAATTCTCGGTGTTGTGGCGGCTGCAACCGTCCTTTCTTTCGCATGCGGCGGCGGTCGCAAGTCCGCGGCCACGCAGAAGACGCCGACCGCGTTCGACCCGGCCCAGTCTGATGCCAAGGCGGTCGCGGCGGTGGACGGCATGCTCGCCGCTCTGGGTGGCGCTCCGGCCTGGGACAAGGCCAAGCAGATCAGCTGGGAGCTCAAGTACACCCTCGATGGGGACATGAAGTTCTGGTTCCGCCACCACTGGGATCGGTGGAATGGCCGTCACCGCTTCGAGGTGGTGGACATGAATACCCACAAGGCGGCTGTTTCCGCCAACGACGACAAGCTGCGCAAGTGGCGCGTCGCTATGTACGATCTATTCGACACCGAGGCTCGCCGCTACGCCGAGTACGGTGGCAAGCCCATCGCTCGTGACGACGTCAAGAAGTTCGTGGTGTTTGCTCTGACCCACTGGAAGCAGAATCACTACCAGCTGGCGTTCCATTACAAGGTGAAGGACCCGGGCGTCATCCTCAAGCACGTCGGTGAGTACAAAGAGAAGGACGGCCTGTGCAAGCCCACCTGCGACACCATCAAGGTGACCTTCGCGTCGGGCGTCGGCGAGGATACGTATTACATCAACATCAACTCCGAGTCGAAGCTGCCCGAGTTCATCGAGAAGCAGAGCCCCAAGGGACGCATCGGTTTCTTGCTCCAGGATTGGCAGACGGTTTCCGGTATGAAGTTTCCGGGCAAGCTGCAGAACATGGGTCTCAAAGGTGAGATCTGGAGCATTACCAACATCAAGATTGCCGATCCGGACGACTTCCTGTTCGTTCCGCGCGCTCGCTACTAGTCGTGCCCGTCGTGCGCAGCTTGCTGCTCTGCCTGGCGCTGGCGTCGGTGACGGCGTGCGGCATTGCGTCTGACGTGTCTCGCGACGTGGGCGCGCGCTGCGAAAGCAGAGACGATTGCAACGACCGCTGTCTGCCGCCGACCGGCCAGGAATCGCCCGCCGGCTTCTGCACGCTGCAGTGCGTCGACGATGGTGACTGTCCGAGCGGTACCGCGTGTATCGATTTCGAGGGTGGCGTGTGTTTGTTTACCTGCACCGACAACGCCGGCTGCGAGTTCCTCGGCGCCGGTTGGGGCTGCGACTCGCGCGATGCGAGACCGAACGGCGAGGCGATGGTATGCATCGGAGATTAGCGGTCGTTTGCGCGTTGGCGTGCCTGACGCTGTCCGTGCGCGCCAACGCCGAGGACGCGGCAACGACCACGGGCGAGGGCGCGACTACGACCACGACCGAGGGCGCGACCACGACCGAGGGCGCGGCCACGACTGCGAAGGGCGAGGCGTTTCCCGTAGCCGAACAAGAGATTGGTGTTCGCCTCGGCTTCGCCGCCGGCGGGCGCGTCAGCCCGGGTGGCGTCGCCGTCGCCGGCAGCTACTTGTACAAGTTGGCCGAGCGCGATTGGTTCGATGCCTCGGTCGGGTTCTCGTTTGGTAGCAGCCAGGCCGCCTGCTTTCGCGATCGCCAGGACAACCGACTATGCGACCACGGCATTGCCGATGGCTTCGGCATGTACCTGGCGGGTGGCATACGGCGGTTCCTCGCGCCGAAGAAAGAGTTTGCCCCCTACGTGCGCGCCGGCATCGGCTTGCGCCTGACCAGCTTCTCGGCCGATTCGATCACCGGGCTGGTGGTGCCAGTGTGGGCGGGCGGCGGCCTGCGCGCGCGGGTCACGGACAGCGTCGCCATCGTCGGTGATGCGGTCATCGAGATCGGTGGCGGCACCTTCAGCAAGGGCGTTGGCCTCGAGCCGCACTTCTCCCTCGCCGTCATGGGCGGCGTCGAGTTCGCGCTCAAGTAGCTACGGCTGGTTTGGGCAGCTTGATCTTGGGCTGTTCGGGATGCTTGCGGTAGAGCAGGATCGTGCTGCCAAGCACCTGAGCCACCTCGCTGCCGGTGAGCTTTGCTAGCTCCGCGGCGGCGTCCTTGCGATCGATGATGGCATTCTGGCCGACGCGCACCTTGATCAGCTCGTGGTCCTCGAGTAGCTGATCGACCGCGCCGACGACGCCCTCGGACACGCCTTCCTTGCCGACTTGCAGCACGGATTGCAGGTTGTGGCCGAGTGAGCGCAGGTGGCGCTTCTGTTTTCCGGTGAGCATGGGCGGCGGACCATAGAGGGTGCGGGTCCGAAACGCCAGCCGAAAAACAGGACGGCCCCACCCGGTGAACTGGGCGGGGCCGGTTTCGTTTCGAGGAGTTAGCGGCGGCGGCGGCGGATCGCGAAGGCCAGGCCGAGGCCGAGGACCAACAGGCCTGTGGTGCCGGAGTTGCCGGTGTTGGTGGAGCAACCACCGACGATGTCCGACGGCGAGTTGTTGCCGTTGTCGGGGGTGTCGGGGTTATCCGGGTTGTCGGGGTTGTCCGGGTTGTCGGGGTTGTCGGGGTTGTCGCCCGGGTTGTTGGTGACCGTGACCGCGACGCTGTCGGTGGTCACGTTCTTCGAGTCGTACGCCCGCGTCTCCACCGTGTGGTTGCCCATCGCCAGGCTGGCGTCGGTCACGAAGGTGAAGGGCGGGGCGTCCTTGGTCTCGACCAGGTTGCCGTCGATGTACAGCTCCACCGTTTGAACGCCGATGTCGTCCACCGCGTCTACGCTCACGTTGAAGCCAGGCAGGACCTGGGCGTTGTTTGCAGGAGTGGTGATGGTGACCGACGGCGCGATCGAGTCGCCGAGGCCGATGCGCTGAGTCAGCATCTGTACCGAGTTTTGGGTCTGGCTACACTGGCACGCGCGGGGCTGGCCTTCGCCGCACTGGGCGTCGATGTCCTGGAACGACTTGGCGCCACAACCACCGAGGTAGGTCATGGGGTCTTCGCACAGGTACTCGTGGTCGAGGCCGAACGAGTGGGCGATTTCCTGGGCCGCTACTTCGCAGACGGCCTGGTACTGGGTGCCGTACAGCTCGGCAAAGGTGAATACGATCGAACGCTCGATGGTGCTGCAGTTCTGCGGATCCCATGGGCTCACGCCACCCACGTTGTTCGGCAGACCGAGGGCGCCGGGCGTACCCGCCACGACCGACTCGAAGTGGGGGATGTCGCCGGGGTCGACGTCGGTGATCTCGACGTCGTATGCGGCGAACTGAGCGCGCACGCAGGTCATCACTTGCTCCCAACCAGCGGCCGGTACGTTCCACGCGGGGATGTTTGCGGTTTGCGCTGCGATGGTGGTGGCGTTGGTGGACGAGTTGTTGATGCCCGGGGTGTAGACGCCGCCGTCTTTGTTCATATAGATGATGTAGCGGGCCGCGCGCACGGCCTGGGGATTGCTGGGCGGAACGACCTGCGCTTTGAGCTCGCCTCGGAAGTGCTCGGGAATCGGCATCTTGATGCCGCGGGGGCGGATCAGCTCGAGGGACTCGCCGACGGTGCCGGTTTCCTGAGTCTGGTTGGTGACTTCTTCCTGGCCGTCGTCGACCTTGTCCTCGACGCATCCCGGAAGAATGAGCATGGAGCCAATTGCGAGTAGTGCGGTGGAGCGGAACATCCGAAGCCTCCTCAGGCGTGAAACCCAGCGCCCTTACCTACATCAAGACTCGTGCCCGTTTTGGGGGCCGGAGGGGGCAATGCAATCGGTGACTTAGCAGACCACTCCCGATGCAAACTTTTGTTTTGTGGGAGTTTGCTGGTGATCCGGGGAGTTTGTCCCCAGGGAGAAGCAAGCCGCGCTCGGCTGCTTGGGGGCTACAGCCCGCTTTGGCAGGCGCTCTCGACGTCGGCCACGGTCTTGGGGCAGCCGCTGGTCAGGACCTCGTAGCCGCCTTCGGTGACGAGCACATCGTCCTCGATGCGAACGCCGATCCCGCGCAGCTCGTCCGGGATGCCTTTGGCGTCGCTAGCGAAGTACAGGCCGGGCTCGATGGTGATGACCATGCCCGGCGCTAGAGGCCGGGGCGTGTCGCCGTCGGTATAGGCACCGACATCGTGTACGTCCATGCCGAGCCAGTGCGACGTTCGGTGCATGTAGAACCGCTTGTAGCTCTCGTCTTCGATGCGCGCGTCGACCGGTCCTTCCAGAGCACCTAGCTCGACCATTCCTTCGGTGAGCAGCTTCAAGCAACACTCGTGGATGTCCTTGATGGTGACGCCCGGTCGCGTCATCTCGATGCCCGCGACCTGGGCGGCGAGTACCGCTTCGTACACCCGCCGTTGGGCGTCGCTGAACGTGCCGCTCACCGGGAACGTACGGGTCACGTCGGCGGTGTAGTGCTGGTATTCGCAGCCCGCGTCGATCAGCACCAGGTCGCCGTTTTTGGCGATGCGATCGTTTTCGACGTAGTGGAGGATCGTCGCGTTATCCGCTGAGCCAACGATCGTGTTGTAGCCGGGACCGCTGCCGCCGCGGCGGCGGAACGTGTAGTTTATCACCGCTTCGAGCTCGTGTTCGCCGACGCCATCGGCGGCCAGCTTCATGGCTTCGGTGTGGGCCTCCACGGTGATGTCCGCCGCTTTGCGCATGATGGCGATCTCGTCGGGCGTCTTGTGCAAACGCATTTCGTGAAGCACATGAGTGGGATCGACGATGTGTTTTGGCGGCCGGTTTCCACGGCGCGCGCGCATGCGCAGGTCGGCGATGGTCGCCATGATCCGGGCGTCGGTGTCCGGGTCGAGACCGACGCTGTAGTACAGGTCGTCGGCGTTGCTGATCAGTCCGGGTAGCCGGCGCGCCAGCTCGTCCACGGGGTAGGCCGCGTCTGCGCCGAAGCGCTTGATCGCGCCTTCGGTGCCCGCACGCCGGCCGTCCCAGGTCTCGCGCTCCGGGTCGCGGGGCCGCACGAACATGACGAACTTGTCGGTTTTGGCACCGGGACGTAGCACCAGGGTCGTTTGCTGCTCGGCGAACCCGGTGAGGTAGAACAGGTCCGACGACTGGCGGAACGGATGATGTACATCACCGTTGCGAATCGCCTCGGCCGGTGAGCAGATCACGGCCACGGCGTTGTCACCCATGGCCTTCATGTATCGAGCGCGGCGTTGCGCGTGAACTGACAGATCCGACTGTTGGCTCATGGGGCTAGTTATAGCCCTAATGCGCCCCGGTTTGTCGTGCGGCAGAGGTGGGAGGGCGGACGACGAACGCCACGACGTCGTCGTTGTTCGGCGGCTCCACCGTCGCTTCGGCGTCAAGTGCGCTGATATTCACGCGATCCGGCGAGGTCGCCAGAATCGGTACCGTATCGAGGCTCGGTTCATCTCGTAGGTGGCGCACGGCGGCGAGGGTCGAGTCGACCTCACCGGTCATGTTGAGCACGATGGCGCGTGGCTCCAGCGCGCGGGCCAGCCGCGACAGCTCGCCGCTGACCTCGGACACGCTGACCATGGTGAAGCCGCGCTCGCTGAGCAGACGGTCGACCTCGCGTTGGCGGCTGCGATCGCGATCGACCCACAACACCACCTTGCGCGGGGCTGCACCCCGGGGCCGCGAGGGCAGCGTGTCCTGCTCGGTCCGGCGGACCAGGGCCAGGGAGACCTTGTTGAGCAGCAGCTCCTGGTCGAAAGGCTTGTAGATGAAATCGTCGGCGCCGAGGGCCAGAAACTGGCTCGCCATGGCGCCGCGTAGCGCCGTCATCACGATGACGGGCAGGGTCCGATCCTTGCGAGTTTCGCGGAGGGTGTGGAGAAACTCACGACCATTCATACCCGGCATCATCACGTCGAGAAGCACCGCGTCAGGCCGGGTCTGGTCGATGATTTCGAAGCCGTTGATGCCGTCGAAGGCCTCGAGTACGTCGTAGCCTTCCGCCTCCAGGATCGCCCCGGTGGCCATCCGGATCAGCCGGTCGTCGTCAACGATTAGTATCAGTCCCCCGCCCATGGTCTCGTCTCTGGTGCAGGCTAGCTCGCGAAACCTCGAAGGGCAACCGGCGCACATGCACTACCCGTCAGATGGTACCATCTGGGGCTATGGCCGGAAGGCACGCCGAGCTCTTCGACGCGATTCGTGATGATGTTTTGAACCGGCTTGTGGAGGTGCGCGGCAGCATCGACCACGCCTATGCCAGAGTCTCCGAGGATGTGATTCGCGAGCAGTTTGGCGTGGTTCTGGACAAGATGCGCGCGTACTTGATTACGCAGAACGCAGATCTTTACCGCAGTTTTGCAACTCGCTGGTTGGCGATGCGAACCGGTCAGGGGTTTGCTCCTGAGAACCTCATCCACTCTGTCGTCGCGTTGGGACACGTCGTCGCGGATGTGGCCAAGGCGAAGTACGGACAGACCCCAGAATATTTCTCGTTCGCGCGAGCGATGGCGCACCTCAACTACGTCGCTGCGCGCATGCTGGTCGATTTGCTGGCCGACGAGGTGAATCGGCGTAACGAACAGCACACTCAGTTGCGCAAGAAGGCCAGCCAGAAGACGCTCATGGAGTTCGGCCAATGAGCCAGGTCACGATTCGCGCTCACGGCAAGACTCACGTGGGCAATGTGCGTGAAGCGAACGAGGATTCGCTTCTCATGGATCCAGCCATCGGCCTATACGGTGTGCTCGACGGCATGGGGGGACACAGCGCCGGTGATGTCGCCTCACAAAAAGCGCGCGATGTGATTCACGAATATGTGGCGGCGCGGCGAACCAGCATGGCTCCGCGCGAGTTGCTCACGGCAGCGCTCAACGCAGCATCTGCGGCGGTGCATGGTGAGGCCAAGCGTCGTCGCGACCGCCAGGGCATGGGCACCACCGCGGTCGTGTGTTTGATCGTCAACCACACCCAGGCCGTGATCGCGCACGTGGGTGACAGTCGGGCCTATGTGTTGCGCGACCGACGCTTGCAGCAGTTGACCGACGACCACACCGTCGTCGCCGAGCTGGTGGCCAACGGTGCGATCAGCCCGGACGAAGCGCTGCACCACCCGTACAAGAGTGTGCTGTCTCGCAACCTCGGCGCAAAACCCAAGACTCGCGTCGCCCTGACCGAGGTCACCTTGCAGCCGGGCGAACGACTGATGTTGTGCTCAGATGGCTTGACCGGGTTCGCATCCACCGAAGCGGTCGAACAGATCGTCGGTGGCGCCGAGAACCCGGAACAGTCGACGATCGACCTCATCGACATCGCCCTACGCGGTGGTGGTGGTGACAACGTGTCCGTGGTGGTCATCGAGGCTGGCAAGCCGGTCGTTCCTCGTGCCACCCTGATCATCCAGACCAGCGGAGCCGACGCTTGGTGGCGGCGTCGCTCCGTGTTCATGAACGCGTGCCGCGAGCGTGGCCTGGCCAGCTCGCCCATCGTCGCTATGTTGTCGGCGGAGGAAGCGCTCGAGATCGTCGCCGGCAACTTGTGCGAGGCGATCTATCACGACCTGGAGCAGAGCGCGGGCATCAATGTCTGGAGCTACGGCGAGAACCTTGCCAAGGGCTGGTTCGATCAGGGGGGCGCGTACAAGCCCCTGCGCGACATGTTGGACATCCTGGGTCACGCCGCCGGCGTCGTCATGGAGCACATCGCCCAGGGCGGCGAGAAGTTTGCGCTGCCCCTGGAGATTTCGATCATCAAGTCGCTCACCATGTTGGAGATGGTGATCGGTACCATGCTGGCCGAACGCCTGCGCGGCATCGAGGCCGCGCTCGTGCACATCCACGCGCGCCAACCTACGCAACAACCGGTCACCGAGCATCCGACGATTCCGTACATGGAGGCGGTGCGCATCGAACCGCCGACCCCCGACGTCGGTGCGTGCATCGATCAGTCGATGCCCCTGGCTATCGCGCGACTCCAAGACCTGGGCGAAAAAGCCGGCGCCCGCGAGTGCCTCGACTACGTGTCGACAGGTTGCTTCGAAGGAGCTCACGGCACCGACGCGGTGTTGGCCGCGCGAGATCTCTACGGCATGCGCGCGCTCGAGGAATCGGGCATTGCGCCGCTGCTCGATGCCGCCGATCTGGCTCGTCACTGTCACATCGAGGCGATCAACCAGCTCGACCAGCCCGAGGAGGTACGCGCCGGGGCCATGCGCCTGGCGATGCTGGCCCACAAGCGCCTGTTCATGGCGATCGCCCAGCTCGTGGTCGACGCCGGTGCCCCGATCAGCGAGGAGCTAAACCGCGCGGCCGAGTACACCACCTCGTTGCGCCAGCAGGTAGCTCAGGGCGAACGCAAGCTCGCGCGCATGGAGAAGAAGTACGTCACCCTGGTGGACCGCAGTCCCAAAGACTTCGAACCGGCAACTCGCAAGTGAGGAAACGATGGCTCATCTAGCAGATCGCGTCATGGTATTGCGGGACGAGGTGCTCGAGACCGCGGAGCTGGGCGATTCGGATCCGCCCGGTTCGGAAGTGTTCGACGCTATCGTGCGCGCGCTGGTCGCCTACAACGAGACCATCCCCGGCCTCGACCTGACGCTGCACGACGCGATCACCCGGCGCCTGGCCTGGGGAGACGAGGAGTCGGTGGTCCTTGCCGACGCCAACACCGTGTGTGAACGGCTGATCAAGGCCGCGCAGCGGGCGTTTCGCCAATCATCCGAACAGATGCTGGTCGCCGAGCTGGCCGCCGAAGTGGCGTGTAGCGCCGCGCGCATCGTGGCGTTGGCCGCGGTCGGTCGCGCGGGTCGGGAACGAGCCGCCCGCATGCGAGAAGAGCTTGGCCAGCGCCGGCTCAGCGAAGCGCTGGAACGCCAGAAGGCCGAGATGAAACGGCTCGAAGCGAGCGCGGCCACGGTCGGCCGCACCCTCGACGGTTTCTAGCCGAACGCGGCGAAGTCGCGAATCGACACGATGTCGCTGCGAACCTTGATCGGCCGCAGCGAATGGTCGGTGGCGAGGTGCACGCTGTCGGCGTCCGGGAATGCTTCGCGGTAGCCGTTGATGTGGGTCGGCTCGTTGTCGAACGCGGCCACGACGGTACCGGCCTCGCGCAGCGCGCGAAACGTGCGGTCCTTGAACTCGTCGTCGTGCTCGTCCAGGGTCGGTTTCATCACCAGGCGAACCCCATCGCCGTTCGGCATCGGGAACCGGGGATCGACGAACGACTCACGGGTACCCTTGCGCATCCCTTCCCAACGGCCGGTCACGTAGCAGACCTGGGCACCGGCCGAGACACCTGCACGCACGTATTCGGGCGCCCCAGGGATCGGTACGTCGTGGATGCAGTACTCGCTCGTGAAGAAGCGCTCCTTCCAAAACGCGCGACACGGAGCGAAGTGAGCTTCGATGGCGGCTTCGTCCATGCCCACGTTGCGCATGGCGATCTTGAGGTCCCAGCCTTCCCAGTGATCGGCCTGATTCTTCGCCAGCTCGGGGACGCCATGAGTTTCGCCGTACTCGCGCACGATCAATGCCTGGCGCGGGCGGTTGTCGAGCAACGTCGAGTCGAGGTCGAACACCAGGATCGCCTGGCGCGATAACTCTGTGGCTCGAGCGATGATGCTCTCGAGCAGTTGTTTCGCGTCGTCATGGCCCAACGGCGTGATGCCGTCTGGAATGGGATGTGGTTTCGCCATAGCGGCGTACCTTACATGAGCTAGCGCGTCCCGTCAGCCAGTGCGTCGACCAAGGCTTCCATGCCGTCTTCGACGCCTACGGTGTGCTGTACCAAACCCTCTGGAAATTCAGGGGAGCGGCCGTGTAGAGACGTGCGCAGCACCCGGCGGGCCCCCGGTTGCAATTGGTGCGCGGCGCCCAGAACCGCGCGCCAGCGGGCGTCGTTGAGGTCGTACTCGGCGATGATGGCGTCCAGGTTCAGGCCGCCCAATGCCTCGGTAGCTCCCTGGACGTCCGTGGCAAAACGAATGTCCCAACCGCTGGTTACGTAGAGCGCCAGGGCGCCCCGCTGGTGAGATTTGTCCGCCACCACCAATACGCGCAACCGACGCGTACGCGTATCACTGACGCCGCCGCTTTCGTAGTGCGCGACTAGCTCGGTCCACTCATCCGGCGGTTCTGGAATGTGAACCCCGATCCCGGCGCCGAGCCCATCGTCGTCGGCGGGCACGGCTCGAGCGACGAGCGCCGTGATGTTGAGCGCCATACCGCGCGCGTGGTCCATCAGCGCGATGCTCAATTCGGTACCCTTATCGAGGGTTTGGGCCGTTTCCAGAAAGCATCCCTCGGCCCCAATATCTCGAGTGGGGCATACGATCCAAGTGTCGGTTCCAGCCACTTGTACGGTCGCCGAGAGGCGTGTCCGGGTACGAGGATACCGCCGGGGCACATGCGCATTGTACCGAACAATCAGCAGTTTCGTGGGCTGTGGCACGTTGTTTGTCGCAACGTCTCAGTTAGGCACTGCCATGGCGGGCGCTGTTGACGGCACAGCCGCAGCCGATGCACGATTCAACGCAGCGATGAAGCTAGTCATTTTACCTACAGTGATCTGCACGGTGTTACTCGTTTGGGCGCCGGCTGCCTCGGCTCAGGTGAGCGACGCCAGCCAAAACCGTGTGGCTCAGGACCAGCCCGATTACTTCGGTAAGCGTGGCGTTCCGGCTGACGTCAGCTTTCGTCAGGCCAAGCCGCGCACGCGCAAACAACACATTATTCTCGCCAGCTTGTTCGGCGGAGCTGTGCTGTTCAGCGGCGTGGGCTTGTACTTTCACCTCGACTCGCGGGATGCGTCGAACGAAGTTTCCCTGGCCGGCGGTACGCCTAGCGCGACCTACGACCAGGGTGTTGCCGACGTGCGAGATCGGGCCTTCCGTTCGCGCGCGCTGGCGATCGTCGGCTACTCGATAGGCGGAGCATTCCTGGTCGCGACGTTCGTGGCGATGGCTATGACTCAGCCCGGTGATGAGATCGTGACGATCGATAACGCACCCAAGGCGCCGGCCAAGACGATTCCGGTGTCAATCGCGCCAACGCGTGGCGGTGCCATCGTCGGCAAGGCATGGAGTTTCTGATGCGTCTGTTGACGATCGCATTGATCGCGAGTGTTGCGGCTTGCACCCCGGACATCGGCCCGGGCACGTACTTCTGCGGCCCCGAGCGGCTGTGCCCCCCCGAGCTGTCGTGCGATGACACGAGCTACACCTGTGTTGTGGATACCAGCGTGCTGCCGTTCCAGTGCCCTGAGGGCTACGAGCAGTTCGAGCCCGACGACGATATGTCCACGGCGCGGGATCTCGGTGAGCTCGAGTGCGGCCTGCCGCCACTGCAGAACGGCGGCAGTTGCCTGCTCACCGGCGACGGGCCCGATTACTACACGTTTACCTACAACGGTAATTGCATGGGCTCGAACCCCCATCTGGAGATTCGCTTGCGCTTCCCCATCGCCCACGTGCCGTTGCAGGTTGAGTTACTCGATGGCTCCGGCAGCGTATTGGCAGCCGGTGAAATCTGCACGTCTCCCATTGATACGAGTGGGCGCGAGCGCGTGTGCATCGACATCCCACCAGTCACCGGAACCACCTACTTCGTCAAAGTTTCGCGGGCGGTCGACGGTCCCGACTGCGACGGAGACTGCTCGTTCAACCAGTATCTGCTCGATATCCAGTTCCCGCTCGCAGGTTCCTGATCGCGCGGATGGTATTGTAGCCGTGTGGGCGACTTTACGCTCCGCTGGCTCAGCGTCCCGTACATCATCCAGATAGCAGGCCTGCTCGCGCTGGCTTCGTTTGCGGTGTTGAACCGTGGAGCGCGCTTGTTGCGCGCGGCCCTGTTGTTCGTCGTGTTGGCCGCGATGCCGTACACCCTCGCTGTCGCTTTGTGCGGCAGCGTCAACGATCCCGAGATCGCCAACCAGCTCAGTAAGTTTGGTGTTGGCGCGGTGTCACTGATCGGTGCCGCGATGATGATGTTGCTGCTGGCCATCGCCGGTAAGTTCGAGCAGCATCGTCGCCTGTTCGGCATCGTGCTGCTACTGACGCTGACCACCGCGATAATCACCTGGACTACCGACCTGGTCGTTGGGCGCAGTTGGCAAACCGATTGGGGCATCTGGGTTCACCGCGGCGGGCCGCTTAGCGACCTGCACATCGGTCAGTTCGTGCTGTGGTCCGTGGTCGGGCTCGTGCTCGCGCGCCGGGGTAACCGAGCCCTGTTGACCGAGCGCCGGCGCAACCAGGCGCAGTTCATCGCCGGCGGTCTCGCGATCGCGTTGCTCAGTGCGACCGACTCGCTGTTGACCAAAGGAATCGGCGTGTACCCGTTCTCGTTCGTGCCGAGCATTCTGGGCACGTGGTTCGCGTTGTATGCGTGCGCCCGGCAGGACTTGCTGCGCACCAAGGGCTTCGACTGGGCTGGGCTGTACGAGGTGTTCGTCGTGTTCGCCCTGGCCGCGATCGTCGCCGGGTTTCTCGTTGTCAGCTCGTCTTCGGCGGCGTGGTCGAGTCCGTTGGTAACCGTCGTAGTCCTCGTGCCGGTACTGTTGGCGGCCTACGTCACGGCGATCGTCATTCGCGCCCGGGTGGGGGCACGCCTGTTGGCGGCCGAAGCCCAGGGGGACGCTGCTCTGGATCTGTTCATCGAGCAAGCCCGCGATGCCCGGGACGAGACCGAGCTGCGCGATCGGCTCGAGGGACTGCTGTCCAAGCATTTGTTGCTTCACCAGGTGCGGCTCTATCTGCAAGATGAGCACGGACTGTGGGTGGTCATCGGCGACGACGAATCACCACCGGTCAAGCTCGACGCTCGGGTTCGCGCGTGGCTGATGACGAACCAGGCGCCGTTGATCACCGACGAGCTGTTGACCGGACGGCTCGGCGGCCTGCGCAAACCGATCGAGTCGTTCATGTCGATCGTGCACGCCGAGATCGTCGTGCCGATGGTGGATCGAGGCCACATCGTGGGTCTGGTTGCGGCCTCGGGACGTACCGACGAACGTACCTTGCGGGATACGGAGAAGGCAGAGCTGATGCAGGCGGCGTCCGCCAGTGCCCGGGCCTTGACCTACATGCGGCTGGTCAACGACGCTCGGGCCAAGCTCGAAGTCGTAAAAGAGGTAGAGGTCGCGGCCGCGGTGCAGCAGGCGCGTAGACCGGGCGAGCAAGTACTTCGCTACGGCAAGCACGAGCTGATCAGCTACTACCAACCCTCGCCACAGTTCGGCGGCCACTGGTGGACGTCGCACGAGTTGCCAGACGGGCGCATCCTGGTCGTAATCGGCGACGTAACCGGGCACGGGGTGTCGGCCGCCTTGATTTCGTTCACCGTCGAAGGCGCGTGCGAGACCGCGCACCGAATGTTCGGCGCCAATTTCGAGGCGCTGTCGCTCTTGCAGTTGCTCAATCAAGCGGTGCTCGATGTAGGGCAGAGTATGTACGCGATGAGTTGCTTCGTCGCCGTCATCGACCCGGACAACATGGAAGTCGTATTCGCCAACGCCGGGCATCCGTTTCCGTATGTGTGCCGGCGCTCGACCTCTGCCAAACGCGGCCGCGACGAGTTGCGTGCTCTGGTCTCTCGGGGCACGCCGCTGGGCACCGACGAGCCGGTCCTTGCCGTGTCGTCGCTGGCGCTGGAAGCCGACGACGTCCTGGTGTTCTTCAGCGACTCCATCGTGGATTCGCGTAACCCCGAGGGACAATCATACGGCGACCGGCGGTTCCAACGAGTTCTGCGCAACAAGGTGCGCGATTCCGGTCAGCGGGTGTGCCATGTGATCATGGACGATGCCCAAACGTTCTACGGGGGCCGAGCGATCGCCGAAGACATCAATCTCGTCGTGCTGCGCCTCGGCGCCGCGTAATCGTCGGCCGACCTGATATGATCACCACGTGGGCGAGTTCACGTTTCGCTGGCTCAGCGTGCCCTACATCGTGCAGGTGTTCTCCCTGCTCGTGCTGGCAGCGTTCGCCGCGCTGACTCGTGGCGACCGGCTGATCCGCGCGTCACTGTTGTTTCTCGTTGCAACCGTTCTGCCCTACTCGCTGGCGTTGGCGCTCGTCGGCAGCGTCAATGATCCTGTACTCGGCCGAAAGATCCTGGTCTTCGGTGTGGGTACCGTATCGCTAGCCGGGGTCTCGCTGATGATGCTGATGCTGGCGATCAGTGGCAAGTTCGAGGCGCATCGCCGCTTGTTCGCTGTAGCTGTGTTGCTCGCCACCGCCACGGCGATCATCACGTGGACGACTGACCTCGTGGTGGGGGAGATGTTCAAGACGCCCTGGGGGCTCTGGTACAACAAGGGCGGGCCGCTGAACGACGTGCTGTCGAGCCAGTTCGTAATCTGGACGGGCATCGGCATCCTGATCACACGTCGCAATACCCGGCCGCTGAGCGAACGCCAGCGCAGTCAGGTGCGCATGCTCGGGCTCGGTCTGACCGTCACGTTGTTCGCGTTCAGCGATAGCTTGTTGGTGCGTGGCATCGGTGTGTATCCGTTTTCGTTCGTGCCTGCGTGCATCGGTCTGTGGACCTCGATCGTGGCGTGCGCTCGCTATGATCTGTTGCGCTCGCGCGGTTTCGATTGGGCCAGCTTCTTCGAGATAGTCGTCGTTCTGGTGCTCGGTGTTGCGGTCGCCGCGGTGCTGCTGTTCACGCGAAATAGTGCCCGACTCAGCTCGCCCGCGATGACCGCGTTGCTGTTTTCGCCCGCTTTGTTGGTCGCGTACATGGCGGCGATGATCGTGCGCGGCATGATGATCGAGCGCTGGCGGGTCGACGACTCACGTACTGATCAGGCCCTCGACATATTCATCGAGCGCGCAAGTGACGTGCGTGACGAGGCCGCCCTTGCCGAGCTCATCGAATCGCTGCTCGCCAATGACATCGGCCTGCGTTCTGTTCGCCTGTACCTGCGCGGGGAATCGGGCTTGTGGCTGGCGACAGGCCGCGACGACGCTGTGCCGGTCAAACTCGATGCGCGAGTTCGCGCGTGGCTGATGTCCAACCAGAAACCACTGATCGCCGACGAGCTGTTGACCCAGCGGCTGGGTGGACTGCGCAAACCGATCGAGACATTCATGGGCATTATCAAGGCCGCCGTGGTCGTACCCATGGTGGACCGAGACCAACTCGTCGGCTTGATCGCCAGCGAAGCGCGCACGGACGAACGCACCTTGCAGGACGTAGACAAGTCGGAGTTGATGCAGGCCGCGAGCGCGGGGGCGCGCGCGCTGACGTACATCCGCCTGTTTCGCGAGGCGGCAGAGAAGATGGAAGTGGTCAAAGAGGTGGAGGTCGCCACTGCGGTTCAGCAGGCTCGGGCGCCCGGCGGTCAGACCTTGCGCTACGGCAGCAACGAGCTCACCAGCTACTACCAGCCGTCGCCTCAATTCGGCGGTCATTGGTGGATGTCGCACGAGCTCGACGATGGGCGAATCTTGATCGTGATCGGCGATGTGACAGGGCACGGCGTGTCTGCGGCGCTGATCTCGTTCACGGTCGAAGGCGCCTGCGAGACCGCCCAGCGCATGTTTGGCGCCAACCTGGAGCTACTGTCCCTGCTACAACTGCTCAACAACTCGGTTCTCGAGGTTGGCAAGGGGCGCTACGCGATGAGTTGCTTCGTCGCCCTGGTCGACCCGGAGAACGCCACGGTGACGTTCGCCAACGCAGGACACCCGTTTCCGTATGTGTGTCGTCACAGCGCGAATCCCCGCCGGGGCAAGGCCGACTTGCGTGCCCTGGTGTCCCGCGGAACTCCCCTCGGCACAGCCGAACCGGTGCTGGCAGTGTCGTCCATGGAGCTGGAACCCAGCGATGTGCTCGTGTTCTTCAGCGACTCGATTACCGACTCCGTTAACCCCGAAGGCATTGCGTACGGCGATCGTCGCTTCCAACGGGTGCTGCGCGACAAGGTGCGCGCTGCCGGCGAGCGCGCCTGCGACGTGATCATGGACGACGCCCGCAGCTTCTACGGCAATCATCCCATTACGGAGGACATCAACCTGGTCGTATTGCGCCTCGGCGTCGGCTG
>SPJJ01025475.1_pt1 | contig 28799 bp, 27 predicted proteins | sample 3741741 | NCBI WGS metagenome assembly SPJJ01 (sample SAMN10925908, study PRJNA522277) | cold seep metagenome | isolation source: Elba SIP-enriched marine methane seep metagenome, extraction at timepoint T1 | place: Italy: coast of Elba, Mediterranean Sea | collected 2014-05 | reverse complement strand
AGAATGACATTGGCCGTTTTACGACCGACCCCGGCCAGGGCTTCCAGTTCTGCGCGGGTTTGCGGGACTTCTCCATGATGTTTGTCCAGCAAGGCCTGACACAGTTTGATGATATTGGCCCCCTTGCTGTTGAACAGCCCGATGGTTTTAATGTATTCCTTCAGCCCGTCTTCGCCCAAATCAAGGATTGCCTGCGCTGTGTTGGCGACGGGGAATAACTTGGCCGTCGCCTTGTTGACGCCCTTATCTGTGGCCTGGGCGGACAGTACCACCGCAATCAGCAATTCAAACGCTGTGGAATATTCCAGCTCGGTGGTCGGTTCTGTGATATGTGCAGCCAGGCGATCAAAAATTGCCCATCGTTTTTCCTTATTCATAGGGCGCTCTGATTATTGCTCAAAAGCCAGTTTGGGCACACGAATATCTTCCACCATTTGTTGAATATGTGCGGGTGGCGCGGGCGTCATGCTGGACACCAGTGAGGCAACTATAAAATTGAGTAACATGCCAATGCTGCCAATGCCTTCGGGGGAGATGCCAAACAACCAGTTTGCAGGAATATTTTCTGCCAACGGCTCAATAAATACACCTTTAAAATAAAGAATATAAGCGAGGGTAAAAACCAGCCCGCTGAGCATGCCGGAAATTGCCCCGTAATGGTTCATGCGTTTGGAGAAAATACCCATAAAAATGACTGGAAACAAGGACGAGGCGGCCAGACCAAATGCAAATGCAACAACTTGAGCGACAAAAGCTGGAGGGTTCAATCCAAGATAACCGGCGACACAAATGGCTGCCGCAGCAGCGATGCGTCCGCTGAGGAGCTCTTGTTTCTCGCTGATGTCAGGCAAAAAGGTTTTCTTGAGAAGGTCGTGGGAAATACTGGATGAAATCACCAAAAGTAAACCGGCAGCGGTTGATAAGGCGGCGGCAATTCCGCCTGCAGCGATGAGTGCGACCACCCAGTTGGGCAGGTTGGCGATTTCCGGATTGGCTAAGACCATGATGTCGCGGTCAACATAAATTTCGTTGGCAAATAATGCCCCTTGCGCGATGTGCCCTTGACTGGGGTTGAGCACGATGCGCTGGCCATGTTTACCGCGATTATCGCCATCAAACTGGGGTTTTCCGATTACCGCCTTGCCAGCGGCGTATTGCACTTTGCCATCATTATTGTGATCGAACCAGGCCAATAGCCCCGAGTTTTCCCAGGTGGAAAACCAGGCGGGCATTTTTTTATAGGCGGTGCCAAAATTATCGCTGTTGACCGTATTAACCAAGTTGAGGCGTGCTAACGAACCCACTGCGGGTGCCGTGGTGTATAGTAAGGCAATAAAGACTAGCGCCCATCCTGCAGAGCGACGTGCATCGCGTACTTTGGGTACGGTAAAAAAGCGCACGATCACATGCGGTAAACCCGCCGTTCCAACCATTAGGGCGACAGTAATGGCCAGCACATCAATCATGGATTTATCGTTAAAAGGTTCGGTATAGGCAGTGAACCCCAGATCCAGCAAAACCTGATTAAGTGTGTGTAATAAAAACCCGGAACCATCCAGCATTTGAGAGCCCAAGGCCACTTGTGGCAAAGGGGTGCCTGTAAATTGCAGGGCTAGAAATACGGCTGGTACCGTATAGGCAAACACCAGAATGCAGTATTGTGCGACTTGCGTATAGGTAATGCCTTTCATACCGCCGAGTACGGCATACACAAAGACCACAAACATGCCGATCATCAGGCCGGTATCAATGGGGACTTCCAAAAAACGGGAGAATACGATGCCCACACCACGCATTTGTCCTGCGACATAGGTAAAGGAAATAAAAATTAGGCAGATCACCGCGACAACCCGGGCAAAGGTGGAGTCGTAGCGATCACCGATAAAATCCGGTACGGTAAATTTACCAAACTTGCGTAGATACGGTGCCAGCAACATGGCAAGCAGTACATAGCCGCCTGTCCAGCCCATCAGATACATGCCGCCTTCATAGCCCAAAAAGGCAATCAGCCCGGCCATGGATATAAACGAGGCTGCTGACATCCAGTCGGCTGCGGTGGCCATGCCATTAACGACGGGGTGAACATGCTTACCGGCAATATAAAATTCACTGGTACTGCTAACCCGAGAGGCAATAGCGATGGCAAAATACAGTATAAAGCTGGCACCGACGGCAATATAGGTGAGCGTTTGTAGGTCCATTATTTTTCCTCCACACCAAATTGGCGTTCCAGGCGATGGATTTGCCAAGCATAAAAAAAGATCAGCAATATAAAGGAAAAAATGGAACCTTGCTGGGCAAACCAAAAACCCAAGGGATAGCCGCCCAGATTAAACTGATTAAGCTGTTCAACCAGTAAAATGCCGCAACCAAAGGAAACGAAAGCCCAAATGAATAAACATAGTGCAATTAATTTCAGGTTTGCATGCCAGTAGCGTTTGGCAAAGTCTGTTTGGTCAGTTGCAGTCATAAGGCCTCTTTTTTTATAAGTTGTCGGCGGTTTAGATCATCTAAAACGGCATTAAAACCTTTTACATGCACGGCATCAATACCTAGCGTGTGCGCAGTGGAGATATTGGTGGGGTTGTCATCATAAAATAGCACTTCATGTGCCTGTACATTCATTGTCTGCAACACCACCTGAAAAATAGCCGGGTTGGGTTTGGATAGCTGCAGGTGGTGGGACGCAAACATGTGGGTAAAATGCTGTTCGAAACCGAATTCACTGATAATGCGTGGCCAGTGAACTTCATTAGTATTGGATAAAAAGGCCAGAATAAAATCAGATTTTAAGGCCGCCAGGGTTTCATCGACCTGTGGATAAAGGCCGCTGATCCAGTGGGCAAAGTGGGCCAGAAGAGCTTCGCTGGAAACATCCAGAGCCAGTGTGTTGATCATCGTCTGGGCAAATTCTTCCGCTGAAAGCCTGCCTTGTTCAAACGCTATGGCAACATCAGAATGGAACCAGTCTTGCGCTGCGAAATCAATTTTTCCACGGAACCAGTCGGGTTTAAGCGGGTATTCACCCAGCTCCAGCAGTACGCCGCCAAGGTCAAACAGGATGACTTTGTAATCTGTAGGCATTATTCTGTTACGCATTTTAAAAAAAGTAGATTGTACGTGATTGTTTTGCGCAACGTATCCCAATTTATGAGATCGCTTTGCAGGCGATATAAGTGCGTTGCGATGTGGCTTCTATAATCAAGTGAACCCTGAAGCAGTCATGAAATTTTGGAGACAAAAAGGCTGCAATGTGAGCCAACATTGCCTGAAATGGACATGCTGAGCAATCAATAAATATACATACAGAGGAAGCAAGAAGAATGAACAAATTTCTTATCGCACCTGCAGAAGACTGGATAAAGCCCGCGCACGTTGATTTAACAGAAACGGCTGATCAAAATTCACCATTTTACTTTTATATGGTTGATTATCAGGATTTAGTCGAAGATGAGAGGATTTGTTATTACAAGCATACGGTAGAAAAAGTAAATGATGCATCGCGTATTGAAGATGCCTCATTAAACCTGTACGAGTTACAAGAAAACAATAATCAAGTGATCTTTCATCGTGTAGATATTATTCGCAAGGGCGAGCGAATGAGCGTGTTGAATGAAGAGCGTATCTCGGTCACGCAACGAGAAGTGAATCTGGAAAAACATATCACTAATCACCGACAAACAGTGAGTTTGTCGATTGATGACCTTCGCATCGGCGACATAATTGACCTGGCGGTGACCGAAATCATGTATGCGGGTGATCACCCATTAAACGGCAAATATTACCTGGCGACCTTTTGGCTAAACTGGGGGTGCCCGGTGTTTCATCAAAAAGTACGCGTGCTTAATCAGACCGCAAGCCCGATATTGCTACAGCATTGTACTTTTGAGGATGGAGAGCCTCAAAGTAAGCATTTCCAAATGGCGGCAGGTAGTGAATGGAGTGATCACTATCAACACTTGCATGCCATGGGTATAGATAACCCGGCGCCAGACTGGTTATGGGTTAATCATTTGCAGGCGACTTCAGCCACCAGTTGGCCTGCATTATCCACGTATTTATTTAACTTTTATAACGACCAGGGGTTACTACAGGATAATTTTGATGAAGAAGACCTGGCTGTGCTGCAACTGGGTGAGGATAGCGCAGAAAATATCATCAAAATAGTGCGTTTTGTGCAAAATGAAATTCGCTATAAAGGTGAAAATTTTGGTATTCATACGCATACGCCGAAAGCTCCGGAACAAACCCTGGGAAGACGATACGGCGATTGCAAAGATAAATCTAATCTGTTGGTTGCCTTACTCAATCATATTAATGTCAAGGCGCAACTGGCGCTGGTGAATTCATCGCATGGCATAAAAATTGAGCAAATGAATCCGTCACCCTACCATTTTAATCACATGATTGTGCAGGTTGAATTTGACGGCAACGAATACTTTTTTGACCCCACCATCAAAAAACAGGGCGGTGATTTAGCGCATAGTGTTGACCTGGAGTATGGGTATGCGCTGATATTGTCTGAACACGGGCAGGACTTAACAAAAATCCCTTACGACAGGTCTCGCGATGTATTTCATTTGAAACATGATTTTGATTTTGCTACAGGCAAAAAGGCACCAGCAACATTGACAGTAAAGCGATGGTATTATTCTAATCGAGCAGATAATATGCGTTACTACTTGCAATCCAACGAAGACAAAAAGCTAGCCGAAGATTTTCTGGGCTATGCCCAGCAGGATACCGAGCTGGATTTAACCACAATAAAACCCCTGAAACTGCTTGAAGACGATCTCCAGTCAAACTGCATAGAGCTGGAGGAAGTGTATCAAATCAATAATATCGAAAAAACAAATGAAGACGGTCAGGTGCATTTATTAACACCGATTTATCAGGATTTTCCAACGACCAAGAATTTTGAATTCCCCATCCAGATTGCACTGGAAGGACGCATGACTCACGAAATCGAGGCGCATTTTAAAAGCAAGCCGCGTCAGGGCAGCGATTTCAAAAAAATCGACAATCAATGGCTGGAATATTCAGACAGGATTAGCGCGGATAAAAACACCTTGTATTTATCCGCTTCCGGCACGCCAAAGCGCGCCTATGTAAAAGCCAAGGATATTGAAGCCTACCAGCAAGACGTAGAGGAAATGCGCTTAAGAAGCGTGAATAACTTTCCATATCGGCGCAATGGTCACAAGTTTACTGAATACGTGGGGTATGCCATGACAACATTAGGTGGATTGTTGTCGTTTTACCTGCTATTTCAAAATTTATCGTCGTAGCTTGTTGGGTCGCATCAGGCTAACACTCGATCACATTCACCGCGAGCCCTCCTTGCGAGGTCTCTTTATATTTACTTTGCATATCGGCACCGGTATCGCGCATGGTCTTGATGACTTTATCCAGAGAAACCAAATGCGTGCCGCTACCCCGTAGCGCCATGCGTGCGGCGTTAATGGCCTTGACGGCACCCATGGCATTGCGTTCGATACAGGGGACTTGCACCAGGCCGCCAATGGGATCGCAGGTGAGCCCCAGATTGTGTTCCATCCCTATTTCGGCGGCATTTTCAACCTGCTCGGGGGTGCCGCCCAGAACCTCGGCCAAGGCACCTGCCGCCATTGAGCAGGCCACACCGACTTCGCCCTGACAGCCCACTTCAGCACCTGAAATTGAGGCATTTTTTTTGTAAAGTGTGGCGAAAGCGCCGGCCGTCAGTAAAAAGCGGATAACTCCATCTTCATTGGCATTCTGACAAAACTTCATGTAGTAATGCAGTACCGCAGGGATAATACCGGCCGCGCCATTTGTGGGCGCGGTGACCACGCGACTGCCTGCTGCATTTTCTTCATTGACTGCTAAGGCAAATAAATTCACCCAGTCGGATTGTCCTACCGGCATAATATCGTCCGCATTGTCAGCGCTTAATTGACGATACAAATCCGGGGCGCGGCGCTTTACATTTAAGCCGCCGGGTAAAATACCTTCCTGCTGAAAACCGCGTTGAACACAATCCTGCATGACTTGCCAGATATGTAGTAATTTACTGCGTATTTGATGCTGCGCCAGCCAGGCTTTTTCGTTTTCCAGCATTAGGTCGCTGATGGACATTTTATGTAACATGCACAGTTTAAGCAGTTGATCAGAACTGTTAAATGGGTAGGGCAGAGCGCTGTCATCGATCATCACTTCATTTAACGAGTCTGCAGTCGTGGCGATGAAGCCGCCACCGACTGAGAAATACTCTTTTTGCAGCATGCACCGTTCATTGTTAAAGGCGCTGAAACGCATGCCGTTAGCATGGAAAGGCAGGGCTTCCAGGTGATACAACACGTCATTCTGCTCATCAAAATTGATATTTTGAGCACCTAGAATGTTTAACTGATGTTGTGTGCGAATGTGAGTCAGTAGAGTGTCAATATTATCTGAATCGACGTGTTCGGGTTGTTCGCCACTTAATCCTAGCAATACTGCGGTATCTGTCGCGTGGCCTTTACCTGTCGCGCCTAACGAGCCAAATAAATCGATCTGTACGCGGCTTAACGACTCAAGCAGGTTTAGTTGCTTTAACGCATTGGCAAAGAGTAAGGCCGCGCGCATCGGGCCCACAGTATGCGAGCTGGATGGGCCGATGCCAATTTTGAAAATGTCGAAGACGCTGATTGGATAAGACATGGCAATAATGCTAGGGTAGAAGTGTTGATTGTTTACCAGTTACAGCAATTCTGCAAGTTGTTCTTCAAGTTTTTTTGCGGGTAGCAGACCGGTGTGTCGGTAGACAATTTGTCCTTGTTGATTAAGGATGATGCTGTAGGGCAGTACATTGGCCAAATTACCCAGCGAGGCAGTCATGGACAATGCATTGTCCCCAGCGATAAGCATGGGGTAGTTGACCGGGTGAGCGAGTATAAATTCTTGTACAGCGTCTTCATTGTCAATGGCAATTCCGACAAATTGAACGGGCTGGTCACGATATTGTGTTTGCAGGCGAATGAATTCTGGAATCTCTTCCAGACAGGGTGGGCACCAGGTGGCCCAGAAATTGACAATCACCACGTTGCCGCGCCATTCCTCCAGCGAGCGAGGTTTGCCTGTGCTGTCAGGCAGCGAAAGTGTAAACCCTTGGTGGCGCGCAGGGGTGTGTGAGGATAATTGCCAGAACAGCCCGGCACCAAGAGCCAGCAGGGCAACTACGCTCAGAATGAGAGTGTTTTTCACAAGCTTTGTAAGGTGCGATTAAAAGTGGCGGCGTCTTGAAAACCAATCACGCGTGCATGCGCAATTTCTTGTTGATTAGGTGAAAAAAAGATAATGCCCGGTGGGCCGATAAGATTAAAGCGTTTTAATAAGGCTTTATCGGCGGCATCGTTAGCGGTGACATCGGCTTGTATCAATACAAAATTCTCAAGCTTCTGTTTTACCTGCGGATCAGTGAAAGTATAGGCTTCCATTTCTTTGCAGGAGATACACCAGTCGGCGTAAAAGTCCAGCATGACGAATTGCTGTTGAGCGCTGGCCTGGGCGATACGCTGGTCGAGGTCGGCGACAGTTTTAATGTGTTCAAATTCAATGCCCTGGTGTTTATTTCCAGCGGCATTGGCAGACAGACCATATAAAGGCTGTAGCGGATTATCGTTGCCCGCGCCCACGCCAATCAACAATAATATGCCGTACACGAGAGATACCACGCCCAGGCCTTTCCATAGCTTACGCCAGTTAGACGCGTTTTGCGGCAAAGGGTCAATGGCATTCATATAGATTGCCGGAATAATCAGCAGTAATGCCCAAAGCAGCATGGTGACGGTGGCGGGTAGGATTCGGCTCAACATCCAGACAGCTACAGCCAGCATGATAACGCCGAATACACTCTTGGTTGAGTTTAGCCAGTTGCCGGTTTTGGGGAGTAATTTTCCAGCAGACCCGCCGACCAGTAATAACGGAAATCCCATACCCATACCCATGCTAAACAGGGCAGAGCCGCCTAAGATTACATCGCCAGTTTGGCCAATATAGATTAATGCAGCGGCTAAAGGTGCGGCGACACAGGGGCCAACAATTAAAGAGGATAATGCGCCCATGATAAAGGCACCGACATACGAGCCATCACGGTGTTTGTCGCTGCTGTTATGAAAATAGCTTTGTATGGATTTTGGCAGTTCCAAAGTAAAAAGACCAAACATGGATAAGGACAGTAATATAAAAATGGCGCTGAAAAAACCAATGATCCACGGGTTTTGGAAGATGACCTGCAAATTACTGCCAAATAAGGCGGCAAGAATACCGAACACGGTATAGGTTAAGGCTGAAGCCAGTACATAGCTGAATGATAAGGCGAAGGCTTTGCTTGTCGTGATGTTTTTAGTGCCGACGATAATGCCCGACAAAATAGGAATCATTGGAAATACACAGGGTGTAAAAGCAAGCAACAGGCCAAAGCCAAAAAAGCTGAGTAGTGTGAGCGCCAGTGAATCATGTTTTAAGGTGTTCACAATCTGGTCTTGCTCAGACAAGCGCGCGCTGCCTGCGGAAACTGGCGTGATATTCTTGGATGCCAGTGTGGCAACAGCGGGCAGCATAAGATCCACGCTGCTTTGCATCGGTGGATAACACACGCCGCGATCTGCACAGCCCTGGTATTTTGCAGTGAGGGTGATGTTATGAGGCTCTTTGCTGGTGCGTATTAACGGGACATCAAACGCCAGTTCCTGATAGAAAATTTGTACCTGACCAAACGCTTCATCGTGGTAGGGTTGGCCTTCCGGGACAGTAAACGAGCCGAGTGTTGTGCCGGCGTTGTTTTTAATGCTGAATTCGGCTTTTTCCCGGTACAGGTAATAGTCATCGGCAATTAGCCATGATGCGCGCAAGGTGTGTCCATCGAGCACTTCAGCAAAAAACTGAAAGGCCTCCTCTGGGGGTAATAATTCATCAGTAAAAAGCCCAGTGGCGGCATTGCCAAGGCCGTTTAAAAACTGTGTGATGCCTTCTTCAGGTGCTTGGCTGGATGGGGCTGGCGGGAGGGAAATATCAAGGATCGTTTTCTGTGGTGGATAGCATACGCCAATATCCGCACAGCCCTGATGCTTAACCAGAAGTGTCAAGTCGCTGACGCTATCGTCGGCAGTGATGGGTAAGTTCACCTGTATCTTATGTCGATAGGTTTCCACTTCCCCAAAAAATTCATCATGCTTTTTTTGGCCAGCAGGGAGTTGAGGTGCGCCTAGCGTGACCTGGTCTGACTGGCTGATAAAACCGAGTTTGCTGCGATACAGGTAGTAGCCGTCGAGAATATCCCAGTTAAGCGTAATGCTGTGACGCGAGGTGGCAGTGGCGGATAATTTAAACGCCTGTTCAACCGGAACCAGGTCTGGGGTGCCGATGGCTGAAGCGGTTTGTATGAAAAGTGAAAGAAGTAAAGTAAAGACTATTTTGAAGTCAGGCATGAATCAATCCAGTGTAGATATTCCGGCAGTGCGTGAGCCATAGAGACAGCCACGATTTCAGGAAGTTCATAGGGGTGTAGTGCGCGAATTTCTGCTTCTAGCTGAGCGTACGCGGACTCATTGGTTTTTAATATCAATAAATGTTCCTGCTCTGACGCCACCTTATCCTGCCAGCGATAAACAGACGTAATTCCAGGAATAATATTGGCGCACGCCACCAGTTGTTTCTCTACCAGTGTGGTGGCGATATTTTGCGCAGTTTCATCATTTGGGCATGTACAAAAAATTATTTGGTGCATAACGGCTTATTTTACACAAAAGCCATATTATTCTGGAATTTATGCAGTAATGCCCATAGTATAGAAAAGATAATAATTATGAATCGCCAGGGTATGCCATGAAACTCATCCAAGTTATCTTTCTGTTTTTTTTAATTGTGCCTTTTGTCGAGATATATCTGTTATTGCAGATAGGCGGCATCATCGGCGTATTCCCAACCATTTTTATGGTGGTGTTCACTGCTGCGTTGGGCGCCTGGTTGCTGCGACAACAGGGCTTTGCAACCTGGATGCGTTTTCAGGAGAATCTGAATCGTGGTGAAATTCCGGCCTATGAAATGATTGAAGGCCCGGTTTTGCTGGTTGGTGGTGCATTATTATTAACCCCGGGTTTTTTTACCGATGCTTTCGGGTTTGCCTGTCTGGTGCCTGCATTGCGCAGAAAAATCGCTCAGTATGTGATTGAAAATCATCTGGTAAATGGCAATATTCAAACTCAATTCTATCAACAGCAAACAAAGCGACCCGCAGATGTGATTGAGGGTGAATATAACAAGGATGAAGAATAGCAAGCTTACCAACGCGTTCAAAGCAATGCTGTCGGTTTCGTCGCGCCGTCAAATAAAGCGTGGGGTGAGGCACAGGAAGTACACTAACTGGAATAGTCATTGATGCGCATGAGAACGACTGGAAATTTAGCCGTTATTCATCGTCCACTTTTTTGATGAGTTTGTGAATGCGTCTGACGCCAACTGCGGCACAAACCAGTACTACGGGAATAGAAAGGCCGATCACCAGCGGTGGGTTGATATCCCAACCTGCCGATTTCATGGCTTTGGCAACCGAACCAATCAGGCTGACCGCATAGCTGGTAATGGCGATGATAGAGAGGCCTTCCACAGTGCTTTGCAGGCGAAGTTGCATTTTTGCATGGGTGTTCATGGATTTAAGCAAATCCTGGTTTTGCCGTTCAATGGAGATGTCCACCCGTGTTCTTAATAGCTCACCGGCATTGCTGATGCGTTCGGATAGCAGGGTAAAACGTTTTGCGGTGGTTTGGCAGGTGCTGATGGCAGGTACCAGTCGCCGCGTCATAAATTCCGAAAAGGTTTGCAAGCCCTGAATTCGGGTTTCACGTAAATCGTCTATGCGTTGGTTAACTAACTTGAAATACGCGTTGGCAGCACCAAAACGGTAGTGATTGCTGGAAATCAGGTTTTCAATTTCTGAAGCCAGGATGGTTAATTCATCCAGTAATTTACTGTCATCACTGTCTGTACTGGCCATGGCAGCAGTAATTTCTATCAACTGTTTATCCGCACGGCTTAATACTGGCGTTAAATCGCGAGCAATTGGAAATGCCAGTAAGGCCATGACGCGGTAGTCTTCAATTTCAAACAGACGCAGTAACAGGCGGCCTGCCTGGGCGTTTCTTAAGTGGTCATTGAGAATCAAAAAGCGGCTGAAGCCATCGATATGAATTTTAAAGTCGGTATAAGTTTTTGCCGCGCCACCGCTGACTTCTGCGCCAATTAATGCGTTCCCTGCAAAATATTGGCTAAGTTCTTCGAGGCCCCCTTTTATTTCAGATGCAGGGATGATAATGGCATGTGAGGCAACCACTAATTTTCCTGGCAACTCTGACATCCAGTCTAACGGAACACTATCCAGTGCTGGCGTTTTAAAGGGTTCTTCCTGCCCGCTTTTGACATAAAAAGTGTAGGAGGCAAATTCTCCATGCTGTTCCCAGCGTAAATGAAAACTGCCGAAATTAGCGGTATAGTGATTAAAGTCCTGTTTTGGCGGGGTAATGCTGAAGCGTTCGCATAAGTACAGCAGATGTTCGCGGTCGCGCCTTTTTTCATCACCGATTAAATGTGTCGCCAGGTGGCTGGTTTTAACGGGGAGCTCCAGATTAACTGGGGAGCGGGCATGGACTTCGTTATGCAGCTGGAAGCGTTGGGGGTGGTTTTCAGGTAAAGGAAATAAGGTTGTCACAGTGGCGTGGTGTCTGTGTGAAGCGGGATGGGTAATTTGAAAGTGTGTTACACCCATGCATAAGGCCAGTCAGGTATGCATGGGCGGCTGATCTGTTATTGATTTTATGCAGAGGTGTCTTTTTCACTGTTGGATGTCTCACCCTCTTCCAGGGTGTTTTTCCCCATGCCAGAGTAGGCCGGACACCAGCCAGAATAACCGGATCCCACCAGCATCAAGCCCAGGATCAATAAAATGATGCTGGCTGTAAATACTGAAATGACCAATAATGCACTGCCTGCATACAGGCGATATTTTTTTTCTTTTTCGCCTACGTTATGTTCAAATTTACACATGTTTTTGATATCAAAGCTCATCGTAATACCCTCACCTATTTATTTTTATGGTCCATTGAAAGACTAACAAGCTGCTAAGTCCTTTGCGAAATGGTCAATATACACAGCTCGAAAAAATGTGCAAGTTATAAACTATGGAAGTTAACACAATAATCAGTTCTTTAAATGATGCCCAACGTTTGGCGGTATCTGCACAACCAAAACCGGTCTTGGTGTTGGCGGGAGCAGGCAGTGGAAAGACCCGCGTTCTGGTGCATCGAATCGCCTGGAATATTCAGGTGCATCACGTGTCGCCTCACAATATTCTGGCGGTCACATTTACCAATAAGGCGGCCGCTGAAATGCGTAGTCGTGTGGAAGCGTTACTGAACATTTCTGCGCGATCCATGTGGATTGGTACATTTCATGGCTTGGCGCACCGATTGTTACGTCGACATGCCAAGCAGGCAAAGTTGCCGGAAACCTTTCAAGTCATCGATTCGGATGATCAGCTGCGGGTCATTAAAAGATTGTATGCCGGGCTGAATGTCGATGATTCCAAATGGCCGCCCAAGCAGGTGCAGTGGTTTATTAATGCGCAAAAAGATGAAGGGATACGCGCTAGGCATATGCTGGAAAGCGGGGATACGTATCAGCAGCAAATGATTGCTATTTACAAAGCTTACGAAGAGGTGTGCGAGCGTTCCGGTCTGGTTGATTTTGCCGAGTTACTGCTGCGCGCACATGAAATGTTACGGGATAACGAAGATGTACTGGATTTTTATCGTCAACGGTTTCGTTTTGTACATGTAGATGAGTTCCAGGATACCAATACTATTCAATATGCGTGGCTGAGATTGTTAACGGAAGGCCAGGAAAACCTGTTTGTGGTGGGCGATGATGACCAGTCAATATATGGTTGGCGGGGTGCAAAAATTGAAAATATCTACAATTTTCAAAAACATTATCCAGATCACCAGATGGTAAGGCTGGAGCAAAACTACCGTTCTACGGGAAACATTCTCAAAGCGGCCAATCATGTTATTACCAACAACGAGGGGCGGTTGGGAAAAGAGTTATGGACAGACAGTGGAGACGGTGAGCTGATTGCAGTGTATTCCGCGTTTAACGAGCAGGACGAAGCGTATTTTGTGGTCGAAAAAATTCGCCAATGGGTGAATGAGGGAGGACTGCGCAGTGAGATTGCCATTTTGTATCGTTCTAATGCTCAGTCACGGCAGTTTGAAGAAAAATTAATGGTGACAGGGATGCCGTACCGGGTCTACGGTGGGTTGCGCTTTTTTGAACGTATGGAAATCAAAAATGCACTGGCGTATTTACGCCTGATCAGTAACCGGCTTGATGATGCATCTTTTGAGCGCGTGGTGAATACACCTACGCGAGGTATAGGCAATAAAACTGTTGAAGAAATTCGATTATTGGCGCGCGCGCAGGGCTGCGCGTTATGGCGCGCGGCAGCGTTGTTGCTGGAACAAGGGCGTTTAACTGCCAGAGCAGGAAATGCCTTAAAAGGGTTTATGCAGTTAGTGGAAAAGCTGGCGGTTGCCGCTGATGGTCTGGAATTGAGTGAGAAAGTCAAAATAGTCGTAGAACAAAGTGGCCTGATAGAGCTGTATAAAAAGGAAAAGGGTGACAAAGGCGAAGTCCGCGTTGAAAACCTGGAAGAATTGGTCAATGCCGCGCGTCTGTTTGAATTTGATGCCGATAATGATGAAAACCTCAGTGAACTGGATATGTTTTTGGCGCATGCGGCGCTGGAGGCGGGTGATACGCAGGCCGATGAGTATGAAGACTGTGTGCAGTTGATGACCTTACACGCGGCTAAGGGTTTGGAGTTTAAATTGGTGTTTCTGGTTGGGCTGGAAGAAGGCCTGTTTCCATCGCAGCAATCAACCGAAGAAATTGGGCGTTTAGAAGAGGAAAGGCGCTTGTGTTACGTCGGTATTACTCGTGCCATGCAACAGTTGTATTTGACTCACGCGGAATCACGCAGATTATATGGCAAGGAAAGCTACCCTAGAGAGTCTCGTTTTATTCGTGAAATTCCAGCTGAATATCTACAGGAAATTAGAATTCGCTCGACGGTCAGTCGCCCGATGACGGCGAAACAAGCAGCGCCCTCAAAAAAAATGGCGGCGGGCACATTTAATCTGGGCGAGCGCGTTATGCATACAAAATTCGGTGAGGGCGTGGTGTTGCAAATGGAAGGTGAGGGTTCTCAAGAGCGTGTTCAGGTTAACTTTAATGAGCTGGGTTTAAAGTGGCTGATGTTGTCTTATGCGAAATTAGAACGTTTGGGATAAAGGCTTGGATTTGTTATAAAAAAATGTGACATAATCAAAGCAATTTCATTTTGTTTTTAGAGGTATGCTAATGAAAAAATATGCACTTGTGTTAATGGCTGTGTTTGCTTCGCATTCTGTGTGGGCGATGCCTTATTATAATGCCGACAACGGTCATTATTATGAGGTTTTTAGAGGGGGTTACACGTGGGAATCAGCGAATACCGAAGCAAATTCCAGAACCTATAAAGGTTTGCAGGGGCATTTGGCAACGATTACTTCTGCAGTGGAAAATCAGTGGATCTATGAAAACCTTCAGGATGACACGGGGACTTTTTTGGCGGATGGAACCTTTATTGGGGCGACAGATACGGCTACGGAAGGTACATGGGCGTGGGTCACGGGTGAAACATTCAGTTTTACAGACTGGGTGCCTGGCGAGCCAAATAGCTGGGCGGGCACCGAAGAAGATTATCTTATGATTTGGTGGAACCAGGCGGGGCAAACCTCATCTCCAGGTTGGAATGACACAACCAATAACCCCGCTGCTTCAGTGAACTTTGAAATGGGGTATTTGATTGAGTATGAAGTGGGTTCTGGGTTTAACGTGCCAGTACCGGCAGCAATATGGTTATTTGTGAGTGGAATGGCCGTGTTGGCTATTAGAAAAACGCGCAGTGTATAAGCTTCCTGTCTGACATGGATAAAGTCCTCGGTTTTATTGGTATCGGCCTGATGGGCAAACCCATGACGCTGCGTTTGTTGCAAGCGGGCTATAAAGTGAATGTCTGGAACAGAACCTCACAAAAATTGGCACCTGTTGCCGCAGCCGGGGCGACTGTCTGTGCAAGCGTGGAAGAATTGGTGTCTGCTTCTGATGTGGTACTTCTTTGTCTGGCAGATGGTCAGGTGGTTGAAGACATTGTCACTGAACATATTGTGGCGGCTGGAACGGCAGATAAATTATTGATCGACCTGTCGAGCATTGCGCCTGAGACCACTTGTCAATTAGCGCAACAATTAATTAATGCGCGCGGCATGCGCTGGGTGGATGCGCCTGTTTCAGGCGGCACGGCCGGTGCGGAACAGGGCAGTCTGGCAATTATGGCCGGGGGCGCGGAAGAGGATGTCGCGCTTGCCAGAGAAGTTTTAAGGCCGTTATATAGAGAGCTGGTACACATGGGAGGTGTTGGCTGCGGCCAGATCAGCAAAATTTGTAATCAAATGATTGTCAGTTGCAATGTGATGGTGATTGCAGAAATGATGGCGTTAGCCAAACTAACCGGGGTTGACGCAAAAAAAATTCCGCAGGCGTTGGCGGGGGGGTTTGCTGATTCCAAGCCATTGCAGATTGTGGCGCCAGAGATGGCAAGCAATACTTTTGAGCCGGTTAAATGGCGGGTGAAAACCTTGCTAAAGGATTTACGCATGGCGGAGGCTTTGGCCGACAAATATCAAAAAAATATTCCGCTTTCCAAGATGACCGCAGAACTACTGGAACAACATGGACGGCAGGGCTTTTTGGAGCAAGATCCTGCTACCTTGATCAAGTTATTTGAAGCGTAGTCGTGTGCTTCAATTCACCGCTAATCTTAGCTTATTATTCCCTGAGCTTGATTTTCTACAGCGTTTTAAGGCGGCTAAAGAGGCCGGCTTTAATGCTGTAGAAATCCAGTTTCCCTATGCCTTTACAGCGTGTGAGATTGCACAGCAGTTGCAACAACATCAGCTAAAGCTGGTGTTGTTTAACATTGCTGCAGACGATTTAATGAATGGCGGTGAAGGGTTGGCGGCAGTGCCAGCAAAAACTCAGGCGTTTAAAAAGGCCGTCGATCTGGCCTGTGACTATGCGGATATTCTTAACCCTGAAGTGATTAATGTATTGCCTGGGCGCTGTTTTGATGTGTCTCAACAGCAGGTCTATTTGCAGACCTTTCAAAAGAATTTGATATATTGTTGCCAGCAATTTGCAGACAGGCAACCCCGTATCGTGTTTGAAGCGATAAATACCTATGATATGCCGCACTTTCTTGTGCATAATGGGCAGCAAATGCTGGATATTATGCAGGCCGTGCAGCAGCCTAATTTGTCTATGCAATATGACTTGTACCACATGTTCCGCATGGGGGAAGACTGTCTGAAATTTATGATGGAACATCTACACAAAATTGGTCACGTCCAGTTTGCTGATTGCCCGGGGCGCGGGCAGCCCGGTACTGGTCATGCAAATTTGCAGTCGGTTTTTGATTTTTTGGCTGGCTCGGATTATGCCGGTTGGGTTGGTGCAGAGTATAATCCGCAAGGTGCAACCGCATCCAGTCTGACGTGGTTGCAGTTTTAATAAGCCGTATAGAGATAGATGAATGTCAAACATTGAATACACCTTGCACCATGCCAGTTTATTGGTTTCTGATACCCAGAAGGCGCTGGATTTTTATTGTCGCGTGTTGGGAATGCAGCAAACGCTGCGCCCTGATTTACCGTTTCCCGGCGCTTGGATAAAAATTGGTGGGCAGCAAATTCATTTGCTGGAACTGGATAACCCTGACCCAACTTCAGGTCGCCCCAAGCATGGCGGTCGGGATCGGCATGTGGCGTTAACCGTGTCAGATATAACGCCGATAAAAGCGCTGCTTGATGCCGCTCAAATCGAATATTCATTAAGTAAATCAGGGCGTCAGGCCTTATTTTGTAGAGACCCGGATGGCAATGCCATTGAAATTATTGCTGTTGCAGAATTGGCAAACTTGCCAGACGCACAAAATAATTGATGACATCAACTTTACCGGCTTTGTGTCGTTTTTAAAGCTTTCTTAATTAACTAATATTATAAAAATCACTATGTTAAAGCACATCCACATGTTATTTGCTCTGCTTGTCCTAATCAGCTTTATTGGTCGCGTGGCATTACAACAATTCAAACCAGAGTCATTACAAAATAAATTAATCAAAATTGGGCCTCATGTGATTGCTACATTATTGCTCGTTAGCGGATTTGTTTTGGTTTTCCAGGGAAATTGGGCAGAAGGCGATATGGGGTGGATCTACAGCAAATTGATCTTGGTCGTTGTGTTTATTGGTCTAGGAATCTACACCATGAAAGCAGAAGGCATGCATAAATGGTTAGCTGCTGCAGGTGCATTGGCAAGCATTGTCTATATCTTTGCCATTGCGTTTAGTAAGCAAGGTTTTATGTAAGCGCTTTCTTTAGGTTTAAAGTGAGTAATCAAGCTTTTCGAGTTCACTCTCCAGGTATTGTAAAAATGCCTTTGCATTAATGGCTTGGTAGGCACCGAGGGGGAGAGGCGCATTTTCTGTCAAGACCTGCCAGCGTTGTAACAGGTTTTTTAATTTGACTTGATTGCTTACCGTGAAATGATACTGTTGCAGTAATTTTGCTTGTTCCGTGTGTGCGGGGGCGGTGATGGCGTGTTTGAGTGAAAGCAAGTGCTTGATGAAATCGTCCAGAGCTTGCAGGTTGTCGTTGATTAGTCGGCTCACCATTTTTGCGGTGATCTGTGTGGCTGGGTTTGCCGAGTTGTCTGAAACAATTTTGAGGCAATGAATGAGTTCAATACTACTGGCTTTAATGGCAATTTCATAAAACGCGGATGCTTCCATATCCATAAGACAATTTTCCAGGTAAGTATCTGCAGGCATCGAGATGCTTGTTATGGCACTGCCGGGCAGGTTGTTGTTAAATACCCGTTGAGGGTAAAAACTTAGGCTTGAATTATCCGCATCTGAAATTTTATGGGCATAGAAAAGGGTTCCTACAGGATGAGAGCTATGGCCTGCTATCCCGATATTTAACATGACAGCGTCGCTTATATGCGGCCATAAGCCAAGGCTGTAGCCCACGGCTGCTGACATGTGCTGCTTTCCAACACCACTGACGATGAGCGCAATGTGGGGATTTTGATAAATGGAAAATGAGCGGTGTTGAGCTTGTTTGGTTAATTTAAAGCGTGCAATCAAGGGCTTGGCTTCGCAGGGTAGAGCGCAGTAAATGAGTAATTCCGGCGTAATGTCAGTCATTTGGTCTTTTGGGTATAGTGATTTATCAAGAATTGATATTTATCTGCCTGTTGATGTTTTCCACGTTTTAAAGCGCCCTGGCGGAATATTTCGGCTTTTTTAATGAGTGTTTGTATGGCTGCGTGACGATCATCGTCGGCTAATGTCGTTGAGGAGAGTAGTTTATCCAATGCGTAAATTCTGAAGCGATCCATTCCCCAGTGCGCGCGGGAAAGCTGGTCTTCATGGCCGCCATATTTAATGATTTGCGGCTTTTCAATAAATAACACGGGATATTTTGCGGTGATGCGCAACCATAAATCATAATCCTCACAGGCCGGTAAGGTTTCGTCAAACTGACCCACATCTTCAAATACACTGCGATGAATTAATATGGATGAAGGGGACATCGCGCATAGGGGCAGACAGTGTTGAAAAATGTGCCCACCACGTTTTTGATGCTTGTTCATTGGATTGACGCGTTTACCATTTCTGACCCAATTTTCCTCAGTATGACAAACCTTAAATTCAGGGTGTTCGCGTAATGCTTGCGATTGCATTTCAAGTTTGTGGGGCAGCCATTCGTCGTCAGAATCTAATAAGGCAATCCATTCGCCTGTAGAATGCCTGATGCCAGTGTTGCGGGCATGACTCACCCCTTGGTTTTCTTGGAAGACATAGCGGATGTTTGGAAACGCCTGTGTCATTAATTGCCGAGTGTCGTCTTCAGAGCCGTCATCAATCACGATAATTTCTTGTGCTGGCTTGCTTTGTTGCAATACCGAATTTAAAGCTGATTTAAGCGTATGGTGGCGGTTATAAGTAGGGATAATGACAGAAATGCTTAGCATTTATAAGGGATTAAGAGAGTTTGTTAAAAATGAAAAGTTTTTTGTAAAAAATAGCGACAAGCATACATCCAATGAGAAAAATGACAATTAGTATGAAAAAATAATTAGTTGTTGAATTTTAGTGATAATTGACATAGATTAAGCCGCTAGCCCGGAAAATTCATTAGGGTAATGGTTTTCTGGGAAATCTATTTTTCCAGATTTTCCAGAAAATCATTCAGGTACACACTAAATTTTTATAAATTCAGTGTAAACTGCCTTAGACTATTGAAATTTAAAATATTTATTCTTAAGCAGACCGACCTGGAGAAATATCCGGGGTAGCGATTCTTGGAGGAAACAATGTCAGCTGAAGTACAAGCAAAACCTGAAAGGCGTCATCAAGCTAAACACCTTGTCACTGAGTTGCAGAAGGAAAGGCATGAGGTTTGGGCGTTATATTGCCAGATTGCAGATTTAAAGCCGTATGATGGTAATACCGATATCAAACTTATTCTGAATAAGTTTGCTGAAATCATGATTGATTATGTCTCCCTGGGGCATTTTGGTATTTATGAGCGTCTACTCGCTGGAACAGAACGTCGAGAAAGGGTGTTGTCCAATGCCAAGAAAATCTATCCTGAGTTTTCTAAAACAACCGATGCCGTAGTCAATTTTAATGATAATTATGATCAAAATAATCGTAAATTTGTGGTGCAATCATTAGAAAGTGACCTGTCTGAATTGGGAGAACAGCTGGCCAAGCGTATGGAAATGGAAGACCAACTGTGTGATTTATTATTAAATTGAGTGCGCACTCACTCTGATTTAAACCCATAAATGCCATCTTTCTGATGACGTTTTTGGGTTAGGCTGGCTAACCCCATCATTAACCCGCTTGGTTTCCTTACAGATGATTTAAGAGGGCTCTCCAACCGTTGTACCAGAGCCGCTTGAGTCTTCCCTTTCCTGTATAAACTGTTTTTTCAGACGATTAAAGGCCGACCATAAGGTCTTGTCCATAACCACTTGATTTCCAATTGAAACAATGACGCGTACCAGCTCGGGTATGCGGGTTTTTGTGGAGATCATGTAGATGGGTTGTACATAAAGCATGGAGTTATCCATTGGTAGAATAACCATGCGTCCTTTTTTCACTTGCGAACCATGTTGATCCCATAGGGTGAACTGCTCAGAAATTTCTGGATCCTGGTCTATCAAGGCTTCAACCTGCGCCGGGCCGTTGACCTGAATGTCTTTGTGAAATTTATAAACAGTGATGCCCGGACTGTAGTTGTCCGAGCAATTTTGTTTATCCAGCGTGCCTGCAATTCCCACCATGCTTAGGTTGTCTCGGTTGATGGGTGTCATCGGGTTAATCATGACAAATTCTTCACTGTTATTACAATTGCCAAAGTCCATGGTGATGAAATAAGGCAAGACCTGTTTACCTTCTATTTTTGCATATTGCCACGTCTCGGCTTGCTCATAAAATAGCTCAGGTTCTATCTGATGGTATTTTGCATAAACCTTCATTTGTAGATAAAACAGATCGCGAGGATAGCGCAGATGGTTTTTCAATTCTTTCGGCATCTCTGTAATGTCTTTGAAGACACCAGGGTACGCGCGGTTATAGGCGGTAATAATTGGATCGTCTGGTTCGGCAATATAAAAATCAATCGAGCCATCATACGCATCGATAACGATTTTGACGGAATTACGAATGTAATTGAATTTATGTTCACCATCCAGGAAATCATCTGCCGCTGGTTTGGATACCGGGTATTTATCGGATAGCGTGTAAGCATCTTGAATCCAGTAAAAGCGCTCTTTACCAATGACCAGATAAGGGTCTTTATCCAGATGTAAAAATGGTGTTAATGTGTTGATGCGTTCAATAATATTTCGTCGAATCAGCAATTTGCTTTGCGATGAAAGGTTACTGGAGAAAAATATTTTTTCGTCCTTAAAATAAAAGGCGAACAATAGTTTTCTGAAATAGGAAGGAATGGGGATGCCGCCACTGCCTTCGTAAGTGGTGTCGTAAATTGGGTCAGAACTGGAAAGCCCGGCAACGGTTAATTTATTAGGGACGATGGCGTATTCGTAATTTTCCTGGCCATAGTAAATGTCCGGGTTCTTTACCTTAAAGCCAATGTCTGAATGCATGTTCAAGTCGCGTAGAAACCAGATAATGGGTTTGTCTGCATCCTGTGCGGCTGGCGTGACTACGGCACCATAGCCATGGGTATAACGCATGTGCGTATTTTCCCAATTCTGCGCTTCGCGTGGGAGTTTGTTGATATTCATTTCGCGGGCAGCCAGGTTTACTTGTTGATAGTGCCCGTTTAAAAAATAGCGATCCTCATCGACGGCGGGAAAGCGATAATAAGGACGAATACCTTGCAACTGCATGTAGCCGTCCGTCAGGAATTCTCGATCCCATACTGGAATGTTTTCAAAATATTTCTTGGTTGAACGTTTTTCAATATCTTTAGTGGCATCCAGCTTAACGCTAAAATCAATGGTATTTACGTTGTTTAGGTCGTATGCATCCAGCGTAGCATCAATATTATGCTGCATGAATTCACCTTCTGCTTTCACCGGATTTGGATTAACAATGATGGCATTAATCAGTTGCGGAATGATATCCAGTTTTTGTAGGCCAAGGATCAGCAGAAAAGAGGCGCATGAAATGATAAAGGGAGATTTGATGCGGTGTTTTTCAGAGAAAATAAAAATTATAAGAGAAACAGCTATAGCCAAAAAAGCGATGATGGAAAGCCAGATTAACGGTAGGTGATAGCGAATTTCTACGAACCCTGGGCCAAAAAATACGGGTTCATGACTATTAATATACAGCAGTGAATAGCGGTCAAGCAGGAAGCCCCACACGACAAACAGAACAATAAAGGCAAGCAGAACAGTGAGGTGCACTTTTGCGCCCAGAGGGTATTCTGTATTTTGATTGGGGACAAAAATATGTTCAAGCCAATAAAGTGTGCCTACCAATAAAAAAAGAACGATCGAGGTGGTCAACAATTCCTGTTGAATTAACAAAAAGAACGGATAGGCAAGAATATAAAAGCTGATATCGCGACCGTATACCGGTTCGACGGTATCTGATGATTGACCAAACAAGAACAGCAACGCCTGTTCCCATTGATGGTAAAAAGGGACAGCAATAATTATTGCAAGCAGCAACGATAATGGTGTGTAGACTTTTGCAGAGCCATTCATGAAGACATCGGCAAAACGTTGAAAACGTCGGCGTTTGTCGGCATCCAACAAGACGGAATCAGGCGGATTCAGGCCAAGGTAGCGGGACGCGATCCAGAAGTGAAAAAAGAAAATAGCAAAAAAGAACAGTGTGACACCGCCAGATAGAAAAAACCTGTATAGCAGCCTTAGCCAGAAATAACCTTCAAACTCGAGTGAGCGGAACCACCATAAGTCAACGAAAAGATCCAAAAAAACAAAATAGAATGCAATATAAGCAATAATTGCGATAATAATTGTGGAGCCTACGATGGCAGGTAACAGCTTCCTAAATTGCATAAAGTCCTCACTATTTTAAACAACGCACGGCAAGTACGCAGGTAAACAGTATTGCTGGGTGTGATGCACCATAACAACCGCTTGCAAATTCATTAACAAGGTTAAAACGTGATATGGCGCATATAAAGCGTTTTTTGTTATTTTAACAGGCCGTTAGATATTCATCTGGCTTCAATTAACGCGTCCAAGGATATTTTAACACTCAAAAGGTGGTAATTGCTTGGTTGGCCGGGATATTTCATTAAGGCGAGGGTGGTTGGGTTAAGTAGACCTGTATTCGTGACTTCACTATGATGCAGGGTGCAAGCTCTTGATTCCACAATGAGCAAAAAAATACCCGATTAACCAAGCGGTAAAGCTTTTGTGAAACCAGTATAGCGGTAGTGATCAGTAAACTTATTGCGAATAAAAAGAGGGAGACAACTGGTAATGATGTGGTTTAGGGCAAGGAGGCTGGTTCGGTAAATACCCAGTCGTTTTCTTTCACGGGTGTATGGCAGGTAATGCATTGCTGCATGCCGTTATTGAAAGGGCGTTGTTGTTTGCCGACCCAGCGAGCCCAGCCCCAGCCATAAGTCTCTACAAATTTGTTTGATTCTTTGAACATGAACTCGGCGTGGATCAGCTTTCCTGGTTTAGTGGCGGTTGGCCATGTTGATAATTGTTCATCCTTCCAAACGACTTTACCAATAATGCTGTTCTCTGGCCACGGATTGGTGCGCCCAGCGCGCGCCGCTTTGACAGCAATAGCATTGCCGACAATCAGGCGTAAGGTGTTATTGTCGGTACGCTGAGAAACCGAAATGGTCGACCAGTTTTGCCAGCCGACTGGGTAACTGATGCCATTCGATTTTGACAGTAGTTGTTGCGTTTTTTCCGCAGCCATTGTTTGGTAAGGAATCAGCAATAACAAGTTAAGCAGGCATGCCGCATATTTCATAAGATTCTCACGTAAAATTTAGAGGCTTTTGCTCGCCATTTCATAAACATCTTTGGAAATGTTTTCAGTTTTAATAATGCGTTGCAGTTCATTCTGCATCATGTGCTGACGATTTACGTCGTATCTACGCCAGTGAGTCAGGCCTGACACCATGCGCGAAGCGACCTGAGGATTTAGGCTGTTGAGAGCAATAATCTGATCAGCCAGAAAACGATAGCCGGAACCATCTTCGGCATGAAAGTGCAGAGGATTGGATTGGCTGAATGCACCAATCAGTGCACGTACCCGGTTAGGTGTTTTTAAGTCAAACGCCTCATGTTGAAGCAGACGTTGCACGTTATCAAAAGCATCCTGCATGTGACTAGTGGCTTGCAGGGAAAACCATTTATCAATAACCAAGGCTTCGTGTTACCATTGCTGGTAAAAGTTTTCCAAACACGTCTGTTTGGCAGGGTTGCGACTATTAACCAGCGCTGCTAAAGCGGCAATTTGGTCAGTCATGTTACTGGCATGACTGAATTGTGCTTCAGCCAGTTGATAGGTGGCATCATTTTCTAAGGCGCTTAAATAATACAGACAAATATTTTTTAAGCGGCGACTGCCAATAGCCGATGCATCAAAGTGTCCCGACAAGTCAGCACTATTGGCAGCGTATAAGGATTGAAAGTGAGTTTGTAATTGTTCAGCCAGAGATTGACGAACAAATTCACGTGCCTGATGTATGGACTCAGCATCCACAATATCCATTTGGCTGGCCAGAAATGATTCGTCAGGTAATTTGATTAGTAACGAAAAATAGGATTTGTCTGTCCATTGTTGTTGTAACAGATTAGTAAAAGCGCTGATTAGCAAAGGAGGCATTTCAAGGTGATGTCCATTTTGAATGGCGTGCACTAAGTCTAAAATGATTTTGCTGGCCAGAAGTTGGGCGGCCTCCCAGCGGTTAAAAGGGTCACTGTCATGAGTGAGTAAAAAGGCCAGCTCCTCTTCACTGCGAGGCATGTCGATTATGACAGGCGCAGAATAGCCTCTTAATAATGAGACGATGGGTTGTTCGCTTATCTGCTCGAAGGTGAAGGTCTGAGTTTGCTCAGTGACGGTTAGCGTGATTTCTTTTGCTTGTGGATAGCCGTTTAAATTTAATGTTAAAGGTGCGCCATCGGAACCGAGTAAGCCGATTTTTACTGGAATAAGTAGCGGGTTTTTTATTTTTCGTTTATCGGTACCAGGCGTCGATTGCTGGATGGTGAGCTGCAGTTGCAGGTTCTCGACATCATAAGACTGGCTGATTGATAGGCGTGGTGTTCCAGATTGTGAATACCAATGCCTGAATTGGCTTAAATCACGGTTGTTGGCTGCTTCCATGGCGCTGACAAAATCATCACAGGTGACGGCTTGACCATCATGCCGTTGAAAATACAGATCGCTGCCTTTGCGAAAGCCGTCTGCGTCCAGCAAGGTGTGTAGCATACGAACAACCTCGGCACCTTTTTCATATACAGTCAGCGTGTAAAAGTTATTGATTTCAATATAGGAATCTGGCCGGATGGGGTGGCTCAATGGTCCCGCATCTTCGGCAAATTGGCGTGTTCTTAACAGATTGACATCTTCAATGCGTTTAACTGCCTGAGAGGTCTGGTCGCCTGTAAATTGTTGATCACGAAATACGGTGAAGCCTTCTTTCAAACTAAGTTGAAACCAGTCACGGCAGGTCACCCGGTTTCCAGTCCAATTATGAAAATATTCGTGCGCAATGACACCTTCAATATGTTCGTAATCAACATCCGTGGCGGTGTCTGGTCGAGCCAATACAAATTTGGTGTTGAAAATATTAAGCCCTTTGTTTTCCATTGCTCCCATGTTGAAATGGCCAACGGCGACAATCATATACTGATCGAGGTCATATTCTCGGCCATACTTTTCTTCATCCCAGCGCATGGCATTTTTTAGCGACTGCATGGCATGCTCGCATTTGTCAGTGTCATGAGATTCGACGAAAATTTGCAACGCGATAGAGCGGCCACTTTGGGTGGTAAAGCTGTCTTCAATGCACTCCAGTTTTCCTGCGACCAAGGCAAACAGATAGCACGGCTTGGCAAAAGGGTCTTCCCAGGTTACCCAGTGACGGTTATGAGCGAGCTCCCCTTTTGCAACCGGGTTACCGTTAGACAGTAATACGGGATATTTGTCTTTATCGCCAATTAACGTCGTTTTAAATGTACTCATGACGTCTGGACGATCAAGAAAATAGGTGATTTTTCGGAAACCTTCCGCTTCACATTGCGTGCAAAGCATCGTGCTGGATTGATATAGCCCTTCAAATGCTGTGTTGGCTTGTGGATTGATGGTGTTTTCTATGGAGACCACAAACGGTTTATCCTGAGGTACGCTATGCAGCGTTAACACCTCATCTGTCTGCTTGTAATGCGTGTCATCCAATGCGTTGCCATCTATAGACAGATTAACCAGGGTGAGCTCTTCCCCCATGAGGGATAGGGCGTCACCTGAGTGATCTGAGTCAGGATTGCGTTGCAGACAGAGTCTTGATACAACGCGGGTGCACTGCTCATCCAGAATGAAATTCAAATCGACCGATTCAATTAGATATTCAGGGACGTTATAGTCTTTTAAATAAATCGTTTGCGGTGTTGCGTCGCGCATAAAGATAGTTTTGTAAAGTTAGAGAGTGAGGTCGTGTTGGTATTGCTTGAATGCATATAAGCTCAATAAAGCCCAGCCGATAATAAAGCATAAACCACCCAGCGGTGTAATCATCCCCAGCCATTTTAAATTCAACAATACGAGTAGATACAAGCTGCCAGAGAATAAAACTATGCCTGCGCACATTGTCCATGCAGCGTACAGCAAGAGTTTTGCGTGATCAAATTTGAGCAAAATGGATATGCCGGTCAGTCCCAATGCATGCCACATTTGATAGGTAACCGCTGTTTTGTACACATTTAACATGTCTGCGCTGAGCACGTGCTTGAGGCCGTGTGCGCCAAATGCACCCAGGCATACGGCTAACATGGCTGTGACAGCGGCAATAAATAAAAAAGGATGGCGCATTACACTTCCTTGAGTCTGGGCATGAGTTGTACCAGGTTGCACGGGCGGGTGCGTAAATCCAGTTGCGCTTTGATTAATTCATCCCAGGCGGTACGGCAGGCATTTGAGGAGCCAGGTAAGCAAAAAATATAAGTGCCATTGGCAACACCTGCAATGGCTCGGGATTGAATGGTTGAGGTTTTAATATCGTTATAAGACAACATGCGGAATACTTCACCAAATCCATCCAGGGTTTTATCCAGCAAGGGTTGCACGGCTTCTGGTGTTCCATCGCGCCCAGTGACGCCAGTGCCGCCAGTGGTAAGGATAGCATTTATAGCTTCATCAGCAATCCATTGCGAAATAATGGCGCGAATCTGATAAATATTATCCGCCACAATGGATTTGTGATGGATAGCGTGGCCTTCAGTTTCGGCCCGTTGCACCAGTGTTTTCCCTGAAACATCGTTTTCTTCGTTGCGGGTGTCCGAAACGGTTAATACAGCCAGGTTTAAGGGAAGAAATTCTACGTTTTGCGTTGTCATTTATTTAAGCACCAGGAAAAAAGCTTCGCTGCCGCGTTGAATATTGATCAGTAGCGGACGTCTTGGGTCGGTGACCTGACGTAACTGGTCCAGGTTTTTTACCCGATAGCGGTTGGCCGAGATAATGATATCCCCTGGACGTAGTCCAGAGCGCCATGCGTATGATCCAGCCTGGATTTTTTCAAATAACACGCCTTCAATTTGACCGCGTTGTGAGCTCGATAAAATTGTGTCTTTTAGTGTGCGATGCAGTTTTTCTCCGGCGATTTGGTGGCGTTGTGGTTTGCCGATAATGGCAGTAATGTTTTTCTTTTTATCGCCACGAAGTACTTGAATATCGACTTTATCGCCAATTTTCATTAACCCAATCATATTACGGATCTGGTGGCTGTTTTTAATTTTTCGACCATTAATGGAGATAATGATGTCGCCGGGCTCTAGTCCAGCCTTGGCGGCGGCAGAAGATGATTCCACCCTGCTGATGACCGCACCATGGCTGTTTTTTAGATTAAAAGCCTTGACCAACTCGGAAGTTAGATCCTGGGTGGAAACGCCAAGCAGGCCACGTCTGACTTCACCATGTTGAATTAAAGACTCCATGAGCGTCATCACCATGTTGGAAGGGATAGCAAAGCCAATGCCTACGTTACCGCCTCCCGGTGCAAGAATCGCTGTATTCATGCCAATGAAACGCCCTTTTAAGTCAACCAGTGCGCCCCCCGAGTTGCCAGGATTAATCGAGGCGTCGGTTTGGATAAAATCTTCGTAGCCTTCAATGCCCAGGCCGCTTCTGCCTAAAGCACTGATAATGCCTGAAGTGACAGTGTGTCCAAGGCCAAATGGGTTGCCTATGGCAATGGCAAAATCTCCCACTTTTAAATGCGTTGAATCGGCCACTTTAAGCGCACTTAGATTATCAGCAGGAATCTGAATGACGGCAACATCAGCTTCTGGGTCTGTGCCCAGCAATTTGGCGTTAAATTGACGACCATCACTTAACGTCACCATTATTTTATCGGCTTTATCAATAACATGGTTATTGGTTACAACATAGCCTTTTTGGGCATTAATAATCACTCCAGAGCCCAGACTGTTTTTTTGCTGACGTCTAGGACTGTTTTGCGGAATATTGAAAAAATGCCGGAAAAACGGGTCGTTTAGCATGGGGTTTTCGCGTATGGCCGTTGTTGTTGAAATGTTAACAACCGCTGGCATGCTGACTTCAAGTACGGGTGCCAGTGAAGGAAGTGGCTTGCCATCCAGTGCGGCAGGAAGTGCGGCATGCACCTGTTGAGTCAGTGTTAAGCAGATAAAGATAAAAAATGCAGGGATCTTGAGGTAAAGACTATTTTTTGTCATTCATCGGTTCCTTTACTTTAGGGAGAGTGTAAGACAACGGATGTGCAGAAATGTTTAAAAAATTGTAAAAAGACGTTCGTATTTCTTCAGTGTAATGCTTGGATAATGTTGCTGCCAAGTAGGCTGCATAAAAATTTGAGTTGTTTCTAGCATACCTTGT
>SPJJ01006981.1_pt1 | contig 29034 bp, 35 predicted proteins | sample 3741741 | NCBI WGS metagenome assembly SPJJ01 (sample SAMN10925908, study PRJNA522277) | cold seep metagenome | isolation source: Elba SIP-enriched marine methane seep metagenome, extraction at timepoint T1 | place: Italy: coast of Elba, Mediterranean Sea | collected 2014-05 | reverse complement strand
CGAGAGGTCGGCTATCTGAAGTTGTTTGAGCGAAAAGCGCCCATCGGCCATCGCCGAAAAGTCACTTCCGTCTGCGTACAGGTCGTATGACATTTACTCCACCATCGGTCAGAAATTTTCGGATCTTGCCGCTGATCTCTTTTTTGATCTTCCCCGCAAAAGGTTTCGCGAGAAGAGAAAGCTCGGCCTCAACAGTAACCCGGTTCTTACCGACCCGCAACATACCGTCAAAGTAGCTCCCCGCGGTGAGCCTTATACCGAATTTCTCGGGCCGCTCCCAGGTGAGTTTTGCGCCGCCAATCTCCTGCCCTGCGAACTCATCGAGGCGGTTAAATACGGCCCTGGCGGCGGCGATTTGATCTCCTTCAAAGGGGATAACGATTGATACAGACATTTCTCTCTCCTTTACCACGCCCCCTGTATGTTTTCCTGCATGTATTGGGGCTGGTGTTGATCTTGATTTCCAAAGTCGAAGTCGTCAAAAGAGCCGAACTGGTCGTCTATGCGATCATTTCGTCTTGTGGGTTTGCTCTGCGGCTCAAAGCTGAAGGGGTCTCCAAAGTCGTCCTGCGCCCCCATGCGGCTCTCTCTCTTGAGGTACTCCTCTTCGAGGTGAGCCATCGGATCATACGGGGCAACTTCGTTGACGAGTTTTGCCTTTTCAGGGTCGCTCTCCATCAAAGCCTGTCGCCTGATGGTGTTTGCGTATGCCTGGAATTTGACCTCTTGAAAGCGTCTCCAGAGGTCCAGAATAAAGGGGAGCCCCCCAGTGAAGAACTGCCGAACAAGCTCCATTGTTCGATTGATATTCTGAGGCGCGAGCCACTCTACCACCATCTCCCAGAAGTTCTCGGGACGCCTGTAGCTCCTCTCCACTTTCTTTCGTTTCTTCCTGAATATCTCGTATTCAAAGCCGGGGTTGTCGGGATCGTCCTCGAACCCAACGCTCTCAAGGTCGGTTTCGGTCGTGCCTGTTTCGAGAGAGGTCCCGAAATCGTCTTGAGGCCACGAATCCCCAGCTTCCCACCCTTCAAGGGGGTCGGAGAAGTCGAAGTCGTCGTACACCGGCACATTCTGCTCAATGCCTTGACCTTGGAAGCGTCTATGGATTTGCTCGTTCGAGATCGCGACGGGCTTGAAGGTCTGCTTTGATAGAACCGCCGCTGCGCCGCTTTTCGCCTTGTCCCTGATCTCGATCTTGGCCTTCTTTGCGGGCCAGCCGTGGCGACCCAGGGCGGAGAAGATGGCGTCTTTCGAGATGCCCTGACCCGGCGCGAGGGGGATCACATACTCGGTTCGGAACCGCCCTGTTTGAGGATTGTACACCTGAAAGGCGAGATCGCGCTTGATTGGCATTCTGAGCGCCTGAATGAATCTCTGCCTGATTTTTGTGGACTCTCCGGCGATTTTTGCCGCCGCTTCGCTTCTTTGCATTCGTGACACCTCGCGCACTTTCTGCCGCATTATTGCAAGGCAGTAACCCCTTTGCAACACAAAGTGGTCCAAAACGAACCCCCACGCGGCCCTTGTGGCACTTTTCGGCGCTTTCGGGGCACTTCATCATGTCGAAAAGCATAAATAGCCAGAAACGCAAGAGAGGGCGCCTCGTTAAGTGCGCGTAGGTACAGGCTTTTTCAGCCTGTTCTTACTTGAAAAGTGAAACACCAGACGGCACTCTATGACTGATAGACATTGGCAGATGCCCGGGTATTTGCCTCAGAAGAGGAGCCTGAAATGGTCCAGAGTAGACAGGAATGGGAGAAGGGGAAAGCCGACATTGCTCGGCAGCAAGATATCCTTCGCCAGAAACGTAGCGATATCGACGACGCCTTCTTTCGGCTCCTCAAAAACGCGAGGGATAGGGGCAACGTCTCAAAGAAAGATGCGGCGCTGATTCGCGCCCAGGAGTCCTACGGGAAGAATCGCGCGTTCAAGGTGATCGGGGCTCAGTTCTGGAATCGTTCGACCGCCTTTGGCGAGGACTTTCACGACGATGGGGAGCGTTGGAGCAGGCGCGAGCTTGAAGTTGCCTTTGAGAAACAGCGCCGCGCCGACAGAACGGGCTTTGCAAAGGATTTCAATTCGAGCACCGGGCTGATGAGGAATCCCCCCAGGAACCTTGCAGAGTCAAAGGCTTGCAATCGCATTCTGAAGGGGGAAAACGTCTATGAGGGGGAGAGGAGGGCGTGTCACTCCTCTTACAAGGAGTACAGCCGAATGTCCGCATGGTACATTCGGCGTCTCTACGCCTTCATTGACGCAGGGCTCAGAAATTGGCCGGTCCCGGCTTCCTACTCCACCTACGCCAACAGTACGAAGTCGAGGAAGCGAAACACCTTCCCCTCCTACATCAAGATCCTCTGTGGCCAGTCTTCGCCAAAAATCCCGGCTCCCGGGAAAAAGATGTGGCCCTGGAAACTTGGCATCCCCAAGGCAGACTGTTTCAACAGTTACAAAAAATTCAGGAACTCGTTTCTGTCCTGGCTCAAAAGGGAGAAAATCTACTCCAAAGCCAACGCCAGAAACCCCGCCCTGATTGAAAATTATTTCTTTTTCTATGCGCAGGGATGGAGGTATGGCTTCAAGGCCCCGGTAAACCGGGCTCCTGCGCCCAATGACAAGGACATAGCCAAGATCGGGAAATGGTGGTCTGCCGACTTCAAAGCCCGTCAGGCGTCCGGCTTCGTCAAGAAATCCTCCGCTCAGGTCTACAAAGAGAGGCGACTCACAGATGAGGGAGTTCTGGATCACGGCGCCGGAGGCGGCATGTACTATGGCTCAACCTCTGACTTTTTCTCCGATGAGGGAATGGAATCTATGGACGAGATGAATTTTGAAGAGGGCGGTGCTACCTACCACGGCCTTGACGAATCCGGGGAGTGGTACGCCGCTTACACCGACACCGTTGACCCCTGGGACGATGAGGCGGGCCTCATTGAAGAGGAGTACGGATTTGTGCCCGAGATCGAAGGCGAGTTCGGCGACGAAGGCGGCCTGATCAATGTGGGGTTCAATGAGGACGAGATGTTCTACCGCGAGTATGTCAACGCGGTAGAGCCCTGGGAGCCTGAAGCTCAGGCGGGCCTCATTGAAGAAGAGTACGGCTTTGTGCCCGAGGTCGAAGGCGAGTTCGGCGACGAAGGCGGTCTTGAGCCCTTCCCAAACTACGCCGGGAACCGCTACGGCGACAACTTCTCCCAATGGGATGAAGAGGGTGGTGGTATGGGTCCTCTGGTGAACCTCGCCGCTGATACCATGTACGAAGATGCAGGCATGGACGACGAAGGCGGCATGGAACATGGCGGCATGGAAGTCGAGGGATACCAGCACGCCGGAATGTGGGAAGAGTGGGCTGATCCCCTCGACGACCGCGCCGAAGACATTGCTGAACTCCAGATCGCATCCATGCTTGAAACCGGCGAGTGGCAGGAGCCCCTCGGCGGCATGGCGGGAGATGACCTCTACACCACGGCGGACTTTATGTCCGGCTGGGCAGGGATGGAGCAGGCGGGGATGGGCGATCAGGAATCCTATGCTGATCAAGGCTGGGATACGTCCTCCATTGACGAGTTCGGCAATCACCGTGTCAAATTCATCCCCCAGCGTTACCCCTGGGAGCCCCAGGCGGGAATGGATGGCGAGTACACCGTTGACGACTTCGACGCGGATCATGGCGGGCTGGCCTATCTGGAAGCTCCCGGTGGCTCTGGTGGCGGGTTCAAATACGCCATGCCTGATTTCGGCGACGAGGGCGGCTTGATCGTTCAAGATCCCATTCTCGGAGAGGTAGACCTCGGCTTTGACAACGAGGAGGACGTGGGCTACGACGCCGGACGCGCCGGAATGGACTACTCCAACGGCGGCGGTCTTGCGCGCGACTTTGACGAGGCCCTTACAGACTTCGGTCAAGACGGCGGCATGGGCGACCACGGCGGCATGTCTTCGATGCAGACCGAATGGGACTACGAAGACGAGCTTGATATGGACGTTGCGGGCATGATGCAGACCGAATGGGACTACGAGGACGAGCTTGATATGGACGTTGCGGGCATGTGGGGTGATGAGGAGGACGAAGAGGACCTCGACACGAACTTCAACCACATGGCTGGACTCACCGACACCTGGGGCAACTTCCGTCGCCACTACGAACCGATGGATCAGCCCTGGGAAGAGGGAGGAGGCGCCGCGTTCAACGAAACTGACGGCGACTGGAATCAGGACGCATCCTTGCAGGATTGGGACAACCATGTGCCTTTTGCCGCAGACAGGTTCAAAGGTGCCTGGGATGGCGTCTACTACGACGTGAGCGACCATGCCGGGATGGCACATGGCGAGAGCACCGCGCTTGTTCCCGCTGGCCAGAAGGTCGAAGAGGAAGAGGATATGGGCGTTCTCTATGACTGGTTCGCCTACAACGAGACGAAGCTCGGCAATTTTGCCTGGGCAAACCCTCTCTACGCCCTGCCGAAGGGTGTCAACATGCTCTTTGGAGCAATCGCCCGATGATCGCTGTAATCCCGCAAAGCGTTGGTGACAGAGCGGGATTGATTCGGGCGCAAAGCGCCCGGGTCGGCCTTAATCCTGAAGCCGCCATGACCCTTCTTATTGCCCTTGTGATCAGGGAGCACAGAAGATTCATGGCGGCTGGACTAAGGCCGGAAGATCCGACGCGGGACTGGATTCTATCTCTCAGCATCCCGCAGGGGTTCAAGCCTCGAACCCACAAGCACACCTTCACAGGAAGAGGCGGCGCAAGCTCTGTGGCGCCTCTGGTCGGCCATATCAAGAACCTCGCCATTCGCAACGGTTCAGACGTGGAATCCGTGGTGATCGCTCTCTATTCGGGAGAGGGGGTCTACAGGAATCAGGACGCGCCATCCACAGTGGGGGTCTTTAAAGAGGTCCGAGACTTCTTTGGCTCTGACTGGCCTTTCGCCGCTGCATTTGTCGAGCGTATCGACGGAAAAAAGAAAGGATGGAACCCGGGGACGGGCAGGTGTAGAATCAGGCAGATAGAGATGGAGTGCTACAAGCCATTGCCGCGCTCCAGAAGGCTTGATCTGATCAGCGGGAACTACTCTGGTCCTGTCCGAAACAACACCATGCTCTACGGTATTGGTGGTGCCGCCGCCCTGATCACAACCGCCGCAATCATTCTCACGCGAAAGGGACGCACGAAGAAATGACGACTCTTCTTTTCGGCCTCGGGGCTGATGTCAATTTTGAACGGATCGGGCTTGATGCCTCTGTGGGGTCGTTCAGCGGCTTTGTTGCTGGCCATGTCCGCGGCGAAGACCAGCAACTTTTCACACATGACTTTGCTGTGTCCCGGATTCGATCCGAGTTCCCCTCTGTCAAGTCCGGGCAGAGTAGCCCCTCCCCCATTGACGCCCTTCGTCTGATCAATGCCCATGCCCGGGCAGGAGGCGGCAGGAAGGAGGTTAAAGTATGGGTCTCTGATCTCGAAAAGTGGGTCGATGCAAGTGTGTATTGGCTCCTGCCTCAGAGCACTATTGCCTTCTTCTTTGGGGAGGAGCACAAGGACGGGAACCCTCTTCAAATCTTCCGCGCTCTGCTCAACAGGATAAAGAGAGCGAGGCGGAAGTGGGGGGAGGTGGAGAGCGCGGTGATTAAGACGGCGCTTCTCTCCCTTGGTATCTATCTCGCAGATCAGGGCTCAACGGGTTCTCTCGAAGAGGCAAGCCTCTTTCAACCAGGGAGCAAGATCCAGGAGAAAGAAAGCGAGCTTGAGATGATGAGGCGAGAGTTTGAGGAATCCATCGCTGAATCCGACGAGGCCGCAGAGCGACAGAAGAACGCCAAGCGGGAGAGAATCCGCAAGCTCGCAGCCGAAAAGAGGGGAGAGGAGAACCTCGGGCTACTCAAGCCCATCCGGGAGTTTCTCACGAGAAGCTCCAGACCCCCAGAGAACGAAAAAAGATCGTCATTGCTCAAGGCGACGATTGCACAAAAAGCAAAAGCGTCATTTGATGATGTGGACGACGCCATAAACCCCACAAGGAAGCGGCGTAGGAAGCTCAGAGAAGACCTCAACAGGAAGGTTGATTCAGCATGAAAAACCCAAGTCCTACAGGGCATACCCTGTATCGAGGCGCCTTTGTTGGTGGCCTCGCCAACTCCACCGGAACCATCGCCCTCTCCCTTCAGGTGTCGGGGCCTCGCTCTGGCCTCCAGACCCCCGGGGAGGACATGTATCGCTTCACCATGAGCCAGTGGAAGAAGAAGCATCGAGGGCGCTCTCTGCCCCCTGGACCCAACGCGGGGCGGGTCGCTGGCAACATGAGGATTCAGGTCCCCTCTTCTTCCGGCGGCTTTCGTAACTATCTGGTAGGATTCTCCGGCCAACTCAAGGGCTTGAAGCTCAAGGGTAAGCTGGACTCCGAAGACGCCTACATCACCAGCGAAACCGGCTTGGCAAAGGGCGAGAGCGGAAACGTCCGGGTGGAGTTCAAAGACCTTGTTCAGGGCAAGAACACCCTGAAGGGTCGAATCGTCTTGAACGTCCACCAGTTCCAGACCAGCATCCCCTTCGTGATGGAGGCGTTCCACGTCAATGAAAATGTGGCGGTCCTGGGCGTTGGGGAGCAGAAGCCGAAGTCGAAAGGGGGGTCCGAGACCGTTTTTCCTTCGCTTCGCAAGAGGGCTATCCGCAATCTCGTCAACAAAAAACGCAGAAAGAAAGGCGGCATCTTTGGCAGGTTCGGCAAGCCGAAGCCCGCCCCCTCTCCCGACATGCCAACCCCTCCCCCCGATCCCGATATGGGGGCTCCTTCGGAGGACCTCGGAGCAGAGGAAGAGGCAAAACCGGGAATGACTCTTGGCAAGGTTGCCCTGCTCGGTCTTGGCGTCCTCGGTGGCGGTGCTGCGCTCTACGCATCAACAAAATAACATCGAAAAGTCAATCACAGCATTGCGCGATTGCCTCGAATGCCTCGTTTGTGTAACCTGCCTGATGTCGATCATTTTTGATCGTATTTCGCGAGGTAATACGAACGAGGTATTTCTATGAAAGGCAAGAAAAAAAGTTTCTGGGCGATGGCCGGTGCTGCCGCTACGGGGGCGGGCGAGGTCGTAGCAAAGGGTGGTGTTGCCGCCGTCACCGGTGGGGCAATCCAACATCTCAGACACGAAGATCCGCAAAAAGCAGGCTGGCTCGCTTCCGGCCTGCTTCTCTTCACCTCTCTCGGACAGCTTTTCGGCAAGGGCGCCGTCAAGGACTACTCCACCGTCGCCGCTGCGGCCACCTGGGGTAGTGTTGGCGCCGCTGTCGTAGACTCCCGACAGGAGCAAAAACGAGCACGTCTCCAGAGCGCCCTCGAAGAGGAGAGCTTTGAACTGGACGAGTTCAGTGCTGATTTCAGCGACCTCGACGACAACGAAGTTTTCAGTGAAGACTTTAGTGATCTCGACGAGGAAGAGGTCTTTGAGGCTGAAGAGGAGTTCGAGGAGGAGGAAGAAGAGGTCTACGAAGAAGACTTCGAGGATTTCGAGGACTTCGAGGAGCCCGAGCCTGCTCCCGTCCGAAGGAAGGCTCGAAAGCGTCGCAGTGTCCCCCCTCCCACTCCTACCAAAAAGCGCAAAAAGAGAAGCCATCAGGCTGTAGCGGCTCCTGCCAGAAGGTAAAAAAACACATACCGCATGATTCGGTATTGATTCGTTTTTGTTTAGAGCCTATCCTCATTTCTAACCCTGGTCAGTTGTGCCGATGTCTGACCTCCCATTCACAGAGCCCTCAAGCTGGGCTAACCCTGCATTTGCAGGAGGGAAAAACAGATGTCGAACAACATGCTGTCCAACATGGATATCCTTCGCCGCGCTTCCACCAAAATCGGAAGCGATCCCTTGATCGCTCTCGCGCACGGGCAGGTTCCCGTCAAGGCTATTCGTAGCCTGACCCTGAACCTTGAGAAGGGCAACAAGCAGGGGGCGATGGCCGCTGCGAACTACATCAGCAAACAACTCAAAGGCAAGACACGAGGCACCATTATTTGTGGTGTCAAGAACCTTCGTGACCACCGCCGCCCCGTTGTCATCGAGCGTCGCCGCATCGAAACCCCTCTGAGCGTCGCCGCTGGTGCCGATGCCGTCGCCGCTATCCAGGCTGCCGCCGGTTTCATCGACACCGCCGACAACCGCCGCTTCCTCAACTCCTCCCAGCAGGTTGTGTCCGGCTCTGAGCAGTTGCTTCTTCGTCCCCAGGTTCACGGGCGTCTCCTCGTGGGCATCGGTGTGGCATGGGAGTTCATCGTTCAGCCTGCTCCCAGCGGTATCGCTGGCATGGCCGATGAATGGACCTCTCGCTACCTGACTGGACTCTTCTACCAGTACGGCGCAAAGGTCTTCCCCACCGCTGGCGCCGAGCCCCAGATGGACACCACCCCCACCGAGTATTTCCGCGCCGGTGCTGGTCTCCAAGACAACCTCCGCGTCCCCTTCAACTCCGACAACGCACGCATTGAGCTTGTTGTCCCCGGTACCTCCACTGAGGCCGCCGACGGCTCCAAGCCCCTCCCCCAACTCACCTTCGGAGAGGATGTGCAGATCACCGGACACCTCACCGTCACCGGCCTTTACGTCAGTAGCGGCAAGTGATCGAGGATCGCGCCCCTTTGTGGGCGCGATAGCCTTCCGAACGTCTGAAGCGGACCCCGATTTTCCGGGGTCTTTGGCTCACCCATTTGCTCACAGGAGCAGGCATGTCCAATAACGTGAACAACCCCGTGAAAATCCTTCGCGGGTACATCGACAAATCCGGTGGTCTTACTCAGACCATCCATCAGTTTCTCAACCCCGCGGGGAACCCCCTGGTGATTCCCAAGAACCACCATGTGAAGAGTGCTTTCTTTCAGAATGAAGGAAACATTATGACCTCTTCCACGAACGCCGCGACAATCAGCCTGCTTCTGAACAGCGCAGGCGGCGATATCCTCGTGGCAAACGGCCTCAACTCCCAGGCGCAGGGCGACCCCAATCAGGGCCTCGCCAACGCTGCCCCCAGCGGCAACCAAGCGGGCGCGGCTGGCAAGAACGATGGCACCGTTGAACTCATCGTTGACGTGGAAGACATTGATCCCGATGGGGCCACCAGCCCCTACCAGCCTCGCCTTTGGGTGAGCCTGGAATGTGTGATCAGTCCGAGCCGCGACGACAGCTAGTCGCTGATGTCTATTTCCGGCCTGAAGGGGTGCTTTATAGCACCCCTTTTGTGTATCTGGACCATTGCGAGGTAACAACAGATGGAAAAAGAAGTCTTCAGAGGAGCCTGGATCAAGAGCGTCGGGGGTCGAACATTCGTTCTCGCGATATTCATCGCAGCCTGCATCGTGGCCATGATGTTTAGCGGCGAAATCTCCGGCGACATGGCCCTTGCTGCCCTCACAGGCATCTTCGGAGCCTATACCGGTGGAAACGCCTACAAAAAAGGCTCCCACGATAAACTCATGGCCGAAGAAGCCAAGCAGCACAGCCCCCTTACAAACCCCAATGAGCCGCCCGTATACCTTGATCAGGACTCGAACATGTTGCCGGGCGAGCCTTTTGACATGTTCGACCCTCAAGCCCCAGCGAACGAGGTTGATCTCCAAAGCATCGTCGCGCCTATGGTCCAGCAAGCCCTTCGGGCGCATTTCTCTCAAAAGGCTGGAAAACCGCATCACGAGATGCCTACAATGGGTATGAAGCCAGACCAAGAAGACGATTTCGTAACAACCTCTTCTGATGCTGGGATGTAATACGCCATGACGAGTCACAACAACGAGAAGCCGAAGATCCCCCTGTGGGATCGAGTCATCAACTTTTTTGCCGAGTACGCCAAACCACAACGGGTCAGGCAGACGACGCAGGAGATAGATTTACGATGTTCCGACTTGGCAGAACTGCGCCAACGAGAGGATAAGGCAACGCAGAGCGCCTCGAAGTCAAAAGGCAGTCCGCCACGCATCCAAACGGCATTTGAAGCAGCGGTTGTTGCTCACTAGCGAGGAACAAAAATGGGCGAGTCGTGGGATAATCAGAGGGCGCTCTATAAAGATTTCAGGGATGCTCAACTCAAGCTGAATGAGAATTTGAGGACCTCTCTGAACCAGTGTCACCAGGAGATTGCGGTGCTCAAAACAAAAATGGTGATGTACTCCGCAATCGGCTCGATTCTGATCTCTGCGTTGATCAGTTTCTTTATGAGCCAAGTAACGAAGCCAGCGGTGCAGAAAAAGGAGAACGCCCGTGATCATCAGGAAAGCCAGAGGCTTGCTTACAAAGCCGAACATCATACAGCTTGCGCCCTTCCAGGGGACTCCAAGTGTGGAGAGGGGGGAGATGGTTTCCCACCCTATCCCGTTGGGGGTGATTACCGACACGTTTATATCCCACGACACCGCAGGCAAGACCCAACAGGGGTTGATCAGGAACACAATCAGGAAGCATCGGGAGCAGGGCTCTACGACGGGCGTCACCTTTTCCATTGGCCTGGATCATCCTGATCGACCCGAAGCGATCCTGATGCAACATCACTCTCTCGACGGGCGCTATTCAAAGCACTGCTGCCCTCAAAACGTGAGAATGACGGGGGTGGAAGTCGTCAACTTCTTCGACCCCAGAAAGCACAAGCCGCACAGCAAAAATCAGGAGATCATCGCCGCCTCATGGTTCTCTGGAAAGCGCGTAATCTCCCCCACCCTCCGCCAGCTTGAACAGCACTATCGCCTTGTTCGCTGGCTCATCTCCATCGGCAAATGCAAGAATCAATACCCGGGTATCCTGGGCGGTGAAATGGTGTGGCAAACGCTCCCGGCCTATCGCCTCCAAGGGGCTGCTTTTGTGCCTGGGGTTTACGCGCACGGGCATCTCAACGCCCATCGTGCCGATGGCTACCTTCAGGTCGTCTATACTTGGCTCAGAGCCAACGGCTACAGTCAGAGATCGGCCTACGCCCACATGAAGAAAATGTCTGCAACGGCGAAGAGGTCGCCAAAGACGGGCTACATACAAAGCAAATTCCCCCCTTCAAAGCGTACCAGAAACGCCCTGATTGGCGGCGCACTGGTGGCGGCGGCGGCGGCAACACTCATCGGGTGATCAGATGGCATCATGGAGAAAGAAACTGGCCCGAGGGGTCCGAAGGACCTTCAGAAAGGCCAAAGAAGGCACAGAGGATGCGCTCTCTGAGTACGGGCAAGAGATCGCGATGGGTGCGGCCTTTACTGCCTGCTCTGTCCCCCCGAGCAATCCCTTTGTAGGGGCAGGCTGCGCCGCTGGTGTTGCCGCTGCATGGCCCGCCGTTGAGTATGCAGCCGATGAAACCTCGAAGTGGACTGCCAAAAAGGGCGCAAAGCTCTACAGGGACTTTCGCGGCGAATACATGCGAAAGAACAAGAAGAAGAAGCTCTCCAAGGCTGAAGAAAAGCGTCTCAGAGCGGCATTTGTGGAGATGATGGACATGCAGGTGTTCTTCATCTCTGGGAAGCCTCTTTCAGAGCGCAAAACTCGCAAGTACGACAATGATGCAGTTGCCCTCGGAACCTTCCTCGGGCCAGGGGCGGGGGTCTGATCAATGACACAGACAGCCGAAAAGCACTTCTTCGCGGCAAGTACAGTTCCCGCGGGGTCGATAGAAGACGCCGCAATCTGGGTTGAGGATCGAAAGGAGATCATCAAGCAAGGTCTTGTGTTTGTCGGGGCTGGTCTCAGCATCCTTCGCGCAATGGCCTACCGGAGACGATTTCAAGCTCTGGAGAGTGAGGTAGAGCACCTCAAGAGGAAGCGCGGCTAGAGCCTTCTCAAATAGCCTTGCAAACCCCCTTCGCTCGCTTCAGAATGGACACAGACACGAGGAGAAGCACACCATGAATACAAAAGGCCAGACAGCGAAAGCGAGCGGAGACAAAGCACCCATGATGTTGATGGGCGGCCCTGCCATGACCAGAGCCGTTGATCAGTTCCTTGAGAAGAACTCTCGGACCCTCAAGGGGAACAAGGTTTCGGACGTAATGAACCCTCTGTTCAACGTCCGCCAGATCGCGCTACAGATGCTCCTTCTGGAAGACCATCTTTGCCACACTGACAAGCGTTGCAATGACTGTATCCGCAAGCATTTCGCGACTATCGAAGCCTTCGCAGAAGAGGCCCTGACCCTGGACAAAGAGGGGAAATACCCCTTCCTGAAACTCCTCCCACCAGCGGTGAGAGGTCTTCAAGAGTCCTGGGGAAAGGGCGTTCGTTGCGAGGTGCTACAGCAACAAATTCGCGTTTTGCGCAAGCCTCTCTTGAAGCACTCTTTCTCGGTTCGTGGTTCGATTCTTAGAATCGGAACTCTCTCTCTTGAGGCCCCGAAGCGCAGTCTGTGGCAGAAATTCAAAGAGGGGTGGAATAGGCCGGGGATGAACCGGGCCGCTTGAGGTGAGAAATGGGGAATCGGCGTAACGGCTCCTTCAGGGGTGGGTTTGATCTCGGTTTTTATCTGGCTCAGGTGGGCGACGATGAAAAGGCCGAGGATATCTTTGTGAACATCACCAGATTACGCGGCGGAAGCGTCGAGGGCACCTACAACACAATTACCGATGCACTCACCGGAGCAATCCCCGGTGACACAGTGCTAGTGGGGCAGGGAACCTACCCTGAAAATATCGTGATCCCTACGGGCGTCACCGTGATCTCCACCACGCAAAATCCGCGTGGAACTGTCATTGTGGGACAGGGCGGAGGCCCCGCCGTCACAATGAACCACCTTTCCGATATCAACAACATGGCCATCGTTCAGGCGGCGGACGGCTCCGACGTGATCGAGATTGATCTTGCTCCCGGTGAGACTACCTCTGTCAGGACCATGTTTATCCGGGGTGATTCCTCAGCCGGTGCCGCGGTTCACATGAAGGGAGATGGCACGGCAATTATCCTGAACCTCATCATCGACAACGCCACCACCAAGGGCTTCGCCGAATGCTTCCGTAGTTCAGGGGCGGGTGTCACGTTCCTTCGTGAATGGATTATGACGGGGACCGGCATTGACTGCGTTCGTGTTGATTCAGGTGTCGTCAAATTCACCAACATTCGCGTTCTCGGAGACAACGCTTTTTATACCAATGCCCTTCGTATGGTTGGCCCGGGAGACCTCGAAGGGGACGAAGCGCACTTCGGTATTGAGGGCACGATAGAGAACGGGCTGGTGTTTGACTCTGGCTCCGATGGTGCAACGGTAAATCTTGTTGGCGGCGACCTCTTCGGAGATGTTGCCGATATCGTCAATGTGGCGGGTTCAACAGGGGTGGGAACCCGCCTTGCTGGAAACTTCCATTACAGGCAAGAGCGTATCGCCTGGGATGCAACATGGGTGGAGAATGCAGACCTCAATATCTCCCATGTAGACCGCGGCATCGAAGACGAATCTGCCACGAAAATCACCGGGCCTTTTCAGGTCGGCAAACAGGATCGAGGGTATAAGGCCAGCATGGGAGAAGGCGGGCCAACAACGCAGTACATGCACGTCTTCACCGACGATGGTTCAGGGACCGCTTTTGTCGATGAAACAACCGCTGCGCGCTCTAAGGACGGCTCTACGTTCGCGCTCTTTCAGGCTGTCACCGCTGGCAATGTGACCTACATCGGCAACACACGCCGTGTGATGTACGGATTTCAGGCGAACATTCCCACAACGGGAATCGACATGGGCGGCGGTTCCATCGTTACAGAGTATTGGGATGGGGTGTCGTGGGTGGATTTCTCCACAATGTCTACCAGGGCAGATCCGCCTATCGAGCAGAACCCACAGCCGAACGGCGACTTGAATCTTCCAGTTGGAAACACAAACATTCGGTATTGTGACATTCAATCTCAGTGGGTATCCAACACTGTCAACGGGCTTGAAGCCTACTGGGTTCGCCTCCGAATTGCCTCTGACATTGCGGTCTCACCGATTGTTGAACGTGTAGTGCTTCACCCGAGTTACACCCTGATCAATGCTGATGGATTCCAGGAGTTTTTCGGCAATGCGCAACATCTTGAGGACCTTGTTTGGCACAAGAATCTTGACGATGACCTCTCGGGAAGCTCCCCGGGCAATGGAGCCATCTCATTCACTGCAAACATTGTGGTGACGCCTGCCAACAACAGGTTTTCCTCGACGGCTCTCGATGGCAACGGCGGTATTCTGGAGATTCCTGTAGATGTGGACACATCGAGGGATTTGCTCTTTGAAATCAACTGGATCGGAAAGGACAACAGCGCAGGCGATGTGGAGTTCGAGCTTATCTCCTCTCTGGTTCGGTTCGGCGATGTGCTGGATGGAACATTGGCCGAGGTCACGCAAACGATTGTATCCTCGGTAGCCATCAACGAAGCAGACGTGCTTCACAGAACCACCTTCAATCTTGACATCTCCGAGCTTTCAGCGGGAGACCTCGTTGCCTTTGCTTACAGGCGAGATGGAACCGGGGGCAACCCCAACGACACTTACTCGGGCAACGTAGACATTGTTCGCACCGTCTGGCGTGGGATCAAGTGGCATTGATCCCACCTGAAACATCGCGTATTGTAGATCAACGTATTGGGTTTTTAACCCCTTTTGGAGAAAGAAAAAAATGGCAAACAACGACCGTCGTCTTTTCGTCACGCAGGGCTGCTTTGAAATGACCCTGTGTTTCTCGGACAAACTCCCCGAGGAGAAATTCAACGCCTACAAAGCTGAGTTTGAAGACGTTTCTGAAAACTGGGCAACGAACCGATCGAAAGCGACCGGCACTTCGGCCTCTGAGGAGGATTTGAAGGCGGGCGGCTTCCGTAAGACCGGCTGCAACTTCTTTGGCTACGCCAAGCCCGACAGCAAAGACGTTGTGACCGCCCTCTTCCAGTCTTGCGCCTGCGCGGAGCAGTATGCTCATTTCAAGGCCACCAAAGACACAGAGGGCGTTGTGACCGTGAATAAGGGAGCCGTGATCAAGTCCGCGGTGAGCATGGACTCTGCGAAGTTCTGCGTTTCCGAGGCTATCCGCCTTGGCCCCGCCTGGATTCAGGGTGTTCTGGATCGCGTGGACAACCCCGCTCCCGAAGCCTGAAGGTAGGCAACAATGAAGATTGCAATCTTTGGAGACAGTTTGGTGGGCGATCCTGGCAAGGCCGGAAATCTCCCAAGAGCCCTTGATGGGGTTCTACCTGAGCACGACTACAACACGCAAAGCGTGGGTGTTGTAGGGTCCACTGTGGGAAACTGGCTCACAACGGCGAGCCTCGCATCATCGCCCGGTCGATGGAGCAAAGGCGCAAAGAGAGCCCTCTCCAAAGGAGAGAAAAAGATTGCATCCCTTCCCCATCTCAAAGATGAGAACGCGGACGCCTACATCATCAGCCTCGGAACCAATGACGCCGCCGCGGGGGTCTCTCCTGGCGATTTTGCGAAGCGAGCAGTGGAACTCGCCTCCTACCTCCCGCGGCGTGCTCAAATTGTGTGGGTCGAAGGCAACCGGGTGTCCAAAAAGAAGCTACAGCGACGAAAGACCGTACTTTTCGACGCTCTTGAAAAGGCATTCAAGGGCGATCGCCGTGTACTCGTTTTGAGGCCCCCAGCGGGCTTCTACGGGAGCGGCAAAATCCACCCGAGCGTCAAAGAGCACAGCGCCTTCTTCGAGAGTCAGGCGCCATTGATCAGGCGCCATGTTTCGGCGGCTGGACGTGGTAAAAGACTGTTCGTTGCTGGCGCCATCGCTGCCTCTGCTGTCCTCGGGTACATCCTCGCAGGATAGACCGATGGCCATGAATCCCCATGACACCGCACACGCACACCTCGGCGCCATTCAAAACGCCGCCCGCCCTTTCTACCGCCTTTTCTTCTTCGGCTTTCGCATTCCAAAACGAAGCGAAGCAATCCTGATCAAGAAGCTCGGTTTTGATGGGGTCATTGTCGGCTTCACCGATGAAGACTCGCCAAACGCGCAGGGGGTTGACCTCCGCCCGGGCCGCCCCGATAGGAGCGATCTGGACGACATTTTCCGCTGGAGATCCCGCAAAGGCCCCCAGAAGCTCAAGGCTTGCCTTGATCTGTGCGAAGAACTCGACCTCCTCTTCATACCTATGACGTGGGCGAGGCTCACCAAAGCCTACAACGAGACGCTCGCGGAGGCTTTTGAGCCCTTCTGGAGACAGATCAACCACCTTCTTCTGAACACCGAACGCTTCTTTCAGAAGGTGGTTCCCCCTGGCATGACGCGCGAAGAGGCCGTCAAAACAAACCTTCTGCCCTACCTTCAGGGCCGCGGTGTCCAGCTTGGCATGACCGGATACACCTACGCCACCCCCGCCGATCTTGACCTTCTGCCCTACGTCTACTTTGTAATCCCCCAGATGTACTCTCGTGGCGATTGGGCCAGGGCGAAAGGCAAGGATGGTCGAATCTACATTGCGGGACGGACGCAAGAGGTGGGTCAAGATCGCTGGGATGACAAGATGCGCGATGATCAGCTTTTGATTGGCGGTCTTGCCTGCTACGCCCAGAAAGACAGCCCCGGCGGCGCTCTCGGATACCCGAGGTCGAAAAACGAGAGAACGCGCATGGGAGGTCTTCGAGCCCAGGCAAAAGAGGTCATGGACTTTGACGGGTATGCGTGGTGGTCCTACATGGCCAAAAGCACCAAAAACGGAACCAGCGGAAACAACGTCTTGAAGGTCCTCGGAGAGATCAACGGTTGGACTCCCGAAGGGAACTGGAGACATCAACGAAACGGGAGATGACCGTGGAAGAAATACACGTCTACAAGGGCACAGTGTTTCGGGGCAACAACGCTCTGAAATACTGTGTCCCTTTCAAGAATTACACCCCCTCAACAAAGGGCCTCAAGTTTCAGTATGTGGAGGATTGGGGGGAGGTTGTTAACCTTGCAAAACACATCACACAGGGGCCTCTTCCCCTTCCTTCGGGGGGAGGAGAGGGGCGGCGCGGCTTTCAGTTCAAGGGGATCTTGCCCGCGAAGTCGAAGAAGGTCTCGGAGCGCGCTTTCTCGATTTATATCGAGCAGGCATTTACCCGCGATGGCCGAAGTGTTCTGAGCCCCCTGTTTGTCTGGAAGATCACGTTTACTCTCCCAGGGCGGGTTTTGACAAAGTATGTGTACATGCTCGGGAGTCTCGACTACATCTCCCAAAATCCGCGCTCTCTTGTCGGTGTGGTCGGCGCAGCGGGCGCCGGAGGGATCGCCATTGGCGGCGTTAAGCTGTGGAACATGGTGATGGGCTCAAATGGGAGCAAAAAATAAATCCCCCGGTGGATGTAGCCAACACCTTTTGTGATTGATACTCTAAAAGAGTCTTGACTCTTGAAGAGGTTTCACAATGCCGCGCGTTTCTGATCTTTCCCCTCCTACTTCTCACTGGTTTGAAGGCAACTTCGCGGGGGCTCAAGCCGCCCCTGTCGGCAACACAACCGGCTTCCCCTTTCAGGGGCGAAACGAAGTCATTGTCGAGGTTGTGCCCGACGCCGCCGCCCTCACCACCGATCACTCCTACATTGTATGGGGCCTGAACAACTCTGACGAGTGGATCGCCTTTACCGATGCCGCCCAGGTCGGGCTTGGGGCTGGTCCTACAAGCCGCCGCCTTGTGATCGGAACGAGCTACAAGCGCCTCTACGTCCAGTTTACGCAGCTTGACGGCTCTGCCGGGATCGGCACGGGCGAGGCAGACCTTTACATTACCTGCCCCACGAACTGATCCATGAATATCACCGGCAAAGCTCTTGCGCAGATCAACGACACTCTGGGGAAGCTCCCGCCAGAGAGAGGGGGTATTCTTGTGGCCTCCCCCAAAGGGGTGATCGTCGAGTTCTGCCTTGATCAGAAGAACAAGGGGAGCCGAGACGAGTACACCCCCGACCATGAGGGGCTTACTCGGGCTTTGAGGCTCAGGACCGAGCGAGGGCTTGAACTTGCGGGATTTGCCCACTCACACCCCGGGGTATGCTGTCCAAAACTGTCACTTCAGGACAGAGCCTACGCCCGCGAGATCCTCGAAAACAACCCACACCTCGCCTCTATCTGGATGGTGGTTGTGGACGACAACGGCGTCCATCCCTGGTTGGTGAGCGCATCGGGGAGAACGCAAAAGGGAGATGTTCGCGTGGTGGTGGGGAGGCCGAGGCGATGAAGAGGCAGAAGGCGCGGTGCTGCAACGAAAAGAAAAACATCAGGATTCCCCGGGGCCGCCTCGCCTCGGGAAGGAAGCAAAACCTTACGCCCCTGATCAAGGCAGCGATGAGCGAAAGCCCTCACCTTGAGTGGGAAGCTCCTGATCGCGCCATGTTCCGCCGTGTCCTCAAGCTCTCCCGCGAAGCCCTCCCCGGTGAGATCGAAAGAATCAGGCTTGATCAGGGATGGCCAGAGGGGAACCTCGCGGAGGACTTCTACAGAAACGAGGTTGTCTATCTCGGGGCTCCCGGCGAGGCTCGAAGTCTCTCGCGCGTGGTCTCCCGCTGTTCGGGGCTCCTCAAAGTGGTACTTTTAGAACCCTGGAGAGGTGATCCGGTGGGCTCGCTCATTGACACCCACCCCGAACACCTCTTCAAACCCTGGCACCACGAAAAGCTCCTAGAGAGAGGGCAGCGAGGCCGGAAACAAAAGCCCGACCCCTACAAGCTCCCCGCGGGACTTCAGAGCCACGGCGTCCTCCACGTTTTTGACAGGGAGGACGCCGACCGCGCCCTTGAGCTTCTCGAATCGGTCTACGACGCGGTTTTGCCTGTGATCCGCCGCTTCGGGCTCGACAAGCCCGCTCTGGACCTCGGGGATTATGGGTACGGTCCAGGGTTGCAGGGGATGGTGGAGATGAGCAACCGGGAACGCATCGGGGAATGCGGTGCAACGGGCTTTGTCTTTCTCACTCTCCGCGCTCCTGATCAATGTGATTTTCTCTTGCCGAAGAGTGTCCTTGTGGAGGCAGCTATCCACGAGTTGACCCACCTTCGGCGCAACGGTCACGACGGCGACTTCTGGCGCGTCTTTCGCGAGTTCAAGGGCTTTGCCCTGGAGCGCGGCATACTCAAAAGGAGAAGAGGGACCGATGTAAACCCCTCGCGCCGCGAGCCAGACATTGTTGACTATCAGGGCGACCCACGACACAGGTTTTAGATATGGCACTGTCACGGCGGCAAAAAGAGGCCGCATCGAAAGAGGCCCTGGGGAAGATCCAGAAGGCCGAGGCGCTCGCGGAGAGCGACGAATACGAGGGCATTATCGGAGAGCTTCGAGCTTTTCTCGGGATGATGAAGGCGGTTGTCGCTGGAGATTTTGGAGTCCCCTGGATGACCCTCGGGATCGGCGCCTTGATCGTGGGGTACATGCTCTCCCCTATTGACTTCATCCCTGACTTCATCCCCGCGCTCGGGTTCATTGACGATGTGATCGTGGTCTCTACCCTTCTGGTGCTGATCAACCCCGACGTGGAGAAGTTCAAGGCGAGCCAGAAGAAGAAGCGCAGAGGGCGCAAGGGCAAGGTTCCCAGTGGGAAGGTTGCAAGGCGAGTTCCCGCGCCCATGAGAAAGGCCCTGCAACCCCTGGTGAGCAAGGCCGAAGAGGCTTCGAGGCGCGGCGATTTTGACGGCTTTGGAGGCAACTTCAAGGCCCTGATTGCGATGGTGAGCGAGTTCCTGAAGGGGAACTACGACCGCGTGCCCATTGCAACCCTGATCCTCTCGGTTCTTGGCATCGCCTACGCCCTGTCCCCCATAGACTTTATCCCCGATGTGATCCCCATTGTGGGCCTTGCCGACGATGTTGCAGTGGGAAGCACCGTTGCCTTTCTCCTCTTGACCGTCAATCCCGATCTGGATGACTTCAAGCGGTGGTATGCGAAAGGCGGCAGGGTGCCAAAGGGCAAGTCGAAGAAGAGGGGCGGCAAGCTCCCCATGAGATCCCCGACCATCTACGCCGCAACGGGCAAAGACACAACGGTTCTCATTCCCGCCAGAGCCGGGGCAGATCCCATTGGGATTGACGCCCGATACGCGCTTGTGGAGCTTGATCAGATTCAAACAAGTCACCTGCCTATGGCATCGTTCAAGCCAAACCCCGCGTACCCCAAAGGGGTTCAAGAGGCGAAGAGGAACTACCAGTCTATACCGGGAGAGCGCAACAAAGTTGCGAGTATGACGCGAGCCATGCCCATTTCGGACGCCTTCTTTGTGACAAAGAACGCAAAGGGCCAGCCGATCATTGACGCGGCGGGCATCGCCCTTTCTGGCAACGGCAGAGCAAGCGCGATCGAAAGGATGTACAAGCATCCTGCGTATCGAGGCCAGACAGGGATGTACAAAAAAGGTCTTGTGTCGAATGCCCGAAAGTTCGGCCTCAACCCCGCAATGGTCGAGAAGATGAACCGCCCGGTTCTCGTCCGAATGACCCGAACCCCCATGCCTCGCGGCCACTACGCCGCTGTGGTCAAGGAGTTCAACAGGAGGGCGCCAGAACGCTTTGCGTGCCCAAAACACCGCACCGCGTTCTTTCTCGACAAAATCTTCTCTCAGATGCCCAAGGGGCAAACGCTCACAACGTGGGTACACAACGAGAGAAGCGTCTTCACGGTCCTTCGAGATTCCGGCATCCTGAAGGGCCAACTCCTGATCAGCGGAAACATGGTGACGCCGATGGGGCTTGCCCACGTCGAAAGGCTCGCCCTTTGCGGTGTCCTCTCCCCTGCCACTGTCGCCGCCCTTGCTCCTGTGGAGCGTGAAGCCCTCGCCTCTGCCATCCCGGCAATCAAGGCTCTCGAAGCCCGCGGAGGCTCAATTGATTTTGCTTCCGGCCTCAACAAAGCCTGGAAGCTCGAAGAACGCCTGCCCGAAGCAAGCACGCCAGAGCAGACCATCAAGGACATTCAGATGTTCGTGGCGAGATCGGCCTACCCCGTTTCAACGGGCTGCGCCTTCCTTGTGGTCTACCTGCGCCACTTCGCTTCTGTGAACACCCGGGGACACCTCGAAAGCCTGGGGCGCCGCAAAGCGGGAACACCGGCACAGAGGCTTGCGGCGGCGGTAGGTCCGAAGGGTCAAAGGGCGCTCAAGGGCGTTCGTTCGATCCGCGGCATTGGCAAAAACGAGAGCCTCGGAGGGTAGAGAGATGTTGGATTGGATTGTGGAATTTTGGCGGGGAACCATCCTGGGATACACCTGCAACCAGGGGCGCTTCATCTTTGTCGGACTCTCAAAACAAGGACCTCGGGTCCTCTTGATCGAAGATGACGACGGCCTTTGGCATCTCCCCGGTGGGAGGTTCAAGAAGGGATCTACGGCGAAAGCTGGAGCCAGAGACGGCGCTCTCGATATGATCGGGACGATCCCAGACACGCAAACGCTCTTTGATACCCGGGTCACATACAAAGAGCCGAAGAAGGCTCTGATCAACAAAGGCGAGAAGGTTGAGTGCAGAGTGCGCTACTTTGTGTGCCTTGCCTCTGGAAAACCAGAGATCAACCTCTCGCGTCGTTTCAAGCGTTGGAGTTGGGTTCCTATCTCCAAGATAGGCAAATACAAAACCAGGGATCGCGATGTTCTCTTGAGGATCGCACAAGAGAAGCTCTCAAGCGTCGGAGCGATTCGCAACATGGTTCCCGTGTGAGGTGGCGACGTGAAGATGGAAGATTTTGGAAAGATGAGCCTTCAGGAGCTTCGCAGAGCCGCCGCTCGTTGGGAGCAGGAATGGTCAAAGGCTTCTGCTCGCGTTCGATCTCTGAGGCAAAAGGGCGCGTCTGAGGCGGCGATCCAGAAAGCACAGACCGACGTGATCGTAGCGCAAAGCAATTTCAACCGAGCGAGGGCTGCAATTGCGCAGGTCGAAGCCGGAAAAAAGGTCTCAGAGGAGGTCAGACACCCGCGTGTTGATCGTCCCGACGTAGAGAGAGGGCTTCTGGAGCACAAGGGGAAGAAGATCGACACAAGGCGCCTTCTCGTTCGCCTGGAAGTCGCCAGAACGCAGTGTGAGGAGATCAACACGGCGTATCTCGACGGCGAAAAGCCCTTCTTTCTCGACCTCACCGACAAGCTCTTTGGGGATAAAGGTCCCGGCGCTCGGGGGTTGATCAGAGACAGGTGGTGCAGGGCTCGCAAGGTCCTTGCCACTGAGGCCAGAAGGCGCAAGGCGGCGTCCCCGGCCAAATACCGGGCGGCGGCGGCGCTGGCAAAGCCAGAAATCAAGCACCTTCAAGACGTTCAAACACGTCTTCGAGACCTCAACAAGGACGAGGCCGAGAGGCTACGGAAGCTCTGTCAGGGCTTCTTTGACCTCCCAAGGCTTGTCAGGGGCTACTTCGAGCCTGATTTTTGCGCTAAGATCAGGAGAGAGGAGCGCCGCAAAAAGCTCTTGAGAACAGCAGCAGCGGCAGGCGCTATTGTGGCAATATATGCAGCAAGCCAAGCGGCTTGAAACAAACCGACCCCCACGAGAAGGAATGCAGGGGCCTTCTTCTGGCGCGACGTTGAGGAGATACTCCCGTGAACGTGAACTACGCAGAGATGACCGATCGACAGCTTAACGCTGTGATCGCCAGGATGGAAAAAGACGAGAGGGCGCAGCGCGCCAAAGTTCGCAAAATGCGCGAAGAACAGAGGGGCATGTTTGGCCCCTCTGAGGCGGAAGTGAGAAAGGCGAACGATCGCGTTGCGGTGATCATGTCCAACATCAACAGGGCAAAAGGCGTAAAGGCCGCTCGCGCCGCAGGAAGGACCCCTGACCCTTCTACCCAATGGGGAAGGGAGGACACCCCCGTCCGTGAGAAGAAAAGCGGCGCTGAGGCGAAGAAAAAGAAAAAGACCACAAAGGGTGTTGGCGCCCGCTGCAAGGTCGGCAATCGCAAAGGCGTGTGCCGCGATCGCAGCAAGGCAAAGAGCGGAGAAGGGTTCCACAAGGGCAAATGCCCCGGGCCAAGGCAGGTCCAGTGCTACATTGACCCCTCCGAGGGGGAAGTGCCGGAGCAGACACGCCCGAAACGCGGCTCTCGCCCAAAAACGGCTCCCGCTCAGGACCAGACCGCATCCTACGACGAGGAGAAATCGGTAGCCTCTGGCGCCGGGGAGTTCCTCACGGGTCTGGTGACGCCCCTCGTTGCGGCGGTAGGTGTATTCAGCCTTGTCTTCGTTCTGAAGAAAAAGGGCGCCCTGCAAGCCATCACTGCCTGATCAAAGGAGCGCAAGATGAACCCCAACCCCGGGAGTCTCAGAATCGTTGACTCGGGAGGCCAGCAGCAACCCGCGCCCGAGCGTAGGCTGTTGCGCCTCCTTGGAAACCCCAACAGAGGCGGAGGGGGTGGAGGTCTTCGAGTGCAATCCACCCAGGGCGCACAACAGGCAAGGGAGGGCCAGCAAGGTTCCTCCCCTCCTCCCCCGCAAAACGGCGGTAGCATGACCGTTCGCGTCAACCCGCAGGCTGTGCGGACCTTTCAAAGGTGGGCGGCTCAGGGCTATCAGAGTACCCCACACGATCCTCGCCGTGGCTATATGCAGCCTCTTCCAGAGGGCTACCGGCGACAGGAGCCCGCCCCGCGGGAGCTTCCCCCTGAAACCTGGGAGGCGCAAATCCCCTCGTGGGGATGGTCAACGCCGGATGCGTTCGCCACCCCTCCCGTTTTTGACGAAGAACCTACACCGCCTCCACAGGAGCAGGTGCAAGATCCAGAGAGTGAGACCATGAGAGAAGCAAAGAAGCGACAGAAGGCCATCGGCAAGTCGAGCCCCGAGAGGCTCTATCGTGTGTGGTCAAGAGAGCGTCTGGAGGCTGAATACCAACTGCTAAAAAAACAGGCAGAGATCATCGGCGCAGAGTGCGACATCCTCGCCCAGAAGACCCGCCCCGCGCTTCGCAAGAAGATTGAAGAGGCAATCACGGTCTACAGGAGCGCCGCGGTCCAGTGCTCCAAACTCAAAGAGAGCAACCCCGAGAGGTATGCAGAGTGCGTCAAGGCCGCCCAACGTGTCTACAAGCTCGCAACGGGCCTCGAACACTCCGAGAAGGTTGAGCGCCTTGCAAGAGTTCGCCGCAGTGAGTTTGCGAAATGTCGCCTTCGATACGAAGAGGCGATCACCCTTGCAGCCATTGCTCTGAAGGTCCTTGACGAGCGTTTCCCCCTGTCGTGCCCCAGGTGTCCTCCCGGGTCTCAGTGCAAGCCCTGTATGCACCGTGACAAGCCCGAGAAGAAGGGAAAGGGGGTGACAAAAGGCGCTGATTCTGGCAAAAAAACTCTCGGGCTCTCCAACAAAGCCCTTCTTGGAAGCGCGCTTATTGCGCTTTTGGTTGGTGGTGGCACCGTCGCCGCTGCCATGAAATAGGATCTTCAACGATCCAGACATAAGGAAAATGAAACATGGCAACTCGCAGAAGAAAAGCACGTCAGGCTCCCGCTCAGGCTCCCGCTAAAAAAAAGAAGGCCGCTAAAAAAGCCGCTCCCGGCGAAAAAACGGTTACGCTCAAGCCCGACGAGATCGTCGTCAAAAAGGCCGCTTATGAGCGCAGTAGCTTCGCCCTGAAGTCCTGGGCTCGCGTCCGTTCCATGCTCAAGCGGTATAGCTCCGAAGCCTCCGAGATGAACCTGCAACAGGTTGTCAACGAATCTCTGGGTATCCTCAGCCGGACAACCCACTACGGAAATTATCCGTTCCGACCCTTTCGCATTGTTCGTGCAGATGTTCTTCAGAAGGGCTCTGAAGCGACCGCCGAAGAGTTGCAGGCTGCGACGATCTACGCCGGTACTCAATCTGAAATCGGCGCAATCAACTTCCTCGACGTGAGCGGCATCTTCTCCTACGCCCCCTCTATCCAGGCGCTTCTGAACAAGATCAACCTCGAAGAGGAGGGCGACTACAAGGTCGTTTACTACGACATCGAGGGGCAAGAGGTCCTCGGTGAGGGCGAAGGTCCCGAGATGGAAGACCCTCTTTCGGACGACGAGGAAGAGGAAGAAGGGGACGAGTACGAAGAGGTCGCAGAAGAGGATCTTGAGCCGGAGCCCATTCACGGCGACGACGGGGCCTTCGACGACGATGACAGTTTCGAGGGCTAGGAGAACAAGGTGATGACAGACAAGATGTGGTTCAAGGTTCAGCGGTATTTTGTGTGGGGCGGTGAAAGCCTCTCTCGCACATTGGGTGCTCTTACTGGCATGTTTACTTGTGGCCCCGTCTGCTCTGTCGTCGCAAGCGAGTCTCTTGGGCAGATCGCACGGCGCACGGCTGATCGAATGGAGCCTCGAATCATTGAGATTGATCAGGCGATAGAGCACGAGGATCTGACCGCATTTTTTGAGTATTCGCGCCCCGAGTGTTGAATTTCACTACCCTTTAGGGGTAGTGTGTCAGACACCGTTTGCACATTACCTCGCACACGGTCGAGGGTGGCCCGGGGTGGCCAAGGAAACCCCGGGCTCCCTTCACAAGGCGAGGTAGATTTGATCGGCATGGGAGGGCTGGGCTAAAGTGATTTTCGGCGAACATCGGCAATGTTTAGCATCTGAATGAAGCTCTAGTCCCCCCTCCCATGCTGATCAAACAAAAAAGGCACCCTTTAAAGGGTGCCTTTTCTCGTTCTTGCCTGTGGTGTGTCAGGGGTAGGTGATGGTGAACACCGTCTCCTTCCTGGGGGTCGCGTCGGTGTTCACATCGTCAAGAGTAGGCTTCTCTTTGGGCTTGTTCGACCTTTTGCGGTTGGCCTTCTGGCGATCCTGTTTTGCCTTCCTCTTCTCAAATTCGGCATACCCTTTTGCGTGTTTGGCTTCCTGAACCTTCGCAGGGGAGAAGGCCCCGGTCTTTTCATTGTCCGCGAACGAAATTGCGAACCCGTGATCGGGGTATTTCTCCGCAAGGTCGGCCTTGACCGTGTTGATCTGCTCCGATGTGAGGACCACAGGGAGGCGAACCAGGGTCTTACCCGATTGGATGGCCTCTCCAATGCCCGCCACGAGGTTGCCGTTGTCGATGATTTCATCGACGTTGACTGCGTTATTTGCATTCTTACTCATTCTCCGGGGTCTCCTGTGAAGCGGGCTCTGTGGCCTCTGTGGTTTCCTCAAGAGGAGCATCGGACGCTTCAGGAGTCAAGGGGGCCTCCTCTTTGACGTGCAGCGTCGGAACAAGCCCGGTGTGCCCCTCGGGGGGCTTTGGAGAAGCGGGGGTGGACTTTCGAGACGCTTCCCTCATGTACTCCAGATCCGCTTCGTGGATCATCTCGCCGCCCTCAAATCCTTTCCGGCCTTTGCTCATCTCCTCCCGCGTGGCTTTGTTGAGGAAATCGCTGTGCTCCTGATCGCTCATCCCTGCAAGGGGGTGCTTTGCATAGAAGTCGCGCAGGGCGGCCTCTCCCTCTTCGAGAGTCATCTTTCCCGATCTCTTGAGTTCGAGTACACGGCGGTATTCGGCGGCAAGTTCGGGGGTTGCGCCATCGTCGAAGATTTTTGCGAGATGATCCTCTCCCTCTTCGAGGGTCATGTGCCCCGCTGCGATCTTGTCGTTGATCCGTTGGTGTTCTTCGGCAATGTCGATATCAGGGGCGTCGGTGATGCCTGCGAGAACACCAAAAGCCTCCTCTACAGCCTGCCTCACTTCGGGATCTTCCATCATCTCCTGCGCCTTTGGAGACATGAGGCCACCGAACTCTTCGTCATCGAAGAAATCGGGCACCACCATCTCCCCTTCCTCGTCCTCGAAAAAATCAGGCGTGTCCCCAAAACCTTTCCCACCCCAGGTGTCCTCGTCCTCTGCAAAGGGGTCTCCATTGTCGGCAAGAATGTCTTGCTCAAACGCCGTAGGAGGTCTCCAAAGGTGTCCAGCCGAAAAGAAGGATTCGCCCTGGCTGAGGTCCTGTTCTTTGGTTTTGAACATGCCTGCGCGGCTGTCCTTTTTGAAGCTATGAATGGAGGGGAAATCCTCCGTTATATCCTGTTTTTCCTTCCTGTATTTCTCCCACAGGGTCTCTTGGGTGTGACCGTTTCCCGCATCAAGTTCGTTGAGCTTTCTTACCATGTGGTCGAGCTTTGCTTCTTTGGTCAGAGGGGTGTCTCGACTCAAGGCGTGGTTGCAGGAGTGCTCCATCTCTGCCTTCATCATGCCGCCACAGCAAGAGCATGTAGAGTCCGAAGGGATAGCCCCGCGCAGGGCTTCGACGGTGGTGCCGGTGGGGATCTCAATCTTGATCAGATCGTGACCAGAGCCGTTTCTGTCGGCGTCTCTTTCGCAGAAAAAGATGATCTTCATTGTGCTTTTACCTCGCAACGGAAACAAAAAAGCCCCCGGGTGATCCGAGGGCTTCGTGAATATATCTGTGGGGTTCTACTTTGGCAACCTGGGAGAGGCCCACGGCGGTGTGTAGGAGGGGTTCGGGCCGAGGAGGTATCCGGCGTCTACGGCGCATCGGAAGGGGATCGGCTCCCGCTTCGGAGGTTGGGGTTTGTCTACCTGAACGGGTTTCTTACTCGCTTCTTCCATCTCTCTCTCCTGTTAGAAAGATAGGATTGAGCCCAAAGGTGGGCCTTTCCAGGGTTGGGGGACGCTGCAAAAAGTATCATCCGAAGATGGGGTTTTGATGGGTTTCGCTCATGGAAGATCGGCCTCCCTCGCTGCTGCCTTGCCCATTTGACCACCTCTTCATCCCGCAGTTCGAGCATAGCTTCGGAGAGCTTCGTGGGGTCTCCCCCTGCCGACTCGTAGGCGTTGATGAACTTCTTAAACCCGGTGAGGTCTATGTCTTTGTCGTTGGCGTAGGCAAATGCGGTCTGAACCGTTGCGAGGCTTAACCACTCTTCCAGAACTTTCAAAACTTGACCTCCACCTCTACTCGTTGACCCCAGGGGACCGTGAAATCCACGTTCATCTTGAGAGCTTCGCCCGAAGGAAGCTCGATTTCAAGATCGAGGCTTCTATGCCCCGCTGGAAAGTTGGTGATCAAGAGCCCCTCCCCTGCCTCCACAGAGGCCCCGCCAAGGTCGGTGTTGAGGTAGGCGGCGTTTACGAAGGCATCCTGATCAATCATCAGGAGCACCTCGCCCTTTATCCCTGTGTCGATGGCCACTGAATCCGGCGCTTCGATTACAGCGTAGGGCTCGGGCTCCTCTTCCCGGGGAGCTTCGGGGGAGATCGGGTCAAGATCAGCCTCAAATACGGGGGCGACAGTTCTTTGGGGCTCCTCTACGCATGAGGAGGCGAGAAAGAGGACAGCGAAGGCAATGAAGAGGGCTTTCATGGATTCCACCTGTGGTTGTCGAGTCAAGGCCATTTGCGATTCCCGGCTTTGCTTGCCACGATGGACGCCGCTATACAGGGCTCCATTCAAAAAAAACTTTTCGTCATTTTTTTGACTCTCTATAAGAGTCACGGGGTCAATTTTTCGACTCTTCGTCTATATTTCATGCACTCAAAGAGCGCGGTTGCCTGATCACGTCCCCGTGTGTATCTTTTGAGAGCCCCTGGTTGTTTCACAGCAACAGCGCCTTTGTTTAGACAAGCCCCGCCTCGGAATCTCCTGTTTTTATCCGAGCGCGGGGCTTGTTGTTTCTTGCTCCCTTGACAAAAGGATCGGTGAACTGCACTTTCAAACTGTGATTAGTGGCGCTTTGTGCGAAAAGTGTCACATATATGTTACACTGAACAAAGACAGGGGTTACAAAATGGATATCTCAGACAACATCAGCCTTCATCACAGAAAGTTCAGGGAGAACGCTCTCCGGCTCATCCTCGAAGACCACGGGAACGAGGCACACATCAAGATCCTTGAACGTCAGTGTAAGGATTACCCCAATGGTAGCTTGCTGCTGGTGAAAGCCATCAGCCTTGGCAGGGGTTACTACATGATTCTGGACAACCCCCACTGGCACAAGGACCTTCAAAAGGGTGACATCGTTTTTGCGAAGGTCTTGGAGACACACGGCGACACCCCCGTACACGCTCAGTGTATGGGGCACACCATTTTTCGATGCAAACGAGAGTGGCACGCAGGATTTGCGGTCCTCATGGAGCACGACCTTCAAGACAAAGAGGACGAAGGCGGGATGCTTCAGATGGAGATTTTG